>Ga0316231_1000192_pt1 | contig 101287 bp, 91 predicted proteins | sample TBH18027metaG_FD_206002 | JGI IMG/M metagenome (GOLD analysis project Ga0316231, IMG submission 206002) | Freshwater microbial communities from Trout Bog Lake, Wisconsin, USA - TBH18027 | ecosystem: Environmental > Aquatic > Freshwater > Lake > Hypolimnion/Profundal zone | place: USA: Wisconsin... | reverse complement strand
GGCGGTCCCGTGTTATTCACCGCCGTCGGCAATGCTCCAGAATACGGAAGCGGCATCAAGATGCTTCCCCAAGCTCTTATGGATGATGGCCAGCTCGATCTCTGCTTTATCCCTGCCATGCCTGCGGGCCGGGCGCTGCGCAACTTTCATCGCATCTATTCGGGCACCCATCTCCAGGTGCCAAAGGTGCGCTACTGCCGGACACGGCAGGTCTTTTTGGAGAGCGATGAGCCCGTGGCTATTTATGCCGATGGCGAGTATCTGTGCAAGACCCCGGCAGAGATATCCGTCTTGCCGCGTGCCCTGAGGGTCATCGTCCCCTAGCGGCAGTTGGCGCCCAACCGATTCCAGATTGCCTAATTTGAGCAGCAGCCTGTGCTCTGCAAACCGAAGCGTCTTGGATGGTGTATTTCTAAAGCGGATACGCGTTCTGCCGATTTATACTTGGATCACGCATGTTCAGTCCCGAATCCAAGAATGCTGCACCCCGTGTGCCGCCCGTCGAACAAAAGCACGACGTGCTGCCGACCCTGTTTGGGGATGGATATGGACTCTACGGAGTTCGCAAGGGATCCTTCGTCTTCTCGTTTGCGCTGAATACCTCCCTGATTGCCCTGCTGATCTGGTTTGGAAGCTGGACGGCAGCGCATGCTCCGGAGATCAAGCAGGTGGTTGGGCTTTCAGTGGACATCAGCCCTTACACCCTACCTCCCGCAAAAAGTGCGTCGGGTGGCGGGGGTGGTGGCGGTTCGCATGACCTCATTCCTGCCTCCAAGGGCGCTCTTCCCAAGCTTGCAAAGACGCAGATCGCTCCTCCTACCGTGCTCCCCATGGAGCAGCCCAAACTAGCGGTTGCGCCTTCCGTGGTCGTTCCACCGGAGATCAAGTTGCCGCAGGCCGCGCAGATGGGCGATCCACTGTCTAAGGTTCTCAGTACTCCATCGAACGGCGGTGGAGTGGGCGGCGGCATTGGCAGTGGAAGTGGCGGTGGAGTCGGATCGGGGCGAGGTCCGGGAGTTGGCCCTGGTTGGGGCGGCGGTGCGGGAGGCGGAGCCTACCACGTAGGCGGCGGTGTTAGCCCTCCCAAGATCGTTTACAGAGTTGAGCCTGAGTTTAGTGAAGAAGGCCGCAAAAACAAGTTACAGGGTATGGTACTTCTGCGGGCCATTATTGGCACTGACGGCAAAGCGCATGACATCAGTGTTCGTCGCTCGCTCGGTATGGGACTTGACGAGAGAGCGATCGAGGCCATGAAACAATGGCGATTCGAACCGGGGAAAAAAGACGGGCAACCCGTTCCGGTTGAAATCAGCTTTGAAATTAGCTTTCACCTCTACTGATCTGGCACCTTGCGAACCATCGTTTGCGATGGTTCGCAAGGGTCCAACTCCTACGCCTTCGTTTCAAATGGAGACTTATTGACCCGGCCTGAGCCGTCGACGAACCAACGCTCAGTCGGAAAAGTCTTACCCTCGAGTACATGTAACATCCAATCTGCAATCAGGCTACCGACAGGCGGTCCGAGAGTGGTTGAGGCGACCCCGCCCACGGAGTGACGAGACTCCTGATAGACGACTAAACGCTTCGGACCATTAATAGTTTTGATTAGCCGTTCCGTGTGTTCCATCGGCGAGAGTTCATCACACTCGCCAGCGACCATGAGATAGGGAACGCGGATCTTGTCGGCATAACCTTCCCAGGTCAGGGTCTTGCGGAACTCCTGGAAGGTCTCCTCATCGTCGATGTTCGACATGTACATGAAGCGATTTTTGAAAGTGGGGCAAGCTTTGTCGAAAATCGTATAGTAGCCCGGTTCCACCGCAGTTGCCGCCACGGCGACAGCACGGTAGCGAGGATCGGCCCCGGCCATTACGGTTCCGGTGAATGATCCAAAGCTGGTTCCGCGAATTCCGACTCTCTGAGGGTCAACCTCCGGACGGGCAATGAGCCAGTCCATGGCTGCTTTTCCTGCTTCTGCCCAACCCGGAACGCTGACGTAAATGCCCAGCAGCGGACACTCATATTGTCCGGGTCCTTCCATCGCAAGCACGGCGAAACCACGGTTCAGCCACGAGTCGCCATACATGGAGACGACGGTTTCCTTAAAGCTATCCATTCCCGGCACAATGAGCACCGTTGGGAGGCGGCCACCTTTGTAGCCGGGCGGCAGGTGGAACCAGCCTGGCAGATTTTTTCCCTGGTAGGGAATCCACGCAGCCTCGACATGGTGATCGGCAAGCTTTGCGTAACGCGAGTAGCAGTCGCGCTTGTGCTGATTGTAGTTGCGGTTCTTCTCGTTGTTTTCGTCGATGGGCCATTGCGCGGCGCCCCAGTGAATGGCCGCCATGAAGTAATTCTCTCTCGCGCTAATCGGCGAACCCTCTTCCTCCATCAGGTGCGCCCTTGCTTCACGGCGCTTCGCGGTAGCTTCGAAGTTCGAAGAAATATCGTCATATTTCTTAATCCGCGCTCGAATGGCTGCGAAGTCAGCATTTGCTTCCACACCGCAAGGTCCGTTCAAATAAGATGAACGCCCCTGGTCCCAATCCATTCCATTCGCCTGAATAATGTTGTCGATCATCCATCGTTGATCCGCGAATCGCTTCGCGCGGGCCGAACTGGTGCCGCTGCCTATAGCTGGGGTTGCGGTAGTTGCAGCCTCTTTCGTCGCGGCTAATGCTTCGGTGCTTGCCATCGCCGTTGCCGCCGTGGCGGCGGTTGCGGCAAGTGTTGTTGAAAGGAAATGACGCCGATCCATAAGTTCTCCTTTGACCACAGACAATTCAACATTCGAACTGGGAGATTCTCGAGCCGATAGGGCATGGCTTAGCTGGAATTTCCGAGGCTACTTTGATCAGGAGGCATTCTACTGCGCAGAAGCAAAATTACAACGCCAAATAAATTTACCAGTGCGGCGTGCAACGTTAATGCAGACTTGGGCCAGCGATGCTATAGGTGAGCACAGCGAGGACTATAAGGGTAAAGATTACGTAAAGGTAGTCTCGCTGGATTAAGAACGCGAGGGCGCAGAAGATCACCCGTGCGACAGGGGTGGCTATCAACAGCAGGAGACCTAGTTGGACGATGGCCCGCCCACTCAATAGCGATACGCCGTGGAAGATTCCGTCGAAGTTGCGCAGGGTGGAGAGTTCTCCACGGAATGTGGTGTAGTCGGCAATAACGTGGCCGTTGCGGACGAGGTAGATGATGCCGCCGAGAACGACCACGGCTGCGGAGAGCAGGACTCCGATGCGGAGCAGTTGGCCGACGATGAGTTCGATACTCTGATCGTCCCACTCGGAAGACGGCTTAGGTAGAGAGAATTTCATAGGCGCCCCGTGAAGCCGTTGAAGATCATCTCGATTCCTAAAACTACGATGACGGCGCCGAAGACCATACGCAGTGACTTTGTGCGCGCATTTACCAGCACCTTGGCTCCGAGCATCGAACCTGCGCCTGCGCCGAGAACTACCGGCATGGCGATGCCGGGGTCGATGTATCCGCGGGCAAGATAGACTCCGGCGCTGGCAGCGGCGGTGACTCCGATCATGAAGTTGCTGGTGGTGGTGGAGACCTTGAAGGGTATGCGCATGGCTTGATCCATGGCGAGCACCTTGACAGCTCCAGAGCCGATGCCGAGAAGACCGGAGAGAGTTCCTGCGCCAAACATGAGCCCGAAGCCGAGCGGAATGCGGTGGACGGTGTACCGCTCCAGCCCATCGGACGTAGGAAAATCACCATCCAGATGCAGGACTCGAGAGAGGCGGTCTTGTTTTACATCGACCGGATGAGGCGGCTGCGGACGAATGGAGAGATAGGCCGAGTAGAGCAGAACAAGTCCAAAGACAATGGCGATGGTCGAGGTGGAGACGTGGGCTGCGATGAGCGCTCCGGCGATGGCTCCGAGGGTCGTGGCTATCTCAAGGAACATTCCGATGCGCATGTTGCTGTAGCCCTCGCGCACATAGGCAGCAGCGGCTCCCGAGGAGGTCGCGATGACGGAGACGAGCGAGGCTCCGATGGCGTATCGCATGTCAACGTGGAACACGAGGGCGAGCAAGGGAACGATCACCACGCCGCCACCTAGCCCGGTGAGCGCGCCGAGGAATCCGGCGAGGAACGAGCCGGCCGCAAGCAAGGTGGTGAATAGGAGAACGGACATTACAGAATTAGTAGATCAGAAAAAGTAGGGAGAGCAAGAAGAAATCTGCAGAAGCGGTTTCGCTGGGGCTGAATTCCCTGAGCCGATTATCCGAAACACCCACCAAAAAGCCCTCCAGCATAACCAGAGGGCTTTCTGTGTATGAACGTCGTGAAAGCTACTGAGAACTTACGCGCACTTGCCGAACTTCCGGCGCACAACGCCAACCAATCCCAAAAGACCGCTGCCAAGAAGAATGATGCTGCCGGGTTCAGGAGTTGGTGAGCCGAATACCTGTACGTTCGCGTCGGAGCTCTTGTCCCAACCGTTGCCTAACGAGTTCCAAGGAATGACCTGCTGCGAGTCGCCGTTAACGTAAAGCCACAGGAACTGACCATCAAAGTTTTGCTGCTGCAGCGACCCGCTCAGGGGCCCGTTGGACGCGGAAAGGAAGGCGTTGGCGTACGCGGTGCACGGGTCTCCCGAGGAGCACTCAAAGGGCTGGTTCACGAAGAAATCGTACGTTTGACCGCCCTTAACATTCAAATTAACTGCGAAGTCGACTTGGTAAATATCCCAGGAGTTGCCGCTGTAGCCCTGGTACGACTGTCCGCCGACGTAGTGTGTCTGACTGACGACGGGGGAGGTAGATATTTGCGCAATCTGACTGCCCGCAGTCCCTCCCCAAAGAGAGAGCCCGGTCGGAATGGAACCCGGGCTAGACGTACCCCCGGCGACGATCCAGACCGTTATCTTATTTACATTCGAGTTGCTTGCAAGAGTAAAGTCATCTCCCGGCAACCAAGATTGAGCCGGATTGGAGGTCGATTCGTTGTCAGCCCACGACACATTGCTCCGGCTTGCGCCAGCGTCGTTGTTCAGGTTGGCTGTGGGCAGCCCGCGATCAAATAGAAGATCGTCTGCCAATGCTTGAGGAACCGATACAAAGAAGAAAACGGCAGTGATGATTGCAATTTGTAGTATTACTGTACGTGTTTTCCGCATGGTCTCCAGTTTCTAGAATCCCAAGAACTTTTAAGGAAGCCCTCAGGAGACAAACCTGCGGCTTCGTTTTGTTTGAAATCATGAGACTAGCGAGGATTGATTCTCTCCCATGACAAGGCATGTGCGCGCAAGGAAAGGAATGAATTCCCTTAACCTCAGCGCACAGGAACAAATGCGGTGATTTTAATATTGAATATGAATATTGCAATTCCATCGCCATCTGAATTGTGGTTTACATTCATTCACTTACGTGGTTATTAACAGGCATTGGTGCAGAGTTTTGCGGTCAAAAGTGGTGAAAATGGGTACGAAAGGCCAACACCTAAGGTCATGTCCTTAGGCTCGGATCAGCCTTCCCAAACGAAGGCGTCGAACGTGTGGAGGTGCTGGAAGCCGAGACGGTGGTAGAAGGCGACTGCGCGATGGTTCTCTTCGGTGACGGTGAGCGAGAGCTCGGAGAAGCGGCGGGCGGTCAGATCGGCACAGCAATAGCGCAGAAGATGCTCGCCGATTCCGGTGCCACGGTATTCAGGGAGAGTGCAGACCTGGGTGATGTGGCCAACATCGCTACGCACGCGGGAGCAGAGCAGGACTCCGACGCGGGTATGGGTGGAGCGGTGAAAGGCCACGAAAGATGAGGTGTGGTCGAAGACTCCGCAACCGGGGAAGCGAACGATGTTGTTGAGGAAGCGTAGCGATCCGGCGACCGTCCGGTACTGGTCATTGACGTCGCTGTCCACGTGGTCGCGGTAGGCAGAGGTGATGATGTTGGCGGCTGGCTGGTAGTCGTTTTCGGACCAGCGATGAATTTCAATGTCAGGCGGCAGAGGGCGCAATGGCTCAGTGTACGAAGCGGAAATGGGCAGGGTCAGGAAGATTCTGCGATAGCGGCGGAAATCTTCGGCGAGAAATGGCGCGGCCAAGTGGTCAGAGGGATGGATCAGGAGTTGTGCTTCGACGCGATGGATACCAGGAGACTGCTGAAGCGTACTGATGGTATGGCGTAGCAACTCGATCTCGATGTTGAGCCGCCGGTCGCGCGTGTTACCGGAGTCTTCGACGAATAGATCGCCAATGACGCCTTTGGCTCCCTCATAAACAAAAAAGCAGTATCCATGGACGCGTCCGCGCTCGATGGCCGTAAAGCCCGGGAGGATGCGGGAGTCGGCATAGCGGAGAATCATGTCGGCCGAGGAGCGATAGTCCCAGTGGAGATTGTTTCGCCAGACAGCGACCTCCTCCTCAATCAGGAAGCGAAGGTCAGCCGACGCGAAATGACGTAGATCGAGAATCTCCACGAGGAGTGACGCCTCTGGGACGAAGAATCCGCCCGGCTTAGTGTAACGGATGCGGAACCTGAACAGTGTGTTCGGGTAACCAGCAGGGTTACTCGGAGTTCGGTCCTATTGCGGTGCGGAGATTTCATAGATCTCGATGCTCTGGGGCCGATAGGAGCCAAGGAATCGAATACTGCGCCCGGCGAGCAGCATTTGAAGCGCCGGCAGTGAGCCCTCACGGGTGACCAGGATATGCGCTGAGGATGGGATTGCAGGCGGCAGTTCGTAAACTGCTGGCGATATTTCTAGCCCTTCGTATGGAGCGACGCGGCAATCAAGATAGAAGGCAAGCCCGAAGGCGGTATTTCGGCTGAGAGAAAAAGTAGCGAGCGGTAACAATCCGGGCTGCTCGATCTGCTGAAGCAGGATGGCGATGCGGCGGGAGGACTGTGTTGCGTCCAGCGCGGGAGTGAAGCCGCGCAATAGAAATCCGACGGCGAGGATAAGTGGCAGCAGAGTGACAAAGCGCAGCATGCGCCATCCTGCGGTCAGCAAAGGCAGGGCAACAATCAGGAATATGGCAGTACCGGCAAAGGCGGCGATCATTAGGCCCGAGGCTGAGACCGGAAGCTTGAAGGCGAGTCGCGGGGCCACCGTGAAGGCCGCAGCAATCGCGGCCAACAATGCAGCGTGGAAGGCGATGCTGAGCCAGCGCGGAGGTTCGTCGCGAGCCGCGCGGCGATGCACGGCCACTGCGCCGAGAATCAGCAGCGCGGGAATTGAGGGAAGGATGTATCCGGGCAGCTTAGAGTGCGAAAGCGAGAAAAACGCGATTGGCACGATGGCCCACACGGCGAGGAATATTTCAAAGGTGAAATTTGGGATCGAGTCCTGCTCGGGTTCAGCGTTCACGTCGGGAGAAACGGACAGAGGCGCACTGGCCCGAGGCTTGAAGCGCAGAGCATTGAATGCGTCGGCGAGGCCGTGAATGAGCCAGACGGTCCATGGAAGCGTGGCAACGAGAGCGACAGGGACGTAATACCAGAATGGCTGCTTGTGGCGATAAAGATTGGATCCGAAGCGTTCCAGATTGTGCTGGAGGAAAAAGACGCGGAAGAATTCAGGCGTGTGAAGCTGGACAAGCACATACCAGGGAGCCGCGACGGCAACGAAGGCGAAGATGCCAATAGGGTCGAGAGTGCGGAGCAGCGGACGAAATTCTCGCTGGGTTGCACAAAAAGCGATAAGGACGAGAGCGGCGAGGGCGGGGGCTACTGGTCCTTTGGCCAGCATGGCAAGAGCGTTAAGCGCGTAGAAAGCGATAAGGAAGAGCCGAGCGGGCGCGGCTTTGGGGGCATTGTCGTGGTCTCCTCCCGTTCCCACATTCGCCAAAAGAGGGCGGATGTGGGCCACCTGCGATTCTTGATACCAGCAGAACCAGGCGAGCAGGGACAGCGCGAAAGGTGCGGCGAGCAGCATGTCAGTGGCAGCAGCGCGGGCGAAGCCGAGCATGAGGACTGAGGAGGCAATCATCATCGCGGCATCGAGGCGGGCGGCGTAACGGATGCGCCGGACGGCGAGAAACGTTCCGAAGACGAGCAGCGTGGCAGCGATTGCAGAGGGGACGCGGGCGGCCCAGTCTGAAACGCCGAAAACCGTGTAGGAGAGCATCTCTCCCCAGTAGAGAAGGATGGGCTTTTCGAGCCATGTGTGTCCGTAGAGGATGGGGGTGATCCAGTCGTGGCGGGCAAGCATCTCGCGAGCGACCTGCGCGTAGCGAGGTTCGTCGGGGCCAAGGAGTCCAATTGCGGAGAGCCGGAAGAAGAAGAAAAACGCGCAAAGGCAGGTGAGCAGAAGAAGCTCGCGGACGCGGTTCTGGCTAAGGCGCATGAGAGATAGTGTAATTCAGCGGATGCCAATGTCAGGTGCTTATGGTTCGTCGCGATAGATGCTGATTTGCGGCGTGCCACCTTCCTTCAGTTTTGCGCGGAACATGCCGGGCGTATTGAAGCTCCAGGCGAGTTGGCCGTCGGGTGTAAGGGCGATGATGCCTCCATCACCGTGGAGGGCGGTGAGTTGTTTCTGGATGACCTCGTCGGCGGCGGACTGCAAGGACATTCCTTTGTATTGCACCAGGGCGCAGATGGTGCGGGCAACGGTGAGACGAATGAAGTATTCGCCGGTTCCAGTGGCAGAGACCGCGCAGGACTGGTTCGAGGCGTAGGTTCCGGCACCGATGATAGGGGAGTCTCCAACGCGGTTCCAGCGCTTGGCAGTGGTGCCTCCGGTGGAGGTTCCGGCTGCGATGTTGCCTTGGCGGTCGAGAGCTACGACACCGACAGTGCCGAATTTGTGGGCGTCGGGCGGCTCATCGGCTAATCCCACATTCGCCCAACTGCTGGGCGGATGTGGGCCACCCGCGGACGGTGGTGGGGGCGGAGCGGGCGCGTCCCCAGGACGCGACGGGATAGGCAAGCCTTGCTTTTCAAGCTGCCGTATAAGTTCCTGCCAGCGGCGCTCGGTGAAGTAGAAGGCAGTGGGCACCTGTTCCAGACCCACGCTGGCGGCAAATGCGTCTGCACCGGAGCCGATGAGCATGACGTGGGGCGACTTCTCCATTACGGCTCGCGCGAGTGAGATGGGATGACGGGTGCGCTGCACATCGGCAACCGAACCTGCGCGCATTGTCTGGCCGTCCATAATGGCGGCGTCGAGTTGATTGGTGCCGTCAGCGGCAAATACTGCGCCGCGTCCGGCATTGAAGAGCGGATTGTCTTCCAGCAGTTTGATCGCTGCTTCGACGGCGTCGAGTGATGAGCCTCCTTTTTCGAGCACGGCAGCAGCAGCGGTGAGCGCTTCCCTGATACCGGCGCGATAGTTGGCTTCGGCTTCGGAATTCATGGATGCGCGCTCAAGCACTCCTGCGCCTCCGTGGATGACAAGAGCCCATTTGCGCGCCGTAGGAGCAGGTGTGTTCTGGGCGAAGGCTGACGCCACGGGAAGGACGATGGCGCAGAGCATGAGTATGCGGAGAGAGAGATTCATGGGAATTAGTTATACAACGACGGAGGCATGACGCGCCGGGCGATACATGGATAGAAACCGTTGACACGGTATATATGCCTCTATAGAGTTCAGTCGAACCTACGTTTCCTATTGTTACGAAACGCTAGGCCCCCCGCAGATTTCTGCGAGAACCCACATTCGCCAAAAGAAGGCGGATGTGGGCCACCGTTTTGAGGAGAACATGATGCATAAGAGTATTGGAATAATATTTACTTCCAGCCGCACTGCGATTGCATTGCTTCTACTTGGTAGCGTTGCGTTTTCGTCCAGTGCCTTCGGTTCCGAGATTAAAGTGTTCTGCACCCAGGCCCTCACGGGAGTGATGGCAGAGCTGGGGCCGCAGTTCGAACGTGAGACCGGGAATAAGCTGGTTTACACCTACGGTGCTACCGGTGGTCTAGTGGCCAGGGTCAACAATGGCGAAGCATTTGATGTGATTATTGGCACGAAGGCAGCAGTGGAGAATCTGGCGAAGGCAGGTAAGGTTCTCGATCAGAGCCGCAAGGACATTGCGCTTGCTGGAGTTGGGGTCGCGGTTCGAGTCGGTGCGCCTCACCCGGACATCAGTTCGGTAGAAGCCTTTAAGCGAACCTTACTCAACGCCAAGTCGATCGCCTATACGAATCCGGCCGATGGCGGCGCGAGTGGAATTTATGTTGCGGAACTAATCAAGAAGTTTGGTATGGCCGACCAACTTGCGCCGAAGACCAAGCTGGCGAAGGGCGGCACCTCGTCAGGAACTCTTGTTGCATCCGGCGATGCCGAGCTCGCGATGCAAATGATTAGTGAGCTCATTCCTGTTACCGGCGTCGAAATCGCTGGTCCATTACCGGCGGAGATCCAGAGCTTCACGGTAATGTCTGTAGGAATGAGTGCTGCAGCGGACCAAACCTCTGCCAAGAAGCTGACTGCTTTCCTGTCTTCCCCCGCGATAGCTCCGGTATTGCGAGAAAAAGGATTAGAACCTCCGAAATAATTTGTTCATAGCCTGCCGACTCAGCCACCCACCAATGATGGGTGGCTGATCTGCGTCAGGTTCATTTCTTGTAAACGACGCCATCCTTCATGACGAAACTAACGTGTTTGAGCGTCGAGATAGCGGTGAGCGGATTGCCGGGAACAGCGATGATGTCAGCGAGGAAGCCAGGTTTGAGTTGACCTATGGAGGTCTCCCAATTGAGCAGGCGGGCGCCGTTGATCAAACTGGCGCGCAGGACATCGGCAGGTGGCATTCCGTACTGCACCATCAGTTCGAATTCGCGAGCCTGGGAGCCGTGGGGAAATGGGCCAACGTCCGAACCTACTGCCATGGGGACTCCGGCGGCGAGTTGCTTGCGGAACTCAGCGGCATGCAAGGCCAGCATTGCGCGATCGCGTTCGGCGGACGCAGGATTTTCGGCGTGAGCAGCGAAATATTCGAAGATGGTAAAAGTTGGGACCGCATAGATCTGGCGCTCATGCATCAGGCGCATGGTTTCAGGACTAAGTTGCTCGGCGTGGTCGATGGAGGCAACACCAGCCTGGGCCGCGTAAAGAGCGCCAGGTTCTCCTGTGGCGTGAACTCCAACACGGGTTCCGACGCGTGCAGTTTCCTTGACGGCGGCTTCGAGTTCGTTCCGCGTGTACTGGTAAGGCGTGACGAATTTTCCGTCGACAATACGGTCGGGGCCGGTCTGGTAAATCTTAATGAAGTCGGCACCCTCTTTTAGCTGCTGGCGTATGACTGTGACCAATTCGCTGGCGCTGTTGGCATAGGTGGCGTTGGAGGAGACGTGCTCGGCAGGGTTGAAGTGGATAGCGTCTTCATGGCCTCCGAGGATGTCGACGGCGTTGCCGCTAACGCGCAGACGCGGTCCGGGAATAAGTCCCTTGTCGATGGCGTTGCGCACGGCTGAGTCGGCGGAACCTGCGCCCTCCGTACCCATGTCGCGCTCGGCGGTGAACCCGGCAAGCAGATCCTCGCGAGCGGCGATCTCGGCGAGGATAGTGCGCGCTGGCAAGGATTCAACGACGGTCTGGAGGTCCTCAGCTCCAGGATGGAGGAAGAGGTGGATGTGGGCGTCGATAAGGCCAGGCATCAGGGTGGCTTCCCCGAGGTTGATAACAGCGGCTCCCGCAGGATGCGCAACCGAGGGACCTGCCTCAACAATATGGTTGCCGCGGACGAGTACCTCGCCGGGACTAATCAGCGTGCCATGCTCCACATCGAGTAGGTGGGCCGCATGGAGGACAGTGGCTTCACCGGTACGGGCGGACGGCTGGGCCACGAGTATTGATGCGATGGCAAGGATCGAGATAAGTGCGGCAAGCGGGGAGCGGAGCGTGCGAGGCATGGGCCACATACTAGCACGGGTATGCGCTAGATGGCCTAGGATGCCGCCCGTGTTTACGGCCTGCCCCGGAAGCTGATGATCTTGCGGCGGTCGCGCTTGGAGGGACGATTCGCGGGCGCAGGCTCGAAGAGTGCAGGCATGGATTTGCGTTCGGCTGCGGCTTTCTGGCGGGCTTCCCGGCTGGCCTCGGTTTCGCGGTAGAGCGCTTGCGCTAACGGTGCGGGACCGCGGACGTCGCTGAGGGCGAGGACCTCGATTTTGAAGTCTCCGCCGTCGTTGGTGACGGCGAGCATGTCGCCAACGTGTACCTCACGTGCGGGCTTGGCATTCTGACCGTTGAGCTGAATGCGTCCAAGGTCACAGGCGTGCGAGGCGAGCGAACGGGTTTTGAAAAAGCGGGCGGCCCAAAGCCACTTGTCGATGCGTACGGAGGTCATGAGCCTATTTTGCTACAACGGGCTGCTCTACGGCGGGGTTGCGTCCAGGTTCGAGTGTAAAAAATGCGAGTTTGAAATGAGCTTTGTTCACCTGCGTTCTTGAAGCGTCGAAGACTGATAGAATTCAATGGTTTACAGACACGCGTGAACTTTGCGTGCGTGAGTTACGTATTACGTCAGCATGGCGAGTGGTATAGCTCCACCGATGCTGACGCTGTTTGCGGCTGCTCAAAGCCGTCCAGTGGAGGCGCGGGTGGAAGAGGCACAAGTCGTTACACAACTTGTACGCCGCTGTGCATCCGGTGACGCCATTGCCTGGGAAGAGATTGTCCAGCGCTTTCATCGGCGCATTTATAACATCTGCTACCGTTTTGCCGGATCGGCGGATGATGCCCAGGATTTAACCCAGGAAGTATTCATCAAGATCTATCGTACCGTTGGCAGCTTTGACGGCGAGAAAGCGTCGTTCAATACATGGCTGACCACCGTCACACGCAATCTGCTCGTGGATCACTTCCGCAAGACGCGCAATGACCGCGCTACGGATTCCATTGATGCAGTGCAGGGGGCGGACGAGGACGGACCGACCATGGCAGACCGGTTGGCGGGGGATACTCCGAGCCCACAGGTTCATGTGGAAAGCCGCGAGCGCCGCGAGATGGTGCACAAGGCACTGCAGCAGATTTCTCCAGAGCTGAGGGAGGCGGTAATCCTGCGCGATCTGCAGGATATGGATTACCGCGAGATAGCCCAGGTTCTGAAAGTGCCCGAGGGGACAGTCAAAAGCAGAATCAATCGCGGCCGTGGGGAACTGGCGCGGCTATTGCAACGTACGTATAGACAAGCACTCTAATCCGAGGATTAGGGAGCGAGGCAGGTGATTTGAGATGTTGGGCGAAACCAAACCCGGAACGCAGTGCGCGGAGTTCGACGCTTTGCTGGCTGACGCCATTGACGGCACTCTGAAGGGCCAGCAGCGCGGACGCTTCGAGCAACACAAAGCTGAGTGCGCGGCGTGCAGTACGTTATTTGCCGAGGTTTCAAGCGGACGGGCGTGGCTAAGTGAGATCGAAGAGGTTGCGCCTCCGCTGAACCTGGTACACAACATTCTTGCCATGACGAGCGGCGCCGCACAAGAGGTGGCCCGGTCCGTTCCGCAACAGTCGCGGTGGGTGCGACTGCGGCGCGAAGTAAGAATGGTGCTTGCGCCAGTTCTGACGCCACGCTTTGCAATGTCGATGGGGATGGCGTTCTTCTCGATCACGCTGGTGCTGAACATGGCCCAAATCCGAATCAAGGACCTCACCCCGCACAACTTGAGCCACACGTTCTACAGCAGCCAGAACAAGCTGATGAGGTATTACGAAAACATGCGCCTGGTGTATGAGATTGAGTCGCGAGTGCGGAATCTGCGCAATGCCAGCGACGAGAGTGAGCGCGAGGAGCAGAACCGGCGTCGCCAGAAAAACAATAATCAGACTCAGGAACAGAACCAGAACAACGAACCGGACCGGCGTCAGCACGGCGAATATAGCCCCGGACGAAATTTTCAATTGCAGGCATCGCTCGATGGGAATGAGCAGTGCTTTGCGACCTACACCGTGACCCTTGCCCAGCAGAGGAGAGAGATATGAACTGCGCACAACACACCGACACGGCAGCGGTAGCCTATTGCCGCACCTGTGGTAAGGCGCTCTGCGAAACCTGCAGGCGCGACGTGCAGGGCACTATCTTTTGTGAACCGTGCCTGGCGGCGCGGGTCAATCCGATGGCAGGTGGCAACGTTGGATCGGTCGGGGGGTATCCGCCCGCACGTGGGCCTGAGGACGCGAGTCCAGGGCTTGCTCTATTTCTGGGGTTTATTCCAGGCGTTGGAGCGTTTTATAACGGACAGTTTTTGAAGGGCTTTGTACACGTGATTGTTTTCAGCACTCTGATCTGGATGTCGGACCACGGGATGGGCGCATTTGCCGGAATGCTGATTGTTGGGTGGTTCTTCTACATGGTCTTTGACGCGTACACGACAGCGAAGGCCCGCCGCTACGGAACTCCGATTCCCGATCCGATTGGACTAAACGCAATTCTGGAAGGCAGAGACGGCACATTTCGACAGCGTGTGGAGCAGGCGGGTGAGCGGCTCGGAACGCAGGTGGAATCCGCAGCGCAGAATATTGGGCAGCACTGGCATCATGCAGGCGGAGCGGCTCCGGGCTCGACGGCTTCGAACTTTGCTGCGGGCGGCACAAATCCCGGGGCGCCCCCACCGCCACCGCCTCCAAATGCACCCGGCGCAACAGGTAAACCCCCGGGAACAGCATATGTGGGGCCGGAAGGGACGTACTATGCCGGTCCGCAGGGCACCTACTACGCGGGACCTGAAGGTAATCCGTATGTGACTCCGAAAGAGCATGACCGCAGTCCGGTGGGCGCGGTGGTGCTGATCGGCCTTGGAATACTCTTCCTGCTGGCAAATCTGGGCTGGTTCAGCTTCCATTGGATCTCGCATTTCTGGCCGGTGATTTTGATTGCGCTCGGTCTGTGGCTGTTCATTAAACGTCAACGCGACGCGCGATAGGGGGAGCTAGTGATGAGATATTACCAACCGAATCCGGCGTGTGGTTGCAATCGCTGCGCCACCCGCGGCCTGGTGGGTCCGGCAGTGCTAGTAACACTCGGCCTCCTGTTCCTTCTGGCGAATATGTATGACTATCCGTTTGAACGTACATGGCCGATTCTGTTGATCGTGATTGGCGCAATCAAGGTTGTTCGATACGTGATGCCAGACAGCGGGCACGTCAATCCCGGCCAGTATCCTCCACCGCCGTACGGGGGCCAGTATCCCCCACCACCGTATGGTGGTCAGTACCCACCGCCACCGTACCAGCCAGGGTATAGGCCAACTGCGCAGAATACGCCGCCGCCGACTGCCGGGCCGGTGGTAACGCCTCCCCCTCCTGCAAGTGCGGGAGCACTGGGCACGGGAAGAGGCGAGAACGATGAGGTACACAATGGCTAGCCCAGGTCCGTATTCCGGTCCGTATTATGTACCCCCTCCCCGCCGCCATTCGGTAGTGGGGCCGCTGATTCTAATTGTGATTGGCGGGCTGTTTCTGCTGCGCAACCTCGGCTACACACTTCCGCTGTTTCAACACTATGTGCGGTATTGGCCGCTCCTGTTAGTGCTCATCGGACTGGTGAGACTGGCAGAGTTCTTTGCAGCGCGCAGCGCACAGCGTCCGGTGCCTGCTATGGGCGGCGGAACCGTGTTTCTGCTGGTGATTCTGATAGCCAGCGGAGCTGCCCTGAGCGCCGCATTCCATGGACGAAATGACATCAACTGGGGCTCGGTGCGCGACAACGTGGATGTGGACGACGACCTGCTCCATCTTTTTGGCAACGAATACACGTTCAACGGCGAGCTCACCCAGTCGATTCCAGCAGGCGGCATGGTTCGGGTGAATTGTGAGCGAGGCAACATCACGGTGAATACCTGGGACCAGCCGCAGGTGAAGGTGGTGTATCACAAGCGAGTATTTGCGGGTAGCCAGAGTGAGGCGGATTCCACAAACCGGTCGACCGCGCCGCGCATCCAGGCCCAAGGTTCGACCGTGGAAGTGCAGGGCAATACGGAAGGCGCAGGACCGAAGGGAGTTGCTTCCGACATCGAGTTGTTCATCCCGTCAAAGGCGAATGTGGAGTTGACGGCACGGCGGGGAGATGTTTCCCTTACCCAACAAACCGGGGACGTGAAAGTGACCTCACAGCGCGGAGACGTGACGCTGGATCAGGTGACAGGAAATGCCACCGTAACGACCAAGAAGGGTTCCCTCCACGTCAGCAACCTTTCGGGAAATCTTACGGCAGATGGGCGATTGGACGACCTCGCGCTGGATACGATCTCGGGATCGGTCCTCATTACAGCAGACATATTTGGCGACACCAGGCTCTCAAAGTTGCAAAAGGGAGTGGCCATCCGCACCTCGCGCACGGAGTTGCAGTTTGTCAAGTTGGAAGGCGATCTGACGATGGACTCGGGCGATCTGCAGGGAGATGGCCTGCTCGGACCAATCTCACTGACAACCAAGAACAAAGATGTGAATCTGCGGAATCTCAAAGGCGACGTCCACATCGCTGACGACCGGGGCGACATCACCTTGGAGAGCAATTCTGCGGCAACACTGGGTAATCTGGATTTGACGACGCACCATGGCGACGTTCATCTGCGGATTCCAGCGAAGGCGAATTTTCAGTACCAGGTAACCACCCGCCACGGCGATATTTCCAGCGAGTTTGAAAGTGTCCGTTCATCGAGCCATACCGGCGCTTCGACCGCCTCTGGAACGATCGGCAAAGGTGGAGTCAAGATCGTCGTCACTTCAGACACTGGCGATATTGAGATCAGCAAATCAGACGGTTCGGTGGTCGCTCCTCAGGTGCCCCCGGTGCCACCCGCGCCCAGTGCAAAGCCTCCGAATCCACCCAAGCCCGAAAAGCCGGGTAAGTCCAAGAAGGTAGGCGATGTTGAGGTGATGTAGGGGCAGTCGGTCTTACAGAAAAGGACAGGAAGCAAAAAAGCCAAGCAAGAACACCATCGCAGAGGTGAAGGGCGTTACTTCTCACGTTAGCTAACCACGGCTAACGTGGGGCACCTTGCATTTCTGGTGCTCCACCTAAGAGCCGCGATTGCTTATTCTTTTGCGGCGACGGTATCAACCGAAGTTGATGGGATGCTTGCCGAGCCAGTGCGAGTCACGGGTGGTTCCGATATTGCGTATCGCTCCGCGAGCAATTCCAGAGGAGAGTTGGCGGGTTTCCCAGGCGACCCCGGCAGTAAAGCCCACGACGCCCCCTACTACACCCATGGCAGCGACAGCGGCAGCATTTGGCTTTCGGCGCTGGGCCAGCAAACCGCAGAGCGCACCGAGTCCTGCACCCATTACGGTTGGTGCCCAGGAGGCACGCGCAGAACGCCCGAGTATTTCGCCTACATGCTCACCGTGGAGGATTGAATCAGCCGCGGCACGCGCTCCCTGTAGCCCTGAATCAGCAAGATCACGCCCATAACCAACTTCCGACTTTAGCCAATCACCGATTTTCATTGCCGTCCATCCCCATTGCCAGTTTAAAAATTCAGCACAGATGAAACTTGATAGTACCTCTGACTGTGCGAAAGCGAAAGCAAACATCAGCAGAGTAGATTCAATTTCTCCCACAGGGGTGCAATCTTTGGGATTAGCCCCAAGGAGATAAGACCCAGCACTAAGGTAAAGCCCCGGTCACGAGCAGTAACCGGGGCTTCAGTGGCGCAAGGCAATAGGCTACTGCTTTTCCAGCCTACCCTGATAGATGCGGTTCGGGTCGGAGGAGATCATGTAGACGGTGTTGGCATTCGCGGTGTAGAGCACCACAGGAACGCCGCCGATACTTCCGGCAGCCCGTCCATTGGCAAGCACGGAGTACAAGCCGGTTTGGGCGATATCAGTGTTGATGGCAAAGGGAGTTTGCGAATCGATGGTCCCGCTCAGATTGCCGACACCGTCGGCCAGGAAGTTTCCAGAGGACTCTACGTTGCCGCTTCCAACGAGGAATCCGGAGAGATCTTCAGCGTAATTCCCAGTGACGCTGGCGGTGGTCAGATTAATGGTTTGAGCGCTCAGGGTTCCGGTTTCGAGGACGCTGTAATTGGCGACACTCGAACCGGTGGTGAGCACGATGGATTGTGAAGTTGAAACCTGCCAACCCACTACCCCCATGGTGGAACTGGAATAGACGAGGTTGGCAGTCCAGCGGCCATTGGTACCGACGGTGTAGTTTCCTGAGAAGGCGACGGAGGGGAAGAATAAGCCCGCTTCGTTGTAGTCCTCAACAGTGTTGGTGAGATTTCCGGCCCCATCGAGGGTGAGGCGTCCGGTCTCAACAATGGCTCCGTTGCTCGTGTATCCCGAGATATTCAGCACCTGGTCTCCGGCGAAAGCTGCGGGAGTGGCGGCGATGGTGGAGGTTTGCTGGTCCCCATATCCGTAGAGGAAAAAATTCTTGTCGGTGCTGACCAGTTCAAAATGACTGGACGTCACCGGATAGAAGATGAAATTGTGGGTTCCGGTGGAAGTGGTAAACGACATGGTCCCGCGGCCACTAGGACCCGTGGTGGTGGTCATCCCTGTGGCGGCAAGTTGTGCGTTGAATGTGCCGGCATCATTTTCGTCGATGGTTCCCGCGACGGTTCCATTCAAGGTCAGTGCGCCGATAGCTCCGTAAGGATTTTTATGAGTATCTTCGCCGTCGAACCGGACGATGTAAGGGGCTGCGGACACCAGCGCGGGAGTCACTGCCGGTACGCCCAGAATTCTGCCGGTGGCGTCCGAGGTGTTCGAGATCTGGAAGAGTTTAGCGGACCCCGGGGACTGCATCACGAAGCGGTAGATGACCTGACCGGAACTGCCGTTGAGAACCACCTGTCCGCGTCCGTCCTGATTGACGCTGTAAGTGCCGGTGATCGGTTCACTCAGGGTTTGGCCACCATTGTCATTGACGGTGTCACGTGTGCCTGAGGTGATGTTCCCAGCGCCGTCGGAGGTGAAAACCCCTACGGCGGCAAAGCTGTAGTTGCTGTTTGAATTGAATCCACTGACGGAAAAGACATAGTTTCCGGCGAGGCTGGAATTCGAGAAGCCAGCGTTGTTCCCGGTCGATGGTCCGGAGGGAACCGGAGTATGGACAGAAGAGCTTCCACCGCAACCGACTAGCGCCGCAAGGCCGACGAAGCTGATCAATGTGAAGAAGATTTTACGCATAGCTATGCCCACCCAAACGAGAGAAATCTCTGCAGACGTTAAACGCGAGTGCCGGGAGAAAGTTGTGCATTAAAATACTCCGATGGACAGCCAATTCGTTACTTTTCCGCCGAAGCTACCGCAACGTGAGCTCTACCTGATCGGTTTCCGCATGGACCCCGACGTGGAAGGGCCTCAGTTTTACACCCTGATTGGTGCCGAAGGGGAGAGCGAACGCCCGATCACCAGGGGGGACCGGGTACTGTTTTTCCGCAAACCGGCGGACGCTCTGAAGGCCCTGAGCGCCAGCGACAATGGGTTTCGGGAGATTCGTCCGGTGCCGACGGAACTGGAACTGCTCTGCGACATCAGCGAGGCGCTTTACGTTGCAAACGCCGAAGCAGAAGACGCAGACGGAGTGCTGTTTGAGTTGATTGCGGTGTTTGACGACCTGCTGCGGGCGGTGAAGCTGAATGTCCCAGCCGAATACACGGCAGTGCTGCGCGCGATGGCAGAACGGTTGGGTGAGAATCCGGAGTTTGCAAGCCTGCTGAAAGAGAGTGGGTTGACGCGCGAACAACTCGAGGACGCTCTGATGTGGTGCGTGGGGGCCGTGGCGGTGAAGAGTAGCTGGGTAGGTTGAGCGATTCACTGCGGATTGAGGGGAGAGACAATGAAGAGATTACTTTTGTTGATGGCGCTTGCGGTTTTGATGGTTTGCCTACCCCTGTCAAACGCGGGCGCGAGCGATAACCTTCCACCTGGGGTCAAAGTGCTGACGCCGGATCAAATCAAGTGGGTGACCGGAGCATCAGGACGACAATCGGCTAATTTGCTCGGCGACCCGAAGAAACCCGGCCCATATATCTATCTCGTAAAATGGGCGCCGAACGACAAGGAAGTCGCGCACAAGCATCCGGAAGACCGCTATGGTATGGTGATTTCCGGGGTTCACTACATCGGTTACGGCGACAAATTCGACGCGAAGAAGCTACATGCTGACCGCGCGGGAAGCTATTTTACCGAGCCAGCAAACACTGCTCATTTCGGCATGACAAAGGGCGAAGGAGCAATCCTGTGCTTCTACGGGATCGGACCGACGGGGAGCACCCGCGTGGAAGCCGAGGACACGCAGAAGAAGTAAGCCATCCTATTTGAGCGACCGGGTGCGAGTTGCGGCGATTTCCGGTTGATGATTCTTAACCCGTGGCGGCGATTGAAGATGGTCGCGGATGAGACTCTGCTGGAGTCTCTCGAACGCTGCCTCGGGAGTGTTCACGAACTGAAAGAGGTTCACGTCCTGCGGCGCGATGGTTCCGGCGTCAGCCAGCACTTCAAGGTTGAGCACACGTCGCCAGTATTCCTCGCCATAGAGAAGGACGGTCATCTTTTTGGCGAGCTTTTCGGTCTGTGCCAGAGTCAGGATTTCGAAGAGTTCGTCGAGGGTTCCGAAACCTCCGGGAAAAACCACCAAAGCCTTGGCCAGGTAAGCGAACCATAACTTACGCATGAAGAAGTAGTGGAACTCGAAATTGAGTTCCGGGGTGATGTATGGATTGGGGACCTGCTCGAACGGCAGGGCGATGTTGAGACCAATGGTCTTTCCGCCGGCTTCGCGAGCGCCGCGGTTGGCGGCTTCCATGATTCCAGGACCTCCGCCGGTGGTGACAACGAAGCGATGACGCTTTCCGGGCAAAGTGAGAGTCCAATCGGTGAGCAGATGGGCTAGTTGTCGCGCGTCCTCGTAATAGCGGGCCATATCGACGGCGCGCTGTGCTCGGTAGGCACCCTGTTCCTGATCAGGCGCGGGTTGCGCACTGCCGGGGCGGGCGAGGAGTTGCACTGCTTCCTCGGCGCTACTGAGGCTTCGGAAGCGAGCGGAGCCGAAAAAAACGACAGTGTCCTGGATTTTTTCGCGGCGGAAGCGGGCCAGAGGCTCAGCGTATTCGGCCAGGATGCGCAAGGGGCGGCCATCAGGCCCTCGGAGAAAGGCGTCGTTTTCATATGCGAGAGGGGCGCGACTGGATGTGTATTTCGAATTATCAGCCATAAGAAGGACGAAACGTTTCCTAGCTAGCGAAGATCGCGATAGTGTACGGCGTCTGAGATTCCGATCCAAACATCAATGAGCCCAACGCCGGAGATCATTCCGCGGACAAAAGTCTGATTGAGGAGGAGTTTGATAGTGGGCCATCCGGAAAGCAGAGGGTTTTCAGTCCAGAGGCGGGTCCAGGGGAGCACCATGACCAACATTCCTGCCCAGACGGCAATGGCAACTTCTACCACCAGCAAAAGGCGTTGCGCCCAGACCGGAGGGTGAGCGTGGGGTGGTACAGGATGGCCGGGATCTTCCTCCGGCACTGGCGGTTGTGAAGACTGCTTGAGCGGTCCTACGTCCATCGTCGGTTCGATGCGTCCCTGCTTTCCCTCGATTTGCATGGTGAAACAGCTTCCTGCCTCATCCGCGCGAGCAGCGCAATGAAGGCCGGCACCTGCACCTGATTCTACGCTGAAGACCGCGAAAGACAGAATTGGGCACCGGGCGAGATTAGCATAACGAATAAAAAAGCCGGAAGCTGGATCAACTCCGGCTAAACGGCGGCTCGCAAATCGCGGATTCGGTCAGCTACATCGCGGTAGTCGATGTTGGTGCCATAGACCTCCATGAAGTGGTCCAGGGCGTCGCGTTTGCGCCCGGCGGCCTCGTAGGCGCTGGCCAACTCATAGTTGACAGCAGTTCGCGAGTCTTCATCCGGCGCAGATTCCAAGGCCTTAAGGAACCACTTGATCGAGGCCTCGGGTACGGATTTTTCGACAAAGCAGGTGGCCAGCCAGATATAGGCCTGCTGAGCTCGGTCGGGGTTCAGACCCTTTCCGGCCATCTTGCACACTTTTTGCAATTCACCGATTGCCTCATCCAGCAGTCCCATCTCCCGGAAAGCGATGCCGAGGTTGAAGTGGGTCTCCGGATCGTTATCGTCCTGCCCGGGTGCGGAAAGATCCCGCTCAAAATCCTGCAGAAGATCACCAAAGACGCTGGGAGTAAGGGGCGGGACAGGCATCTCCTCAGGCATCCATGCAGCAACAGGCTCGACCGAGGCGGCCAGATAGGGGATGGATTCCTGAGCCGACTTGCGAGGTTGGAGCGGCGGTGGGGTTGGAGTGGGAGTGAACGACGCTGCAGCGGGCGGCGGCGCGGCAGGGCGCGGCGCAACCGGCGCCTCGCGGCGAGGCTGCGAGACGGGAACGTAGCTATCTCCTAGTTCCGCGTCTAATTCGGCGGCAAGGGAACTGAGCGTGGGCGCAGCCGGGGAAGCAGCGGGAAAGGGCAGAACCGGCACTGGCGTCGCGGTGGACGGTTGAACGGCTTCTTCATCGCTGACTTCTATGACTTCGACCGGCCCGTAACGCGTTGCGGGCGGGGTGGTCTTGGGGGTGGAAGCTGGACGGCCCTGAGACAACTGGTCACGAAGTGTACGTAATTCGGGATGGTTCGGGCTGGCAGCGGCAAGGCGAAAGATCGCGGTTTCCGCCTCCGACCAAATCTGCTGGCTAAGACAGAAGCGTACCTCCTCAAGCAGTTCTGGGATATTTTCAGCGGCGTTAGACGCTGGTGCGACAGGGAGCGGGGTAGCCAGTGCGATTGTGGGCGGCACGGCCGCAGAGTCAGTTGGCGCATCCTGCCAGACGGACTCCCATTCGTTCGAGAGGTCGATTTCCTCAGTACTGCCATCGGCTGCGCCGAGATCGAAATCTCTCGCAGTGAATTCGTTACTCTTGGACTCCCACGTGGTGGTCTGCCCGGAGCCAGCGAGGCCGGCATAATAACCGGCAGCTTCAACTTCTCCGAGATTCTCGAGCACGCGATGCATCGTGCTGTAACATCGCGCGGCACTTGCGGCATCGCCCTCCTGCCGAAGGAGCAAGCCAAGGGCGTGGTTGAGTCGCAGATCTTCGGGAGCAGCCAGCAATGCAGACTGCAGGGCTGTGATGCCGCGAGTTTTGGATGAGAAAGATTCGCAGAGTTCGGCTTCGGTAAGGGCGTTAACAATCTGCTCTTCTACCTCTTCCGGGTGGCTCTGGCTGGGCAATATAGGTTCGTCGCTGCGGCGGAATTCTTCAAGAGTTTGCGGTTCTTCGCTGGAACTGGAAGGGGTGGGGATAGCCGCGGCGCCGGCCGGACCAAGACGAGCACAGACCTGGCGGTAGCCTTGAATATGCGCGGCATTCTCCGGTTCCAGATGCATGAGCTCTTTGTAAGCATCGCGAGCGCGCTCAAATTGATTGCTCTGAACGGATGCGTGGGCCAACAGTTCGAGGGTTTCGGCGAACATGGATGTTTCGCCGGCACGCAGTGCGAGGTCGTAAATGGTCTGCAGGGCCTCGGGACTGTTACGCACGCGGGAGACGGCTCCATGCAGATGGGCGAGCACCTCCTCTTTGTCCTGGGTAAGAACATCTGAAGAAAACTCGCTGTAAAGATCAAGAGCTCGAAGCGTGTCGTTTTCCTTGTAAAGGCGGGCTGCCACCTTCAACACGCCTTCGCAGTCATGGTGTACAGAAACCAATTTGCGGCAGATCAGAAAAGCCTGGTCGAGGTTTTCCAATTTCAGGTAAGCGCTCAGCAGATTACGCAGGGCGTCGGCGCGGGAGTCAATATCAGGGATCGCTTCGTAGAGTTCGACGGCTTTTACGGCGTCTCCCAGTTCGTAGGTGACTTGGGCACGAAGCTCCTGAGCGCGAAGATTGGTACGGTCGAGGGCAATGAGGCGATCGAGAATCTTCTGAGCAGGATCCAGCGCATGGCGATCGACGAGGGTGGCTGCCGTCTGTGACAGCATCTCCTTGGCTTCGTTCTTTTGGCCGCCCTGGGTCATAAGATCGGCAGTGCGGGTGATCACCTGCACGTTTTCCGGATCGAAGATGACGAGTTGTTTGAGTAGGCGGAGGGTTTCCTTGGACTGGCCTTTTCGGGTGTAAGCCTCGGCAGCCTGTAGCAGCATGGAGCGGGCATCGCTGACCAGACCCTGCTTACGGTAAAGTTCGGCGAGCTTCTCCATGGCCGGCAACCCATTCGGGTTGAGCTTTGTAATCTTCTTGTACACGGCGATAGATTTCAGGAGAGCCCCGTCGCTGCCGTACGCCTCGGCGACAATGAGAAACCGTTCTATGGCCTTATCATTTTGGCCGAGCCGGGAATAGATGTCGCCCACGGTGTTGAGAATGGCAAGATCACGTGGTTCGACTTTCAGAATTTTTTCATACTCAGAGATGGCTTGAGGCAGCTTGTTTTGCTGCAGATACTTCTCGGCGTTGGCGCGCGATTTTTCTTTGCTAAAACCAAATCCGAACATGTTTTGGACTCCAAAGCGCCTCTAGGAGGCGGCTGAGCGCAGCTTTGACCTAGCCCACGCGGAGATACCCTTGTATTTTGCTTACGGTAGCACAGCTTTAGTGTTGACGGAAACCATCCAAAGGCGGCCCGGCAGGTTTGGGGGGACATGTCCTAATGGGGAATGGCCGATACGGTGGATTGACAGCAGAGGATCACGTCATTAGGGTTAGGGTTTGCTGGATATGAATGCTTCTTCGGACGGGGCTTCTATCTCGGGTTGGCAGATGACGGGTGTGCGCCTGTTCGCGCTGCTGTTTCTGCTAACTGCGGCAAGCCTTGCCATCCATGGCTATCATTATGGAATTGAAGACGAGGCAATCTACCTGCCCGCGATCAAGGCTCACTTAAATCCCGCACTGTATTCGCATGACGCGGCTTTTTTCCAACCGCAAACCCTGCCAACGCTGTTTGACGACCTGGTGGCAGTTACGGCTCGCACGCTGCACGCGCCGGTGGACTGCACGGTCTTCGGCTACTACATTGGAACCCTGCTGGCATTTTATGCAGGACTATGGGCACTGTCGGCCAGGCTATTCCCCGACCTGAGGGCACGTCTGGGGGGACTGCTGTTCGTAGGAACTCTGCTTACGCTGCCGATTGCCGGAACGTGCATCTTTATTGTCGATCAGCATTTGCATCCGCGAACCCTAGCTACTGCGTTGATTTTATTGGCGGTAGCGCGTTTAGCTCCAGTGGCGGCGGGAGAGATCGTGGGGGCGCGTGCCTATGCCCAAGCCTTATTGCTGATGGTAGGTGCTGCGCTGGTCCACATACAGATGGCATTTTATGGAGCGCTACTCCTGGGATTGTTGTTGTTACCGCTGAAAGCGCTTGGAGGCAGGTTGGTTCTGCTGGCTGGCCTTGCACCCGTGCTGCTGGCAACCCTGATGGAAAAGGGCGGGCCGGAGTGGCAGGAGGCGTCACGGACGCGAACACAGCACTACCTGATGCGTTGGGAGTGGTACGAATGGCTGGGAGCGATTGCGCCTATCTTCTTGCTATGGGGGATGGCTTGGTTGGCTCGACGGCGGAATCTTCCGTTAGTCGCGGCAGTGGCTTTGCGAACATCTTTGTTTGCTGCGATAGGCTTCGCGGCCGGATGCGTGATTACGATTCCGCCGCAATTTGAACGGTTGACCCCGTTTCAACCGCTGCGAATCCTGCACCTGACATACATCATGATGATATTGCTGGCGGGAGGATTGCTGGCAGAGTCGGTACTGAAGGGGAAACTCTGGCGCTGGGCGTTATTGCTGCTTCCGATTGCGGCAGGGATGAGCTTTGCACAGTTCGAGTCATTTCCGGATTCGCATCACATCGAGTGGCCGGGCCGACCTACAGGTAATGAATGGGTTGAGGCGTTCAATTGGGTGAAGGCGAATACGCCTCTAGACGCATATTTTGTGCTCGACCCTCGTTACATGAGTTCGGCGGGCGAGGACTACCACGGCTTCCGAGGCTTGGCCGAGCGGGGACAGATGGCCGATTGGGATAAGGACCCGGGCGTAGCACTGCTATTTCCCGATCTGGCTGTGCGCTGGTCGCACGAGGTTCACGCACTGGACAATTGGCAGAATTTTAAGGCGGATGACTTCCGTAGGTTGCGCGAACAATTCGGAGTGGAATGGACGGTATTGCCTTTCGGTTCCCGGTCGGATCACTTCGGAAAGCATGCCGGAGAGTACCGGGTCCCTATTCCGCTCTCGGATTGCGTGTGGCATAACCGCAGCGTGGTGGTTTGCAGGATAAGATAAAAGCCTGGGAAGTGGCGTAGCAGGAACCTTTCTGCAGGTTCTTGCGTATGTCATAGAGCGGGCTGTTGCCCAGCTTTGGGAGCTTCATGCGCGGGATCAGGCTCAAGGAACCAACCATCATTGCGCTGGAAACGATGCGTTCGCACAAACTGCGTTCGTTTCTAATGCTACTCGGCGTTATCCTCTCGGTTTCTACCTTGATTCTGGTGGTGGCCTTAATCAATGGTACAAACGCCTATATTGCCGATCGCGTGGCAAATCTGGGGAACGGTGTGTTTCTCATCTCCCGCTTTGGCATCCTTAATAGCCAGGAGGCGTTTGTAAAAGCGGTGCGCCGCAACAAGCAGCTCACCTATGATGACTACTTGGCGCTGCGCGATGGATTGAAACTGCCCAAGAATGTGGGGCTTGAGTGCAGGTTTGTCGAAAAAGTACGACGTGAAGGACAAACTGCCGAAGATATTAACGTACGCGGCGTGACGGCCAACATCGGGCAAATGGACACCGAGGAAGTTATTCGCGGACGCTACATCAGCGACAACGATAACGAGCATCGAAGCTTCACGACCATGATCGGCGCTGACGTAGTGAAGAAGTTGTTCCCTTCCACCGACCCGCTAGGTAAGACCATTACGATCAAGGGCTACGAATTTGAGGTCGTCGGCATTGCCAAGCCTATTGGCAATGTAATGGGACAGCCACAAGATAACTTCGTCTATATTCCGATACAGACCTGGTACAAACTGAATGGTCCGCATACGGACAGCTTCGCCATCAACGTGCAGACCCGCGCGCCCGAGTTTCTGGAACAGACTAAGGACGAAGCTCGCGCGCTGATGCGAGCTCGAAGGCATGTTCCGCCAAACGAAGAGGACAACTTCGGACTGTTTGGTTCAGACAACTTGATGGACCTGTGGAAGAATCTGACGGGAACACTGGCTGGTGCCATGGTGGGATTTGTTTCCATTTTTCTAGTGATCGGCGGAGTCGTCATCATGAACGTGATGCTTGCCAGTGTCACAGAACGTACGCGGGAGATTGGCATTCGCAAATCACTGGGAGCCCGAACGTCAGACATTTTGAGCCAGTTCCTGGTCGAGGCTTCAGTGATGAGCGCGATGGGCGGGATTATTGGAATCGCCGTGGCATGGATTCTCGCAGTCATTCTGGACAAGACAACTCCGCTACCGATGTCAGTTCCAATTTCGGCGGTGATCGTTGCAATTTGCGTCTCGACGGCCGTGGGATTGTTCTTCGGCGTGTATCCTGCGCGCAAAGCAGCACGGTTGAACCCAATCGAAGCCCTGCGGTCAGATTCCTAAAGGAGCATGCGGATGAAATCGAAACAAAGATATTTCTCCTTTGGCGAAAGCGCCCGGATGGCGTTTGAGACTCTGCTCGCAAACAAAATGCGTTCGTCGCTGACCGTGCTCGGTGTGTTCATCGCAGTTGTGGTGCTGGTGATGGTCTTCTCCATCATGTACGGTGTGGATGCCGACCTGCGCGCGAACCTTGAACAATATGGCACAGGCACGCTGTTTGTTTTCAAGTTCGAACCCGGAATTCATATGGGCCGTCTGCCGCAGGAACTTCGTATGCGCAAGCCTCTGAAGTATGACGACGCCGAGGCGATCCGGGAAGGTGCGCCGTCCGTAAAGGAAGTCTGCGTGGAACTGGATTCCACGAGCTTTACGCCAGGTACGCCAAGGTTTATTCCGACGGCGCGCTACAACGGCAAGGAAGTGACGGCGGTGAACTTCGAAGGGGTGACTCCCTCATATGAGTTTGTGCAGAATGCGCACCTCGAACAGGGAAGGTTCATAACCGAAACCGAAAATAGCCATCGACTGGATGTCGCAGTAATTGGACACGACCTGGCAGACACGCTCTTCCCTGCAAAGGATGCGATTGGTAAGGAATTGCAAGTCACGGGAATGACGTTTCGGGTTATCGGCGTGATGGAGAAAACCAAGGGGGTATTTCTTCGGGACAACTCGTCCGACAAGCAGGTTTTCATTCCTTACCTTTCCTACCTGAAACACCGTCCGCAGGATCAGGAAAACTTCCTCACCGCACTGGCGATGCCCGGCAAGAAGTCTCAAGCAACCGATGAGATTACGGGCATCATGCGGCGGCGTCGCGGCGATGCTTTCAATAAACCAGACAGCTTTGGCATTTCTTCAGCGGAGGCGATTTCAGATCAGTTCCGCAGCATCATGGGCTCCATTGCACTGTTGACAATTGCGATCGCCTCCGTGGGAATGCTGGTGGGCGGTGTCGGAGTAATGAACATCATGCTGATGTCGGTGACTGAGCGTACTCACGAAATCGGTGTGCGCAAGGCGATTGGGGCTCGCAGTAAGGATGTTGTGCGGCAGTTCCTAGTAGAGGCGATCGTGCTGACTGGATCGGCGGGAGTTGCCGGAGTGCTATTCTGCCTGGCGCTGATCGCCCTGCTCAACGTTGTGTTGCCGACCTGGCCGATGGCGGTTCCGGGATGGGTAATTCCGGCATCGGTGGCCGCGGCAATGAGCGTAGGGCTGTTCTTTGGAATTTATCCCGCAGCCAAAGCGGCAAAGCTCGATCCGGTGGAAGCACTGCGCTACGAATGAGGGCAGTTGCAAATGCTCTTTTGACAGCACAGCATTGAATCTACCCTTACTGGACTAGATGGATTGTGCCGGGAGGGGTTCTGCGGCGCAGGTTCATCTCAAACAACATTTCTTCCATCTGCGCGGAAGATAACAGCGCATCGAGGAATGGAAAGACCACTGTCTCTTCGAGTTGGAGATGCGCGGCGAAGATCTTGTCGAGGGCTGCGGTGACGTGATCAAGACGCCGCGCCACCAGCGGTAAGCGCTCAGGATCACGGTTAAGAGAAGCGCACAGTGGCAAAAATTCTCCCGTCAATTCATTGATTGCCTTATGTTGCTCGACCATGGTTTCCGCTGCTTCACGAACGAGGCCGTGAGGAAGCGCAGCGCAAAGACGCGGGAAAAGGATTTCAGTTTCATCGGCCTCATGCAGTGGCAGGGACTGGCTGAAGTAGCGATAAATGGCAGATGCGGCATCCGCGATCTCGGGGTCCGGCACATCTTGTGCACCGGCCAAGGTGCGGCTCAGTTGCATAAAATGTCGAGTGCGGGCATGGCATTCAAGCAACATTCCGACCGCACTCGGGGGTGCAGGGGTGCGTTGGGTCGTCGTATTGTCCATGTTGCCGGAAATCCTGGTGAACCGCATGCTTCCACTTTGCGATTTGGCAGCTGTCTTTGTCGATGACAATCGTCACAAAAAACTAAATGTCTTTGCTATTCAGTGACTTAGGTTTTGTTTGTAAATTCAGCTTACAAAATAAGACTGCGCAGTGCTACAATAACCGCGCTTTATGATTTGGAAGGACGCGAGCGGTAGAGGCGCCCTGAGAGCGACAAACAAGCGCTGCTCCGGAACACGTATCTGCAGACGAAATCCCTCCGATTCACTCAGCCTGATTTCAATTCACGAAGGAACATGTAACATCATGGAACAAGGAATCGTTAAGTGGTTCAATGACGCGAAGGGCTTTGGTTTCATCAGCCGCCAGAATGGCGAAGACGTTTTCGTTCATTTCTCGGCTATTCAGACGAATGGCTTCCGGAGTCTCAAGGAAGGCCAGGCGGTGCAGTTCAACGTCGTCAAGGGACCTAAGGGCTGGCAGGCAGAGAACGTGACGGCCGTTTAGTTTTCGCTCCGAAAATTCTAGTGGGAAGGGCAGCCGCGAGGCTGCCCTTTTCGTGTCTTACGTGCATGTCCTTCGTACTGTTGTCTCGTGCTCGGAATGTGACTACCATTATTTTTTTGTCCGTGATTTTGGTTGGCTGGGGTTACGATGGAATTGCGATCCGGCTTCCATACCGAGTTGGAGATGAATTGAAAAAGAGTTTATTAAGGCAATGCGCGGAAGTGAATCGCGAACTCTGGCTCGTTTTTTCGCTGTTCGTCATCGCAGCATTGTGTAATTTCTTGATTGCCAACCGTGGAATGCTACTCAGCTTCTACACCTTTCCAACATTGTTTTCGGCGTATTACTACGGACGTCGTCACGCGACGCTTACCGCGCTGGCGAGCACGTTGCTGATCATTTTGATCACGTTCTTGAATCCGAATATTTTTGGGCACACTCAGGAGACTGTCAGCGCGCAGAAGTGGTTCGATATCTGCGTCTGGGGCGGGTCGCTGATTCTTACCGGGTTTGCCATGGGAACGTTGTATGACCGCAACGCTGCACGCATGCGCGAGTTGCGGGAAACCTATCATGGCGTGTTGATGATTCTCCGCCAGTTCATCTCTAAAGATGCGTACACCCAGAATCACTCCTATCGGGTCTCGATATACGCCGCACGCATGGCTTCCGAGATGGGTTTCGACGATGATCGCATCGAAGACGTGAGGGCTGCGGCTCTGCTGCATGATATTGGCAAGCTGGAAATCAGCCGGGAAATTCTCCACAAAGCCGCGCGCTTGACGGCGCCTGAGTACACGGAGATGCGTGAGCACGTGACTCGCGGAGTGACCATGCTGGAACCGGTGGGCGGGTCATTGCGTCGGGTTCTACCGATTGTTCTGGCTCATCACGACCGTTTCGACGGTTCTGGCTACAGTGATCGCGCCGGCGATGAGATTCCGCTGGAAGCACGCATTCTTTCTGTTGCCGACGCCTACGATGCGATCACGAGCGACCGCCCGTACCGCAAGGGAAGCACGCCGTTCGAGGCGCGCGAAATTCTTGAACGCGGGGCCGGGCACGAGTTCGACCCCGATGTAGTCGCGGCGTTTGTTCGTGCCTTCCGCAAACAGCAGATGGATATACCCGACCTGGTGGTCTGACGAACGGGCTGCGACTCAACTGTCGGAATAAGCCGCACAGGCTCGACATCTGAACTGAGCGTTTGTCGCAACAGCCCGATTCATCGCATAATGGTTCAGGGCTACTCACTGCGGAGGGTTGTGTGAGCGGTTGAAACAGGCGGTCTTGAAAACCGTTGTAGGGGAGACCCTACCGGGGGTTCGAATCCCTCACCCTCCGCCAGTTCTTCTCCATGGCTGTCCGTAGTTGTCCATTTCGTCGCTCGATATCCTGTAGATCGTCTCTTCTTTTTATGCTCGTCCGCCGCCGTCCAGGGCTATCCGAAGTTGACCGAGGGTATCAATGGGCGCATGAAGGGGCACACGTCTGGACCGTTCAGCGCTGCGGATATTGATCGTCGTCATTGCAAGTAACTCCATGCCTTCAAGAAAAAGTCCGGTGTGCCAAAGTTTCCGGACTTGAGTGCCATCGCGAGAGGCGGATTACCACTGTCCTCGTTTAGGACCGTGGTCCAGGGAACCCCCGGATCAATTTCGCGGCCGATGCGGAGCCCCTTAACGTTCAATGCTTTGACTACCGCGCCAGACGTCTCGCCGCCTGCAACAATCAGTTGACCTACCCCCATCTGGACTAACCCAACAGCAATCGCCGCGAGCGCCCGCTCGACCAGCTCCCCCGCCGCGCTGGTTCCAAGCTTGCGTTGCGCGGACTTCACGTTCTCCGGAGAATCCGTGGCGTAGATCAGCACCGGACCCTGCTCAATGTGTTCGCGCGCCCAAGTCAAGGCACACTTGACCACGTCCGAGCTATCTGCCAACTGCGCCGGATCGACTCGGAACGAAGGGTTCTGCTCGCGCATCAGCGCGACTTGCGTCTGGGTAGCTATCGAACAACTGCCTGCAATCACCGCACGCAAGCCACCGCTCGCGGGGAGAGCGTCCGCCATGACATCTCTAGTCAGCAACCCCTGGCAACGGAAGTTTTCCGGTAACCCGACCGCCAAACCGGATCCCGCGGTAACCAGTGGGAGATCGGCGCAGGCAGCTCCGAGTGCATCCAAGTCCCTGTCAAAAAGAATGTCGACAACCGCGTATCCGCAGCCATCGCGACGCAAACGCCTGAACTCCTCGCGGATGGCTCCGGCGCCCTGAGAGACCGCGGCGTACTCGACAACCCCGACTTTGCGCTTTACCTGTGCCTGCAACACGCGTTGCAGGTTGGCGTCGCACATTGGCGTCAGTGGATGATTCTGCATGCCGCTCTCGTTCAGCAACACGTTGCCAACAAACAAATATCCCTGGTAGATCGTGCGCTTGTTGGCCGGAAATGCCGGGCACACCACGGTGAAGTTCGTCCCCAATGCGTCCATGAGCGCCTCGGCAACTGGACCTATGTTGCCATCAGGCGTGGAATCAAAAGTCGAACAGTACTTGAAATAAAACTGTCTGCATCCTGCTGCTTGCAGCCAACGCAGCGCGGCAACGGATTCCTCCACAGCTTGGGCGGCGGGCGTGCTGCGTGACTTCAACGCCACCACGATCGCATCCACATCGGGAGGCGCGGCCAACTGCGGCACTCCGATTAACTGCACGGTTCGCATCCCATACTTCACCAGCATTCCTGCAAGATCGGTGGCACCCGTGAAATCGTCTGCGATACAACCCAGTATTGGTCCCATTCATTCATTCCTCTTCTTGCCTTGCAATTACACCGAGGCGATCAATAAACCTTTGAGTTTTGCTACGGCGCTGTCCGGCGTGGTCAGTACCGGGCGGCCGCTTGCCTCAGAGCAACGTCTCGCGGCGGTTGTCATCGAGAATTGAGCAAAGCAGACTACGTCGCATGCCGTTGCTTTCCTCGCTTCCTCTGCGATGAACTCATCGTGTCCCGCTACGTCCCCTCGGCGAAGAGCATCGAGAGCGTTTGCAGCCACGATGGGAAGAATCGTTAGTTTGCGCCCCAGGGTTCGGGCGTATTCATTGAACTCATCGCTGATCGGTTTGATTGCTGGGTCGAATGTTGCCAGCAGCGCGATCCTGTCGCCGTATCGCAGTGCCTCCTCGATCATCGCTTCGTTGGGCTTGAGAACGGGGATAGGCACTATCTGCTTGCAGGCGTCGATTGCCGGTCCAAACGAAGAACAGGTAAAAACAATTCCCCGTCCTCCGGAGCGATATCCGTACTCGACAAGCGCCTTGAAGCGCCCGATGATCGACGCTGTTATCGAGCCCTGCTCCTGCAAATCGGTGGACAGTGAATCGTCCAGTAGATTGGAAAGTTTTGCCTCGGGCCACAAGGTATCAAAGCTTGTCTTGATGGCCGGCATCGCCAGCGCGGTGGCGTGGATCAGAAATATCTTCGGGTTGTGATCAGTGCTCAATTCTCTTCGCCTCAACTCGCTTATGCACCCGACCCTGGGTGCTCATTCATGTTCTGTCGGTTTTCTCTGCAAATCAAAACTCGAGTTTGCAGCAACAATTGTGGGTCAGCGGAGGTGTGTTCGTCGTCAAATCGTATGAGCGGAGACCGCCTGTCACAGGACGTTAACGATCTCGACCCAATTGGCACCGACGACTACCGCGCCCCCGCCCGCTGCGTGAAACTGGCCATGCGAATGGTAACCGCCAGAGCTTGACGCAGTGAGCCGGGATTGGCGCAGCCTTGGGTGACTATATCGAACCCTGTGCCGTGCGCGGTAGTGGTGATTGGGACTGACAGCCCGCCCATCACCGTGGTTCCGTGCCAGAAGCCCATGAGCTTCATTGCGATCTGTCCCTGATCGTGATACATCGTGACGATCGCGTCATACTCCGGTTTATCACCCGTCACCTTCAGGAAGATCGTATCGGGAGGGAACGGTCCATCCACGCGCAGTCCCCTCTGCCGCAACTGGCTAACGGCGGGACCGATGACATCTAGTTCCTCGCGTCCGCAGTTGCCGTTATCGCCGTTATGCGGGTTCAATCCACAGACGGCGATGCGAGGCTGCGCCAATCCCGCCTGCCGCAGCGCGCGGTCCGTCACCTCGGCGGTTTCTATGATGGCGTCCTGGGTCAACAATGATGAAACATCTTTGATCGGCACATGCGAAGTTACCCTCGAGGTCCACAGGTCACCAAGCACGTTGAACTCGCAAACCGGCCCGGTGTGGCCAAGTTGCTCGGCGTACCACGGTAGCTCGCCGCTGTACTTCATACCTCCCAGGTGCAAAGAAGTCTTATTCAAAGGAGCGACGGTTATGCCATCAACCTTGCCAGCCTTGGCCAGCCTGATAGCGAGGCTCAGAGTTTCCATGCTGTAGCGCCCGCCAGCCTCGGTGGCCTTGCCGGTCTCAAACGGTCCCGAGACACTTCCACGGTGATGGAAGAACAATGGAATATCATCATCCGTCTTCGTGAAGGATTCCATCGAATCGACAACCCTGAATGGATATTCAACCCCGGCGTAGCGCATCCCCCGTTCCGCTTCGGCACGGTCGCCGAGCAGCAGGATGCATGCCTGTTGCCGCACCGTCGGCTCAGCAAGAACTTTGGCGACAATTTCCGAACCGATGCCAGCCGGGTCGCCGAGAAACAAAGCAATACAAGGTCTAGTCATGACAAGCTCCTATAGCGGATTCGGCCGCCGTAACATTTATCCATACAACTGAGTGGACGGAGACCATCTGTTACGGGACGGCGACGATCTCGACCCAATTGGCACCCTTTCCGCCCGGAAAGCGGTCAATAAGGGACAAGCGTCCGTCGGCTGGGCCGATTCGGTAGACCGACACCCGGTCGGATTTTTCACCCGATGCCACCAAGTACTTTCCGCTTGGGTCGATCCTGATTGCGCGCGGCTGTTTTTCGGTTTCGAAATTTGCTACATAGGTTGTCTTGCCGGTGCCCGGCGCTATGGACAGCAGGAGTATCCGGTTGCTTCGCCGTTCAGTGGCGTAAAGGAACCGGCCGTCCGGCGTAATCTGTATGTCGGAGGCCCAGATATGGGGCACTCCTCCTTCGTCCTCGAAGGAGGAGATTGCCTCCCCCCCGTTTGCTTTCATGATGCCGGGCTGAAGCCCCAGTTCTGGAGGTACCGAAGGCGTATCCCCGACCTTCGCAAGCGTTCCTTTGGTGGGGTCGACGGCAAACTGCGTGACATAACCCGACACTTGGTCGAGCAGGTAGAGGAACTTGTTGTCCGGAGACAGCGCCAAGAGGCGGGGCCCGGAACCGGCGCCGATCGAGGCGGGGTCATTCGGCGACAACCGGCCGTTATCGGCGTTGAAGCGATATTGGTTGATCTTAGCTTCGCCGAAGTTGATTGCGTAGACGAACCGGTTGGAATGATCCGCCAGGATGCAGTGGGCTCTGTCGCTAAACGGAATAACCTGGAACGGTGCCGTCTCGGCTAGCCCCGTCGCACTCAGCGCGGAGACACTGATGTTGTGGCCAGCGATAGAGGCGCTGAACATATAGCGGCCAGTGGCGTCGGTCGACAGGTGAACTTTGTTGTCGGCGAGCGGCGGCGTTTTTGCCGCCAACTTCAGAGCACCGGTGGCCGGGTCGATGGCGTAGGTGTTTACGGTATACGGCTTCGAGCGTATAGCGGCATAAAGGAGACGCTTGTCCGGACTCAAGGTCATCGGCATCACAAGTCGGCCCGCAGAGGTCTTGCCCAGCGGGGTCAGACGACCACTTGCCTCATCCATCAGATAGCCGTCGATGTCACCGTCCTCGGCGTTAGAAACGTAGACGAAGGTTTTCGTCTTTGCCTGGGTCGGAGTCGCGGTCAGGGCCATTGCTATCGATACAACGTTGCAGAGTGTGGCGATATTAGCGAATAGTGTCCGCATTTGTTCCTCCAGCTTATCTGCGTTCAATTCACGATTGTGTTCTTCCCTAGCTTACTTACTACGCGATCAGCGGTCTCAGGCACTCGTGGCGTCGGCGATGGCGATCAATCAGCCTTTCCAGTGGCCGGAATTTCTGTAGCGGGGCGGCTGCGATGAATCTCATTAGCGCCCTGCCCCCCGGTCGCCTTAGCGGGGGTAGTTTTCTCGACCTTAACGGTGAGTACGGTTAAGACTCCGGTGACCAGCCCCAGGCAGGAAAGAGCGAGCAAACCCATGGGGAAGCTCCCGGTATGCTGCTTGAACCAGCCAAGAATATAGGGACAGACGCCACCGGCGATGTTGCCAAAGCCGTTGATTAAGCCGATTCCGCCAGCAGCCACTCCTGCCGGTAGCCATTCCGTGCACATCGCAAAGAATGGCCCCTTGATCGAATAGGTTCCGAGGATGGCAAAAGACAGTCCTATGACGGTCAGAAGTAGAGAATGCGAAATCACAGTAATGGCCAAACCGGCCGAGACAGTGAGCAGCGGGATGGCCGTGTGCCACACGCGTTCACCAGTGCGGTCCGAATGGCGGGCCCAAAGCACCATGCCGATGCAGCCCACGCCAAAAGGAATGGCTGTGATCAGCCCGGTCTGAAGATTGGTAAGACCAAAACCCTTCACGATCTGCGGTTGCCAAAGATACAAGGCGGCGCTAGCGCCCGAGCTTCCGCTGTAAACGAAGGAGAGCAGAAATATACGCGGGTGCAGTAATGATCGCAGTGTCTTCATCTCGGGCTTAGAAGAAGACTTGGCTCGACGATTTACCGCGGCAGCACGCTCCTGTTCCAGGCGGTTCAAAAGCCAATCTCTCTCCTCGGGTTTCAGCCACTTGGCGTGCGATGCCCCATCGGAGAGATAAAAGAGCGATATCACTCCCAACAGCAGCGCCGGGAGTGCCTCCAACAGGAACATCCACTGCCAACCCTTAATCCCGAGAAGTCCATGCATCCCCAGAAGTAGCCCAGAAATCGGCGACCCGATGAAACCGGCGAAGGGCATCGCCATGGCGAAGATGCTTATCATCTTGGCGCGGTAAGCGGAGGGAAACCAGTAGCTCATGAACAGGATAGAGCCAGGAAGAAAGCCTGCCTCGGCGAGGCCCAGCAGGAAGCGATTAACGTAAAACGACTTGGTGCCAACGATGCAAGCCGTCGCCATCGAGACTGCGCCCCAGCTCACCATGAGCAGCGACATCCAACGCCGCGCGCCCACGCGTTCCAGCGCCATGTTGCTGGGAACCCCGAAGGTCACATATGCGGCAAAGAACAGCGACACGCCAAAGGCCAGTTGTGTGGGCGACAGGCCGATATCGCGATTCATCGTCAACGCCGCCATTCCGATGTTGATGCGATCGATAAAATTGATCAGAAAGCACAGCATCAGGAACGGCACAATGCGCAGTGCGACGCGCCTCATCGTTGTGCGTTCAATTTCACTCACTGTGCTTGCGGAACCTTGGACTGTTTTGACTGTCATGCTCTCCTCCTGCTTGGCATTTCGTATCGTTCGATGTGGGGCGACGAGACCTTTAGGGTTCGCCTGCCGCCGCCATCCCGCTCGCGCAGATCCCGAATGTCGCGTCCTGAAGACGCCTGAGACGCCACAGAGTTGACCCTTCAGGCTCCGTCACCATGTCGTAAGTGATCACGGTTCCCCGGGGGATATTGACCCTGGCGCGGTTGCCGGTCAGCAGATGAGCGCAGGCGGCGTTGCCGGGGGCCACTGGGGTTGCCGGGCGGATGCGCGCCCGAGTCTGCAGACTGTGATCGTTGCCGAAGGTGTCCCCGACGGCGATGTCCTCGGCCGCGAGTTTCACCAAGTCCCATCGGGGAAGATAGTTGTCGGAGCCCGTGTCTAGTCCCAGTAACCCCGCCGAAAGCAGGGTGGTTGATGTCTCCACCCCGCACAGATGATAGGGCCTGTAGATCACGCAGGCAGATTCGTCATAGTTGGCGATTTGCCCCTTCGTGGTCAGCACGTGGTTGGAATAAGCGTTGTCGCACCGCACTACCAGGAAGACACCGCCACCCAAGCCCGATTCGATCGGGGCTCGCAAGCAGGTCGCCAGATCGATGGCTCCGGCCTCGTCAAAGACCCCGCCGTTGCCCTTGGTGCAGTAGGCGACAGGGATCTCGGTAATGCGCAGCGGAGCGTGCCACAGCGTGTCGATCGCCGGCGCCAGCCCAGTGTAGTTCGCCGCCACCGTCATTTCGCACAAGTCATACGATCCCGGCTGGGGCAGTCCGGACAGAATTTCCTGCCTTCTCGCAATGTATTCTTCGGCACCGCCCTGGGGAATCATCTCCAGATACTTGCGGTCCTTCGGGGCAATAGTGACCGTCTCGCGATAAGGGAGATGGATACGCTTGTCCGTCTTGATTGTGACGACGCCCTGCCGCTCGTCGTAGACAAACTCCCCGTCAGTGGCCTTGCCGCCGCTCAGGACGGTCAGGCCGACGGCACGGGCCCATTCGTAGAACTGGATCAACAACCCGTGCTGGTCGCCGTCCACCGGCGTGTAGACCAGTCCCTTTTCGCTGGCAAGGCGCTTGAGGATCGGGCCGACGGCGACGTCGCAATCCTTTGTACACATGGCGACGTGCTTGCCGTTGTCGATCGCCGACAGGGTGTAGACCGCTGCGGCTTCAGGATTGCCTGTGCTCTCGCACACAACGTCGATGGAGGCGATCTGGGGAATCAGCTCACACCGGTCGGTGTAGACGAAATTTCCCTTCTCGATTTCCGCCTCGGCCCGGGATAGGGTCTCGCAATAGACCACTCGGGAAGGATCGACACCCGCCTTCTGGTAGGTGGCCTTGGCCGAGTCGGCGGAAAGGTCGGCGACCGCGGAAACGGTCAGATACTGGGTATAGGGAGCTTGGGTGACGATTGCCGTGCCGTAGTTTCCGGCGCCAATGATGCCGACCCGTACATCCGATTTCTTGGAAAACTTTCTAAATAGATGATGGTAGATCACAAGCATTCTCCCTTTTGTTTGTTCATTCACCGGGTAGAGCGACGAAATGCTCAACTCACCGCGCACCATTCGGGTGTAATGCTAGCCTCCACTTGCTGAATTATCTAATGGTGTTAATTCATGGGTAGCCATTCCTGTTTGGAATGGCTATACTGGCATGCCTGTGGTGTTGCAGATGGGTGGTCGTCGATGAACAACCTTGACTGGAAGATCGTCGCTGAGCTTCACGCGACCCCCAACATCACCCGCACCGCCGAACGCCTCAATATGACCCAGTCGGCACTCTCGAAGCGACTGCAGCAGATCGAGGACGAACTGGGCGCTCAGATTGTCGTGCGCTTTTGCAAGGGAGTCATATTGACCCCCGAAGGCGAGTACTTAGCGGGCAAAGCCAGGGAATTTCTGACCGGCTACGAGGAGATCAGGCGGACCATACTCCAGGTCGGTAACGGACAGTCCGGCCTGATTCGGATCGGGGCGACCAACGGTTTCGCCAGATCGATTTTGCCGCCTTACTTCAAGGAATACCGGCGAAGATTTCCCAACGTGGAAGTCGACATCACCACAGACATCAGCGTGAACCTGATCAGCAGGCTCAAGGAATACAGCATCCACGTCGGCTTCATCTGCGGCGAGACGGATAGCGATTTCGAGCGGGTTCTGATCTGCGCCGACCAGGCGCGCGCGGTCAGCAGCACTCCGATTACCCTCGCCGACCTGCCCAGGTTGCCGCAGATTGTCTATCTGCGGGACCCGTTCTCAAAGAAATTGGTGGATACCTGGTGGCACGACCGTTTTACCGAACCGCCGCAGATCGGCATGCACGCTAATCACGGAGACACCTGCCGGGAAATGGTTCTGGCTGGCCTCGGCTACGCTATCTTCCTGTCCAACGCCTTCCTCACCGAGAACAGCGGCCTATTCGAACTTCCCCTGACTTACGCCGACGGCACGCCGCTCGTCCGTAACTCCTGGATGGTTTGGCAGAAGGATATCTCATGGATTCCGCTGGTGCGCAACTTCGTGGATTTCATGCGTTCACAACCACCCGCATCGGCGCCGTCCGGGCTTCGCAACACGAGTCCGCTTGCCAGTCACTAGTGGAACAGCATTCCTCCATTAACGTTGTAGGCTTGGCCAGTAATGAAACTCGCTTCGTCGGACGCCAGGAATAGGACCAAGTTCGCGACATCCGCGGGTTCTGCCACTCTCCCCAGAGGCGTATTGGCGCCTTGTTTCTCGACGATGCTGTCACGGAAATCCTCAAGCGAAACACCTTTGGCTTCTGCCTGAGCGCGCTCCCAATAACTGACACGGTCGGTGTTAATGTTCCCTGGGCAAGGACAGTTTACGGTGATGCCATAGGGTGCCAGATCCAGTGCCGCCGCTTGAGTCAGGCCTACCAGCGCCTGTTTGGATGAAGCGTAGGCAGCACCCATCGGATTTGCTTGTTTTGAGGTATTCGAGCCGATGTTGATGATACGTCCGCCCTTACCTTGACGGATCAGTTCTCTGGCCACCAGCTTTGTAAGAATGAACGGCGCGGTGACATTGATCGTCAGGAAATGCTGCCAAACCTCTTCGGAAACCTCTGTGATTGGGGCTTTATCCTCGCCTATAATCGCACGAGCGTTGTTTACCAAGATATCGATATGACCAAAATGCTCGACGGTCTGCCGAACCAGATTCGCGATTTGCTCGCGGTCACTTAAGTCGCAATAAACCGGCAGACACCTCACCCCAAGGACGCGCACCTCTTCGGCTACACTTTCAATACCCTGCCATCCAGCACGCAGTTGGTTCGGGTGCTTGTCCGCCGAGGATAACTTCACATCGCTCAGAACAAGATCCACTCCGTGCCGCGCAAACTTGAGCGCAATTGCTCTCCCAACACCTTTCATTCCGCCTGCGCCGGTAATTAATGCGACCTTCCCTCTTAGGCCTGACACAATTTCAATGTCGTCCATTTAGATTGTTCCCAGGTGAGACGATCCACCGTTTCAACTTTACTTTTTCATACGTCCATCATAATAATTGCTCAACATCACATTTGGAATTCCTTCCCAGGGGTGGCCGTCGGCCAAAGAATCGGCGCTGTCCGGTGTTGTGAGGATCATGAACATCAATCCGCAAAAATGCGTTGCTTGCGGCAACTGTACCTATGTGTGCCCTATGGGCGCGATTTACATTGATCCCGCAACCAACCGCGCCACTGTCGATCGCGACGAATGCGTTGAGTGCTACGCCTGTTTCAACGGCATGAGTAAAGAGGAACTCAATCCCACGCTTATCCGGGCGCTTCGTGGCCTGTTCAAGTTGCTGTGCCTACGCTTTGAACCCGAACCCGACGTATGCCCCACTTCAGCCTTTGAACCCGAAGAATTGACGTGGCCGCGCGTGGTACGCCGCGCTTTCTCCGATCCCCGGGTTCCGCACGAATCGACCGGCGTGAGCGGTCGAGGCACCGAAGAAGTCAAGACCAACGATGTTAGTGGGCGCGTACAACGCGGAGAGGTTGGCTTCACCGTCGAGTTCGGCCGCCCAGGCGTAGGAGTTCGCCTGTATCAAATTCAAACCATGACGATGGCATTGGCCGCCGCAGGCGTGGCATTTGAAAAGAAGAACCCCGTGACCTCGTTGATGACGGACGTCTCCAAAGGCACACTGCCGCAGGATATCCTCAACGAGAAAATCCTCTCGGCAATTGTGGAAATCAAAGTGCCCATCGAAATGATCGAGAAAGTTATCGCCGTTGTGCGCGAGGTGAAGCCGCAGATCGGAACTGTGATGGTTCTGGGCGTGCAAACGCGTTGCGACGATGAGGGAGAAGAAACACTAGTGCTTCCCGTTCTCCGGCGACTCGGTTACGACCCGGTGCGGGCCAAGACGAACGTGGGATTGGGACGAGTGACCAACGCAGCACAGGAGCGCGCATGACGAATACCCTGCATCGTTACGGCAATGCCGAGAGTTTTCACGACGACTACATCATCTTCGCCGTGCCCTCTCGCGGCAAGAACGACCAGGACTGTATCCCAAAGCTCAAGCGCTTTCTCGAGATGGCGTTGGAGTTCAAGCCCGTGAGTCTCGGCGACGCCCGCCACGGCGGGCTGTATCGTTCCGCTTCCAAGCTCACGCCACGAGCTCACTGGAAGAGAGACTTCTTGCCCGACTTCCGCACCGTCATCGATTCAGTGGACCAGGTGAACCCTGTTTCGGCGACCTTCGATAATCTCGAGGCTGCGACGAGCTTTCTGAAGGCAGTGAAAGCCGCTGACTTCGGAGTAAGCGTGAACATCTCGACCTCCATTGAGGGAGCCAAGCAGTGCTGTTGTGCGGCGAAGCAGCCACGCCATAGCCTAGGCTATTCGCTGGGCTTCGAAGGTGACCTGCAAAAGCTTCCTAACTCACAGGTGTTAACGCTCACCACCATGTGTGGTCACGGTTTGGTCAGCGCCAGCATGGCCAAGAAAATGATCGACTGGGTAAAAGAAGGCCGGCGCACACCAGAGCAAGCCGTAACCTACATGGCGCGTTTCTGCTCCTGCGGAGTCTTCAACACAGCGCGCGCCAAACGCATCCTGGAAGACGCGCGAAGCCACACGGAGTAGATCGAAACCGAATGATGGTTAGCTCTACAAGAATATGTGGCTCACCGTGTTTTCGGTTTGGTTTGGCGCGGGGAGGTCATCAACCGGCGCAAGGGCGGGAGCCTGTAAGAGCGCTACCGCACCCTCTTTGAATCGATGGACCACCGGACAACCAAACGACTGGTGCTTTCTGAGAGCGATCTCCGATTCGCGTTGCAGCCAATCGGCACTCCAATCGGGAGCAACGTATGCGCCATGCCCCCAGACGGTGCCGATCTCCCGGTCGCCGCTGGACTGCCAGACACCTTGACCATCCGTGATGAAACTGCCGGGGAAGAGTAATCTTCCATCGCTCGTGTACACGTCAGGATGGGGTGGAGCTTCGCTGATCATCTTCCGCCGACACGTCCGAGGACGGCAATTGATCCGATGATAACGATGGCCAATGTCACCCAATAGCGCCTATACGACAAATTCTCTCCAGGGTACGAGATTTGCTCGATGAGGACTGAGTCTAACTCAAGCCTCACTCGGCGGATCATAGCTTGAAAACAGATCGGATGCCACGAAAGTCGTACTGTTCAGACTCTCATCCTGAGTACCTGCCTGCCACATTTGCCCAGCCGTGAGAAGTGCCGCATTGTTGGCTCAAACAAATTAAGACAGTTTACGACACTTCATTGCTTTGGGCAGGAACTTGCAAAGCTTGGATACGTGCGATGTATCGATTTAACTCGCTGTATCCAATGCGCCCGACACCTCTCCCGACCTCGGTGGGGAGAGGGCTCAAATAGCGCGAACTGTTTCGCGGTGAATCCAGAAAAGTCTTTCGCGTTTCTGACATTTTTTAAATAGGAGCGCACATAAGTGCCACAACAAACAAGGTGAGTCTCTGCATCTCTTGTAAATGACAATTCGTTCATCTCGTCGTTACCTTTAGGATACTAAGGTTAAATCTATGAATATCCAGACCTCGAAGGAAAAGGAAATGCCTGCGATATCAGCAGGGAGGCGACACGCGCTACGATTGCTTCTCGGCAGCATGGCGGCTTCTCTCGCAGCCGCCTTTTATCCCGTTTTGCGCTATCTGGTTCCGCCCGCGGAAAGCAACTCGGCGGTCAATGCCGCATTAGCGGGCACCATACGAGACCTAAAGCCGAACAGCGCGAAGACCTTTCATTTCGGCAACAGACCGGCCCTTCTGGTTTGTCTTCCCAGCGGTGAGTACCGCTCCATGTCGGCGGTCTGTACGCACTTGGGATGCACGGTGCAATACCGTCCTGATGGAGAGCAGATCTGGTGCGCCTGCCACAACGGCTGCTATGACACCAATGGCCGTAACGTGTCAGGTCCGCCACCACGCCCGCTCGAGCGCTACGAGGTTCACGTTCGAGGCGAAGAGATATTCGTCAGCCGAAAGCAGGACGCCTAGACATGCGCGCGACGGAAACAGTTCGACAGTGGGTTGACGAGCGCTTCGATATCGAAGAACTACTCGCGCTCGCCCGGCACAAAACGGTACCGATGCATCGCTTCAGCATCTGGTACTACCTTGGCGGCCTCACCTTGTTTTTGTTCATTGTGCAGGTGTGCACCGGACTCTTGCTGCTGCTCTACTATCGGCCCAGTGCCGGCGAAGCATTCGAGAGCGTTCAGTACATTACCAGCCAGGTGAAGTATGGATGGCTGATCCGGTCCATTCATTCATGGTCGGCGAACTTGATGATTTTCTCGGCGTTCGCCCACATGTTCAGCATCGTCTTCCTCCGCGCATACCGCAAACCGCGGGAGCTTACCTGGGTGAGCGGGATGGCTCTGCTCTTTCTCGCCTTGGGCTTCGGATTCAGTGGGTACCTGCTGCCATGGAACACGCTGGCATTTTTTGCCACCAAGGTAGGGACGTCGGTTCCGGGGCAGATTCCGATTGTGGGCCACTCAATCATGCTGTTAATGCGCGGCGGTGAAGACGTGACCGGCGCAACCCTGGCACGCTTCTACGGCCTGCACGTCGCGGTGCTGCCGCTCATTACTTTTGGCATGCTCGGCGCGCACCTGCTTCTGGTTCAAAAATTCGGGATGAGTGTACCGCCTTCGGTCGAGAATAAATACCGAGGGACGCCAGGCCGCTTGCGGGAGATGAGATTCTTCCCAAACTTTCTTTTGCGCGAACTGGTCGGTTGGAACCTTGTGCTGGCCGTGTTGCTAACGCTGGCCGTGTTTCTCCCCTGGGAGCTTGGCACCAAGGCCGATCCGTTCGCCTCGGCACCCGCGGGCATTCGTCCGGAGTGGTACTTCCTCGCGCAGTTTCAAACGCTGAAGATGATCCCCTCGAAAGTTATGAGTATGGACGGCGAGGTACTTGGAATCCTGGCATTTGGTTTGGCTGGCGGACTCTGCTTTGCGTTGCCGTTTCTTGAAACCCTGCTGGGCAGGCGCGGCTCCCTCTGGGTGCGCGTAGGGGCAGCGCTAGGCTTAGCCTTTCTGGGGTCCATGACTGTGTACGGCCACTTTGCGAAATAAAACGCTACGGCGAGGCATTCTTAATGCGCAATCGATGTTTTCGGGTGTTGCTGACGATGATCGTTGGGCTGGCGGCATTGGCGGGCCGGGCTGAGGTCACGGCTCGTCCCGATAGTCCGCCGCCGACCGCCGAAGCCGGCGGATATGTGGATGTTCATGCTCAGAAAGGGATCACCTGCGCCGATTGCCATGGCGCTACGCCTGCGGGAGCGGCTTTGCCTGCAATCCCACGGGAACGCATTCCCCAGCTCTGCGGCTCCTGCCATTCCGATGTGAACCGCATCAAGAAGGCGAATCCTTCGCTGCGCGTTGATCAATGGGCGCAATACAAGACGAGCGTGCATGGCATCAAGTTCGAGCATGGCGACAAGAAGGTAGCTATCTGTACCGACTGTCACAGCGCGCATCGCATACTACCGGCCTCCGATCCGCACTCATCCATTCACCCGAAGAACATCGCTGCCACCTGCAAGCGCTGCCACTCCGACGAGGAATACATGAAGCCTTACGGCGTGAAGACCGACCAGTTTGCGGGCTATGTCGAAAGCGTTCACAGCAAGGCCATGGTGGAGCGCGGCGATTTGAGTGCGCCCACCTGCACCACCTGCCACGGCAGTCATGGAGCAGTGCCCCCTGGCGCAGCTTCGGTTGCTGAAGTGTGCGGAAGCTGCCATGTCTTTCAGGCGAAGCACTTCGGCGAGGGACCGCATAAGCAAGTCTTCGCCGATCTGGGATTGCCCGGTTGCGTAACCTGCCATAGCAATCACCGCATTAAACATCCGGACGATCAGTTTATTGGAACCACGAAACCCGCCGCCTGTGCTCGCTGCCACAAGAAAACAGATCCCGGAGGCCGGGCAGCAGACGCCATTCATGACCGGCTTCTGTATCTGGATCATGAGATCGCGGGAGCCCGCGCCGTGCTTGATCGCGCCTCGCGCTCCGGAATGGAAGTAGGCGACTCGCAAATCGAATTATCCCAGGCGGGCGATGCGCTCATGAAGGCGCGAGTCTCTCTGCACACGGTTTTGCCGTCGCGGGTGGAAGAAGACGTACAAGCTGGTCTGAAGATTACCTCCAAGGCGCATGCTGCCGGAGAAGCGGCGTTGCACGAGCGCACCCAGCGGAAGAGGGAATTACTGATTCCGCTCCTCGCTATTTTTGCGGTCACCTTCTCACTGTGCTTTTACATCGTCGAACTCGAGCGGGGTGGAAATTGAGCCGCCGTGCCATCAACGCGAAACGTAAGTGATTTCGAGAAAAAAAGGAGCCTACAAGATGAAGAAACGAATGCTAGTCCTTCTGTCCGCAGCCCTCATTTTGCCTTCCATCGCGTTCGCAAACGTAACCGACAACGCAGTCTACAAGGCCAAGTGCAGTACGTGCCACGGCGACGACGCCGAAGGCCAACCGGAAATGAAGGTCCCGTCGCTTAAGGCGGCCTCCGCCAAGAGCCCTGCCGCCCTGACCAAAGCCATCGAAAACGGTAGCCCAAACACGAAACCGAAAATGCCTACGTTCAAAGAGAAGCTAACGGCTGCCGAAATTAAGTCGTTAGTGGATGGGATCAAGAGCCTGAAGTAAAGACCTTTGGTCAGCCCGCAAACAGCAGGCGAAAACAAACAGTAAACGTCATCACACTCGACTGCAAGTAAAGCATTTAAACCAATGAACACGGAGATAGCATGAAAATCCCGCATCGTTTTCTTACGCTGTGCATACTCGTCGGCGGTCTTCTCGGGGCCATACCCGCGATGGCAGAGGTAGACCGGTCCCTTGAAGGGGATAAGAACTGTACCGTTTGCCACAACAAAAAGTGGAAAACGGCGGTGCCTTCGATTTATCACACCAAACATGGCGTGAAGGGCGATGGGCGCACGCCGGGATGTCAGTCCTGCCACGGCGAGAGCGCCGAACACCAGGACGATCCGGACGCGAAGTCGCCGGAGGTCGTATTCGGGGCCAAGTCGAAAAGATTGTCATCTGCGGAGAAGAGAAACGCCGTCTGTCTTGCCTGCCATGAGTCCAGCATTCTTCCCCGGGTGCACTGGTCCGGTAGCCAACATGAGTCGAACGGAGTCGCGTGCGCCGATTGCCATGAACTCCACAACCCCGATCAGAAAGTGCTGAACAAGCTGACCCAGCCGGAAGTGTGTTTCTCTTGCCATCAAAATGAGCGCGCCCAGTTTCATCGCTTTTCAAGACATCCGATCCTCGAAGGGAAAGTCTCCTGCTCCGACTGCCACAACCCGCACGGATCCCCGGGACCGCGGTTGATGGTTAAGAACACGATTAACGAGACCTGCTACACCTGCCATGCCGAGAAGCGCGGTCCGTTTTTGTGGGAGCACGCCCCCGTCGTTGAAGATTGCACCAACTGCCACTCGCCGCACGGTTCGAATGTGACGCCGCTGTTGAAGACGCGCGCACCCATGCTGTGCCAGACCTGTCATACGAGCGACCACGGCAAGGGTCTCTATAGCGGTGCAAACCTGCCCACGGGAAACGTGACAACCGGCAATGGACTCATTCCGAGAGGGGCCTGGAGCTCGTCTGATCAGGCCAATGGCCGCGCTTGTTTGCAATGCCACTCCCTCGTCCACGGCTCGAATCATCCGGCCGGGGCCAAGTACGAGCGATAACAGATTGAATCGGAGAGACACAGTCATGAGTAAGAGAAACGCATGCGGCTTCGGCAGCGGTTCGAGGAAGATTCTCGGCGGCGCATTCATCACGACAAGTTTGCTGGTGCTGCTGTCCACGTTCGCGGCTGCGCAAACCATCCCGCCGAACACCACTGGAAGGAATCCGGGAACACAAGTTCCTCCAGTAGCAACAGTCCCGGGGGCCACGACTGCTGCAAGTCAGGCTATGCCGGAGAAGAAAATCGATGTCGGCGTTGGCGGCGTCAGCGCCGACTCGTTCAAATTCGGCGAGTACAACGGACTGCAGAATTCAGGTCCCTTCGGAATCGCCAATCTCGATCTTCGCGGCGGAGCGCCTTACAATAGCAAATCTTCATGGCGGTGGCGGCTTCAGGGTTCGAACCTTGGCCTGGAAGATCGAAACGTGATCCTCGACTTCGGAAAGCAAGGCAAGTTCCAGCTTCGGTTCGCCTATAACGAGATTATCGCCAACCGTTCCGACTCATTCCAGACCCCGTACCTCGGAATAGGGAGCAGTAATCTGACGTTGCCATCCAATTGGATCAAGCCGATTGTGCCGCAAAAGAGCGCCACCGCTCTGAACCTCCTTGCGCTCGATCCGGTGGCCGGAACCGGCAGTGTCTACAACTCATCAGGCGTTCTCACGCCTCCCAACGCGGCTCAACTGGCTACACTGGCAGCGATCCGCGCGGCCGATGTACCCGATTTCCGGAATGTGCATATCGCCGTCAAGCGCACCCGGGGCGAAGCGCAGTTTCTCTTCACTCCCACCGAAAAGATTGATGTTCCCGTGAACTACAGTTACGAGCATAAGGACGGAAACAAGATTGTTGGGGCGGTTACTTCACAGGATACTCAGAATTCCGCCCTCCTGCCTTACAAGGTCGACTGGAACACGAATCAGGTCGGGGCTGCGGTGAATTACAGGCACCGGAAGCTATTCGTTTCCGCCGCTTACTACGGTTCGTTCTTTCACAACAACACCAAGACCGTCACCTGGGCCGACCCTGCAAACCCGGCCTTCACACCGATCCTGGCGGAGGAACCGAGCAACCAATTCAATCAGGTCACTTTAACGACCAGCTACAAATTCTCGAAGGCCTCCAAGCTTGTGGTCGTCGCCTCTGGTGGCCGCGGAACCCAGAATCAACCGTTCGTTAACCCAGCCCTCGTGGGAAATGGACAGCTCGCATTCGGCCTGCCGCGCCCCTCCCTCGATGGACTTGTCTATACCGGGCTTGTCTCCGCGAAGTTCACCGCCAAACACAAAAAGTGGGAGTGGATCGGCGATTTCAGGTTTGACGATCGCAATAATCAGACCCCCGTCGGAATCTATTTGTTCCAGGATGACAGCGAGACCAAGAGCGCTACTGCTTCGCCGTTTAATGGCCTCTACGGGTTGCCCACCGGGCTGGGAAGCAATACCAATATCTACAACAACCGGTCCTTGAGCAAGGCGTCCTACAAGACCAACGTTCAGGCCGAATATGCCATGTCGAGATCGCAGCACCTCACGGCTGGATACACCTGGGAGAAAATTGACCGCCATTGCACTGATTCCTGGATCACCTGCGAGGACGCTCCCGTGGTGAACGAAAACACGGCGCGCGCCGCGTACCGCAAATCCAGAGGAGCCCTGACCGCCCGGTTGGAGTACGCCTTCTCGGCGCGCCGCGGAGACTATAACGAGAATGCCTTTCTCGCTGAGACACCGATGGCAAACAACATTCCGGCGGGCGGCGCAACCACCAGTCTTCTCGGCTATCTGCAAGAGACCGGGCTCACCGGCTTCGGTCCGGTGGCCGGTCTTCCCAGCACCCCCCTTACCGGCGACGCAGCCATCTACTCGCCCAACAACAACACTGTTCCGCAGGCGCTCTATGGCAGCCGTAACATCCTCAACGAGATTCCCGGCTTCAGAAGATACTACGTGGCAGACCGGGACCGGAACCATGCGCGCACTGAGTTTGACTGGAACGCGAAGGATAAGTTCTCGTTCCACGGAAGCGGTGAATTCGATGACGACGACTATCTAAATTCAAAATTGGGCTTAAAGAGACGCACCTGGTGGGCGGCGACTCTCGACGTCAGCTACACCGCCTCTGAGGACATGGTTGCCGACGTCTTCTACACCTACGACAACCAGCGTCTCTTCAGCGCGGGCGATGCGTACGGCACCAACAGCACCGCCGCATTCCAGGGACAGGCTGGAAATACAGTCCTTGGCGGCCCCTGTTTCACCACCGTCGCGGCCAGGAACGCCAGCGCCAAGATCGATCCTTGCCTGAACTGGGTACACAACGATCGCGATAAGATCGACACAGTCGGTCTCACGCTTCGGAGGAAGAACCTGGCTGCCAAAAAACTTGAACTTGCCGGCGAGGTCTTGTACACACGCGCACGCACGCGGAACGCCGTCCGCGGCGGCAGTTACGTGAACAACCCCCTCGCCCTTGCCGCACCTGCTCCACCGCTACCCTCCGGAACTCAAGCGGTGTTTTTCATTCCAGCTGCCGACTATCCTCTCGTGAGGAACGATCTGATAAGTGTCAGGCCCAGCGCCACCTACGGCATCAGCAAGTCGGCCAGTTTGCAGGGCTTTTACTGGTACCAGCGGCTCATGTCCTCGGATTGGAGATACCAGGGGCTGCAGTACGGCACCAAGACGAATTTCTTGCCCACCAGCGAGGTAGCGCCCAGCTATGGAGTGCATGTGGCCGGTCTCTCTTTCAACTGGGTGTTCTAACGGTTATCTATGAAGTCGGCAAGAGGAGGCCAGGTAGAGGAGGAGATATTACTGGAGATAGGCACCGGGAAGTCGGGTTCGCATGGGTGGACTGGCCACAACCAGAGAGCCCGATCGATTCTGCAGAAAGTTGGAGGAACACGACCCCAAATTCGTGAGGCAAGGCGACGGAGAATATCAGGGAGATTCCAGGACCAAGCGTTCGAATCCCTCACCCTTTGCCAGTCTTCGCAATAGAGAACTTGCACGCTAAGCTACCAGCGAGCGGCCGCTTCGGTACTACCAGGTTTCTGATAACCAGTCACAGCGCATCCGGTGTCACGAATGCGACTTCCGACACTAAATTCGCGAATAGATTGGCGTGGCCTCGTCCTCCTGCGATACAGAGGGACTCTCTGTCAGCCTCTATCCGCAATTGCAACCACTCCTGTTCAGGAATACGAAGAAATGCCTCAACGACGGCGGGGTCGAATTGAGTGGAACTGCAGCGGAGGATCTCCACCCGGGCGTTGGCCCAAGAAGTTGCAGAGCGGTAACAACGATCGGACAGCAAAGCATCCAGAGTATCCGCGACAGTGAACAAACGAGCCCCGAGGGGTATTTCCTCGCCCTTAAGCTGATCGGGATAGCCCCGTCCATCCCAATGTTCGTGATGATGCCTGACAATTTTTGCAGCGCCCAGCAATGAGGGAATCGAATCCAGAATCAGCGCACCAGCAACCGAGTGTTTCTTGCATCGCTCAACCTCCTCTTCCGTCAATGGGCCAGGCTTCAGGAGAATCGAATCGGGGACCGCAATCTTTCCGACGTCGTGGAGCGGGGACGCGATTTCCAACTCAGTCATCTCAGCTGCTGGGTAATTCACGTTGCGGGCAAGGTGCGAGGTATATGCCCGTACACGGAACGAGTGCGCACAGGTTTCATGCTCGCGGGCATCGAGCGCAACAACCAGGGCCTCCAAGCTTGAACGTTCGGTAATCTGCAACTGGGACAGCGCTTCACGAAGCTTACTGGACTGTTCTTGTATCTGCGAACTCAGTGCGGCGGCGCGCAAAGCTAGCTGACGCTTTGCCGATAGTTCCTCGAACGCCGTTCCGAGCGCCTCAAGAAGTTGCATTTTACTGAATGGCTTGGCGAGAAACCCAGCGGCACGAAGCCGAAGCGCCGAAACTACATCGTTGAGCTCCGGTTTTCCGGTCATCACGATGAACGCGGCATCACTTTGCTGTTCCCTTAATTTCCTGATCAATTCCAGACCATGCACCTCCGGCATGTGCAGGTCGCACACAATAATGTCTGCGCGGTGCTGCGCAAGACAGAAAAGGGCGTTAGGAACGCTGTCGCACTGCCAGACCTCCTCGACTTCACCCTCAAGCGAATCAGCTATAGCAGACCGGACTAACTCCTCGTCGTCAACCACAAGAATCCTGAGAGTGGACGGCATATCTGACCCCTTGATCCGCATCCCCGATAGGTACGGGGTTGCACGTACAAGTGACATGGTGCAACTTTGGTGCCATACATGCCGCTAAAGCATCCCTGTCCAGATTTCTGCCGTGTTTCGGCTGGCGAACGGTATTATCGTGTGGCATTTGTTCTACTTGCCTGATGGCGATGGGTTCGTAACGCCCCCGGAGTTGAAGGATCCGCCGTCACGGGCTAGATCAGCATTGAACCCGGCAGTGTCCAGTGTCTGGAATAGGGAATCTGGACTTCGGAAGAAGCCGCGAACTTGGTTTGTACTGCTAATTCGCGCGCAGCTTGCACAGCATTTGCCACCCCTACTCCATCAATGCCTGGCATCACAAGATCGGTGAGGATCACGTCTATCTTGCCCACATGCTGCTCATAAATACGCCCAAAGGCGGCGCCAAAGCCCCTGACTTTTGCGCGCAGCCATAGCGCTACATCAAGAGTGGGAATACTTTTTGCTTTCTTCAGGGTTAGCACTGATATCGACTTGAATTGGCTTAAACTTAGCTATTACTGCGCGATCCTTATGCTTACGACCGCTATCTTCCAACCCGACCTTTTCAAGTTTCTGCGCGAGCTCAAACGGCACAACAACCGCGACTGGTTCGCTAAGAACAAAGGCCGCTATGAGAAATTCGTGGTCGGCTCTGCAATGCAGTTTATTACCGGCTTTGCTCCGCACCTGGAGAAACTGAGTCCACACTTGATTGCGGACGCTCGACCGACACGGGGTTCTCTGTTCCGCATCTATCGCGACACAAGGTTTGCTTCCGACAAGATTCCCTACAAGACTCATGTTGGGATTCACTTCTCGCATGAAGTCGGCAAGGACGCCCACGCGCCGCTCTTCTATCTTCATCTGGAACCGGATGGATGCTTCGCGGCAGCGGGAGTCTGGCATCCGGATAGCCGGGCACTCACCAAGATCAGGACAGCGATTGTCGCCCAGCCCGAGCAATGGAAGAAGGTTACGCGCCAACTGGAACTCGAAGGCGAGAGCCTTACCCGGCCGCCCAAGGGATTCTGTTCGGAGCACCCGTTGATTGAGGATTTGAAGAGGAAGGACTTCGTGGCGTCAGTGGCATTTACGGAGGAGCAGGTCTGCGGCGCAACATTCGTGAAGGAGTTTACCGCCGCGTGCCGGACGATGAAGCCGCTGGTCGAGTTCACGACGAAGGCGCTAGGGCTTAAGTTTTGACCATAAAGCAAGTGACGGAATCTGCCCGATGCGCCTCTAACTCAACTTCACCAACTTGGACTTCACTTTATCGAACTCATGTGAACCAAGCCCGCGCTGGCTGGCCATCTTGAGATACGGCAACGCGTTCACATCGAGATTCCAATACCTCTTCGCAACATAGGCGTCAATCGCAACCGGATCGGTTCCGGCGACCAGCGTCTTGTGCAGTTCGACATCTGCAAGGCTTCCGCCTGTGGGACCGTTGCGCATAAGCACTCGATAGCAATCCACTACTGTCAAGGTTGGTCGCACGAAATCGGCCAGATCCACGAGGCTCTCGTGGATTCGCTGATGCAACTCGGCTCGCATGCCGCCCAGCATGCCGAACCAGTTCTTCATTCCGATGGTTGCGCCGCTGAGACTATGATGTTTCGCAATTGGAATGTTGATGATCTTGTCGGCGGAAAGAAACGGCTCAAAGACCTGCCATGTTTGCAATACCTCGCCTTCGAGGTCCACTTCCTTGAACTGTGAGGGATCAGGCAGCAAAACCTGCGCGCCTGCGTTACGCGCGGCTGCGGCAATGCCTGAACGCTGAAAGCAGCGGCGCGCATCATTGCAGCTCACATCGGTGACTATGACTCTCTTCGCGCCTGCGCTCAAGCACTGCCGCACAATCTCGGCAACAATCTCAGGATTGGTGTTCGCGGCCTGCTCAGGAGTGCGATCCCAACCGATGTTGGGTTTCACCAGCACAACGTCATTGCGGGAGATGAAGCGCTCGATGCCTCCGAGTTCGCGTAGCGCTGTCTGTACCAGTTGTGTCGGCTCACCCCCCTCGGTGATCACCACGTCAGGGAAGCGTGCGTCTGCGGCTACCGTGTGGCTACGTTTGGCGTTTACAAAAACGGCGTCCACAGGCCGCCGGTTTCGTCCACTAAGCCACGTAGTCAACCCCGTGATACCGGCTCCGATGACGCCCAGTCGCAACACCTTGACCAGCGCTTCGCGGCGGCTGATGGCTTGAGTTTTGGATGACGTGCCATTCGAAGTATTCATGGAAGTGGTCTCTATATCTCGACGTGCGAAATGCGTTTCGGATCGTTGGTCCCAAGTTGATGGTGTTGGTCTGCCGCGGTGGCAATGTAGCGAGGCAGACGACCGTCTGCTTCCAGTGTTTTGAGGCCCTTTTCTGCCCGTTTGCGTTCGATGATCTTCCAAGCCGTAAAGTCGAGCGCGACGGGGTCGCTGCCAACGATGAGACTATCGGGCCGCCAGACATACTCAGGTCTATAGCCCGGGCCGCCGTGATAACAGGCGGTGGTGGCATCTCCAATAGTGAAGCGAACTTTCTTGCGAATCGTCGGCAGCATGTTCACATCTGCAACCGCCGGGTTACACCCCCCGTTGTGACATTCCCATGGATTATTGATGACACCATACATGTTCTTCATGCTCAGGGTTACGCCAGCCTCACTGTGATCCTTCAGCAGCGGGACATTGATGACGACGTCACAAATGCGGGTGAGGATTTTGGATAAGCAGCAACTGACACTTCCGTAGGCTTCCGGCTTGTCTTCGTATCCAACGGCATTCGTCCCCATGCAACGGACCTTCCCTGCAGCCGACGAGAGTTGGAATCCGCCGCGCTCCAACTCGTGACCCGTTGTGTCCCACACCACAACGTCATATGGCTTAGTGCCAGCTTGCTGCAGCCGTTCGATGATTACCTGGACGACGGCTACACTTGTTGAGAGCCCGCGACCGGCAATTGCGTTCACCTTCAACCCCACGACTTGACCGGGTCTGACAAGTTGCTTCCATGGAGCCAACGCATCCTTGGAGTCGAACCAGGCTTGCATCGCACGATCCAGCAACGCACTCATCCGTACGGCATTGATCGCGGAACCAGATCCTCGGAGCATCGCATCTTTTGCGATCACAACCCTGGACATCGACCCACCCACTTGCAGACCGTTGGCGAACGCCAGCGCATCAGTAGCGCCCAATGCGACTGCGCCAGCAACGCCGGCTTTCAGGAAATCGCGTCGACTTGTGCTTTCTTTTTCGCTCATGGATGCGTCCTTAGAAAATTACGTAATGAACTCGTCCCTACTGCGATAGCCTCTTCTCGATGCCTTGCCCAAGTTGCTGCAAAGCCTGCGGGGTCTCCGGCGTTTCCTGGTAGGCGATGATCCGAACCAGGAATCGGCCCTTGTAAAAAACTACGCTCTGGCTGGATGCCCGGGCGGCATCACCGATAGGAACCGTTCTCGCATCGCCGGCAGGATCAGCTTCAAAGATCTTTCGTGCTGCGCTGGCGTCGGTCATCTCGTACACATCCGCGACGGCTTCGATCTTGCCTTGGAATTTGTAATCCGACGTGGATGCGTTTTTGAATCCAGCCTTCAGGTACTGTTCGGCTCCGCCGTCGATATAGTTCGACAAATTTGCGGCTGTGTAAGTTCGCGTCTCACCGGTTTTCTCCCAACCCGCAACCTCGTTCGAAGCTGGCAGTGGCTGTGTTGGTGATCCTTTCTTGCAACCGCACGCGACAACAACCAGTACCACCGCCATGAGTACTGCCAAGCGAAGCCTTGTGCCGAGAGTCATATCTTTTGTCTCCCCTTGGTTCTGTTCAGCAGTATCTGGTTGTCAGGCGCGCGGGTCTCGCCAACACTGCTGACGGTAATCGCTGCGCGGTCCCTCACAACGCAGGCGTTTTCGCACGCTCCGCAACCAATACATTTCTCAGGATTGACCCACGGTTGCTTGATTGTCTTAGTCTTTCCGTTAGCGTCGATGACCTGGGCTTCACGAAGGTAAATTGCCTTCGGAGAGGTTGGGCACCATTCCTCACACACAATGCAATCGGTTGCCATTGCCCATGGCAGGCAGCGTCCTCGATCGTAGAATGCCGTGCCAATGCGGATGGGCTTTGCGTTGCTTGCGCCTACACCGACGACCCAGCCCTTTTCCCTGGCCGTGATTTCCCAGATCGCGCCCGTAGGACAGACCTGCGAGCACAACACACAACTGGGTTCGCAGTAACCAATGTGCGGGACCACGACTGGCGTCCAGAGACCCTCCAAGCCAGCTTCGGTAATGGCCGGTTGCAGCGCGTTGTTGGGGCAGACCTTCATGCACTCACCGCAACGAATGCAGCGCTGCAGAAAATCGCTCTCGCGCAAGGATCCGGGTGGTCGCACCAAACGCTCATCCCTCCCGGCAGAAAGCCCGGCTGTGCTGCGTAACAGCGGAATGACCGCCACGCCTGCCGCAATCCCGGTAAACGCCTTGCGCCGTTGCAAATCCGGCGCTTCGACTGCCCTGGGTCCCTCCGGAAAAAACTTGAATGCAAGGCTGTGCTCCGGACACGAGTCGACACAGTTCAGGCACATCACGCATTCCGCCTTGCGCCACGGAGCGGTGCCGACCGGATCGTCGCCGCCCTGGCAACGCATCAGGCAACGGTTACAGTCGTTGCAACTCTTCGCGTCCTTTTGCAGACCCAGCACAGACCAGCGCGAAATGATTCCGAGCAGCGCTCCCAGGGGGCAGATGGCGCGGCACCAGAAGCGCGTTATACGTAAATTCAGGCTGAGAATGAAAACGAAGAGGATGCCAAGGAAAATCCCTTGCCGGAAGTATGGCTGTTTGAAGTTCAACAGCGTTACCCCGAAGATGAAATGCAGCACTCCTCCGGCCAGTTGAACCGGCGCATAACCGCTGTGTTCCAGCCAGTTGAATCCGGCATTCAGGGCATAGTTCAATCCGGGTAGAATGGAAAGCCCTAAAGAACGCACCAGGAACGAAAACGGATCAATCCAACCGACCAGTCCCGACCCCAACGCCGACGCTGCCAATGCCGCAAAAAGGACATAGTATTTGGTGCTCTGCCAGCGTTTGTAGCGGTTGGATTCTACGAGTTGCTTGCCGCGCTTGCGCTCCGACTGCAAGTTTCCAAAGAAATGGTGGATGGAGCCCAGCGGGCAGATCCAACCGCAGAAGAACCGGCCTAGAAAAAGCGTCCCGAGGATAACAACTAGCGACCAAAGCAGACCGCGGTAGAGTGCATGGCTGGCTAGCATGTTGGATAAGGCGGCGAGGGGATCCAATTCAAAGAACAGGCTAACCGGATATGGCAACCGGATATCGCCGCCCATTCCGCGTGCAGACCCGCGAAATTCCGTTCGCAACAGAAGCGTTATGAATAAGATGAAGAAAACGATCTGTGACAAACGACGAAGCTTCACCAGTTTCTTGCTGCCCACAGCCCCATTCCTCCACTCGATCACGCGCACCGTGCTTGGAAGATTGAATTACAAGCCTCGCCAGCTACCCTCGTCAAGGACATGCTGCCATGCGTGGCGGCGGCTCCCGCTCGAAATTGCAAACGCATTTCACTATGAAAGCCAATCGTCAGGGGAGTACTGTTAAGGGTCTCTGGTTATTTTGCGGACACTACACTAGCATTTTAAGCGGGGTATTCGCTATGTCGATCATCACCATTTCCCGTGGCTCGTTTAGCGGTGGCAAGACTCTGGCGGAATGCCTGGCTCGAAGGCTGGGCTATCGTTGCCTTGATCGCGATGTGGTCGTCGAGAGGGCGGCCGCCTATGGAGTGTCGCAAAACGCTCTAAGAGATGCGTTGGAGAAACCTCCACGATTTCTCGATCGTTTCAAGCACGAACGCTATCTCTACCTGGCCCTCATTCAGTCAGCTTTGACCGAAGAGGTGCGGGCGGGACGGGCAATCTATCACGGCTTGGCGGGTCAGTTATTACTGAGGGGCGGACATCCCATTCTGCGGATCCGAATCGTCGCGCCAATGGAGCGTCGTATCGAGATGCTGCAGGAGCGGCTGAAGTATAGCCGCAAGGATGCTGTTGCTTACATCAAGAAAGTGGATGGGGACCGGACCAAGTGGACCCACTTCCTCTATGGTGTGGACTGGGAAGATCCTTCCCTCTACGATATCGTGATCAACCTTGAGAATCTGGATATAGAAGAGGCTTGCCGCGTCATCTCTGCACTTGCGCTCGAGCGGCGTTTCGAAACAACGCCGGAAAGCCAACGAAGAATGGACGACCTCGCCATCGCCAGCCGTGTACGCGCCGATCTGGCGATCAATCCGTCTACATCGGACCTCGAGCTAGATGTGGTTGCGCACGACGGAGCGGTCATGATCAAGGGCAAGCTCGCGATCACGGGCCAATTCGATGAAGTCAAAAGAGTCACGTCAGCCGTACCCGGAGTTGTGTCTGTGGACCTCGAAAAACTGGCGCCTCCGACTCGGGTCTGAGCGCGCGACCTGTCTACGCCGTTTTACGGACGAAACGCTCGTCATAGCCGGCACTGGGCGGCATCGGGACCGGGGTGGCGCGATCACTTTTCGCTTTTGCGCGTCTGCCGGCTGCAACTCTGGCCGTCAACATAAGAGCCGTCAGACTTGCCAGGATCACTACGGTCGCCTGCCACCCGCTTAGAACTGAATGGTTGCCCATAACCGTAAGTGCGACGAACACGCATAACAGGTGTGTACAAAAAACTGGAAGGGATGCTTCTCCCAGGATCACCAGAGGCCTTATTGCCAACGGCTTCAGGATTGATCGAAACCGAATCGCCAACGTCGCGACTGCCGCAAAATCAACGATGCGACCAATCCCAAAGTCCCACTTGTTTACGAGGAACGCAAACCTCCCGAAATCGAGGGCGTCTACGATTTCCAGGTAGCGCAGCACAAGGAAGAAAACGGCTATGATCGCCGCGGCAGGTGTCATCCGTTTAGCCCAGACCTCGAGAGGTAAATCCTCCTTCGCCCAGCGGACGCCCAGCCACAAGCCGACGAGCCACCAGAGTTGCCATGCCCAAAGATCAAATGCCCCCATCTCTTTCAATTCAATCTGTAAATTGAAGGCATGGGTCATCCAGTGATATACGAATCCGCGCAATCCAAATTGTGCAAGCAACCATAGGGTGAACCCTCCGGCAAATACGTACTTCCATCCAATCCGCGAGGCAAGGATCAGTGCGATAGGCGTCAGCGCCAGAAAGATAATGTAAATCGGCAGAATGTCCAGCAGCGGTGGCCTGTAGATCATCAATGCTGCGTCTATGAACGCGTGGACTCGGCCGGCAAAATAGAAATCAAGCAGGTTGTGCACTGCCGGCCGGTTGCCATGCGCTGCAATCGGAGCTTCGACGATGAAGGCAAAGCCAAGCAGCAAAAGTTGATAGCAATACAGCCGTGCGGTTCGCAATAGCAATTTGCGACTCATCGCTGAGTAACTTTCCCGTTGGGCGATCTGGAAGTAAATTCGGCCCGTAAAAAGCGCAGAGAGACATATGAAACCCTCTGTGGCTGCGAAATATCCAAAGGGCTGATTCACATATCTACTTACAACTGTTGGCAGATGTGTGAGCGTAATCCACACCAGCATCAAACCGCGAAGCGCATCGAGTTCTTCTAGTCGCTTTTGCATCCGTTTGCCACTCAGTTTCAATATTTGATTACTTCGCCGCAAACTTCGCGGCGTCTGCGCTGAACGTCTTCAGACCATCCGAATCGAGATATTCTTTGGCGCTCGGGACTTTTTTCAGGTAAGCATCCCAGAACGCAAGCGTCTCGAGTTTCGTACATTGGAACACCTCATTCTGTACACCTCCGCGCCGGGATGAACCCGCGAATCCCATATGCCTTCCACCATCTAATTCGACCTTGTATTTGTTGCCGCTGGGGGCCTTTTCGAACGCCTCGCTTCGCCAGGCCGACGCTTCGCCCCACGGCCCAAAATCGAGTGAACCGTACATGAGAAGCATGGGCAGGCGAAGGTTATCCCACGAACTAGCCGTCAACCCCATTCGGCCTTCTCCCTGTGGAGACAGCAGCAGGACGGCGGAAACGCGCTTGTCTGCAAAACTTTGCTGCCCATCTCTGCCCGGAAGCAGAATCGTTGTGCCCCCAATTAGCGAGGCGGTATAGGCGCCGAAAGAGTGCCCACCGACGCCAATATGTCGGCGGTCAAGTTTTCCGCTCAACTGCGGGGCAAGTTTCTCGATATTCGAAAGGGAATTAATAACGAACGAAATGTCTTTTGGGCGATTCTCCCACGCGCGGGGTTCGCTGATTGCCTCTCGCACGGTCCCTTGAAATCCACTGTCTAGGGCCGAATCGCTATGCGAAGGATGGATGCTTACGTATCCAAAACTGGCCCAATACCGCCCAAGTTCCGAATAACAATCCTTTGATGCCAGCGCCCCGTGGGAAAAGATGATTACCGGAAAAGGCCCGACGGCGTCGGGATAGTAAATCTTCAGAGGCAGGTCTTTATTTCGCGCTGAATCATGCAAAACAATCCGATCGACCGTGAGCACGCGGTATGGCCCTGAACTGGGACTGTACTGCGCCCAAGCCTGCCAGGAACAAAACAAGATCCCGATGAGAAGGATTGCTCTAGTTGTGTTTCGACTTCTATTTCCTAAAATCACACATCTCCTGTCTTGCGCACAGTGTCTTTGCTGCAAGTGAATTGGTACCTGCCATTAATTGATTTAGATTCAACCACCCCAGCCTTCGTCTCAACCAATCGGACTCTGCTCAGAGTGGCTCGCCTTGGATGGAGACCCCATGTTTGTCTCCGTTCATTTTTAAGTTGAGCCTAAGGTAAGCACCCCAATCGTGCAGCCCACAATTCCGATATGCTTCCAGAAACTCTGAACCGGAAGCAGTTCCCGGTTTCGGAACGCAGTGCAGTCGCCTCGCCACTTTGTCCTTGATGGGACTCCCGTCAAAACGTTTCCTGTATGGGAAACCGGCTCCAATGATCGTTCGAACACAGTCGTGTCCTAAAGGAGAAACAATAAGATGTTTCGCAGGCTTGGCTTGATCTCTGTTGCAGCTCTTTTGTTTATTGCATGTACCGGCCTTAACCTTTCAGCGCGCGCGCAATCGATTGGGTTCGTGAACGATTCCGATCGCGTAGTGCTGCACGGAAACACCCATCCTCACGCCAACTCCGCGAACCGGTTTGCGCCCGCAGATCGCAATCTGCGTATGGAAAAAATTGTTCTGGTGCTAGCGCATCGCGCGAACACCCAGGCAGAACTCGATAACCTCATCGCGCAACAACACGACCCTCTGTCGCCGCTCTATCACCGCTGGCTCACGCCGGAGGAATTCGGGCAACGGTTCGGAATCGGTGATTCTGATCTTGCGGCGGTCACAGGATGGTTGCAATCACGGGGGTTCTCGATTGACGAGGTTGCCAAAGGGCGGGGCTGGATTAATTTCTCCGGAAGCGTCGACCAAGTGGAGCAGGCCTTCCAAACTCAGATCAACGAGTATTTCGTGGATGGTCTGCCGCACCACGCCAACGCGTCTGATCCTACCGTTCCACGCGCTCTGGCCAGCGTTTTACACGGCGTGTTGAGCTTGCACGACTTTCGTAGGGTTCCGGATAATACCGGGGTTCAAAAACTTGATGCCAAGGCGCCTGACTTTACCTCGGGCTCGAGCCACTACCTTTCGCCGACCGACTTTGCCACCATTTACAACGTGAAGCCCTTATACAACTCGTCGATCAACGGCACCGGAGAGAGCATTGCGATTGTCGGCCGCACTGACATCAATCTGGCAGACGTAACATACTTCCGAAGCTATTTCGGTCTGCCTGCAAACGACCCCGTGTTCATTCATAACGGAGCCGACCCCGGCGACCTGGGCGGTGGCGAGGAGACCGAAGCGCTCCTGGATGTTGAGTGGTCAGGCGCTGTAGGCCGCAATGCAACCGTTCGATTTGTCATCTCAAAATCCACCGCGACCACGGGCGGAGTCGATTTGTCGGCGCAGTACATTGTCAACAATAACGTCGCTCCGGTGATGAGCACGAGCTTCGGCTCATGCGAATCTTCAATGGGCACCACTGAGAATAGTTTCTATAAGAACCTCTGGTCGCAGGCTGCCGCGCAGGGGATCACCGCGTTTGTGTCGTCTGGTGACAGTGGGGCTGCCGGGTGCAACGCTGGAAGTGATACTACGGGTTCTGGTCGCGCAGTGTCGGGGCTCTGTTCGACACCCTATAACGTCTGTGTGGGCGGCACCCAGTTTGCCGACGTCTCGAACCCAAGTCTGTATTGGGCGTCCACCAATAACTCCACCGATAAAAGCTCCGCAGTGTCCTACATTCCGGAAGTAGCTTGGAATGAGAGTGCGACAGTGAGCGGCGGGTCCGGACTGTGGTCTTCGGGCGGAGGAGTTAGCACACTATATGCCAAGCCTGCGTGGCAGGTCGCACCAGGAGTACCCGCCGATGGCTATCGCGATGTACCCGACGTAGCATTGTCGGCTGCTGGCCACGACGGATACCTGATTATGCAGGGACAGGCGCTGGGTGCAGTCGGAGGAACCTCGGCAGCGTCGCCATCTTTTGCCGGACTCATGGCACTGGTCGCGCAGTCCAAAGGAGCCGGACAAGGGAACGCCAATACAGTCTTTTATCCAATGGCGCAGAGCCAGTACGCCGGGGGCGGAGCGGTGGTGTACCACGATGCGACAAGCGGCAATAACAGCGTCCCAGGAGTCTCCGGTTATGTGGCAGGCGCTGGCTACGATTTAGCGACTGGTCTTGGGTCCGTCGATGCCTACGCACTTGTGACCCACTGGGGCGGGGCAGTCGCGACGCCGGACTTCAACATATCTGCATCGCCTAGTGCGGCATCTGTCTCGGTGGGTCACACGGCAACCACTTCCGTATCGACTTCAACCGTCAGTGGATTCAACTCGGCACTCACACTCTCGGCAACCGGTCAGCCTGCAGGAGTAACCGTCAGCTTCGCTCCGGCGACAATTGCAGCGCCGGGCTCCGGATCATCAACCATGACAATCAGCGTTGCGTCCACTGTGGCGACGGGCACCTCCGCCATTACGGTGAGCGCCACGGGAGGCGGCAAGACCCATACGGCTATCGTTAGCCTCACAGTTACCAGCACGGCTGCTCAGCAGTTAATAGGCAATCCGGGATTTGAGAATGGATCCTCCAATCCATCCCCATGGGTCGCAACCTCAGGAGTGATTGATAACTCAACTGCGGAACCGGCCCACTCCGGATCGTGGAAGGCTTGGCTCGATGGCTATGGCCGGAGCCACACCGATACCTTGTATCAACAGGTCGTGATCCCATCCACTGTAACGTCGGCTACGTTGAGCTTCTGGCTGCACATCGACACGGCCGAAACTACGACTACCCTGGCAAATGACAAGTTGCAAGTTCAGGTCCGGGATACAACTGGAGCGGTGCTGGCAACCTTGGCTTCCTATTCGAACTTGAATAAGAACACCGGGTATTCTCAACACTCTTTCGATCTTTCACCATACAAAGGCCGAACGGTGCGGATCTATTTTGTCGGCACCGAGAACTCGAGCCGTCAAACCTCCTTCGTCATCGACGATGTAGCCTTGAACGTTCAGTAATTTCAACCCTCTTGGTCAGCAGGCGCCCGGAAAAACTTCGGGCGCCTTTCTGCTTCCTCCGCTGAGCTTGACCTTCGTGCCTCATATGCAATTCTCAACCTTCGGCGCCTCGCCGACTTTCTCGGCCGTATAACCCGCGGAAAACAGAGCAAATGCGACCCGTTGCATGGCGAACGGAAGTCTATTATCCTTTATCGCTATGAAAGCCATTCAAGTTCAAAAGACCGGTGGTCCCGAAGCGCTGAAACTCGTTGATCTCCCTATTCCTGTGCCGAAGCCGAATGAATGTGTTGTTCAGATCAAGGCTAGCGGCGTTAACTTTGTCGACGTGTATTTTCGCGAAGGTCGATATCCAGCAACAGTGCCTTTCGTTGCTGGACAAGAAGCTGCAGGTGTAGTGAGTGAAGTTGGGTCCGAAGTGAAGGGGCTTAAAGCAGGTGACAGGGTAGCCTCCACAAACTTTATCGGCGCCTATGCCGAGTATGCTGCCGTTCCTGCCGATCGTTTAGTCAAAATTCCCGACAACGTTGATTTTCGGCAAGCGGCTGCGGCCATGCTGCAAGGCATGACTGCCCATTATCTGTTGCATAGTACTTATCCACTGAAACGCGGAGAGACCTGTCTGATTCACGCCGCGGCAGGAGGGGTGGGCCTCCTTGCGGTACAGATGGCAAAGAGAATTGGTGCTCGCGTAATCGGCACGGCAGGGTCGGAGATGAAGGCCAAACTCGCACGCGAGGCTGGAGCTGACGAGGTGATTCTCTACGGTGAGAAGGATTTTGAAGCCGAGACCAAGCGCCTTACAGATGGCAAGGGAGTTCACGTCGTTTACGATGGCGTCGGAAAAGACACATTTGAGAAGGGCCTGAATGTGCTGCGCCCACGCGGCTACATGGTCCTCTTCGGCGGTGCCAGTGGACCGGTACCACCCTTCGACCTGATTAAACTATCGGTGAAAGGCTCGCTCTTCGTTACCCGTCCGACTTTGGTCCACTACATCATCACGCGTGAAGAGCTTGAACAACGCGCTGGTGATGTGTTGAACGCGGTAGCGAAAGGAGAGCTTAAGCTTCGCATCGAGCACACCTACCCGCTCAGCCAGGCGTCTCAGGCGCATATCGACCTTGAAGGCCGGAAGACAACAGGAAAGGTGCTGCTTACTCCGTAGTCTGCTCTAATGCGTCTCTGTGAAATCTGCGCGGGGAGCACGCAGCCTCCGGCTGGGCTCATTGAAGAGGGCGCTGTCCATTATGCATGGCAGCGCCCTACTTTTCGTACAGGCAACCTACGTGTGGCTTAGACAGAGTGGGTAGCGTAAATCAGTGATAGCCTTGCCATCCGCAGCCCGCCACATTTCCACAATGCGGGAAAATACTTGACAAGCAATCCGGGATTATATCTTATAAGGCACCGTCCACTTCAGTGACTCAGTGAAGCTATCCGGTATTGGGAGTGTTTGGTCAAGGTCATGTCCTTGCAGCAACAAGTCTGCCCGGCCAAGGTTGTACTCCATCAATCCCAATATTCAGTAATCAGAAAGAGCTGTTCGTTTCAACGATCAGGAGGTAAGACAAGATGTCTACGACTGGTGCAACCATCGCTGCTCCGCCTAGTTCGGAGTTGAAGCGGCTGGCTACAACTCCCGCAGTGATGTGCCTGATACTGTTTTCCGCGGCCTACATTACCAACGCTATGGATCGGTCAATTTTCGCGACATTGCTGCCGATGATTAGTAAGACACAGCATTATGGCCTAAAGACCGGCGGACTCTTAGCAACAATATTTAATTTGGGAATCGGGATTGCCGGACTTCCTACGGGTTACCTGCTTGATCGTTGGTCAAGAAAGTCTGTCCTTATACTCGGTATGGTTATTTATTCGGTTGCGACTCTGGCGACCGTGATTTCCCTTAGCGTTCTTGATATGGCGTTCTACAGGACGATTACGGGCATCGGCGAAGGTATGCAGTTGACGGCGCTGTTCGTTGCCGGAGGAAGCTATTTTTATAAGAACAAGGCATTTGTTCTGGGCTGCATCAACGTTGGCTTTGGTATCGGCGGAGTGCTTGGACCGTATTGGGGCACTCGTATCGCAATTCACGCGGGGACCTGGAAGACGCCATTCGTCGTCTTTTGTTTCCTCGGCATGGCAATGGCGGCGGCGATCTGGCTCCTCATTCCAAAGGCCTTCAGCGAGCAAAAAGCGATTCGGAACGTTGTGGATAATTCGGTAGCCGTCGACAATATTCCAGACAAGTTCTTGAACCGTAATATCAAAATTCTGATGGGGTCGGCGTTTGTCCAGGGCGCGGTTGGTTTTGGGTTTCAAGGGCTGTATGTAACCTACCTCATTCGCCATCTGCACTATAGCCAGATCGAGGCGGGTACGGTTTACAGCTTCTACGGTTTCGGCTGTATGCTTCCGATGCTTGGCGGTTGGCTGGGGGATCGTTTCTCGAACCGCGGGGCGGTCATTACTGCCTTTGGCAGCATGGCAGTGATTACATATCTGATCTTCAACGTAGCCACCACCCCACATCAGCTTTATGCGTTAACTTTCCTCCAGGCTTTCTGCTATAGCGGTGTTTTGTATGTTAACCACGTCGCACTGTTTCAGAGGTGCGTGCGACCGACCATGGTTGGACGCGCGACGGGCTTGTGTAATACAACTCACTTCATCTCGGGCACTCTTTCTGGATTTGTATTTGCCTTGCTGGCAGAAAAATTGGGCTGGGGTTGGGCCGGGATACTCCAGTTAACGCTGCTTTCGGTTGCTGCTATTTTCCTGGTCTGGATGCTCGATCCGAAACAAATGCTTGATACAAAGCATAAGCTTACGGTTGGTGGCCACTAAAGATAGTCTCCCACTCTGCACGCCATGCGTTCGGTTGGGCTTGAACATTGGTGGACCGGGTCGGCACACTGACTGGGTCCGCCTGTCCTATGGAGGATTCAAATGAAAGCCAGCATGTTGGTTGCGCCGATGAAATTCGAGATCAGGGAGATTCCCGATCCCAGACCGGCGGAAGGCCAAGTATTAGTGAAAGTGAAATGCGTAGGTGTCTGCGGAACCGATGTTGCGGTTTATCGCGGAGAGCATCAGGCGAAGAAAGACGTCATCCTGGGGCACGAATACTGTGGCGAAGTTGCCGAGGTCGGACAGGGCATTTCAAAATTCAAGCCTGGAGACTATGTCGCCTCTGAAGCGAGTTGGGGCTGCGGCCTATGCGATTGGTGTTTGCGAGGGCAAGGATCGTTTTGCGAGGCGCTCAACTCATTGGCGCGCACCATCGATGGAGCGCTTGCCGAGTACATTCTCGTGCCGGCAAAGATGCTGCACCCTCTCGACAAAAGCGTGACGATCATCGAAGGGCAGGGCGTAGTCGGTATTGCCACCGGTCTGAGAGCGGTGAAGCGCGCCGGAGTTGGCCCAGGCCATCGCGTTTTGATCATCGGCCCCGGTTACGGTGGATTGATCCTTCTCCAACTTTGCAAGCTTGCGGGTGCCGAAGTTGGGATTGTTGGAACCCGGAACAACAGGCTCACGGTTGCCACTGAAGTTGGAGCCGATTTCACCGAGAACATCAGGGACAATCCCGAGTGGGAGAAGACCGTCCTTCAAAAACATGCACCTCGCGGATTTGACATCGTGATTGAATCGGCTGGCACTCAGTCTGCACTGCTGGCAGCCGTTAGGAATGTTCGAAAGGGTGGAATCGTTCTGCAGTTCGGCACCTCATACGATACCGTCAATGGTTTGCCGCAGAAGGATTTCTATTACAGGGAAATCTCGATCATTGGGACAAAAGGTGGATATGGCTGTTATCCAATCGCCGCCGATCTACTGAATCGGCACGCAATTAAAATCGAACCGCTGATCACCCATCAGTATTCTTTGGATAAAGTTGCCGAGGCTTTTGAAGTGATGGACAAGCGTCTGAACAACGTTCTCAGGGCCGCCGTGCTTTGTTAGGTGGAGCAACTTGAATCTGCGCGGCCAAGTAAACGGCACTCATGGTTTCCATGAGTGCCGTTTTATCAGGTTCAAAAGCTGCTATCGCGCTGCCCCGAAAGACAACGATCCACGGGTTCTGCCGGTAGTTCTGTCCAGTGGGTGAACATCGCGTACCAGTCTCTCGTCGAACGGGTAGGGGGTAAAGATGTCGGGTTCGCCTTCGGTTACAACCAGGCAATTTTCCAGACGCACGCCGCCAACTCCCACAATTCCGTTATAAGGTTCAAGGTTAAACTGCATGCCGGGCTTCAGTGTGACCGGATCTTTGGCCGAAGCAGCGCTGAATGCCGGTACTTCCCAGGGATGCACGCCCGAGCCATGGCCCAAGCTATCCAGGACGTACGGGTATGCCGCATTGAATACGTCGGCGTTGGTGTTGCCCGCACGCGACTTGTCGCACGCGTTGAACAACGCGTCGTAGCATTTCTGGTGGACGTCAATCAGTTCTTTGGTTGGCTTGATATTGCCGCAGATCCAGGTGCGTGTGAAATCGCCCCAGTAGCCGTTGAAGCAGGCGCCGATGTCGATGATCACCGGATCGCCCATGCGGATGATGCGGTCCGAGGTGTAGCGCCGGTAGGGAGCGGTGTAAGGTCCGGAGGCAACGATGTTGGCGCACTGCGTCCACTCGCTTCCCAGGGCAGTCATGGTTTCCCAAGCCTTGGCCAGAACTTCGCATTCCTTGACGCCTGGACGAAGAATGCTGATCGCCGCGTCCATGGCCGCTTCGGTCATGATGTTGGCCATCTTGATACAGTCGATCTCGTCCTTCGTCTTCATGATCTTGGCTCTGTTCAGAATCTCAAGCCCGTCAACAATCTCCGACTGCGGGAACGCTTTGGCAAATTCTCGGGTCATCACCGGAGTCCAAAGATCGACGCCAATCTTCTTGCCCTTCAGATCGCCCAGTTCTTCCTTCACCATATCGGCAAACATCTGGACGCCGACGGCTTCGCGGAAATTGGCGCGCGGCTTGATCTGCTTCTCAGTCAGCCAGGGCATCCTGGCCCTGACGTGCTCGTGATCCATCGAAAACAGGAAGGGCTCCATGCCCTTGGCCAGCACTACCGTGGCATTGCCCAACTGCGTGCTCGGATGCATGTGGGTCCTGAATCCGGTCAGGTAGCGAGCATCTTCGGTACGGAAGACAAACAGAACGTCAGCTTCTGACTCGGCCAGTGCCTTCTTGGCTTTGTCCAGACGCTCGGTTCTCATCCTCTCGAAATCAATTCTGTCTTCCCAATCAACACCCATCGTTCCTTTTCCCATAAAACTCCTCCTCCTTGATCTATCTATTCGGATGAACCTGCGAATCCGTCTCGGAAACGAACACTACGTTCCCGCTCACCCTACGGTTAACGCACTCCCTGAACTTCCACTTCCTTGACCAATCCGCGGAATTCGTCCAGCGTTACGACCCCTCGGTTCTTAGCGCCCAGCGTTTTGACTTCCGCCAGAAGCGCGTCGATCTTGTCCGCAGGAACCGTCTTGCCAATCTGGTCCAGCACATATTCAATCGACTTCTTGCCACTCTTCTTGCTCAGATAGACTTCGCGCTTTCGCCCCACTAAATCCGGAGAATAACCTTCCACCGACGGTGGATAGACCATCACCTGAGCTACTACCGAGCCGGTTTCCTTCACCCATACCGTGTCTCCTACCACGGACTTGAGCGGCGAAACCGGGACCTTTGACACTTTTGCGACCAACTTGCTCAAAGAATACAAATGGTCGAGTTTGATGTTGGTCTTGACCCCATACAGACCGGTCAGGGCCAGAGCCATATCGGCTATGTCGGCATTGCCGCTCTTTTCTCCCAACCCGTTCACCGTCACGTGGACCGACGCCGCTCCCGCCTTCAAGGCAGCGATGCTGCACGCTGAAGCCAGGCCAAAATCGTTATGGCAGTGAACTGCGACCGGAACATTCACCCAGCTCTTAACCAAGCCGGTCAGATGGAACATCGCTTCAGGGGTAGCCACGCCAAGAGTATCCACCAGCACGATTTCGTCGGCGCCACACTCGTTTACTGCAAGTTGGTAGGCCTGCTTCAAGAAGCGAGGCTCGGCGCGCGAAGCGTCCACCGCAAAGAACGCGGTGTACAAGCCATTCTCCTTGGCGGCGGTCACGGCGTTACGGATTCGCGACAATACCGTCTCTTCCGTCAACTGCCATGCCCGCATCTTTTCCGGACTGGTCGAGATCTCGCAATTAATGGCCTTGACCCCTGTTTCAACGCAGGTCTTGACATCGTTGACGTTGCAGCGTGCGAAGCCCCAGATTTCAGCTCCCTTCACCTGCTTGACGATCTCGATGACCGCTGCCTTATCGTCTGCCGTGCTGCTGGGGAAACCAGCTTCGATGCGATCCACGCCAGCCGCCGCCAGAGCCTTGGCAATCTCCACCTTGTCATCCGCGCCGATGCTTACCCCGATCGACTGCTCGCCGTCGCGAAGCGTCGTGTCATAAAACTTGACCTGCTGGGGAAGCTTAATCAGTTCCTTCTTTACTTCTGCAACGTTGTTGTACGGGCTTAACCACCATTGTTCAGACATATCAACACTCCATTCGTTGAACAGACCTAGTTGTCAACTGCAAGTAAACTCTTTTTCATCCGGAGGTACACAGATCACATGGGATGGACTGGATTTCTTCTCTATAACGCTACTCTACCGGGCCGGCGTAACCAAGGGCCGTCCAAGACGATTCTCCCTGGGGTAATTCGACCGTACGCGTTTTTTCCCAAGCCGACTTCAGCACCTGGAGGGAGAGTAATTTGTGTTCACGGGTCAGCAAGGCCGCAGCCTCGGCGTCTCCGCAGCTCAAAACAGAAAGAAGCGCACGATGCTCGGCCTGGGTTTTGGGCGCATGTTCGGGAACCACAACCAGCACCGAACCGGATCGCGGTATCTGATCCCAGAGCGACTGAATCAGACGTAGTAATTGGCGTTCACGCAAGACGCTATAGATCTTCAAGTGGAAGCGCTTGTTCAGCGAACCAAATTCATCCCAATTGCCAGCGTTTTGCTTATTATCCATCTCATCCAAAATAGACGCGAGTGCCTGAAGAAGGTCTGGTGTAACCCGCGGCGTTGCCAACCGCGTCGCCAATGTCTCTAGCTCTGCTCGGATGAGAAGGTTCTCGCAGGCTTCCTCGACCGGAAACTCACGGACGGTTGCGCCAACGTGGGGCTTGATTACGACAAGTCCCTCCTGCTCCAGGCGTCGCAGCGCCTCTCGAACCGGGATAATACTCATTCCTAATTCAACAGAAACAGATTGAGGCTGAATGGATTGGTTGGGCAGAAGGATTCCGCGAATGATTTTTTCGCGCAGCACAGTATACGCGTGTTCGAATTTTGTAACTGAACCCGACGCGGGACTTTCGCCCATCCGGTTTTCAAAGGATTTTGTGTGCGGCATCTATTTATAAAATATAATTTATAACCATATGTCAAGAATTTCTTTTTTGCGGCGCGTGACCCAGTCCATAAACCTCGCAGCGAAAATGCTTGACATGTGCCTCTATAAACTACAGTTTATTAGAATTCGACTTACTCGAAGGTTTGAAGTTGTTTCAGCAGCTGAACTTCAGGGTACATTCATGTATATGATTTCGGCCCCCGCTGCCAATGGCTCGGACGGCCTGGGTTCCATTGCCATACCAAGTCTTTGATTTCGCTTAGTTGTGCCAACGCAGGTCACAGGAGCGGTAATGAGCTACGAAGTTATCGGTAAAAACATTCCCAGAGCCGACGCCGTGTCGCAGGTAACCGGCGGGAGCCTCTATGGTGCAGATCTATTCCGTCCCAACATGCTCTGGGCAAAGGCATTGCGGAGCAAGCATGCACACGCCAAGATCCTGAAGATCGACACCTCCAAAGCGGAAAAACTGCCGGGCGTGATGGCGGTGATTACCGCCAAAGACATTCCGCACAATCGTTTTGGCCTTTCCCATCAGGACCAACCGATCTTGGCTGACGATAAGGTTCGGTACCTGGGCGACGCCGTTGCAGCAGTTGCTGCGACTAGTGAGGAAGCGGCCGAAGAGGCGCTCAGGTTGATCCAGGTTGATTACGAACCACTTCCCGGCGTATTCGACCCGATAGAGGCAATGAAACCGGATGCTCCGAAAGTGCACGGGGATAGCAACACGGTGGTTCACATTAAGATTCGGTTCGGCGATATTGCCCAGGGGTGGAAGGAATCCGACGTAATTGTCGAAGAGAAGATTACGACCCCGATGGTGGAACACGCCCATATTGAACCACACGTGGCGATTGCCGAGATGAATCCCGGGGGCGAGTTGTCGGTCATAACTTCCTCACAGCGAATCTTCGGGTATGCTGCGGATCTAAGCAAAATTCTGAAGATCCCTATGCATAAGATTCAGGTTTCCACTCCGGCAGTGGGCGCTGGATTCGGCGGCAAGGCTGAAGTGACCTTCGAGCCCTATATCGCTTTATTGGCCATGCGAACCGGTAAGCCGGTAAAGATGGCGTTTACCCGCGAGGACGAGTTCAACGTTTCTACGGTAAGGCATCCATATATCTGCAAGTACAAATCCGGGCTGAAAAAAGATGGCACGCTGGTGGCGAGGCAGATCGAGATCATCTCTGATAGCGGAGCCTATGTTTCATTTGGTCACGCCACGTTAAGTAAAGCGAGCATCCACAGCGCCGGGCCTTACCGGATTCCTTACACCTGTATCGACGGATACCTGGTTTATACCAATAACCCAATCGGCGGAGCGATGCGCGGCTTTGGGGTGACCCAGTTGGGGTTCGCTTACGAAGTTCATATGGACACGATTGCAGCCGAGATGGGATTGGATCCGCTGGAATTCAGGATGAAGAATGTGTTTGTGGACGACTGCTCACTGCCAACCGGACAGATTATCCGGGCTGTGACATTGAGCGAATGTGCCAAGAAAGCAATTGAGCTGGCGGGCTGGAAGAAGGAGGTTACGATCCTATGAAGAAGCTGGGCAAGGGAATCGCATTCATGATCTATCCGATTGGCGGCACTTCCAATCCCAACTCGGCTGCGGTATTTATCAAGGTGAATGTCGATGGTAGTGCGGTTCTCTATACGGGTTCCACTGACATCGGCCAAGGCTCCGACACGGTCCTACTCCAGATTGCCGCCGAAGAATTGGGCATCGAGTTTGACAAGATAACGATGGTCTCCTCGGATACTAAAATGACTCCCTACGATCACGGCCCGGGAGCCAGTCGAATCACGTATATCACCGGCAACGCCGTCAAGAATGCGGCTACCCAGGCCAAACAAATCCTGCTCCAAGCTGCGGCTGAGGAATTGAAAGTAAGTTGTACTGGACTGGTCGCGGCCGGCGGCTACATTTATCTCGAGGACTTTCCGGAGAAGAAGATTTCGGTCGGTGCGGCTGCTTCCAGGGCGCAGAAGGACGGCGGTCGTCCACCGATTGCCGCGGCGAGTTTTAACCCGGCGACGACTGTTTTGGACAAAGAGACGGGCCACGGAAAACCTTATGGAGCCTATGTCTTCGCGGTTCAGATAGCCGAAGTGGAAGTCGATACCGAAACGGGCGAGGTCGAAATCCTCAAGATCACGGCGGTTCACGATTGCGGAAAGGCGATCAATCCTCTACTGACCGAGGGACAAGTGGAAGGCGGAGTGTCCATGGGCGTTGGCTACGGCGTCATGGAAGAAATGGTGGTCGATCACGGCCGGGTAAAGAATGCCCAATTTACGGATTACATTCTCCCCACCGCCTTGGACGTTCCAGAGATCGTGACCAAACTTGTTGAGCGGCCCGAACCCGGAGGACCGTTCGGAGCCAAGGGGATCGGCGAACCATCGCTGCTCCCGACGGCGCCTGCCATCGTCAATGCTATTCAGGACGCGGTTGGTGTTCGTATCCGGGACTTACCCGCTACACCGGAGAAGATACTGAAAGCTTTGCAGGAAAAACGCCTGAAGGAAGAAGCAGCGCTAGAGCTAACGACCAAGTAGCTATGATCGTACAGAAGGCACTCAGAGCATTTCGCCTGAGTGTTTTTCTGCGCCCAAAGTGAATCGGCCATACAACGTGAAGTAGGTGAGCGAGAAGTACAACGCTTGCCGGAATCAAAAAGGAATTTCAAGAATGAAACCACCCTCTGTTTCTCTGCAAGAGATTTCAACCCTGGCTCCCGTTTGTATGTCTTTGACAGTACCTGAGGAATATCGCGACGAAAACGGCCACATGAACATGCGCTGGTACCTGGCGATTTTTGACGATGCGGGCGACGTTCTACACGACCGTGTTGGACTGACCCGTGAATTCCACGGTAAGCACGGGACCGGGACATTCGATCTGGAACATCACCTGTTCTTTCTGAGTGAAGTGAATCCGGGCGACAAACTGGCGATTTATATGAGATTCGTTTCGCGCTCGGAAAAGCGTCTCCACTACCTGATGTTCATGGTGAATGAAACCCGTGGCAAGCTGGCGTCGATTTTTGAGTGCATGAATGCGTTCGCCGACTTAACCGTGCGCAGGACCGCGCCGTTTCCGGAGGAGATAGCCCGGCAGATCGACGAAATCGTCGCACAGCACGCAAAGCTGAATTGGGCTCCCCCGCTGAGCGGGGCAATGTAGGAGTAGAACGACACGGAATTTCGGCTATTGTTTTGAGGTGTATTCTGAACGGTCGTATTTTTCGAGGGACTAAAAATGCATGCAATCGTCGTTACGGAGAATGGAAATCCGAGTGTACTGCGTTGGGTTGAGCGGGATGATCCTAAACCGGGGCCCGAGCAAATCGCGATTCGTACAACTTTCACAAGTGTCAATTATGCGGACACCATGATGCGGCAAGGTGGTGCAAAGCCGCCGTATATCCCTGGGCTCGATTGCGTGGGGACTGTCATTGCGGTTGGCGCGAATGTACGTAAGTTCAACGTGGGCCAACGCGTCGCTGCTTTTGCCGACGGCGGATCTTATGCCGAGATCGTACTGGCAAAGGAAAGCTTGGCCTTCGCCGTTCCCGATGGAGCAAATGACGGGGCAGTGAGCAGTATTCTTGTCTTGGTGACCGCCTGGAATCTTGTTCAACTTGCGGGCCGTATTGCTGAAGGCGAAAGCGTACTGGTCCATTCAGCTGCCGGCGGAGTTGGCTCGACAGCGATCCAATTTGCGAAGGCATTCGGTGCGAAGAAAATATTTGGGACGGTCAGCGACGCAGCCAAAAAGACGTTTGCCAAGGATTGCGGCGCAGACGAGGTCTTCGATTCGCACGATTTCGTGCCAGCCATGAAGGACGCGACCTCGGGCAAGGGTGTCGATTTGATTCTCGATTCCACCGCAGGAGAAGTATTCGCCAGTAGCCTGGAGGTGTTAGCGCCTTTCGGACGAATCGTGGTTTACGGCCAGGCTTCAGGAACGCCGGGCACTGCTCGGACCGATCAATTAGTAGGAACCGACCGTTCGGTCATCGGCTACTCAAGCGGCCATTATCGGGGAAACCGGCCGGAAGCCGTCAGACACGCAGGCGAGCAAGCGTTGATTATGGCGGCACAGGGAAAGGTTCAGCTCAAGGTTGGTGCGCGATATCCCCTGCGTGATGCCGCTGCGGCTCATCAACTCATAGAGTCGCGTAAGAGCTGCGGAAAGATCTTGTTAATTCCCTGATGTCGAAAGGTAAAGGATCTGTGTCTTTGGACCACAGATCCTTCTATCTCATTTTCGAAGACTCACATCACCAACCGAAGGGCTCGCTGCCATCGAAGATGCCTAACGCCTCGAGTTCCTTGCGCAGCTTCGCTTTCTGTTCAGCAGTCATCGAGCGCATTGGACCGCGCACCGGACCAATTGGCCGCTCCATCATTTCCATTGCGGCCTTGATCGGCGCGGGATACTCCGGTTTGAAGAGTTGCCATAATCCAGAGGCTCTATCCTGTAGCGGTGCTGCCTCAAAGAAACTGCCAGCCACACACAGGTCGTAGAGTCGCTGCATCATTCGTGGCGCAACGCTGCCGGAGATCGCCATCGATCCCACACCGCCCATCGACACTGATGGGATGATGTACTCCACGCCAAGAATCAACCCAAACTCCGGACGCACCGCCTGAGTCGCTTTCCGGGCTTCGATGAAGTACTCGAAATTGTGGCTTGCTTCCTTTTCGCCAATGAAATTCGGAAGCCTTTTCATCAGGCGGACGAGAAACTTCGGAGACAGGCTCACGCCCTGAAAGATCGGTGAGTTGTAGATCATGAACGGCAGGCCGGTTGCCGTTGCAACTCTGACGAAGTGGTCATACAGTGCCTCTTCCGGCACAGGCCAATAGTAGGGGCTGATGCAGATGATTGCGTCCGCGCCAACTTTTTCCGAGTGGAGAGCCAAATCGATTGCCTGGTCAGTGCCCGCCATGCTGACGTTTGCAATGACCGGCACGCGCCCGTTCGTCACCTTGACGGAGATCTCGATGAGCTTCTTGTGCTCTCCCTTGGTCAGGCTGACAGATTCGGCGATATGCAGAATTACACACAAGGATGAGGGGTTCTGCCTGACGTGCCAGTCCACCAGCTTTTCGAAGGTGTCATAGTCTACCGTCATGTCGTCGTTGAACGGCGTGAGCGGGATATGCATCACGCCTTTGGGTACCGTGCACAAGGCTTCCTTACTCAGTTTGGTCCGAGTCTCGATGCTCATGGGATGGCTCCTCTTAAAATTTCAACTCTAGCACGTTCAGCTGCTCTGATGATCGGGGTGGAATTTGGACCATAAGGAGTGGATCAACTGGCTTGAGCATCTGAGCTATATAGCTCAGATGTGGGTACCTGAGCTATGTCATGGTGGTATGCACCCAAGACGGGTCACGCAACAATGATTGGGATTTATTCCGGACAGGTCGTCGAATCATGAGCAACACATCAATACCCACGTTTGCCACTGCCAGCGTTTGGCGCATACGCGTGATTCGCAGGATTGCGCTTTTCCTCGCAATACTTTTGCTTAGCGTCAGTTCGCCCGCCTACTCCGTTCTCACCCATGAGGAGATCGTAGATCTGCTCTGGGCCAATGAGATCAGGCCCCTACTGGTCACGCGATACCCAGGCCTAACAGAAGATCAGATAAGGGTGGCACATGCGTACGCCTACGGAGGCGCGGTCATCCAGGATCTCGGCTACTATCCGTTTGGAAGCAAGGATTTCAGCAACCTGGTTCACTATGTTCGCAGTGGAGACTTTGTTCGTGAATTGCTGATCCAGAGCCGCGACGTCAACGAGTTCGCCTTTGCGCTGGGTGCACTGTCGCATTATGCGTCCGATGTTGTCGGCCACCCGGCAGTCAACCACTCCGTTGCTATTGAGTATCCGAAGCTGCAGGCAAAGTTTGGCAACTCAGTCCGATATTCACAGGACAAGACGGCGCACTTGAAAATAGAGTTTGGCTTCGACACCGTGCAGGTTGCCAGGAATCGCTATGCTTCACAGCAATATCACGATTTCATTGGATTCCAAGTATCCAAGCCTTTGCTTGAGCGGGCCTTTCCTGCGGTCTACGGAGTGGAATTGGCAGATGTGCTGGCGCACGAAGACCTTGCGGTGGGCTCATATCGTTACGCGGTCAGCCGGTTGATTCCGCAAATGACCCTAGTCGCGCTCCAAACCCATAAGAAGGAGCTGATTAAGGAGACGCCGAACTTCGCACGACGGAAATTCCTTTACCGTCTGTCGCGCTCAGGTTATGAAAAGGAGTGGGGAAAAGATTATGTAAAGCCGGGTATCGGCACGCGCGTCGTATCGACTCTCTTTCGGTTTATGCCGAAAATCGGGCCATTCAAAGGATTGGCATTCAAGAGCCCGACCGCTGAGACCGAAGACCTTTACATCAAGAGCATCAATACGACTGTAGACCAGTATAGGACCCTCCTTGCTGCAGTCCGCACCGATACGCTCGTGCTGCCGAACCGCGACCTTGATAGTGGCAACCTGACCAAAGCAGGGGAATATGGGCTGACCGACGATACTTATGCGAACCTGCTGGGTCGGTTGTCAGACCGGCAATTCGTTCGGACCCCTCCTGAGCTTCGCGCCAACATTCTTGATTTCTACTCCGACCTCTCATTGCCGATTGAAACGAAAAAAGACGAGGGTCACTGGCGCGGCTTGCTGATATCGCTGGATCAACTAAAGCTGGTCACTCCGGATGGTACAGTTGCCGGCAGCCCTGAGGAGCCACTTCCCGTTCCCGTATCAGAAATGACTGTTGCACCCCAGGTGAACACACTCGTCATCGGCTTTGTAGGTGGTTTTATTAGTCACGACAACATGGTTCACAGCGAGGTACAACTGGCGGCTCGCCTGCGCAAAGCTTATCCCTCGGGAGTACAGGTGGAAACGTTTGAGAGTTACCACGGGGAGAAAGCCGAGAAGGCAGTTCTGAACTTCCTGAACACGAGCCATGATCGAACTCTGACATCTGAAGAAAAAGGCAATGCCCACATCATTATCTATGGGCATAGCTGGGGCGGCTCGGAGGCTATTAATCTGGCGCGCAAACTTGGTAAGCACGGCATACCGGTGGCACTCACCGTCCAAGTGGATAGCGTCGCCAAGATTCACGAGGACGATGCAGTCATCCCCGCGAATGTAGTTCAGGCCGTCAATCTGTACCAGACAAACGGACGGCTTCACGGCCAGCACATGATTCACGCTGCCGATCCGGCGCATACGCATATCATTGGGAATTTCCGATTCGACTACACAAACAGCGCTTACACCTGCAACGAGTATCCCTGGTACGACCGCATCTTTTCGAAGGCCCACACGCAGATCGAATGCGACCCAAGCGTATGGAAGCAAGTAGAGTCTCTAATACGCACGGAGATCCGTCCAAAATAGACTTACTCAAATGCGGCTTCCTGAAACATATCTAATAGAATGGAGTTTTGCTCCAAGCATAGATATGTCAATTATTCAGGAGAACCCGGTCTTCTATGGAGTATGGGGAGCCAGTTTTAGTCTCAAAGCCAGCTAAGGCCCTTTCGCGTCGAACAACTCTTGCAATGGCGGCCGCTTCCGGGATCGGCGTCGCCCACATTTATTTCTGCCAGCCGTTGCTCGTGGAAATGGCCCGAACGTTTTCTGTCGCTGAGCATTCGATCCGATGGGTTCCCGTGGCGACACAGCTAGGAGCCGCCCTCGGTCTCATGTTCCTCGTGCCGCTCGGAGACGTCATGGAGCGGCGCTCGTTGGCCGTGCGGGTCACCGTTGCACTGGCAATCGCCTCATTGCTTATGGCGCTCGCACCCAGCTTCGCCTTTCTCGCGGTGAGCAGCCTGTTGTTAGGAGTTAACTGCTGCACTCCGCACCTTGTTCTGCCGATTGCCGCCCTGCTTGCACCCAAGGAACAACAGGGCAGCGTAATCGGAACGGTGATGGCAGGGATGCTGGTCGGCATTCTGGCTGGACGAACGATTGCGGGATTTGTCGGAGGCAGCCTCGGCTGGCGAACCGTGTATTGGATGTCTTCTGTAGTCGCGCTGACCATGGCCTGGCTCGTTCACCGCTCGCTGCCGGAATGCCATTCCACCGAGTCAGGAATGAGCTACCTGCACCTTATGACATCCGCCATTGGACTGTTCCGGCATCGGCAGATGAGAGATTGGGCATTCATCGGAGGAATGACGTTTGGCGCGTTTAACGCATTCTGGACGACCCTGGTATTTCTGCTCGGAACGCCACCGTACCATTACGGCGCGCGCATGGCCGGTGGGTTGGGACTGCTTGCCATCGCGAGTGCTGCCGCTGCACCGCTCATGGGAAAAGTTGTCGACAAGCACTCGGCCCGCTTCGGAGTCGGATGGTCAATCATCTTCTTGTTGGGGTCGTTTGGCGTCGTCTATATCCTCGGATTTCACCTCTGGGGCCTCGCTCTCGGCATCATCCTTTTGGACGTTTCCGCACAATGCGCGCACATTGCCAACGTCACTCGCGTGTACGGCACATTCGCAGCGACGCGCAGCCGGGCGGGAATGGCGTACATGGTCTGCTTCTTCATTGGTGGTGCTCTGGGCTCAACTCTTGGCGGATGGGGATGGGCTCATTACGGTTGGGCTGGCGTTTGCACCGCAGGATCGGCGATGGTTCTGGCCGCACTGATCGTGCACTTGCGATCCGGGGATGAAAGCGTGGCTCAGCCCCTCGTGGAAACCCTGCCGTCATCCACATAACCGGTCTTCAACTTCATCCTTCTCGCTAGAGGTTATTTCGGATTCACCGTATCGCCCATTGACAGGTGATTCACCGTCTTACCGGTCTCCATGAAGGTGCGCGTGACCTGCGGCGCACCGTAGATCCAGAGAATAACCAGCGGAGACGTACCTACATTGTTAAAGCGATGAGGCTTTCCAGCGGGAATGTACGTGGTGTCGTACTTGCCCAAGCGCGTCGTTTGGCCATCAACCTCAACCTCGCCTTCGCCTTCCATGAGTGTCACCTGCTCGCCACAGTTGTGGCTGTGCACCGGCGCATTCCGGCCTGGAGGAAAAGAGGTAAACCCTGAGGTGAACACCGTGTCGGGCACTCGCTCATGGCCAATCAAAAGGGTCGAAATCACTCCATCGCCTCTTTCAAATTTAGGCACTAACTCGATCTTGAGGACAGTTGCAGAGTTGTTTTTCACGAATTCTCCTAATCTTAGTTTGAAAATTGCGACCGGCGCCGAATGCTTTCGGCGCCGGTCGATGTTGCACAAGCTAGCAGCTCAACTCACTTACACACCGACTTTTTCCAGTTTCGTATCTGGGTAAACATCCTGCTCCGCCCGGATCGGCAAGCTGACTGGCTTTCCAAGACGCGCGGAAAGATCGAATGCCTTCGTCAACATCAGGCGATTGTGTGCCTCGGCAGCGGTTGCGTGCTGCGTAGGTACGCCCAGAGCTACACGGTTGAGCCATGATTCGGTCTCGTCACGCATCGGTCCTCTCAACTCGCCGAGCGCGATATCCCCTGGAGGATAGCTGCCCATAAAGTCGACGCGACGGGTTTCGTCCGGGTTGTATCCCTCAGATTGCGACTTGCTGGTCGCCAACACTATATCGCGATGGGTGTCATCAATCGTCAACACGCCTTCGGTACCGACAATGCCCACGTCCAGACTGTACACAGCGCCCGGCCAAACGATCGGCAAGGCCCATGAAATCGTTGCCTGGTAGATGGATCCGTCACTGAAGGTAATCACTCCGGCGGTGGCGTCGATCCCCTTCCAATCCGGGCCAAGGGCCTTGTCAATGGATTTTGCGTAAACTTCGACCGCAGTTTTTTTCTCCATCATCCACATGACGATGTCGAGGGCGTGAGTACCGGAGATCACCATGGGTGAAATTCTCTCGGGATGATCGGTACGCTTGTAATTATCAATGGCGACCAGGCGATTCATGAAAGCTCGCGAGGAGACCAACGTTACATCGCCCAACTGACCGGTGCTTACCTTCTCCTTCGCCGCTAGCCAGCGACGGCGGAAACGCTGAGTGTACCCGACGACAGCGTCAACGCCAGCCGCCTGAATCGCAGCCAACACGCGCTCGGAATCGGAAAGCTCGGTGGCCAGCGGTTTCTCGATCATGAGCGAGTGTCCGTGCTCACATGCCGTCAAAATCGGATCGACGTGCAGATGCTCATCGGTCGATACAATCACGGCGGTGACTTCACTGCGATTCAAAAGCTCACGGTAGTCGTTGGTAACGAAGTCGGCACCAACTGCATCCGCAACGAGTTTGGCGCGCTCAGGCTTTAGTTCCGCAATGCCGATCCAATCGACCTGGGCATGACGTGCCGCCACCAAACCACGAATCAGGCCAACCCGTCCGGCGCCAATAATCGCAAGTCCAATCCTCTTAGCTTTACGGTCTCTCATCTTTTCTCCTTAAACTATCGAGACATAATTAAGTTCGAAATGTCTGTAATTCGGTTCCCGATCATTCACTACAGGCGTTTGACCTGCAGCCGATCTGCCAGCTCATCCAAAGACTGACGAAGTGCTTGAGCCAAGACAACACCGTTCGCCATGTTGTCTGCATAAATTCTTGCGGATCGTTCCCCGGGAAGCCGAACTTCGTCGAAGCCTGGCATCGTCGGAGACGATTTCATCTGCTCCCAAATATCGTCGACGTTTTGCTTAAAACTCTGGACATCCGCGAAGGCGGCGATATTGAGAGCCACCACTGCCTGGCCGGTATTGGTCTGTGACACGAAGTCCGCATTAAAGTCGATTACATTTTTCCCGAATGCCGCGCCATTGAGGGTTCCAGCCAAGAGCCCGAACATCAGCGCTAAGCCATATCCCTTCGCGCCGCCCACGGGCAACAAGAATCCCTCGTGCGCTTTCTTGGGATCGGTCAAGGGCTTGCCCTCGCGATCGATCATCCAGCCTTCGGGCATTTGTTCATTACGCTGAGCCTTCACTTTCACTTTGCCATAGGCAGCATTGGTTGTAGCCATGTCCAGCACGATAGACGGGTGCCGCAAGCCTGGGATGGCGATCGCGATTGGATTTGTGCTGAGAAGCATGGCGGTACCGCCCCAGGGAGGAAGATGGTTGGCATTTCCAATCGCAATATAAAGCCCGATCATGTCATGGGCCACCGGCATCCGCGCATACAGCGCAGCGGGGCCAGCATGATTGCTATTGCGGGCGCCGACCCATCCGATACCGCATTTGCGAGCCTTTTCGATCGCGACGTTAGCGGCTCTGGTCATTACCAGATGTCCCATGGCGTTGTCGCCATCGATCAACGCCGTGGCTGGTTCGTCGCGCAATACCTGAATGTTTGGGTGTAGATTCAGACCGCCGGCCTGGATGCGCTTGACGTATGCAGGCAACCGAAGAGAACCATGCCCGTCGGAGCCCCGCGCATCCGCCTCCGCCATGAGCGCAGCCACAGTATGAGCGTCTGCCTCAGGCAGTCCCACGGATTCGAGCACGCGCGCGATGAAGACCGCCAGATCCGAAATCTTTGTTCGCACTTCAACAACCTGACTCATCTAGGCCCTCTTTTCCGTAACTAACTTCTCAGGATTAATCACAAATGCCCATAACAACGCAGCGCCCAGCATCACTCCGGACGTGATGTAGAAAGGCGCCAGCCACATACCTCTCTGGACCAAGGCGCCGAAAATGATCGCCGAAACGGCGCCAGCCCCTTGACCCACCATATTCATGACGCTTGAAACCGAACCGCTGAAATCTCCAGCCACATCCATGGAAGCAGCCCAGGATGGTGCCACAGCCATCGAGATGAGGCCATTGCACAAAGCCATACAGAGCACGACAAGTACGGGCTGAGAAAGCAGGGCGACCGGAACCATGGTGAGCGAAGCACCCAACATGCCTCCGATGCAGACTGCCCGGCGGGACCAGCGAAGGTTCTTGGTCTTTTTGTAAACGAAATCAGTAACCACGCCTCCCAGCAGCATTCCCATGGCACCCGCAAACAGCGGGAATGGAGCGATAAAGCCCATGCTTTTTAGTGAGATGTGCTGCCGTTCCATCAGATAGGTCGGCATCCAGTACCAGAAGAAGTATGCGCCGTAGCCATAGCCGGAATACGCCAACGCCATGAACCACATGTTCGACGAGGTCAAAATCGTACCCCATGGGATGGCTACCTTTGCTTTTACCACCGACTTGGTGCCCTGCGCCCGATCCTGAATATAGGCGAGTTCAGCCGCATTGACGCTCTTGTGATCCTCCGGACGGTCGCGATACATAAAATACCAGGCAACTGCCCAGACCATACCAACCAGTCCGAAGATATGAAAGATGGCACGCCATCCCCAGGCAGTCATAATTGCCACACCGATTATCGGGACAATCGTTGTAGCGAACTGGCCGCAGCTGTGGGTGATTCCATTGGCACGGCCGCGCTCGGACTTTGGATACCAGAATTGCATTGCCCGGGTCGCCGCCGGCCAGCAGGCAGCCTCACCCAAGCCGAAAATGAACCGGATCGCAATCATCGATGCAAAGCCAACCGCGTGCGCAGTTGCCATCGTCATGAGCGACCAGAAAATAACCACGGCGGCCAACACTTTTCGCGGGCCAAAGGTATCGCCAAGCCATCCTCCGGGAAGTTGCCCGAGCGAATAAGCCCAGCCGAAAACGCCGAAAATCAAGCCCATCTGCGTTTTGGTGAAGCCGAATTCCTTTACTATCCTGGGCGCTGCGATGGAGATGTTGGTCCGATCGATAAAGGTGATCAGCGCCATTAAACTAAGCATGAAGAGGATTGACCATCGATAGCCGCTGCGCTTACCGAGCTCTACACCCTCCGGCGCATCGGGACGAGGTTCAGTGGTGACTACATTTTCCATAATTACTTCTCCTAAAATTTTGGCCAGAGCCTATCAAGTCTGAGATCTAGATCATTGCATCGGATATTCGATAATTCCGTTTCAAAGTAGTTTCAGAAAGACCACTCTCGCTCAGCCGACTCAGGACTCAAGAAAGCACGAGTACACCACGCAATTGCGTGAAAGATTGTAGGCGGTTCAGGTAGGATACCTCGCCTTTCTGGCCTATCAAAGAGAAAACAGCGTTTGCCCGACCTCGGCCAAAAGTTGCCGTTACAGCGTCCTTGACGGTGATTTCCGGAGCGCCCGTTTGAGGTGTACACTGATTCGCACTTATGGCAATCACGTTAGACATACTCCGACAACATTTGAACTACACCGCCTGGGCCAGCCGCAGATTGGTTGAAGTTGCAAGTACACTCAGCCCACAGGAACTCACAAGAGATTTTGCCACTGCCGATCACAGTGTTCTGGGCACCCTGGTACATGTCTATGCAGCTGATCGAGCATGGATTGGCCGAATCGGAGGAAATCCGCCGGCTCGCTATATGGTTCCAGAACTGGATATGCATCTGGAGGTGCTTCAGAATGACTGGCCAATGTTGCTCGAGCGTTGGAAGCAATGGGGTGCGCTGCTGACCGAAGAGTCCATTCACCAGGAGATTTCCTACAAAGATTCGAAGGGGAACGCGTTTGTAAACCCGATCTGGCAGATTGTGCTGCATCTCGCCAATCACGGGACCCATCACCGCGGCCAGGTTTCCGGATTTCTGCGGGCTATGGGGCACGTTCCACCGCCTGTGGACTTGATTGCCTACTACAGGGAAGTACTTGGCTGAGCTTGGAACCACGGCAGCGTCTGGCGGATCATTCGAGATACCTGCACACTTTAGCTGCTCTGAAGAAAACGGCGGTCACGATGCTGGACCTTCTCCTGCATCGTGACCGGTTAGTGTTCAACTCTTAGCTCGGACTTCGATCACTGATTGTTCCGGATTGATCAGGAATATCCAGATCAGGGCTCCCGTGGTCATGACGCCAGCGGTGACGATGAAAGGGGCAATCCACATTCCCCTTCCGAACAGGCTTCCGTAAATAATTGCAGTGAGCGAGGCCGCGAATGCCCCAGCCATGTTCATGATGCCCGTGACCGTTCCGCTGAACTGGCCGCCGACATCCATAGGAACAGCCCAGGCTGGTCCAATCACTAACTCCAGCGAGAAGAACGACGCTGCCAGGCAGAGCACGGATACAACGGCGCTATCTGTCTGGGCGGCGGGAATCACGAAAGCTGCAGCCAGCAGGAACCCCGGTGCCGCTATGATGCGACGAGCAAGTTTCGAATTCCCTGTCTTCTTGTAGATCATGTCTGACAACGATCCGCCCACAACGTCGCCAAGCATGCCTGCGAGAAGAGGAAGAGTGCCAAGCAGACCGACCGACTTCAGCGACATGTGTCTGTATTCACGCAAGTATGTGGGGTACCAAGTCAGATAAAAGTTGGTTCCGAAGAAGAAACAGCAATAACCAATTGCGATGTACCACATGTTTCTCGAAGTGAGAATGATCTTCCATGGCACCGGCAGGCGCTTGGGAAGAGGCTCAAAAACGCTGTCTGCCTTCAAGTCCCTTATGACGCCAACTTCGGCATGATTGACAAGTTTATGATCTGCAGGATCATCGCGAAAAATCAGGTAGAACGCAATTGCCCATACCAGGCCGAACAGGCCGAAAATGTAAAAAATGGCACGCCATCCCCAGGCGACCATGATGGCAATCGAGAGCATAGGTGTGACCACCACGGCAAGACGGCTGAACAAATGGGTAATGCCCTGGATGCGACCGCGCTCCGACTTAGCGAACCACATCTGCATACCACGACTGGCGACCGGGAAGGCGCCGGCTTCTGACAAACCCAACGCGACCCGTGCGGTAAACAGGGAATTGAAACCCACGGAGGCACCCGTCATGATCGGGGATAGTCCAACAAACACCATGACCCAGGTAAGCACTTTTCTGGCTCCAAAGCGGTCCCCGAGCCACCCTACCGGGATCTGGAAAGCTGCATACGCCCAGGCGAAAGCGGCCAGCACCAACCCCATCTTTGCCTTGCTTAGTCCAAATTGTTTCGCGATTTCAAGCTGGGCTACGGCGATGTTGGAACGATCCATGTAGCAGATCAGATACATCAAGCTGATCAGAACCAGGATGAACCAGCGGAAATTCGTCGCTTTCTCGCCAACCGGAGCGTTAGCCCCGGTTGGCGTACCCGAATTAACCACACGTTGTGTATCCACTATCCCTCCGTGGGGAAACTTTTCTTGTGTCCGACCATTTCGTTCCCAGATCACCAAATACTAGCGAGAGATTGCGGGTTCCGGCGCGGGCTCACAAACGAGATCGACAGGCTCCCCTGTTTCCGCCGATAGATCTGCCGCCTGGTAAATCTGCATCACCATTCGGGCGTGTTCGGCAGTGACCAGTGGCTGACGGCCAAGCGCAACGCATTCCACAAAGTGGAGGGTTTCCGCTTCCATGGGACCGGCGTAAACATGGTTCACCTTTTCGCCCGGCATGGTCGAGATTGGGAACTGGATTCCCTTCGTCATGGTCGAGACGTATACATCGCGATGGGTGTCATCCACCATGACCACGCCCTCTGTGCCCACAAACTCAATCCAGGTGGAGGAGAAATTCGGATAGGCAGGAGGAAGGACCCATCCGGCGTTGATCGTGAACACCGAGCCATCGTCCAGCGTGACCATGATCGATACGCAATCGGGCACGTTAAACTCTGGGCCCATGATCTTCTTCACTTCCTGGGCGTATACGCGAATCGGCTTCCGGGGGGCGAAGCACCAGGTAACGAAATCGATGTCGTGGGTCGCTTCCATCGCGGCAGGAGACAGTTTGATGCGTCCGCCGATTTTCTTGCCCAGACTGCGCGAGATGTGGCGGCTTACCAGGGCGCTGATCGGTTGACCGATCGTGCCATCCTGAATGGAGCGCTGCACGTAAGCAAATTTCGGATTAAAGCGCTGCGAATAGCCGATGGCAAATGAAAGATTCTTCTTGTGAGCGATCGAGATCAGTTCATCGGCTTCCTGGAGCGTCAGTGCAATCGGCTTCTCGAGAAGCAGGTGCTTTCCGGCCTCGAGGACAGCTTTCGCCATCGGATAGTGCGTTGTCTCGGGCGTTGCAGAAACGATGATGGCATCGATTGACTTGTTGGCGACCAGTTCGCGATAGTCCGTAGTCGCGGTGACTGGCTTCGTCTGGGCGGCAACTTCCTTGAGACGATCCTCTTTGATCTCGGCGATATGCAGCTCGTTTACAAAAGGACTCGCCGCGCATGCTACAGCGCGAATGCCGCCACACCAGCCCGTTCCAATGATTCCTAAATTGATTGTTTTCATGATCTCCACCTCAGGTTTTGTTGTCGCGCCATGGCACGCAGAATACGTACTTGGGCGGCTGACTCTGGCGCAGTGATGATACTACCCAACGAAGGTGGGGTATGAAATTGTTTTTTCCAATAAGGACATTAGAAGGATCGATCACGCCAGAGTCGAAGGCATTTTGCGGCAAGACCGATACTTTGCGGATTGACCGTGAGTAGCGCTCAATCGAATACCAGGCTGGAAAAATTCATACCATCGAGTTGCTGGACAACGCAGTCAATCAATGGATTTGAGTTTCCCTTCATCCATGCGGCGACCACGTCGTAGCTCTTCGTCTCGTATAGGTCTACCAGGCAAAGGTTAGGCGAAGTCCCGTAGCTTTTCACATATCGGGGGACAATGGAAACACCAACTCCCGATTCGACGAAAAGCACCACCTCTTCCATCCGTTGTGGCTGGGCGACAATGTTTGGCGAGATACCATCGCTTGCCAGCAGGTGCAAAGCATCGTCAAACAACTCGGGATTCCGGGACCGGGCCAAAAAGACGAATGGATCGTCCGCTAGATCGCCGGCTTTAATTCTGGTCTCAGTACTCAGGCGATGCGTGCGACGCATGATGGCACACATTGAAACCGTGTACATCTTGTGCAGAAAAAAATCTTTAGTTGCAAGCACATTCGGCGTGAACGCGGTCATGATGGCAAGATCGACCGCGCCGGTTTCAAGCGCCCTGGTGAGGTCTGCATAGGTGAACCGCTCAAGATGAAGGGCCACCTTTGGATGGCTCGCCTGAAATTCTGCTGCGATCTGCGGCAACACCCGTCGCGCCGGCGAACTCAGGAATCCAATTCTAAAGATTCCGTTGATTCCCTTGCTCGCCTCGCGCACGGCCTGTATAGATTTCTCTGCACGGGAAAGCACCGCGTTGGCTTCATCCCAAAACATTCTCCCAACCGGAGACAGGTGTACCGATCGGCCCTTGCGCACAAATAACATCACCCCAAGTTCGGCTTCCAGTTGGGCGATTTGCAGGCTCAGGGCCGACTGGCTGATAAATACATGCTTCGCGGCGTCGGTGAAATTGGAGTACTTAGCCGCAGCGACAAAGTACCGTAGTTGCCGAAGCTCCATCGGTCCCCCACATGCAGCAGGATTTTTTGCCCATTGTCCCTCCGCACTCTCCAGCGTTGCGATACTGAGTACAACTGGCGCTTATAGACCGACCAGCGCCAGCATTTCACGGCTGTAGAGATCGCGAGCTTCACGATGCAGCGGTTGTACGGCTGAGACAAACGCGTCGTGCTCTTTTGATGTAAGCTCGGTGATCTCGCCCCCACCCTTCAGGATCGTCGCTGCCGCGTCCAGTTCTTCCTTTTCATGCAGGCCACGTTGGAAGGTGACGGCTTCTTGAACTGCTGCATTCATCTCGGCCTTTAACTCGCTTGGCCATCCATCAAACTGCGGGCGATTGATAAATATTGGTCTGGAGAGATAGAAGTGATTGCTCACCGTGTGGAAGTGATGGTATTTATCGACGCCATAAGTGACCGTGTTGAAGAACGGGTTCTCCTGTGCGTCCAGCGTTCCAGCCTTGACTCTCTGAATCGCTTCCGTCAGGTCCATGATCAGAGGAGTGGCACCCAGCAGTTCAAAAGTGCGAGCCTGAATCTTGCTCGGCAAAACGCGAATGGTCATCCCCTTCATGTCGGCTGGTTGATGAATCGTCCGCAGGCGATTGGAAATCTGCCTGAAGCCGTTCTCAAAATAGCCAGCAATGTGATAGTTCATCTGCGCTTCGATCCTGCTGGTGAGCGCCTTGCCGAGCGCACCGTCCATGGCCGCCCGAGCCTTTTCATTACTTTCGAAGATGAATGGAAGATCGACCATCCCCAGATCAGGGACGCGGTCGGTGAGATAGCTGCTTGATTGGTAGCCGAGTGACAGGATGCCATCTTCAACCAGCCACAGAATGTCTTCGGCCTTATAGCCGAGATCCATGATGTTGTAGACATACTTCACTTCAATTTCGCCGCCAAACTTCGCTTTCAGACGGTCGCCGATCCTCTTCAATGCCAGACTAAAGCCGGTTGTGGCTGGCCCATAGCCGCCCATACGGATCTGGATAGGCCTCTTTGAGGTTTTCTTAGCGGCTTGCTGTTCCGCGGCGAAAGCCTTGGGTGAAGAAAGCAGTTCGCCAGCCATTAGGCCAGCTCCAATAGCGCCAGAACCTGCTAGAAAATTACGTCGTAGCATGTGCCCTCCCCGAGAGCAGTAACTTCAATAAAACTGTAGATAAATGACAGTCGAATCTAACCCAGACCTGCCACGCGAAGCAAGGGGCAAACAGACGCTGCGACTACAGTGATGTTGGCGATCTGCGTCCGGCAAATCGTTTGCCAGCGTGAATGCCTGGGTTGCGCACATGCCCGTGCTGAGGGCATAATCGGAGCGAACTCCCTACTTAATCAGGAGATACAACCATGCCGCCGCAGGAAACGCCTGTTTGGTTCATTACTGGATGCTCGACCGGTTTCGGCCGGGAAATAGCTAAGGCCGTACTTCAACGAGGCTACCGTGCGGTAGTGACCGCACGTGACCCGCAGAAGGTTCAGGACATCGTTGAGGGCCATTCCGACCGCGCGCTAGTTCTTAAACTCGACATAAATGACCGGGCGCAGATAGCCGAGTGCGTGAAAAACGCAGAAGCTACCTTCGGCCATATCGATGTGCTCGTGAATAACGCCGGTTATGGCTACGTGGCCGCCGTTGAAGAAGGCGAAGACGACGAAATCCGAGCCATGTTTGAGACCAATTTCTTCAGCATGGCCGCCATGATGCGCGCCGTGTTGCCGGGTATGCGGAAACGTCGTAGCGGATACATTGTCAACATTTCCTCAGACAGTGGGATAGTCGGTTACATGGCTGTGGGTTATTACAACTCCAGCAAATTCGCGGTAGAAGGTCTGTCTGAGGTATTGGCCATGGAGGTTGCGCCGCTCGGCATTAAAGTGCTCCTGGTTGAACCAGGGTGCCACCGCACCAACTGGGCTGGGCGTTCCCTCAGGGTGAATCCGAACCAGATTGCAGACTATGCCGAGACTGCCGGTGCCAATCGCAAGTTTGTTCTAGGTCTCGATGGCAATCAGGCAGGTGACCCGGTGCGCGCCGCCGAGGCGATTCTCAAAGCGGTAGAGTCTCCCCACCCGCCGCTCCACCTGGTGCTGGGTAAGGATGCTCTCAAGATGATCCGCGGCAAACTGGATCTGCTCCACCGCGATCTTGATACATGGGAACCCACTACTCTCTCCGCCGATTTCCCTGATGCTTAGAGGCAGGAGTCTGGTCGCCGGTTAACATTTCAATAAAGACGCGATGCTCAGAGGCCTCCCGCGAGCATCGCGTCTTTATGTTCTCATTGCTCGATGGAATGCGAGTCCCCGCCGCAAGCTGCAAATCTAGTCCAACCCGTTCGCCATTGATGAGCACGGGCAGAGCTGAATAGGATTCCTGTGCTGGAAAAAGTTGGATTGCCAAGCAACTTTCGGTCCGCTCTGGCCCCCGACCGCCAGCAGTTTCTCGCTTTTGCCGCGAGCTCGCAGGCAATACCGGTGGCCACTTGACAAGCAATATTCGGAACTCCGAGGATATAGGCATAGCCAAATCGCACGCCACGGCAGGTTGCCGACGTCAAGACGGGGTTTTCAAGGTCATCGCCCACTGCGTGTCGGCCTCAGGAAATTAGGCTGAGGTAGATCGTCTCAGAACCGCAACGAACACTTTCAACAGGCATCCGATCAGTATCTGGAACTTTTGCGCTAGATGAATTCGGGGACGGAATATCTGTCGCTCGCAGGAAAGGTCCTTGTGAAGGGTAAACGATGCAAGTAGTTCCCATTGAATGGGCGTTTGGTTGTCTATTGGCAACGTTGGGTCTTGTCGCTCCTCTGGTTCTGATGGCCACTCGAGGCAAGGCAGCGCGGCGTCTCGCCATCGTACTGATTGTGGGTTCTAATGTTGTGGGCTGTGTTGTGGCTGCCCTCTGTTTCTGGAAAGAGAGTACGGTACTTCTCAACTTTTTCGTTTTTTCTCCTTTTCCGTTGGCATTTGGAATCGACCGCCTCAGCGCGTTTTTTATCCTCTTGATCTGCGCAGTGGCAGTTCCAGCCGCGATTTTTTCTGTCGAGTATTTTGACAATCACTATGTCGAGGGGCAGCGGAACTGGGTTTGGGCTTTCTTCTCGCTCTTTCTGGCTTCGATGATCCTCGTTGTGACTGCGTCGACCGGTTTCGCATTTCTCCTTGGCTGGGAGTTGATGACCCTCCTCACAGCAGGGCTAATCCTAATGGAGGGGGATTCGGCTGAGCGCCGTCACAATGTTTTCCTCTATCTGCTGATGATGCATGCGGGCGCTGCTGCGGTAATAGGAAGTTTTCTGCTGTTTCTGCCGTTTTCTCACGGTCTCGATTTTGCATCGATGAGAAGCGCAGGAAGCATCATGCCGCATGGAATCAGGACGATGGTTTTCTTGCTCGCATTCCTGGGATTTGGGACGAAGGCGGGCATTATCCCTCTCCATATCTGGCTTCCCCGAGCCCACCCCATAGCTCCTAGCCCCGTGTCTGCTCTCATGTCAGGCGTCATGTTGAAGACGGCTGTGTACGGATTTGTGCGCTTTGTCTTCGACTTTCTCGGCGGCGGTCCCTGGTGGTCAGGGTATGCGGTCCTGGCGGTAGGCGCCGTGACGGGGTTGCTCGGTATTCTCTATGCGATCGCCGAGAATGATCTCAAGCGTTTGCTTGCCTATAGCAGTGTGGAGAACATCGGCATCATCTTCCTGGGCTTGGGAACCTCGCTGGTTTTTCTGGCACACCATGCGCCTGTATGGGCCGGCCTTGCACTGGTCGGTGCGTTATTGCATGCCTTCAATCATGCACTCTTTAAGAGCCTCTTGTTTCTCGGGGCAGGGGCTATCTCAAACGGAGCGCATACGGTGAACTTAGAGGAACTTGGCGGCCTTCAGCGTCGAATGCCGATTACCGGCCTATCCATGCTGGTCGCATGTTGTTCCATTGCCGGGTTGCCGCTGTTCAATGGCTTCGTCGGTGAATGGATTATCTTTCGGAGCCTTCTTGCCGGGTCGGTTTTGAGCAGCACCAAGGCGCAGATTGTTCTTCCGTTGATGGTGGGCATTCTCGCTCTTATTGGCGGCTTGGCAGCTGCATGCTTTGTAAAAGTCTTCGGGGTCGCTTTCCTGGGACGCCCTCGCAGCGCTGCGGCAGAAGCCGCCGAAGAGGTGCCGCCAGCCATGCGGGTCGGACTAAGTTTGCTTGCCAGCGCTTGCCTCGTGGTCGGAATCTTCCCGGGTTTATTTCTGCGACCATTAGTGTCACTTGTGCAAGTTTTAGTTCCCGGCGCCGGAGTACCACTGGAAACTGTGAGCATCGCCCAAGTCATTCCCGTAGCGGCTGCGGTCGTACTGGGGGCGGCGATTGCGGTCGCACTTCTGAAGCGCCGCGAGCGGATTGCGCGAACATGGGCATGCGGTTTGCCCGGACTGACTAGCCGTATGCAGTACACATCGACTGTCTTCTCGAAACCAATCCGTTTTGTTTTCTCATCGGCTTACAAACCAGATCGCACAATCGATAGGCTCCCGACGGATCAGCCTTACTTTCCCGTTTCTGTCGCATATCGTTCGGTCCGCACGGTTTCTTACGAAAAGAGCATTTATCGGCCATTCGTGGAACTGTTTCTTTCCGCGGCGCGCCAGCTACGGAGAATGCAGACCGGAAATATTCAGGTCTATCTTCTGTATATTTTCCTGACTTTGGTTTCGCTACTCGCATTCTTGAGGTTCCAGAAATGAAGATTGCGCTTAACATCCTTCAGGTGATCCTTCTAATTCTGGGAGCTCCCTTGGTGCGCGGAATCATTGCACGGTGCAAGGCTTTTCTGCAGCGCCGGCAGGGAGCCAGCATCTGGCGGCCCTACTCTGATCTTGCCAAGCTTTTCCGCAAAGAGGACCTCGTGCCGCCGACGGCTTCCGGGTTATTTCGCGTCGTCCCCTTCATTTTGTTTGCGACGACAATTTGCGCAGTGGCCTTTGTCCCTTTATTGCACCCGGCAGCGTTGCTTGCTTCGCGCGGCGACTTTTTCCTGTTTGTCTACCTGCTCGCGATCGGCCGATTTTTTCTGTCACTTGGCGCCTTCGATGGGGGCAGTGCATTCGGCGGCATGGGAGCAAGCCGTGAGGCATTGATCTCGTGCCTGGGGGAAGCTCCGTTTCTGCTGTCATTCGTTGCCATTGCCATTCTTGCGTCGCATGCGGATATTGCAGGAATGGTGGGCTGGACGCTGCAGCAAAACATATTCAATGCTTCGGCCGTGCATATCCTCGCGTTCACTTCCCTTGCCATGGTGGTGATTGCCGAGACGGGTCGCATGCCAGTGGATAATCCCACGACACATCTCGAATTGACGATGATTCACGAGGCGATGATCCTCGAATACTCCGGCACCCGTTTGGCTTTGATTGAGTGGGCGAGTGCCATCAAGCTTCACGCGATGCTGGCGCTTTTAGTCGCCTTGTTCTTTCCCTGGGGGATGGCGTCTGGCACCTCGGTTGGATTCATTCCTCTGGCGCTGCTTTTGTACTGCGCCAAGCTGGGGGTGTTGATCGGCTTGCTGGCGATGATCGAGAGTGGAATGGCCAAGCTGCGCATGTATCTGGTGCCGGATTTTCTGGGAGTTGCATCCGCCGTCAGTGTGCTGGCGGTAGTCTTTACGTTTTTGGTCAAGAGGTAACAAATTGGGATTAGTGGAAGTTGCAACCGGAAGAATTCTGAATTCATTTTCGGTCTTTCTGTTTTTGACCATTCTCCTGATGGCGGTCTCACGCCGCGTCTCGACCAGCATACTGCTGTTCAGTGTGCAGTCTGCGATCATCGCTGCGGAAGCGTTTGCCACGGGGTTTCGTGAACGGTTGGTTGAAGCCTACGTGATCGGCGTACTAATAGTGATCATTAAGGTGATCGCTATTCCTCGCGCTTTTTTCGGTTTGGTCAGTCATTTGAAAACATCAAGTGACGTAAAAGCCTCGACGACGCCCACGCAATCGGTCTTTATCGCCTCGGCAATGATCTATTTATCCTATGTGGCGGTTCAGTCTTACGAGCAGTCTGTAAACGTGCCTGAAGAAGCCCTCGCAGCGCCTGTTGCGTTGATTCTTACGGGCGCGTTTCTGATGGTTAGCCGGAAGAAAGCACTCATGCAAATGCTTGGGTTAATGGTGCTGGAGAATGGTATCTTCCTGGCGGCTCTGACGACGACATTCGGGATGCCTCTGGTCATCGAGATTGGAGTCTTCTTCGATGTACTGATTGGGTTGCTCCTGATGGGAGTCTTCGCCTTCCGTATCCGTGACACGTTCGATCACCTCGACGTGTCGAAACTGCGACGGCTTAGAGGCTGAGAGAATGATCCTCATTACACCGTTGCTAATCGCGCTTCTCGGGGCATTCGTAGTATTAGGATTTCGCGACTCGCGGATCGCTACTCGCGTAGCCCTCTTTATTGGCGGGCTGGAAATCGCTTCGCTCGCGTTCGTCGTTTGGCAGGTACATGAACATGGCGCTTTCCGGGTGGGACGCTACCTCCGCGTGGACGCGTTGAGTTCCTTCTTTCTTATCAATATTGCTTTCATCTCCGGCTTGGTACTTGTCTACGCGTCAAACTACTTACTACATGCTGGACAAGGTCGGTTCAACTCACCGCGATGGTTCTATACGCTGGTGTTTCTGTTCCTCTTCACAATGATCAGCGTTTGTTTGTCGGCCAACCTTGGGCTTATGTGGATCATGATGGAAGGAACGACTCTGGCTTCGGCTCTACTCGTCGGCTTTTACAATACGAAGGGCGCAGTGGAGGCGGGCTGGAAGTATCTAATGGTTTGCACGGTGGGGATAGCTTTCGCCCTATTCGGGACCATTGTGTTGTACCTTGCAGCGGTGAAGGCAGGGATGAATCCGGCGGCGGCCTTGGATTGGGCTTCGCTGATGGAAGCCGTTCCGCGCGTAGGCCTCGACCCTCACCTGGTGAAGCTCGCATTCGTCTTCGTGATCGTGGGATATGGAACGAAAATTGGATTTGTTCCCATGCATAGCTGGCTGCCAGATGCCCACGCGGAGGCGCCAACACCGGTCAGCGCCTTGCTATCGGCCGTTTTGCTTAACTGTGCTATGTATGCCGTTATGCGCTACGACGCAATTGTTTCCCGTGCTGCAGGCGCTGCCTTTCCTCACACGCTGCTGCTCATTTTTGGCGTATTGTCCATGGTTGTCGCTGGCTTGCTGATCCTGGTGCAACGCAATCTCAAACGTTTGATGGCTTACAGCAGTATCGAGCATATGGGAATCATTGCTATTGGCTTGGGCCTTGGTGGGCCGCTCGGACTATTTGGCGCGCTGTTGCATATCTTCAACCATTCGGTAGGCAAGTCGCTTCTCTTCTTTTGTGCAGGCAACGTCCGCGAGAACTTTGGGACCTTGCGCATGGACAGCATCAGCGGCATGGCGCGTACGCTTCCGCGAACCAGTATCGCGCTCGTGGTCGGGAGCCTCGCCATCGTTGGACTTCCGCCGTTCAGCCTCTTCGTCAGTGAGTTTGCAATCCTGAGCGAGGCTTTCTCCCAGGCGCGCTACACCGTGGCTGTGTTGTTTCTCGTTGCTCTTTCAGTGGTCTTTGGAGGGTTCACTTATTATCTCCTCCACATGCTCTGTGGAGACGCCTCAAGGAACACACCCACCATCGGGAAACTACATGCCACTGAGTACGGCGTGATGGGCATTGCTGGTGTTTGCCTCCTTTACTTCGGAGTGCGAATCCCGCATATCTTCACGGTTGTGATTCGGGACGCGATGGCGGTGCTGCGATGAAGGATGAGCAGAAAGATTCCGGGGCATTGCGTATGGATAAAATCGATTTACCGAAGATCAAACGCCCACTAGGCAAGGATGGGAAACCAGCTCGGCTTGTCACCCTTTTTGGAAGCGTGGGCCGGAGCGGGGAAAAGCTGGTCCACTATGTTTTTGATGTAGCGGACCCCGCCTACCTGGAAATTGTGCTCACGGCGAGTGGCCGCATCAAATCCATTTCGCGGGAGATGCCCGCCGCGGCCTGGTACGAGAGAGAACTCCACGACGAATATGGGATTGAAATATCAGGGCACCCCGATTTGCGTCCTCTGATCTTTCACGACAATTGGCCCGATGGCGTCCATCCGATGGTCGATGCGGTAGAAAACGTTCCATGGTCGAATCGCGAGTACCGCTTTTTAGAGGTTCAGGGTGAGGGCATTGCCGAGGTCGCGGTCGGCCCGGTCCACGCAGGAATCATCGAACCGGGGCACTTTCGCTTCAGCGTAGTTGGAGACACGGTTCTGCATCTTGAGTTACGCCACTTCTACACGCACAAGGGCACGCAGAAGTTGTTCGAGGGTACTCGCGTTGATGCCGGATCGATGATCGCCGAATCGGTTTCTGGGGACAACTGTTTTGCTCATGCGGTTGCCTATTCTCAAGCGGTGGAGAGCGCGTGTCGCGCTGAGGTTCCCCTGCGAGCCCAGGCGATTCGCCTCATCGGATTAGAGTTTGAACGGCTCGTCTGCCACATCAGCGATGTCGGCGGGCTGTGCACCGATGTTGGATTCACTGTCGGGGCCGCCTGTGTGACAAGCATCAAGGAATCTCTTCTTCAGGCCTCCTCGAAGTGCTGCGGAACACGATATTGGCGCGGGGTCGCCGTCCCGGGTGGCCTCAGATTTCCGCTCGATTCAGGAAACGTTCTGGAGTTTGGCCGGGCTATCTCGGCGGCGGCTCGTCAATTTGCTGATCTTGCGCAAGTGATTTTAGAAACCCCATCCATCCAGAATCGTTTTGAAACCGCAGGAATTCTTCGCAAGGATGCAGCGCGGGAACTCGCCGTCGTTGGGCCAGTTGCCCGCGCCAGCGGCGCAGATTTGGACGTGCGTCGCGATCATCCTTACGGGTACTACACGCGCGTGGATTTCGAGGTACCTGTCACCCATTACGGAGATGTGATGGCGCGCGCCAGAATACGCATTGAGGAAGCCGCGACCTCTGCTCGCCTCATTCAGGAGACTGTGACTGCCTTGCCTTCCGGCCGTGTGCTGGCAGCGCTCCGCCCCTTAGGTGACTTTACGGGATACTCGGCGGTTGAATCGCCTCGGGGCGAACTCTACTATTGGTTGCAAGGGTGCGACGATTACCTTACCCGCTGCCACATCAAGTCGCCCTCATTCCAGAATTGGCCGGCAATGCCGTTTGCGGTTGTGGACAATATCATTGCTGACTTTCCACTGATCAACAAGAGTTTCAATCTTTCCTATTCCGGGTGTGACCGATGATGTTCGAAGTGATCGAGCGAAGTCTGCGCCAGTCGAACCGGGTAATCCCAGTGGAAGAGCTGTTAGGAAACAGCGATGGCAGTCGCATGCCTGACGTGATTGCAGAGAAGTTGACACCTGCCATCGCACAGAACATTGTTGAGGTCTGCCCTACGGCAGCTTTCAGAATCGAAGAGCACAATTCGCGTCCGCATCTTGTGCTTTCATGCGGCGAGTGTATTGGTTGCGGGAGGTGCTTCGAGCCTGGCCAAGGAGCGGTGGTAGCAGCAAAGAGTGTCTGGTGCTGCGGTCAGGCGAAAGATCGGTTGTTGCGTGAGTGGGATATCGAATCTCACACGGAAGTCAGCCTTCTCAAACCAGATCCGGAATCCTCGCGCAGCCAGATCCAGGCTCTCTTTGGAAGGGCCCTGAACATCCGCCAGTTGGACGCTGGATCATGCAACGGATGCGAGGTGGAGATTACCGCGCTCACAAATCCCTATTATGACGTGGAACGGTTTGGAATTCATTTCGTTGCGTCTCCCAAGCATGCCGACATGCTGCTGGTTACAGGGCCGGTCACTCGCAATATGGCCGACGCCGTGAAAGCTACCTACGAGGCGGTTCCAGCGCCGAAATTAGTGGTGGCAGTGGGTGCCTGCGGATGCAGTGGCGGGATTTTTGCAGGCGGCCACGCCGTTGTGGGTGCCGTAGATGCCCTCATCCCCGTCGATGGCTACATTCCTGGCTGCCCGCCAACTCCCGCAATGCTTGTCACAGGAATCCTCGAGGTCTTGCGTCGCTGCACCGCCAAGTAAGCTGGGCTTGCGGCCGTCAAAATTAACGCGGCAGGGTCGTCCGCAGAAGCCTAGGATAGTGACATCGTGGAATTGAGGAGAGTTGAATGGCGCCTGACCGTCAGAGTGAAGTTGATGCCCTCTACAAGAAAGCCCAGAACATCCTTTTGCATGAAATGACTGACGAAGAGCAATCTCTCGTCGCGGGCCTGGCATTTGACAATCATGCCACCCTGTCCGACGAGAAGCTTAATCGGTTGAAGGAACTGGTGAAAACGAAAAGCCACGGGCCGAGCGAAGCTGCTTGAGAGCCTGTGGGAGTGTTGATGAATTGCAGCCCACAAGGTAAGCTCTTCGGAGGTGGCTAGCCCATGGGACCTGTTCTCAACATCGCTCTCGATCCAGATTTGCTGTGGCCGCAGAGCCCGTTTGCATGGGAGATTTCTGGAACGCATCTTTGCGGTCGTGCTGAATCCCCGGAGTTGGCTTTTCAGGACGGAATTGCGGCGTATGCCAATTTTGTGAGTCAACAGGCAGGTTGGGATGGATAATTCCGATGCGAGGGATTTGTACATGGGCACTTCGTAGATTACTCCACCCCTTCAACGACTTAGCTTTTAAGTGAGCTTTGCTCGTATACACCTGTGGCGTGGCGTGCTACGATTAGGACGCAATTGAATTGGACGGACGCGGGTAGTATATGCGTCTTGGGCGTAGCTCTTGAATTCGTATCTGCACAGAAAATCCCTCCAACTCACTCAGCCTGATTCTCAAAGGAACACGTATCATCATGGAACAAGGAACAGTTAAGTGGTTTAACGACGCAAAGGGATTTGGTTTTATCAGCCGCCAGAACGGCGAGGACGTTTTCGTGCATTTTTCGGCAATTCAGGCGAGCGGCTTCAAGAGTCTTCCAGAAGGCCAAGCTGTGCAGTTCAACGTTGTAAAGGGCCCCAAAGGCTTGCAAGCAGAGAACGTGACGATCATCTAAGTTGTCGTCCAAAAAGTTCTAAGAAAGGGCAGCTAATTGGCTGCCCTTTCTGCAATACGCAATACGCCGAACTTACTTTCCAGCTGTAGCGGTGCGCCAGCCCAATCCTGCCTCGGTTTTTGCCGCCGGTTTGTACTCGCATCCAACCCATCCGCTATAGCCGATGCGGTCGAGATGTGCGAACAGGTAGGTGTAGTTGATCTCGCCAGTTCCGGGTTCGTGTCTTCCGGGATTATCCGCAATCTGAATATGGCCAATCTTTGCCAGATTCTTTTCGATCGTATTTGCGAGGTCTCCCTCCATAACTTGGGCGTGATAAACGTCGTACTGAACAAAGACGTTGTCAGAAGCAATATCGTCGATGAGTTTGAGGGCTTGCGCCGTGTAGTTCAGATAAAAGCCCGGCATGTCGCGTGTGTTGCAGGGCTCAATCAGAAGACGGACGCCAACCTTTTTCAACTCGGCTGCCGCAAAACGGACATTGCTGACCATGGTGTCATGCGCTTCGAGCGCACTGATATTTTTTGGCGTGAGACCCGCCTGACAATTTACCTGCTTACAACCCAAGGCGGTGGCGTATTCGACGGCTTTTGCAACGCCTTCGCGGAAGTCATTGACACGGTCAGGAAGGCAGGCAAGACCTCGCTCGCCTTTTTCCCAATTACCGGCGGGCAAGTTGAACAGGACCTGCACAAGACCGTTCGTCTTTAGCTTCTCCGCGAGCAGTTCCTTTTCATAAGCGTAGGGGAACATGTATTCGACACCGGTGAACCCAGCTTTGGCGGCTGCCTCGAAGCGATCGAGGAAGTCCACTTCGCCAAACAGCATTGAAAGATTTGCAGCAAACTTAGGCATACTTTCGCTCTCCTGGAAACTAATTATGTAACAGGCTCAATGACTGAGCCGGTCCAACTAAAGTCGTTTATGCTTCTGGCCGCTTCACTTCGATCTTTGCGAGCTTCTCGTAAAATCTCACGATGGCACCGTGGTCAAGTTCGCCCATGCCATCCACTTTCAGCGCCTGCAGAATCTCCATCACACCAGCAGTCAGAGGCAGCGGTACGCCAATTCCGTGGCTGGTTTCCAGCACGTTTGCAAGGTCCTTGATGTGCAGGTTGATGCGGAATCCAGGATTGAATTTCCGGTCCATCATCAGCGGTGCCTTGGCATCCAGAACCGTGCTGCCGGCCAATCCGCCGCGGATCGCCTTGTACACCAATTCAGGATCAACGCCCGCCTTGGTGGCCATCACCAACGCTTCGGAAACCGCCGCAATGTTTACCGCAACAATGATCTGATTGGCCAGTTTCGTGACATTCCCGGCGCCAATGTCGCCGGTCAGAACATACGACGCGCCCAGCACCTTGAAGATGGGGACCATTTCGTCGAAATCCGCCTGCGCGCCGCCGACCATGATCGACATCGTGCCATCGATCGCCTTGGGTTGACCGCCGCTGACCGGAGCGTCCAACATGCGGATACCTTTTGCGGCAAGCGCGGTGGCCACTTCGCGACTGACCAGGGGAGCGATCGAACTCATATCAACTACGATTGCGCCCTTCTGGGCTCCTTCAATGACGCCATTCTCACCGAGCACCACCGCCTTCACCTGAGGTGAATTGGGCAGCATGGTGATGATGATGTTCGTTTTGGAAGCCACATCCTTAGGCGAGGTGCCCACTTCGGCGCCAGCCTGTCTGACTTCTTCCACAGCTTCCTTGACGATGTCGTAGATCACGAGGCTGTGTCCTGCCTTGAGCAGGTTCTTGCTCATGGGCTTGCCCATGATTCCTAAGCCAATAAATCCAATTTTGCTCATCTTTG
>Ga0316231_1000191_pt1 | contig 101515 bp, 82 predicted proteins | sample TBH18027metaG_FD_206002 | JGI IMG/M metagenome (GOLD analysis project Ga0316231, IMG submission 206002) | Freshwater microbial communities from Trout Bog Lake, Wisconsin, USA - TBH18027 | ecosystem: Environmental > Aquatic > Freshwater > Lake > Hypolimnion/Profundal zone | place: USA: Wisconsin... | reverse complement strand
AGGGGGGAGATGGGCGGGAGGGTTCGCGAGGGAATGGCACCCCCATTTATTCACCCAGCGAGCAAACTCGCCGGGGACCCCGATCATGCGATGAGGACCGCATCAACGGGGTAGCCGGCTTGACAAGGTTTCTTAACTGGCCCTGCGGCGGGAGTTGCGCGCCTGTTCGCGCTCCCAGTTCTTATAGGAGTCGGGAATTTGGTCGTTCGAGGCGGGCGGTTGGCCTCCCTCGCGATGCAGAAGCGCCATGGCTTTGTCGATCCGGCGCTGGGTGGGCGGACGGCGACGGGCGATCCATGCTTCGTTCTCCAGATACTCGACCTTTTCGGCTACGCGGTTCTGTTTTGCTTGCATGGCTCCTCCTGTCCCTGCGATCAGTATAGTGGAGGGGTTGGGGATGGAGCGCGGGCGGTTATGAGGGGGGAAATTGGGCGGGAGGGCGGAGCGAGCGAATGGCCCCCCCATTTATTCACCCAGCAAGCTGGCTCTCCGAGATTTAAATAAATACATATAAATACATCTAAACTCTTTACAAAAACGTCCGATATCACATATGGTATCGTAATCGTGGTATCATATCTGATATCAGGGAGGGGGAGGCGCATATGAGAATTGCTAGGGCGATAAGGCTACGGGGAGTGAATGATGTCAAACGCCGAAAAGATAAAGCAAGTTATCAGCGAGATTGCGGGACGAAAGCAGAACGTTACCCTCGCTGAAATTGAACGTGTGATGAACCAGCTTAAAGAACACTGCTCCGTTACTTTGAAGAAGAATGTTCATCAGCGTCTGTATTCAATTGATGGGGTTCGCTTCAGCGTTTGTCCCCATCATCCTGGCGGCAAGCAGATTAAGGCCGTCTATGTAAAAGAATTTCTCCGGGCGATGTCGGAGACAGGATGGTATGAAAACTAAAGATATGGATACAAGAGTTGAAGAGCTCGCTGCTCTCAACTACACCATCGTCATGAGGCATGACGATGAAGGGGATGTCATCGCTTCCATTAAGGAACTTGATGGCTGTGTCGCTCATGGACAGGACGCTGTCGAGGCGCTTGCTGCCCTCGAATCCATGAAGAGGCTCTGGATTGAATCTTGTCTCGACGAAGGAAAGCAGGTTCCATTACCTGCTGTTGTAGACGAAGACCTACCAAGCGGCAAGTGGTTACAACGCGTTCCGCGTACGCTCCACAAAAAGCTGACCGATTTGGCTCATCGTGAAGGCGTGAGTCTAAATCAATATGTTGTTTCTGTATTGGCAGAAAGAGTCGGCGCACAAACTTCAGTCATTACTACGCCTAGCATATCTTCAATTCACGCCGGTGCTAATTTCAACGTTGCGGAATTGATGTACCAATCATATGGAAATTTGAGTACTATACCCGAATCGCTAGACGACCTTATTATTCGTACTAATTTGCACGATATGTTTACGACTGAACCGTCAACGAACTTGCGAACAACTGTGTTGTCGGTGAAGGGAGGTCTTTCCAATGCCAAAAAAGAAAGTAAAGAGCTCGCCTACAGCAACTGAACCATATAAGAATTTTCTACTGAGCTTGAAGTTCCTCGGTCTCGGTCTTGATTCTTCATCGGCAAGCGTTGATAGGATTACTCTTGCCGATGATCGATCGGCAGGTCATGCAATTGAGACGGGTTTTGGAGCTGAATACAAAGTTCTAACCCAAAACGCCGGTCGTTTCGTTATTGGTGCTTCCTACTCAATCACACAGAAAAAGAAAGAAGCTACAGAACCGTTGGTCGCGATTAGTGCATCATTCTCGGCCCTTTTTGAATTAAGCTCTACACCTGATCCTGCACAAATTGAGCGATTCTCTCAAAATGAAGCGAGGCTGTTTTTTTGGCCATATTTGCGCTTCTATATTTCTGATATCTCAACTCGCATGTCGATCAACCAAATTTTGCTGCCGCTGACTTTCGAATTTAAAGCCTGAAGTTCAGGATCTCAACGGCCAATCACTCTACGGGAATCTTTTTGTTGCGGGGGCGGGTTTTGAACCAGATGGGGGAGCCGATGAAGCCGAAGGCGGCTCGGATCTGGTTGGCGAGGAAGCGCTCGAAGGCGAAGTGGAGTTTGACGTCGCGGTCGGTGAAGAGGACGAAGGTGGGCGGGGCGACGGCGGCCTGGGTCATGTAATAGATTTTGACGCGGCGGTTCATGGGGACGGAGGCGCGCTGGAAGTCGACGTCGGCGAGGAAGCGGTTCATCTGGCCGGTGGTGACTCGCTTGCGGCGCTCGCGGGCGACGAGTTCGACTTTTTTGAAGAGCGCCTCGACACCGGTGCCGTTGGCGGCAGAGACGAAGACAATGGGAGCGTAGTCGAGGAACTTGAGGTGGTCGCGGACCTGCTGCTCGTAGATTGCCTGTGAGACGGGAGGGGCTGAGGTGCCGGAACGTTTTGCATCCCAACCATCGCTTGAGTGCTGCGAATCCCATGTCTCAGAAGCGAGAGATGGGGCACCCGACTTATTGCCTGTTGAAGACTTGGGTTTAGAGACGAGATCCCATTTGTTGACGACGAGGATGACGGAGCGGCCGGACTCGTGGGCGTATCCGCCGATATTGGCGTCGAGGGCGGAGACCCCTTCGGTGGCGTCGAGGACTAGGAGAGAGACGTCGGCGGCCTCGAGATGCTTGCGGGCCATGATGACGGACAACTTTTCAGCCATGAGCTTGGTCTTGCCCTTGCGACGGATTCCGGCGGTGTCGACGAAACGGAAGTCATGCGAGCCGCGAGTGACGACCTCGTCGACTGCGTCGCGGGTGGTGCCGGCGATGGGGCTGACAATGGCGCGCGCGCTACCGGTGAGTGCGTTCAACAGTGTCGATTTGCCGACGTTGGGGCGGCCAATGATGGCGATCTTGGTTTCGTGCTCGACGAATGCGCCATGGGAGCGGAGCTTGCGTGGCGGTTCAAGATTCAAGGTTCGAGGTTCGGGGGAAGAAATCCCACCCATCGCAGAATGCGCGATGGATGGGGCACCCGGTTTCGTGGTAGGCGCGGGGAGGGCGGCGAAGACTTCGGCAGGAATTGCCGAAAAGACCGCATCGAGGAGGTCGCCGATGCCGGTGCCGTGCTCGGCGGAGATTGGGAGGACGTTGCGGAAGCCGAGGCGGCGGAAGTTTTCGGCGGCGGGGGCGAGGGCGGTGGTGTCGATCTTGTTGACGGCGAGAAAGACGGGCTTGCCGCCGCGCAGGAGGAGACGAGCGAGGGTGATGTCGGGGGAGGCGAGCTCGGTGCGGCCGTCTATAACCATAATTACGACCTGTGCCTCAGATAAAGCTACTTGGGCCTGGAGGAAAATTTCTGCGGGGATGAGTTCGGGGTCGTCGGGGACAATGCCGCCGGTGTCGACCAGGCGGGCGGTGGCGGACTGCCACTCGATGAGGCCGTAGATGCGGTCGCGGGTGATGCCGGGCTCGTCGCCAACGATGGAGCGGCGTGAGCCGGTGAGGCGATTGAAGAGCGTCGACTTGCCGACGTTGGGGCGGCCACAGATGGCGATGAGAGGAAGCGCGCGCGAGGCGGCGGAGTCGGCGGCGAGATCGAGCTGGGCGGCGAGGATTTCGGCGTCGCGCCAGGCACGGGTCTCGGCGGGGGATTCGGTTGGCGTGGTGGCGGGCTTGGTGGATTTAGGAGCGAGGGGCCTGTGGGTGGCGGGAGGTTTGGGGGCGATGGTGCGGCGAGATTCTTTTTCGGGGGAGCGGGTGGGGGTGTGCTTCTTCTTTTCCTGCTCGGCGCGCTTGGTGGAGAGCACTTTGCGCTTGCGGGGATCGACCGCGCCGGTGGTGGGCGTAATGCGCGGTGCGCGGCCCTGTTTGGGTCGGGTGGATGCCTGACGATGCTTCTTGCCGAGGCGTTTTCGGTCGTCGCGTTGCGCCATGTTGTGTGCCTTCCGGGAGACGCGATGCGCCTAAAGACATTATAGGGAGGAGGGAAGGTATGGCGTGACGATGAGGCGAGAGGTGGGGCACCAGGCAACCCATCGGATTACAGGTTCGGAGGCCGTGAGGTAGTGGCTCGAATGTTCAATCGCTGAGTAGTTTTTCCTCAAGCCAGTCATAGCCTTTTGAAACAAAGCGTTTTCCTGTGTCGAGCGATTTTAGGGCACTTTCCAGCGACGCTCTCTCGATACTGGCTGGTGGCCAGCCGATCTCATTGGCGACACATCTGCCCGGAGCAATACGCGAACCACCGAGCTGACGGCATCCAGGGGATTCTCTAGCGCGGTCAGAAATCCCATGTTTGCCAACAACTCAAGGTGAATCAGCGAGTACGACCCAACTAGCTTCGCAACCATCGTCGGATGAAATAGGGTCGAGGCTGCGCTCGCCGGAAGATGTTCGAGACTATGCTGATTCCCTTTCTTGCGAAGGATTCTTTCCACTTCGTCAAACTCATCCTCGCGCAGGGCAGCCTGAAAAACCTGCTCTACATGTGCCGTGTTCCTATTGGTGAGCCTAGCTCGATGCCAGCAGAGCCCACAGTAGATCGTGGCCAAGACAGGAATCATGAATGCGCCAAGAGTGAGAAAGTACGTGACCACCGCCAACGGCCAACCGAATGGTGCAGGGATACCAAAAGGTGCATCGCGAATGATTATGAGAATCAATGAGACGAGACACGCCAAAGGCAGTATCCATGTAGGCACGAACAAATCCAGGGAGCGCCGCTGCACTGGTCTAGCGATAGCCCAGGCGGCTATGAGAATTCCGATGAATGTCAAAAGTGCTTCGAGTGGCACAGTTCTCTTCCTTTGTCTCTGCCAACACAGTGTATACATGTTCGAGTCGAATACTGAATTGCTGGTGTCTGACTGAACGGCGTACCTCAGCGGCTAAAGCCACGTTGTAATGGGAACGCGTGCGGCACGGCTGAAGCCGTGCCCTTAAGCAAGACGAAAACAGGCAAAGGCGAGATGCGGGGATTCTTCGCTGCGCTCAGAATGACAAACAGGAAGACAGAAACAGATTCCCTTCGGGAATGACAAACAAGAGGGATGCTGATGCGCGGCGACGCGTAAGCCCATATCTCAGAAGCGAGACATGGGGCACCCAATTCGTTCGCTACCGCGAAAGATAACCCACCCATCCTCACCCCACCAGCGAAGCTGGCGGGGACCCCGATCACGTGAAACAAAGACGCGATGAATGTGGCACCCGGTGTTCTGTATCACGCGGCTTGTTTGCGGTAGATCGGTGGTTTTGCGGCGGGGCGTTTTGACTTGCTTGGGCGGGGCTTGTGGGAGCGGAGCTTGGCGGCGTCTATGACGGCCAAGGACGAGCCTTCGACCTTTTGCAGATAGGAGACGATCTCGAAGAAGTTGGTGATGGTGGGGTTTCCCCTGGGGCCGAGCATCTGCATCAGGGTCTTGGAGGAGCGACCGACGGCCTCGCCCAGCGCGACGAAGCCCAGTGTTCCGTTGATGTACTTGCGCAGGACGGATTTCCCGGTTTCGACGTCGCCGGAGACGACAGCTCCGACGGCTTCGCGCAGATAGGCACGGCGGTACTCGGCGCTACTCTGAAGGTCTGCACGAACGGTTTCGTTGAAGTCCTTCATTGTTCCCATGTCAGCTCCGTTTCCCATGCTTATATTGTTTCCATAGTGTCTTTGCCATGGCGATGTCCGTCGATTGCCGCTGCTTAGTTCCACCGGCGAGCAGAATGACCAGCGTCTCGCCATCCATGCCGCAATAGACTCGATAGCCGGGGCCGAAGTCCAAGCGCAACTCTGCGACGCCGGCGCCTACGCTCTTCATGGCCGATGTGTTGCCGCGTTCCAGTCGATCCAGAGCCACGTCGATGCGTGCGCGGGTTGTGGGGTCCAGCTTGGCACGCCACGCGCCGAAGCGATTGCGTCCGGCGTCGTCGATGTACTCGCGAACCTGGATCATGGATCAATAGTAAAATATATTATACCAAATGTAAACCCAAGTTTTCGGAGGTGGGACGTAGGCACCCAGCTTGATACAGAAGGCCCGGGGCTAAAGCCCGCTGAATTGATTAGCCTATTTCGTGGGGCTGAAGCCCCACGCTCCCTCCGAAGAGAAGAACAGACAACCGCAGGTTCCTTCGGCTTCGCTCAGGACAGGCTCTTCGACTCGCTGCGCTCGCTCAGGATGACAAACAAAGAAAAGGCAACAGCAAATGACGGTCGTTCGCTGCCGCGAACGATAACCCACCCATCGCGTGAAACAAAGACGCGATGAATGGGGCACCCAATTTTGTGCCTGCGCGTAAAACCCATGTCTCAGAAGCGAGACATGGGGCACCCGATTTCTCGGGTGGTTCGACGATATACTCATAGGGTGGAGAAGACTTTCTATATCGAGACGTTTGGATGCCAGATGAATGCCCATGACTCGGAGAAGGTCATTGGGACGCTGGAGCATGAGGGGTACATGCGGGTGGAGGATGAGGCCGATGCGGGGCTGATCCTGTACAACACCTGCTCGATCCGCGACAAGGCGGAACAGAAGGTCTTCCATCGGCTGAATGAGTACAAGCGGCTGCAGGGCGAGGGCAAGCGCTTTGCCGTGCTGGGCTGCGTGGCGCAGCAGGAGGGCGAGAAGATATTCGAGAAGGCCCCGTATGTGTCGATTGTGTCCGGGTCGGCCAGCTACCGGAAGCTGCCGGAGATGCTGGTGCGGCTGGAGGCGGGCGAGCGGCGAATTACGGGGCTGGACGACCGGAAGACCGAGGAGACGTTCGACACGGAGTTTACCGCGCGGACGAATCCGCATCGAGGGTACATCACGATTGTGGAGGGGTGCGACAAGTTCTGCGCCTACTGCGTGGTGCCGTATACGAGGGGGAAGGAAAGGTCGAGGACCTCGGACTCGGTGATGGAGGAGGCACGGCGGATGGCGGATGCTGGGTTCACGGAGATCCAACTGCTGGGGCAGAATGTGAACTCGTACCGCGACCCGAGCGGCAAGATGAGTTTTGCGGAGTTGCTGGCTGCGGTAGGCGGCGTGGCAGGAATTCGGCGAGTGCGGTTTACGACGAGCCATCCGAGGGACTTTACGCGGGAGATTGTGCAGGCCATCGACGCGGTGCCTACGCTGTGCGATCATGTGCATCTGCCGGTGCAGTCGGGGTCGACGCGGGTGCTGGCTGCGATGGCGCGGGAGTATACGCGGGAGTGGTATCTGGAACGGATTGCGTGGATCAAAGCGGCGCGGCGAGAGATCAGCATGACGAGCGACATTATTGTCGGGTTCCCAGGGGAGACGGAGGCGGAGCTGGAGGAGACGGCGACGCTGCTGGAAGAGGTGAAGTACGACGCGGTGTTCTGCTTCAAGTATTCATCGCGGCCCAATACTCCAGCGACTGGAATGGCGGACTCGATCCAGGAGGAGGAGAAGGTGCGACGGTTGCAGGTGATATTGGAGCGGCAGCGCGAGGTGCAGCGCAAGGGCTATGCCCGTCACCTGGGACAGGTGATGGAGGTGATGGTGGAGGGGCACAACGCGGCTCGGGGACAGGTGGTGGGACGCAGCTCGCAGAACAAGACGGTGAACTTTACGGTGAAGCAGCCGATTCTTCCGGCGGTGGGGAGCTATCCCATGGTGCGGATCATAGAGACGTTTCCCAATAGCCTGGTGGGCGAGGCTGTGACGGGTTGAGCAGTTAGTTGAGGGAGGTGGGGGATGAAGACGGCGAGCGAGCAAGGCGAGAAGGCGGCTGCGGCGATGGCCGAAGTTGAGATGCAGATACGCGGGCTGATGATCGATCCGCTGACCAATATGCCGATTGTGGTGCTGAAGGATGTGGCGAGCGATGCAGTGTTGCCGATCTGGGTGGGAATCTTCGAAGCGAATGCGATTGCACTGGAATTGGAGAAGACGGCGACTCCGCGGCCAATGACGCATGACCTGATGCGCAACCTGACGCGTGCGCTGAATGGGGTGGTGCGCAAGGTGGTGGTAAACGAGCTACGGGATGATACGTTTCTGGCGGTGATCTGGATGGAGCAGGACGGCGAGACAGTGGCACTGGATGCTCGGCCGTCGGATGCGCTGGCACTTGCATTGCGCTGGGATTGTCCGGTGTACGCAAGCCGCGCGGTACTGGACAACGCGAAGCAGGTGGCCGAAGGGCCGCAGAATGCGAGTGGAGAAGAGATGCGGCGGTGGCTGGAGAACCTGGGCGACGACGACATGGGGCGCTACAAGATGTAGGCACTTCCTGCTGTACAGTACGGCACTTCGCACCGTTCTTGACGCTTCGCGCGAGTGCTTCGCACTGTTCTCGACGCTCCGCGTGAGTGCTTAAAAGACAGCTACAAACATAGAGGGGACTCAGCGAAGTTCGGTGGGATCTTTGGGGATGCCGGTGAGGGAGTGGAGGAGGGTGTCCCACTGATCGCCGTAGTGGTCCCAGCCGCCGAGGTGTTTGACGCGGGCGAGGGCTGCGGCGGACAGGCGCGCTTGTAAGGCGGGGTCGTCGGCGAGGAGTTGAAGGCGGTCGGCGAGGGTGTTGGGGTCTCGCGATGGGATGATGAAGCCTTCGATGCCGTCGGTGAAGAGGTCTTCGGCGCCGGTGGCGGCGGTGGCGATGACGGGACATCCGCAGGCCATGGCCTGACCCTGGACGAGGGCGAGACCCTCCTCGATGCTGGGCAATGCGAGGACGTGGCTGCGGGACATGAGGCGAGCGAGTTCCGGCTGAGGAATTGATCCGGTAAAAGTTACATTTGTGGTGGGAAGGACGGCAAGCATGGGGCGAAGATCGTCCTGTACGGCACCGGCTAGGGTGAGGTGCGCGCGCGGATGGCGCAGGCGGGTGAAGGCCTGCAGCAGGTAGGGGATTCCTTTACGCAGACTGATTTGGCCGGCGAAGAGGACTTCGAAGGAGTCGGTGGGAGGCGGTTTGATGGGCGTGAACTTGTCGAGGCGTACGCCGTAAGGAATGACATAGAGCTTTTCCACGGGAACGCCCATTTCGAGGAAGGAGCGAAGGGCAACATGGGAGGGAACGGTGATGGCATCGGCGAGGGCGTAGAGGGCTTCTTCGCGGCGCAGGATGTGATCGGGTGGCTTTGCGTATGGGATGCCCCATTGCTGATACTCATCGACCATGATCTGGTTCTGAAAGCGTTGGTGGGTGGAGCCACGATCGCATATGAATTTTCCACCGCGCGATTGCACCAGAGGGCCGGTGGTGAGGCCAGCGCCGGAGATGGCGATGAGTGCGTCACAGGGTTCGATGTGGCGGTAGAGCCATGCATCGAAGGAGTCAGAGACCCATTGATTGAAGTGGCCACTGAGCGCTGGGGAGTAGATGGGGGTGCTGCGTAACAGCGTATCCAGGGTATGAACCAGCGGGTTGGTACGTACGAACTTGCGAGGCAGGCCCTCTCGCCGGAGCCGCGCCCAGGGCCAGGTGGAGTAGATGCGACGCAGGTGGTTTCGGCGCTGGAGCTGGTGGGCCAGCTCGAAGTGATGGTAGACGCCGAAGACTGCCTGGGTAATCTTCATGGATTTCTTATGTATGCTAGCAGACGTTTATTGGACCCAGGAGCAGAGGCGGGCGACCTGTTCGGCCCAATCATCTTCTGTGGGGATATGAGGTGAGGGAGCGGTGTGATGACGGGAATCGAGGACGCCGTCGATGGCGGAGGCAAGCGCTGCGGTCATGTGTTCGAATCCGCCGTTGAAGACGGTGGCCCAGGGAGTTTCGAGCAGGATGTCTGAGACGCCGGAGTCGCGGTGGAGGAGGACGGGAATGCCACGCTGCAGTGCCTCAATTGCGGGAATGCCGTATCCCTGAATGGCAGGCATGAGGAATAGATGCGCCTGATCGTAGAGGTTTTGCAGATCTTGATCGGGCACAAACCCGTGAAAGTGAATATGGTCAGCGATGCCTAGATGAGCTGCGAGATCGGAGAGTGGGGCGATCAGGGGGCCGCTGCCGGCGAGGTCGAGACGCCAATCTGTCCACTGCGAAAGCGGCGGTGTGGTGGATTGCAGCATGGCGAGCGAGCGGAGAATCCAGTCGATGCGTTTGTTGTCTTCGATGCGGCATACGGAGAGCATGCGAAGGGTATCTCCGGGCTGAACAGGACGGAGGTGGAATAAGCTCTTGGATGGGATGAGACCACCCATGCGCACAATGTGAGCTTTGCACTGGAAGTCGCGGAGACACTGGGAGCGGAGATAGTCGCTGGTTACGATGGTGTTGCCACCGCTGGAGAGTCCGTGGGCGATGATACGGTTGTACAGAGCGATGCGTGCGCGGTGGGGAAAGCTGCGGGTATCGGCGTCGCTGAAGAGTGAGGGCGTGTCGTGCATGAGGGTATGGAAACCACGCAGGCACGCAAGTGTGGAGTGCAACGCGGGCTGATAGCCGGAGACGAGAGGATGAGGCGAGTTGGCGGGGAGGGTTTTGAAGTAGCGTCGGAGGGCTGCGATTCGGCGGCGCGGTCCGGAGGAAGGGAGAGTGATGACTGGGAGCGGGTGGGTGGCGAATTGCGCGATATCAATGTGGTCTTGGTAGAGGACGAAGTGGCAGGGAAGATTCTGTTGATGGAGCCATCGTGCGAGGGCGAGGGCGCTGCGCTCTGCGCCGCCGAACTGGACGATCTCCGTGAACAGGATGGGACGGGAGCCGGCGGATGGAGTGGTTGAGTTCATGGTCAGCGAAGGGCGAGCGAGTCGAGCGCGGTGAAGAACTCTGGGAAGGAGATGGCCGCGGACTCCGCGCCGAGGATTTCGGTATCTTCGGTGGCGCGGAGAGCTGCGATCGCGAAGGCCATTGCGATTCGATGGTCGGAGCCGGAGTCGATGGTGGCCCCATGGAGGGATTGGTTGCCGGGAATCTCGAGGCCGTCTGGGTGTTCGGTGAATGAGGCCCCCATGGCGTGAAGATTTTTAGCAACGAGTGCGATGCGGTCTGATTCCTTGATGCGCAGCTCTTGCGCGTCGCGAATAATAAGGCCATTGGGTGTGTACGGAGCGATGGCGGCGAGTATAGGCAGCTCATCGATAAGCTGCGCGGTGAGAGGGCTGCTGATGATGAAGGGGGCGGTGGTGCGGTCGGTAGAGATGCAATTGACCTGAATGGTTCCGATGAGCTCTCCGTGATGTTCTTCGACGGCTAGAATCTTGATGCGTCCACCGAGTGCTGCGATGACGTCGAGGAGCGCTGCGCGGGTTGGGTTCATGCCCAGCGAGTCGAGGACGAGGTTGGAGTCTGGGAAGAGGAGCGAGGCGCCCAGGAAGAAAGCAGCGGAGGAGATATCTCCTGGGATGGTGGTATCGACGGCTTTGAGGCGCTGGCCTCCACGAATTGATAGACGCGAAGGCTGGTTGTCGCGGGCTCTGGTGCGGGTGAGTGTGGCTCCGAAGGCGAGCAGAGCGTGCTCAGTGTGGTCGCGTGTGAGGATGGATTCGGAGAGGCTGGTGACGCCTTCAGCTTGTAGGCCTGCGAAGAGGACGGCGGTTTTAACCTGGGCGGAAGGGATCGGGGTATTGAAGTCGATAGCCCGTAGCGGAGTGCCGTGGATTGTGATGGGTGCATGTCCATCCGTTAGATTTATTTTAGCTCCCATCTGACTGAGTGGATTGCGAATACGATCCATAGGGCGGAGTGTTAGGGAGGGGTCGCCGAGGAGTGTGAAAGTGTGGGGATGCGAGGCGACGAGGCCGGAGAGCATGCGCATGGTGGAGCCTGAGTTGCCGCAATCGAGTGGCGCGGCGGCCTGGCGGAAGGCTCCGGCGACGCCTGTGATGTCGAGGGTGCCGTCAGGGTTGCGAAGGACTCTGGCACCGAGTGCCTCCATGCAGGCGAGCGAGGAATGGGGATCGGCCCCGGTGGAGAAGTTGGTAAGGCGGGAGGTGCCTTCGGCGAGGCCCGCCAGCATGGCGTAGCGGTGGGAGATGGACTTGTCGCCTGGGACGGTGAGGGAACCTTGCAGGGAGCGGGCGGGGCGAATAATTTGCGTGGACATGCGCTAACAGTGTAACGCGCCGATTGCGGCGAGACTGCTATGAGGGGAGCACTTCCTCCGTATCTCAGAATCGTGACATGGGCACGCGATGATTAGCGGGGCGCGGGCGGAGTTGTGACGGTTGGCGGCGGTGAGCGACGTGGAGCCGAATTGGTGGCCCGGATCATAACAACGCCGTGAGGCGGCACGGTTGCCGTATAGGTGTTTCCGGTGGTGACGACGTCCGTGTGCTTCCAGAGATCAGTAGCCTGGAGAATGCCGTAGGCAAGGCCGAGGCCGAGGTGCAGGCTGTCCCATCGGAAGCTGATCTGCGCGGGCTTGTCGCCGCGATTGAAGAGGCCGACGGCGACGGCCCCCTGGGTGAGTGGTCGAACCAGGACTTCGGTGTCTCCCTCCATGGATTGGACCTGCACGGGCTTTGCTTCGGTGTCCTGATCGATGGCGATGATGTCCGGGTTCATGAGGATGGATTTGGTTTCATCCGTCATGGTCCGCAGATCGTTGCCTGCGATGAGGGGAGCACGCAGCATGGCCCAGAGACTGATGTGGGTGCGATACTCGTCGGCGGTCATGCCTCCGTTGCCCACCTCGAGCATGTCGGGATCGTTCCAGTGGCCGGGCTGGACGTATCCGGCGATATCGAGCTGGGCGAAGCCATTTTTCTCCATGGACTGCCAGTTGTCGGAGATGTCGCGGGTGGTACGCCACAGGTTGCCGCCCGCCTTTGCTCCCCACTTCCAAACATCCCCTGAGCCGTACTCGCAGAGACTATAGACGATGGGGCGCTTGGTCTTCTGCAGGGCATCGCCCATCTTCTGGTATGCGCCCTCAAGGTCGGATGCAGTGGATTGATAGATACCGCCGGCGCTGCACCAGTCATATTTGAGGTAGTCGTACCCCCAGTCGGCAAAGGTTTGAGCGTCCTCGTCCTCGTGGCCGTAGCTGCCCTGGTATCCTCCGCAGACCTGCGGGCCGGGCGAGGAGTAGATGCCGATCTTGAGGCCCTTGGAGTGGACGTAATCGGCCAGCGCCTTCATGTTGGGGAAGCGGGCGTTTCCGGTGATCTTGCCCTGGCCGTCGCGGTAACTGGACCAGCCCTCGTCGATGATGATGTAGGTGTATCCGGCCTTGGCCATGCCGCTGTAGACCATTGCGTCGGCCATGGCTCGAACCGTGGCATCGTCGAAGTGGTCGTGGAACTTGTTCCAACTATTCCATCCCATGGGGGGAGTGCGCGCTAGGCCGTTGTCCGGAAGATCGCGCAGTTCGGGCAGAGAAAGACGGCGGGGATGCACCTCGTCTTCGGTGACGCGCTCCAGAGTGCCATGTTCCACTCCACTGCCAAACTGGTCCTGGCGGGTGGTGAGAGTTGCAGGAAACTTGTTGCCGCTTACAGTGGCGTCGTAGACGGTGAGCCGGGGAGCGACGCCGCTCTCCAGATGCAACTTGCCGTTGTGCAGCGTACCGGTGATGGGACTGCGGCCCGGGCTGGTGATTGCGTCGCCGGTCTGCTTCAGTTCCAGGAAGCTGACACCGCCATCGGTTACGCTGAACTTCCAGTAACCGGTCATATCGGTCTGGGCGAACGCGCAAGTATGGGCGCACAGGAAGAGTGCGTAGGCGAGTGCAATGGAACAAAGAACCGAAACTTTGGTGGACATTTATTTCTCCCGAGTGAAACGGTCGTGCGATGGTTGTCGCTGTTAGGTGCGGAGGATGAAGGCGTAGGCGTATGGGTTGGGGGCTTTGTCGGGGAGATTGAGAGTGAGGCCGGTGGCGTCCTGGGTGAAGGGGACGGAGCCAGCACCAATGAGTTCGACGCGCTGGATGGGTTTTGGCAGGGCAGAGCCGCCGCGGGTGAGGGTCTTGATGAGGAGCTTGCCAGTGGTGGGCCAGCCGAGAGCGAAGGCGTAGACCGTCTCTCCTTTGCGGGTGAAGCGGATATCTTCGGAGGTGTAGGGGCGCTGGGTGCGTTCGTTATAGCTGCCAGTAGCGGCGACCTCGGGAGGACCTTCGCCGTAGACGGAGAAGGGTCGGGTGCCGTAGATGGCTTCGCCATGTTTGGGAATCCATGTGGCGATGGCTTCGAGGAAGGCGCGCTCGTCGGAGTCGATGACGCCGTCACCGGTGATAGGGATGTCGAGCATGAGGTTGCCGTTCTTGCTGACGATGTCGATGAGGGAGTGGATGACGTAGGTGGGTGTTTTGTAGCCGTGGGAGTTGAAGAGGTTGATGTCGTAGTGCCAGTTGCCGATGCAGGTGTCGGTTTGCCAGGGCTGGGCGAGAATCTCGTTGGACTTGCCGCGTTCCATGTCGAGGGTGAATGCGCCGGACTCGGCGGGTCGCGTGTCTTTGGTGGTGAGGACGACATCGAGTTTGCCCTTATCGCGGACGCTGACGTTGTAGTAGTGGGCGGCGATGGAGAGGCCGTAGATGCCATGGGGGAGTTCCGAGTCGTCGAAGTAGAGGAGGTCGGGCTTGTAGCTGTCGACCAGGTCCTGGGCGCGGAGAAACCAGTTCTGGGCGAACTTGGGATGGGTGAGGGAGACGTCCTCGTGCCACTTCTCGTCGTTGTCATGAAGCCATTTGGTGGCCTCGGCGATGGTCTTGATGCCGTCGGGCATCAGGACGCTACGGCCAATGTACAGGTCCTGCGGGTCGAGGCCGTCCCACCACTTTCCCTTGCCGTCGGCCTTGGTGAGTGTGTAGGCGTCGTAGTGAACTCCGGCGAGCGGGCCTTCTGCGTCGTAGTTGTAGGCGGTCTGTAACCAGTTCCACGCATGAGAGCCGTGGTTGGAGACGGCGAAACGAAGGCCACGTTCGCGGGCTAGCTTGCCGTAGATGCCGACGATGTCTTTTTTAGGGCCGATTTTGACAGCGTTCCATGGGTTGTAGCGTGAGTTGTAGGTGTCGAAGTTATCGTGATGGTTGGCGAGGGCGGCGAAGTACTTTGCTCCAGCGGCAACGTAGAGATTCATCAACTCTTCTGGCTTCCAGTTTTCGGCCTTCCAGAGGTTGGTGAGCTCCATGAAACCGACCTTGGAAGGGTGTCCATAGGTGGCGAGGTGGTGGTTGTACTGCTTGTGGCCCTGGATGTACATCTGACGGGCATACCAGTCTCCCTGGCCAGGGACACATTGCGCGGACCAGTGGTTCCATATGCCGAACTTGGCGTCGCGGAACCAGTCGGGAGTTTTATAGGCGTTGAGCGAGTCCCATGTGGGTTGGAAGGGGCCCGGCGCGATGCGCGGCGCGGGTGCTGAGGCGGCTGCCTGAGCGAAGAGGCTGCGCGTGGCGCGTGAAGAGAGGGCTGCGGCCGGTGCGGCGGCGAGAGCAGACTGAAGAAGACGGCGGCGAGTGAAGTGCCTTGTAGACATGCGGGAGATGATAGACGCGGGGCGAGTAGGTGGGCAAGAGGACCAATGCGGGGATTCTTCACTGCGCTCAGAATGACAAACAATAGTACAGAAGCAGATTCTTCCGCTACGCTGCGGAATGACCAACAAAAAGGAACCCCACCCATCGCGGTAATGCTGCGGTGAATGGGGCACCCGGCTCAGGGGCAGAATGACAAGCAAAAGGCAACCCACCCTTTCACGATGAAGCTGTGAAAGGATGGGGTACCCGGTTTGGTGGTGAAGCAAGTTTAGGTGCGGAGGATAAAGCCGTAGGCGTAGGGGTTGGGTGCCTTGTCGGGGAGATTGACGGTGAGGCCGGAGGCGTCCTGGGTGAAGGTGAGCGAGCCTGCGCCGATGAGATCGACGCGCTGGATGGGTTTGGGTAGGGCAGAAGCGCCACGGGCGAGGGTCTTAATAAGGAGCTTGCCGGTGGTGGGCCAGCCGAGAGCGAAGGCGTAGACCGTATCTCCCTTTTGGGTGAAGCGGATATCTTCAGCGGTGTAGGGGCGCTGAGAGCCCTCGTTGAAGCGGCCGGAGACGATGTCGGGCGGGCCTTCGCCGAAGACGACGAATGGACGCGTGCCGTAGATGGCTTCGCCGTGCTTTGGAATCCATGTAGCGATGGCCTCGAGGAATGCGCGTTCGTCGGCGTCGATGGTGCCGTCGCCCTTGACCGGGATGTTGAGCATGAGGTTCCCGTTCTTGCTGACGATGTCGATGAGCGAGTGGATGACGGAGACGGGCGTCTTGTACTTGTGATTGGTGAAGAGGGAGAGTTCGTAGTGCCAGTTGCCGATGCAGGTATCCGTCTGCCAGGGCTTGGGTTGTATGCCGTTGGTTTTGCCGCGCTCGATGTCGAGGGTGAATGCGCCGAGGTGTTCGGGCTTGATGTCCTTGGCGGTGAGGACGACATCAACGTGGCCTTTGTCGCGGACGCTGGAGTTGTAGTAGTGGGCTGCGATGTCGAGGCCATACTGTCCGAGGGGTAGTTCGGAGTCGTCGAAGTAGAGCAGGTCGGGTTTATAGGTGTCGACAAGATCCTGGCAGCGGAGGAACCAGTTGTTGGCGAAGGCGGGCGCCTCGGGCGGAAGTTCCTCATGCCAATTACCATCGCCAGCAGCGTGAAATTTGTTGGCGTCGGCGATGGTCTTGATGCCGTCGGGCATAACGAGATTGCGACCGGTGTACAGCTCCTGCGGATCGAAGCCATCCCACCACTTGCCCTTGCCGTCGGCCTTGGTGAGGTTGTACGCGTCGTAACGAACGCCGGCCTGCGGGCCCTCTGGGTCGTAATCGTACGCAACCTGGAGCCAGTGCCATGCGTGCGAGGAGTGATTGGTGACGGCGTAACGAAGGCCGCGATCCTTGGCGAGCTTCGCCCAGATGCCGACGATGTCTTTCTTAGGGCCGATCTTGACAGAGTTCCAGTTGTGGAAACGCGAGTTGTACATGTCGAAGTTGTCGTGGTGATTTGCGGCGGAGGAGAAGTACTTCGCTCCAGCGGCGACATATAGATTCATCAACTCTTCGGGCTTCCAGTTCTCCGCCTTCCATAGATTGTCGATCTCCATAAAGCCGAACTTGGAGGGATGGCCGTAGGTCTTGAGGTGATGGTTGTACTGGGGATGGCCCTGGATGTACATGTTGCGCGCGTACCAGTCCCCCTGTTCAGGGACACACTGCGCGGTCCAGTGGTTCCATATGCCGAACTTAGCGTCGCGGAACCAGTCGGGAGTCGTGCATGCGGTCAGCGATTCCCATGTGGGCTGGAAGGGGCCTGGTGTGATGTGGACCGGCTGGTGCGGCCCCTGAGGCACAGGCCCTCTCTGTGCGAAAAGATTACGGGCTGAGAATTTGGTGGCGAGGGCTGCGGCGGGTGCGGAGGCAAGGGCGGACTTCAATAAGCGGCGACGGGAAAACCAGTTAGCGGACATGCCGGAGATGATAGTCGCAGGGATTGCGTGTGGGCAAGACACATCTTGGACGGGGAACGATCAAGACGCTGCGGCAGGATGATTGGCGAGTTCAGCGAGGATTTTGACGCTGGCGGAGGCTCCGATGCGGGAGGCGCCGGCGTGCAGCATGGCGGAGGCGTCGGCGAGAGAACGGATTCCGCCAGATGCTTTTACTCCGGCGAGAGAGCCGACCACGCCGCGCATGAGGGTGATGTCATCGACTGTGGCACCACCGGAGGAGAAGCCGGTAGAGGTTTTGATGAAGTCGGCCCCAGCAGCGAGGGCAAGTTCAGAGGCGCGCAGCTTTTCCTCAAAGTTGAGCAGGCATGTCTCCAGGATGACCTTGACGATGGCTCCAGAGGAGTGTGCCAGATCGACGATGGAGCGGATCTCCTGCTTGATGGCGTCGTAATCAGGCTTCGTAGCGGATTTGAGCAGGCCGATATTGAGCACCATGTCGAGGTCGTGGGCCCCGAGTTTGAGAACGCGAGCTGCCTCGTCACGTTTGGAGGCGGCGAGCGATGCGCCGAGGGGAAATCCAATGACGACGCCAACTGGGACGCCTGTTCCGGCGAGGGTTTCGACAGCGCAGGGAACCCATGCAGGATTGACCATGGCGCAAGCGAAGCGGTGTTCGGCGGCCTCATGGCAGAGGCGGATGACCTGAGCACGCGTGGCTTCGGGCTTGAGCAGGGTGTGGTCGAGGACGGCGGCCAGTGAGGCGGGCGAGGAGAGTGCCTGAGTGGCGAAAGCGATAGCGTTGAAAGGCGATGGTTCGGCGATTTTGAGACTTGAACTGGTGGTTGTTTTTACGCTGCTCATGAAACTCCCTCGGGCGGATGAACTCGCCCGCACTGTTCTATCATAGGACGCTTAAAGCTGGTTTAATGCGCCATGCGGTGAGATGCGCCAGGATAGCCCGATGCAACCTCAGCTGCCGTGGAATTTATGGCTTGACAGGTTCGCAAAATGCGGGGATTCTTCGCTTCGCTCAGAATGACAAGCAAATACAGGCAACGGCGTAACACAAGCAACGACGAAATACAGAGATTCTGGCTTCGCCAGAATGACGAATCAATAGCCCTCAGTGGGCGGGGTTGTTGGGGTAGAGGCGGATGTCTGGGACGTTGCGGTAGATTTCGGCGAAGTCCATGCCGTAGCCGATGACGAACTCGTTGGGAATCTGGAAGCCGACGTAATCAGCCTCGATGGGGACGAGGCGTCGGCTGGGCTTGTCGAGGCAGGTAGCGATCTTGAGTGAGGCGGGCTTGTGCTGGAGCATGAGTCCGCGCAGATAGCTAAGGGTGAGGCCGGTGTCGAGGATGTCTTCGACCAGGATGACGTGGTGGCCTTCGATGGGATTGTCGATGTCCTTGATGAGCTTGACGGCACCGGAGGAGACGCGTGCTCGGCCGTAGCTGGATACGGCGACAAAGTCGAAGGTATTGTCGATGGTGATGGCGCGGGCGAGGTCGGAGAGAAAGATGGCCGCACCCTTGAGTACTCCTATGAGTACAACGGGTTGGCCGGTTGGCTGGTTGATATAGTCGTCTGAAATCTGACGGCCCAACTGAGCTACGCGATCGGCGATCTGTTTTGCGGAAAAGAGGACTTCCATCCCGGAGGCGGGCGGAAAGACACTGGGTGTACTGGGCGGCAGCTGGCTGTTGGGCATAGAGACAGGGTAGCCTATGCGCGGCGGACGGTCGAGCGGCTGGCCACAAGTATTTCGGAAGTCGAGGTTATGGCAGATATACTTTGAGGGGAAGCGAGGATTATGTATCCCTATCTGCCTGCGATTGGACCCTTTCATCTACCATTTCACCTGGTCTTCGGGCCAGTCCAACCGGGCACCTTTGGGCTGCTGTTGTGGCTGGCGGCGGTGGCGGCAACGATTGTGTTGTATAAGAATTTTGCTCGCAATAGCGTAGATGCCGACGCGATTAATCTAGTGGCGACGGTGGTTGTTGCTGGCGTGATTGGCGCCAAGACGTGGCATGAACTTCAGGATCTGGATGGACTGGAGTTTGCATTGCGTACGATCAGCGCTCCGGGATGGCACCAGCCGATGCTGGTTGTACTTGGATTTCTGGCATGGTTTCGTGACGGGTTTGCGTGGTTTGGCGGCATGGTGGCTGCCATTGCGGTGCTGATGGGATTGGGGCATGGGACGCATTTCAAAGGACCCGGCTGGAAGTCGTTGACCGACCCGGGCCCGGTGCCTGGCGCCCGCCTGGGAGCGGTGCGGATGTTAGATCTTGCGGCTCCGGCGTCGGCTCTGGGCTACGGCATAGGGCGCATCGGATGTCTTCTGGCTGGCGATGGCGACTACGGAATCAACACCACATTGCCGTGGGGCGTGCATATGGCGAAGAATGCGCTGGTGCCGCCGATTCCGGCGAACGCGCTGGTGCAACCTACCCCGATCTATGAGTTGCTGTATTCGCTGGTGTTGTTCTGGCTGCTGTGGAAGTTGGGCGAGCGAGCGAGGCCGGTGGGCTGGCTGACTGGGCTCTATCTGTTGCTAAGTGGTATCGGGCGTTTTCTGGTGGAGTTTGTGCGCATCAACCCGAAACTGTACTTTCATCACACCATGAGCAATGCGCAGGTGGCGGCAGTGGCGAGCGCGCTGGTGGGGCTGACGGTAATGGCAATGGCGCAGAAGATGGATGTACCGTGGATGATGAATCCGACTCAAGAGCCAGAGATGTGATGGCGGAGAAGCCAAACCGTACGCGCGATGGCCTCAAACACAGCGCAGGTCCAGGTACGCTCTATCAGAACCTGATGTTTGTATTCTGCGTGCTGTTTGGGCTGGCTATGATTGCCGAAACGCAGGGTTCGGGAGATAGCGGGTGGTTCTGGTATGCCACCCTACTGCACAGCGGGAAGCATCTTTACCGTGATCTTCATCTGGTATTGCAGCCTTTATTTGTGCTGGAGACGGCCTCATTCCTGGAGATGCTCGGCAAGGGATGGATTGCGTCGCGGGTTCCGGCGGTATTGCATCTAGTGGCTTACTGCATTGGATATAGGCTGCTGGTGCGTCGCTCAGAGCTATCGGATGCGGAGAAAGCGGTAGTACTTGGGTGCTGCTTCTTCGTCTCGATCAGCTTCGAGGCATACCGATTCGACGACTACCATGTGCTGGCGGATTGTTTTGCTTTGTATAGCCTCATAGGGCTGCTTCGGCTGCAGAAGGCAACCACACCGAGGACGCAGTTATTTTTGTGTGGAGTGCTTGGAGCGCTCTGCGGATTAGCGCTGACGACACGGGTGAACGACGGCGCAGCACTGCTGGTTGCTGTAGTCATCGCTATCATCTGCCTGGCGCCGACTGAGCGGCTGCGAGGTGTGGTTCTATTGTTTACGACGTGCGCAGCAACGGTCTGGTTGGTGGTGGGCCTGACTGGCGATTCGCTACGCGATTATGCGATGTACTCCATTTTCCACGCGGTGCAAAGCAAAGGAGGAGCTGGCAGTGTGCTGCATTTCCCGCTGCATCTTCCGATCAATACTTACATCTGGCTGAAAGACCGGCAGTACCTAAGGGTGATCGAGCATGTGTTTGCCGTAGCGCTGGCTTGGGTATTTCTAATGCGTCCTCTGATACGCAGGCGTGGATGGCAAGAGTTTGCGATGGCGTCTGTTGGAGTGCTGGTGATTTTGCGCGCCATGCACAATCTGTACAGCACGATTCTGGATATCACTCTTGTGATGTGTCTATCGGCTGTTCTGGTGCTGATTGCCTACGGGTTGGGGGCGCTGGTGCTGGCACAGATGTTGCGCTGGATTCTGCGCTTGCAAGGAGCGCGTGCATGGGACCGTCGCGAGATACTTTTACTGGTGCCATTGGGGCAATTGGCATCTGGATCGATGTCTTCTGCAGGGACCCATCTGGGACTTTACGGACCGGTGGCGCTTTTGATTGTGCTGTTGCCTATCTGCTCCCCTATACGGATTCACGCTGACTGGTTTCGCGCCACGCTGATTACGATTGCCGCGTTGCTGCTGTGCAGTGCGGTGAACTACAGATTCCATACGCCCTACTCGTGGCATACCTACCGGGAGGAGCCACTCTTTACAGGGCGTGAGTTGTATAGACATCCGATTTATGGGCCGATGGTGATCGACCGCGATCTGCTTGCGATGATTCAGCCGGTATGCGCTCGGGTGGGAGCGGGCGGTACGCAGCGCGAACTTCTATCGCTACCCTATCCTTACGCAAACTACTTCTGCGGTATTCCGCCATGGCATGATACTGTGCAGACGTTCTTCGACACGACGAGCAAAGAGACGATCCAGGGTCTGATGAGCGAACTGCAGACGTCACCGCCGCAGTGGATTTTGTATCAGCGGCAGATGATTACGCTACGCATCCATGAGCTGGCATACAACCACGGAGAACCTCTGGAACAGCGTCATCTGGATGAGATGATCGAGCAGAAGCTGGCCGATGGGAGCTGGCATGCGGTGTATACCAGCGACTATGGCAATGGACACTGGCGCGACAACGAGTGGATTCTGATACGAACACGATAGGGAACGGTTATGCTGTTCGTTCGCCGAAGAGTGTGCTGGGCAATGGGATAGAGATGCTGGCGGCTAGCAGCACGAGAAGCGCTATGCACTTGAAGACGCCGTGTAGCGTGAGCAGCGGTTCGGTAGCCATGATCCAGGCGCAGGGGAGAAGGAACCAGAGGATATTTCCCGTGGACAGTGAGGTGCTGCCCTGTGCGACATCTTCCAGAAGAAAGATTAGGTAGAGGCCCATGGGAATGAGCAGCAGGATCAGGCCATAGTCTCCTGCAACCAGAGGAAGGACCATCGTGACACAGGAGAGGGCAAAAATCTGGTTCAGTACAGGCTTGTTCCAGACTTTATAAAGCACGATCAGGGCAATCATCGCGGCCAGCGGCAGGTAGATTCTGTAGAGCAGCCAGGCGAGGGGATTGTTCGACTGCACGGTGTAGTCGATGGGCTGGAAGTTGAATCCATGGTTGCGAACGACTCGCGCGATTGTCTTAACAGACTGGAAGAGCGAGTGGTCGCCGGTCATCTCTCCGATTGGGCGTAATGCAACGATGTAGTCCTGGAAGAAGGTGCTCTTACCAGTGATAAAGCGCCATGCCCGAAGTGGGTTGCGATTGATGGCAAGCAGCGAGGCGAGAGAGACTGCGGCTGCGGTGGTGAGTCCCAGCGCGACTTCGCGTACCTTTTTGTGGCGTGCCATGAGGGCAAGCCATAGCACGGGATATGGTTTGACGCAGGAGGCGATGGCAAAAGCCACGGCTGATGATTTGTAGTGTCGTCGCGCGAAGAAGGCCGCGCCGAGGCAGACTGCGATCCATAACAAGCCTTCGATGTTGCCGCGCAGTACGACCTGCACAGTTCCCCAGCCTAAGAATCCTGTGGCAAAGATTGCAGTACCCATATACCAGCGATAGCCTTCCAGACTCCGCACGCGCCTCCAGAGCAGGGTACAGGCCACGAGCACTGCACTGAGCACTGTCACCAGAAGAACGGGTACGGCAAAGGGAGCGCAAACCTGGAGTAGGAAGAGGTAAATCACCACGCCGAAGGGAGGATAATTTCTGGGAAACAAGGTGCCGTTGATGGCATTGTAGTTCCCCATCCGCGGGTCTTTTGCGACCTGATATTTTCCGGAAAAAAGCAGCAGGTCGCTGAAGCGGTCCCTGTATCCTCCCAGCGGAAAGATATGGGGGCCGTGCAAATGCAGCGCGAACCAGAACCATACAGCTAGATTCATGAGAACGCTGATCAGCAGATACATCAGGATGGATGCCTGAACGCGTTGACGGTCGGAATTCAAATCCAAGGTCAGCACCTCATCGATCGAACGATACAGAATGAGAGATATTACCGAGCTAAACAACTACTTTTCGGTAGGTGACGCAAATGTGTTGCCTTTCCTGACCCATACGAAGAGATGGGGCACGGGCGAAGCATAGGAACTGACAACATAGTTGGCATTGATATAGTCGCAGAGCTGTTGGCCAATGTGGATGGTCTGGCGCAGCGGGGGCATGTAGGGCGCGAGGAAGAACTTCTGTAGACCGAGTCTTTCCTCGCTGTGATCGTATTCGCATACCGGATTGTCACTGGAGTGGAGAAGAAGCGGCAAGTCCGGATGGGTTTCTATTTCGGCGATCTTTTGCGGAATGACGGCTGGGAAGCCAATGGGAAAGAGCCAGGGATAACGGCCGGTAACAATCCGGATGCCGTCCGGTAGAGGGGTGAGCCGACGCTGGACGCCGAACGGCGCAAGCAGAACCGCATGTGCTGGGAGTGGTACTGAGTAGCGGTCCGTGTTCTGGTATAGGGACGCCCTAAGCTGGTCGAGCTTGAACTGAGCATTCCTGTGGGTGAGTTTATAGATTGTCGTGTATATCTTGTCCACAACCGGGGAGTGATATTGTTCGACGAAGACAGCGTCATGGACCTGAGTCCGAAGGACGCCTTGGTACAGCGTGAGCTTGCCATAGGTGGCCAGGAGAAGGATGATTGCGAAGGTTGGCCAGACCCAGCGCCAGATTGTGCGGTACTGACTGAGGACAACCAGGGCTACGATCAGCGCGCCCAGTGAATTGAGGATGATGTGGCCGTTGTCAGCACGCGAGAAAGCAGCCGGGGCCGAGACACAGGAGAGGCAGATAAGATAGAGGAGCGGGCTGTGCGATGCTTGCGTGCGAGCGCCGGCGATGAAGACACATCCGGCGACCAACAGAAGCAATAGCAGCACAAGCGACTGAAGACTGAATAAAAGCGGGAAGTTGAGGCCGCCGCCACCGACGGCCGCGACATTGTCGAGCAGTCCGATTCTGCGTGCTGTCCACAAGGCCAGGCCCATGACGAGAGCGAAGGATGCGAGACCAACGAACAAATCGGGTCGAGCGGGCCGGACGCACAGGATAAAGAAGAGAATGGTTCCAATTATGAAAACAAGACCCTGTTCCGGGGAGTAAAGGAGCAGGGCCGTCGCACCGATCGAAGCCAGCCCGAAGACGGCGAAGAGGGAAGCTCCGCGCTGGGCGAGAGCATGGACAGCCAGTGCAAGTGCGAGGGCAGCGCAGAACCGGAGCGGGGTATAGTTGGTACCGCTATCTGGAATACCAGTCATGAAAAAGGCCCAGAAGAGCATGAAGATGGTACGCCCGCTGGAGGTGCCGCGTGCCGCAACTTCAACGATCTTCCATAAGAGCCAGGTACCCAGCGCCCACTGCAGGGTCCATGTCAGAAAGTAGCCGTTTCCGAGAGAAACATGACATAGGCGCGCGAACCAGATGGACGGATAAAACATTAGCGGGCCGTAATCGAACTCGAAGTCCCGGAAGAGTCGCCCTCCCATGTCGTACATGGCGTATCGGTCGAGAAAGTATTGCGATTCCATGAGGGGGCCGAGAGGGCGTGCGAGCAACCAGATTAGGGCGCAGGAAATTACGGAGCATGCAACGGCTATAGCTCCCATACGCCAGAACGTGTCTTTGGATTGCGATGTAGAGGCAGGCAGGCGGAGCCCAAGGCCGCGGGTCCAGAGAGCAAATCCAAGGATAAATAGTATCAATAGAAGGATTGCAGCCCGATTGTTAAAGCCAACCAGATAGGAGAATGAGAGACCGTCCTGCTCGGGAACAAAGTAGGGGATGCAATACACCGCGGAGAAGCCGAGAAAGATCACGGCAAGCATGGAGGACAGGCTTCGATTTTGTTCCGGTGCGATCAATAAGGCGTCTCCGCTAATCGCCTAATTCTACATGGCGTATGTCGCGTAAGATGGTCGGAAGACAGGCCAGCGCGAGGTGAGGGGTGGTGGATGGGCAGCATGATAGATGGCGTCAGGGAGGTACGATGATCCGCACGCTGCGTGTACTTGCTGCTACGACGCTGGTGGGGGCGTTTATCTATATGGCGGTGCATACCATGCGCTGGCCACTGATGCAGGATGCGCAGGTAATGCATTACGTCAATTTTCTGACCGATCACGGCTTTGCTCCGTATCGCCAGATTGGCGACATGAATATGCCTGGAGCGTACTGGATGGAGCGCCTGGGCATGACGGTGTTCGGCGCGGGCGACCTGGGATTTCGCGTCTACGATATTTTCCTGATGGTTGCGATGACGGGCGCGATGATTGCGATTGCGTGGCCATATGACTGGCTTGCGGGGATGTTCGCGGGCGTGTTGTTTGCCATGATTCATGCGGCAGACGGGCCCAAGGGAGCAGGGCAGCGCGATGCGGTGATGGCAATGCTGATGGTGGTCGGGCTCGCCTTTCTACTGCACTCGGTGCGCAGGCAGGTGGCGGCGTGGATGCTGATGGGTGGGCTCTTCTTTGGATTGGCGACTGCGGTGAAGCCGACCATAGCTCCGCTGGGCCTGGTGTTGCTTGTGATGGCCGCTTTGATATTGCGCAAGCGGGGTGAGGGAGTAGCGCGATTTGTAGTGTACGGCGTGGTGGGAGGCGCAGTGCCTGCGTTGTTCTTCTTTGGATTTTTACTACACTATCATGCGCTGGATGCTTTTATCGCTATGAACCGAGATGTGACGGCCTACTACTCGCACCTGTACCGCATGTCGTATCTCGATTTGTTGCGTGAGAGCATGCCGCGACCGATGCGAGTGTTAGTACCGTTCGGCCTGGCTGCGGCGGCAATGAATCGCGACTGGAGTAATTGGGAGCGCTGGGCACTGGCGGTGGGTGTTGCGTTTGGAGCCTTCAGTTACTTTGTGCAGGGGAAGGGATACTATTACCAGCGCTATCCGCTGGTGGCGATGACGCTGTTGTGGTTCGCCATTGAGCTGAGTATTGCAGCGCGGCGGCGAGGCGTGGCGCGCGCCATCGGGACTGCCGGGCTGGCGATCGGCATCTTCGGGCTAACACCGATGTTTGCAGAGCGCGCGCGGACCATCTTCTACTCCAACATATTTACCGAGACGCTGGAGACCGATCTGAGGCAGATCGGCGTGGCTGGGCTACAGCATAATGTGCAGTGCCTGGACATGGTGGATGGATGCATGAACGCGCTGTACCACCTGCAGATTGTGCAGCAGACAGGAAGGACGGGAGACAACCTGCTGTTTCCTCCGGATGCGAACTTCGCCGTGGTGCAAAAGGAGCGGCAGAAGTTTTGGGATGCACTGATGGCACACCCGCCGGACGTGTTTGTGATCAGCGACGAGCAGTTCATGGATGCCGCGTCGTTCGACAAGCTGAAGCGGTGGCCGGAGTTTGCACGGTACCTTGCTGACAACTACGAACTGCGCAGCGCGCACAGCTTTCCCATTACGGTGGCTTACAGGATCTATGTGCGCAAGGGCAGCTTTGCGGATGGGCCGGGGCTGTAGGGTTGTCTTATGAGGTTTAAATATCCAACCAAACACAAGTTGCATCCCACTCATTCCGCAAAGAACACGGAATGAATGGGGCACCCGGCGTTGATCAACCCCATTTCCTACAATGTGGACCCCACCCATGACGAACAAGCCGTAATGAATGGTGCCCCCGGTCTATTGAAAAAAGTGACAAGAAAGTTCTTGACATAGAGAACTCTATAATGCAGAGTAGTGAGAGTGGAGGGACGATGCGATGGCAGAGTTCGAGCAGGAAGGCGGTATGACGCGGGACGACCTGGTGCAGCGCGTGGCGCTGATGGAGGCGATGATCGCAGAAGGACGGCGGTATACCGGACGGAACTCATGGATATTTGTTCTGTGGGGGCTGGTGGACCTGACGGCATGGGCGTGGCAGAACTATTCTGCGCATTTGGGGGGAATGTGGGCGTGGCCGATATGCCTGACCACGGGTGTGGTGCTGACCCTGGCCGGCAAGATGATACAGAAGAGCGACAAGGGCTACAGCAGGAATAATACGTGCAGTTATGTGATGGGAGTGTGGGGCATGATGGGGCTGGCGATGGGGATCTATGTGGCGAGCGCAATCGTGACGCACTTTAGCTGGCAATACTCGTACATTGCGGGCCTGCTGATGATGCTTGGCATGGCCCATGCCATTAGCGCGATGCTTCTGCGCTGGGGGATGCAGGGATTGGTTGCGGCTATGTATTGGGCAGGCGGTGTGGCTATCTTCGTCTGCAATTCTGGCAGGGCGACGAATGCCATCATGCTGTTTGAGATGGGCGTCGTGATGATGCTGTTCGGGCTGTATGCAATGGGCAGAGAACCAAGACGCAGCGGGCTTCAAGGAGGATGCGCATGACAAACATGGAGCGGGAAGACGGGACGACGCGGGAGGACCTGGTGCAGCGCGTGGCACTGATGGAGACGATGATTGCCGAGGGACGGCAGAGCACAGTACGTTTTGGCTGGATATTTTTCTTATGGGGATTGATCGATCTGGTGGGCGTCGGCTGGGACGAGCTGAAGTCCGATTTCAGGTGGGTGTGGCCGATTACGATTTCCGCAGGCTTCGTACTTCAGTTCATTATTCTTGCGCTGCGCCGAAAGAGAGGCCACCGCTGCGGGGGAAGCATGCGCGGGCGGAGCGTGGCCGCGGTGTGGCGGATGATGGGACTGACGGTGCTGCTGTATGTGGTTGCAGCCATCGTGCAGCATAAGGCGGGACAGATTTCATACATCGCAGCGATCCTGATGTTCGTCGGCATGGCGCACGCCATTAGCGCGATGATCCTGCGCTGGCTGGCACAGGGCATTGTTGCGGGTATCTGGCTGGCAGGCGGGGTTGCCACTTTCTTCGTTCCGAGATCGTATGTGCTGAGCGTTTTTATCGCAGAGATGTGCTTTGGGATGATTCTCTTTGGGCTGTACGCGATGTGGATGGAGCGGCAGGACGCGGCGGTGGTAGCGGGGCAGACGAATGCCTGAGCTTCCGGAACTCGATCCCGTAGTACATGGAAAACTGCGTCTGGCTGTGCTGTCGCTGCTGGTGGGCGTGGAGGAGGCGGACTTCACGTGGCTGCGCGACAAGACCTCATCCACCGACGGCAACCTGGGAGCGCAGATGCTGAAGCTGGAAGAGGCGGGTTATGTGGCCATGCAGAAGCGATTTGCGGGGCGCAAGCCGCAGACGCTGTATCGCATGACTCCGGCAGGACGCAGGGCACTGGTGAAGTATGTGTCTGCACTGAAAGAATTGTTGGGCGGAGCTTTGTAAGGAAATTGTCGGGGCCAGTACTCATCCAAATAAACACATGGAGGGAAGATGCGGAACCAAATTGTATGGATGGCTTGTGTGCTGCTTGCGGCAGGTACAGCCAATGGGCAGACGACCGGGGCGAAGGCGGGAGTACAGACAACGACCAGCAATCTGACGTTTGACGTGGCTTCGGTGCGGCTGTCGCCTGCGCCCGACATGGCTGCGATGATCGCTGGACTGCAGGCGGGCAGGAAGCCGAATTGGGTACGCGTGGATGGAACGCGTGCGACGTTTAATTATGAATCGGTGACCGACCTGATTGCGTACGCGTATAAGATGCAGCGATATGAGATCGCTGGGCCGGAGTGGATGGTGACAGACCGCTTCGATATTGAAGCGCGACTACCGGATGGCGCTACCAAGGACGATGTGCCGACGATGTTGCGCGCCTTGTTGGAAGACCGGTTCAAGCTAACCAGTCATAACGAGATGCAGGACCAACCTGTTCTTGGGCTGGTGATTGGCAAGGGAGGATCCAAGTTAAAAGAGTCCACCGAGAAGTTGGCGGCAATTGACGAGAGTGAGCCGCTAAAGCCAGGCGAATCGAAGATGGACACTCCAGACGGACCGATTCGGTTGATCAAAAATGAGGATGGATCGACGACCTACGAGATGGGCATGCGGGGCACCTTCACACTGAAGTATGACGGCGAGAGTTCTACCATGCACATGGCAGCCAGCTCGATTACCATGAAGGGTTTTGCCATGATGCTGAATACGCTGGGCGCGGGTCAAGGACGCCAGATTGTAGACATGACGGGAGTGACAGGCAACTATGAAGCGGCGGCCGATTTCTCGCTTATGGATTTGATGGCTAGCCTGAGTAGTCAGGGAATCAACCTACCGGTCAGGCCGAGAAGTGGTGGGGGAAGCAGTGAGGCAACCGATCCGGAAGGCGGCGCGACTGTCTCTGCGGCTTTAAATATACTTGGCCTGAAGTTGGAAAAGAGCAGGGCAAAAGTGGACCGGCTGGTGATTGACCATGTAGAGAAGTTGCCTACGGAGAACTGACGAAACGGACGACTGCTCCAGGTTGAGTAGTCGTCTGTTTGTACAGTTGGAGAGGTGTTGCTTCTACAACGCCTGGCGAACCGGTTCCCGCGGTGCAGCGAAGAAGACGTTGGAGATGACTGCTCCTGCAATCGCGCCCAGGATTGGTGCGAGCCAGAACATCCAGAGCTGCGATAGAGCCCATCCGTGAACGAACAGCGCGGGCCCGGTGGAGCGGGCCGGGTTGATGGATGCGTTGGTGATGGGGATGGCGACCAGGTTGGTAAGCGTGAGGGCGAGTCCGATGGCGATTGGTGCGAAGCCCTTGGGCGCGCGCTCGTCGGTGGACCCGAGAATTACGATCAGAAAGAAAGCTGTGCAGACGACCTCCGTGATGAAACATGCTTCCAGAGAGTAGCCGCCCGGCGAATGCACTCCGTAACCGTTGCTGGCGAAGCCGCCCAGCGCGAAATCGGGTTTGCCCATCAGAATCGTTAGCAGCGCAGCCGACGCAAAGATTGCACCCACCACCTGGGCCGCCACGTAGGCCGGGAGTTCCTTGAGGGGGAAGCGCTTGGCCACTACCAGCCCCACCGAGACAGCAGGGTTCAGGTGACATCCGGAGATGTGACCAAGGGCGAACGCCATGGTCAACACGGTAAGACCGAAGGCCAGGGCAACCCCGGCAAAGCCAATGCCGAGCCCGGGAAAAGCAGCCGCGAATACCGCCGCACCGCAACCCGCGAAGACCAGCCAGAAAGTGCCGAACATTTCTGCAATGGAGCGTTTGAATAAGGACATATACGGACCTACTCCCTTCTCAAAGATTATTTTTTGAGCCCTGGTTGCCCTGCCACTGGCGAATGCTACCACGCGACGCATAGACGTTGCATCCATTTCTCTGCTGTGCCGATGTGAGAACCTTGCTGTGCTTCCGGCGCTGGTAGACCAGGTGGTGAATTCGCGCACGGAAAATTGAGGGGGTGCGGCTCTGCCTAGGCTACTTTGTTCAGTTTGCTGTGGCGGATGCTATAGCCGAAGAAGATGACCATGCCGACGACGAGCCAGATGACCAGGCGGAGCCAGGTTTCGCCGGGTAGGCCAAGCATCATGGCCAGTGAGATAAGGATTCCCAGGACGGGGGTAAGCGGAGAAAATGGCGCGCGGAAGGGGCGTGCGAGCTCTGGACGGCGGAAACGCAGCACTAATACGCCAGCACATACGATGATGAAGGCAAGCAGTGTACCGATGCTGGTCATTTCGCCCAGTTTATCCAGCGGGATGGTAGATGCGAAAACGGCGACGACGAGGCCCACCGTAATCGAAGATATCCACGGTGTGCGGAAACGTGGATGGATATTGCTGAATGTTTTAGGAAGAAGGCCATCCTTCGACATGGCGAAGAAGACGCGGCTCTGACCGAGCAACATCACAATCATGGTGCTGGTGAGTCCCCCCAGCGCGCCCAGCTTGACTAGCAGACTTCCCCATTTGACGCCGGTTGCGTCAATGCCAACTGCCAGGGAATCGGGCACGTTGAGATAGTGGTAATTCACCAGGCCGGTGAGGACGAGCGCCACCAGAATGTATAGCACGGTGCATAGCACGAGCGAGCCAAGAATGCCGATGGGCATGTCGCGTTTCGGCGTCTTGGCTTCCTGAGCGGCGGTGGATACAGCGTCGAAGCCGATGTACGCGAAGAAAATTACGCCTGCGCCGCGCAGTACTCCTGACCATCCGAACGATCCGAAGGAGCCGGTGTTGGGCGGCAGGAAAGGATGCCAGTTGACTCGCGGAAGCTCTGGATGATGGAGCAATGCCGATCCGCCGATGGCAAGGAAGATGACCAGCACCACGAGTTTGATCACAACAATTAGGCTGTTGAAGTTTGCCGACTCGCGGATGCCGATGACCAGGATGGTTGTAACTAAGAGGATGCCGAGGAAGGCAACCAGGTTGAAGTCGCCGTGGCGTTGCGGCAAGGTTGCGGGATCGATACCCAACACCGCCAGTTTTTTTGCCACACGACCGAGGAACTCCCAATTTCCGTTGTAGAGGACGAAGACAGAGCCGGGAGTTCCGGCGAGCTCGGGGGGCAGGCGCAGTCCGAAGTCCTGGCCCAGGCTGAGGACATAGCCACTCCAGCCTGAACATACCGTGGCCGCGCCGAAGGCGTACTCAAGAACAAGGTCCCAACCGATGATCCAGGCGAAGATTTCACCCAGCGTGGCATAACCGTAGGTATAGGCTGATCCGGCGACGGGGATCATGGCGGCGAACTCTGCGTAGCACAAACCCGCGAAGACGCATCCTATAGCGGCAACGATGAAGCTGTAGACTACGGCTGGGCCGGCATAGCGTGCTGCTGCAGGGCCGGTGAGCACAAAGATGCCTGTGCCGATGATGGCACCTATGCCAAGCGCGATCAGACTGCCAGCGCCCAGTGTGCGCTTCAGGGTATGCTCGCCAGTTTCGACGGCCTCGCCCATGATAGCTTCCAGCGGTTTGGTCCTAAGCAGCATCGACATTGGCGGTTCTGTCTCCTGATTTTCGTAAGTATTCAATTAGCTTGCGTCTTCACCTGCTGCGCTAGACCTTGCACCCAGGCGCATCCATATCAGATAGACAGGTATCCCAAGCAGCACAAGGACGAGGCCGGGCCAGGTGTACTGGGGTTTGTAACGCAAGAGTACAACACAAATCCACGCTGCCATCAGAATATAGAGTGCGGGAAGAATGGGGTAGCCGAAGGCTCGATAGGGGCGCGGCTCATCGGGGCGTGTGCGACGAAAGACAAAAAGGCCGGCGATGGTGAGGATATAGAAGACAAGCACGGCGAAGATGACGTAGTCCAAAAGCTGACCGTAGCTGCCGGAGAGGCAGAGCACGCAGGTCCATACACACTGCACCCAGAGCGAGTTGACGGGGACGCCGCTGCGCGGGCTGAGTGTGCCGACGGACCGGAAAAAGAGACCGTCTCTGCTCATGGCGTAGTAGACACGCGCGCCGGCGAGAAGCATTCCGTTGACGCAGCCGAAGGTTGAGATGAGGATGGCGCCAGCCATGAGCTTGGCGCCGATGGCCCCGAATGCAGATTCCATGACGGCAGTGGCGACGCGGTCCTGCGTGGCGAACTGGATGCCGCGACCGGCGAGGGTGGATGCGGTTGGCGATCCCGCCATGGGAAGAACGCTGAGATAGACGAAGTTGCAGAAGATGTACAGAAGCAGGACGACGCCGGTGCCGAGGGCAAGACTGAGGGGAAGATTGCGGCGAGGGTTCTCGATCTCTCCCGCGGTGAAGGTGACATTGTTCCACGCATCTGCGCTGAAGAGGCTGCCGACCTGCACAACGGCGACGACGGTGAGCAGTCCGACGAATGCGGTTGGGCCGCCAATGCCGACCTGCACTGCGTGGGTGGTATGCCAGCCTGATCCGGCCCAGAAGTTTTGCCAGCCAGCGCCGAAGTTGGCTGCGATGGCTGTGGAGTTCTTGGCAATGAGGCCAACGAAAACGACTGCGGCAAGAGCAAGGACTTTGGCGGAGGTGAAGACATTCTGCACCGACGCTCCAAGTTTGATGCCGAATGTGTTGAGCAGGGTAAGCAGGGTGATGATGAAGATGGCAGCGAGGTTCGCGGTGTTCAGGCCGATGTCCATGTTGCCAAGGACCATGGGGCCAATGGGGATTGCCGGGACATGCGCGATGTGCCAGAGCCAGTTGCCAGCGCTGATGGAGGGGAAGAAGACGCCGAGGAACTTGCCAAAGGCGACGCCGACCGCGGCGATGGTGCCGGTCTGGATGACGAGGAATAGCGTCCAGCCATAGAGGAAGCCGCAGAGTGGGCCGAGCGATTCGCGCAGATAGACGTACTGGCCACCTGCCTTGGGCATCATGGCGGCCAGTTCGCCGTAGCTGAGTGCGCCGATGAGTGTCATTAGTGCGGTGACCAGCCAGGCTGCGATGAGCAGCGTGGGAGAGCCGACGGTACGGCTCATATCGGCTGAGACGATGAAGATGCCGGAGCCGATCATGGAGCCCATGACGATAGCGGTGGCGGAGAATAGGCCCATGCCGCGCACAAAATGCGGGGCTGGGAGTGGATCAACCTGATGGATGCGGGATGAAGTCACGTACCCTTAGTTCTATCGCAGACGGGCGAGAAAGTCGCGTGCGACGTGATCGACGGTCTGGCCGTCGGCGAAGAGGGCGGAGATAACGGCGACGGAGTCCGCACCGGCTTCGATGACGCTGCGCGCGTGATCGCGGGTGATCCCTCCGATGGCGACCAGCGGCTTCGTGGTAAGGGCGCGAGCGTGGCGTACGCCTTCGAGACCAACGACGGGGTCGGGGTTGAGCTTGGTCCCGGTGGTGAAGACGGGGCCGATGGCGATGTAGTCGGCGCAGCTTTGGTCGGCGATGCGGACTTGTTCGGGAGTGTGCGTGGAGACTCCGACGATGCGGTCCGGGCCGACGATGCGGCGGGCGTCTTCCGGGAAGAGATCGTCCTGGCCGACGTGGACGCCATCAAAGTTGGCGAGGACGGCGAGGTCGGCGCGGTCGTTGAGTATGAGACGGCAGGGGCTGGAGGAGAATGCCTTGCGGAGGACTGCGCAGGCGCGGAGAATTTCCTGCGGCGAGCCATTTTTATCGCGGTACTGCAGCAGGGTGACCCCAGCGGCGCGGAGTTCGCTGGCAACGGCGGCGAGCGAGAGGCTGCGCGCGGCAAGGAGTTCGGCGTCGAGGATGGGGTAGAGGTGCGGTAGTTGAAGAGGTGATTCCATGACATTCCGATCGGAGGCATTGGTGAAGATCGGTGCCAGGCCTCTTATTCTGATTTTTTAGTCGACCGCTCGAAGAAGCGCTCCATGAATTTGGTGTCGAATTTTCCGGCGCGGAACTCGGGGTCGTCGAAGATACGCTGGTGGAGCGGAATAGAAGTATAGATTCCCTGGACGACAAACTGGGAGAGCGCGCGCTGGGTCTTGTTCATGGCCTCTTCGCGATCCTTGCCCAGGCAGACTAGCTTGGCGATGAGAGAGTCGTAGTAGGGTGGGACGACGCCCTCGGCGTACTGGGCGGTGTCGACGCGGACGCCATTGCCTCCGGGTAGATTGAAGGCAGTAATGGTTCCGGCGCTGGGGGTAAATTTTTCGGGATGCTCGGCGTTGATGCGGCACTCAATGGCGTGGCCGGTAACGGTGACCGGAGTGGTGACGATGTCGGAGAGGCGCTCGCCAGCTGCGATGCGGATTTGCGCCTTGACGAGGTCGATGCCAGTGACCATCTCTGTGACGCAATGTTCCACCTGAATGCGGGTGTTCATCTCGATGAAGTAGATCTTGCCGTCCTCATCCATTAGGAACTCGATGGTGCCTGCGTTCCAGTAGCCAACGTCCTTCATGCAGCGCTCGATGGTGCGGCCCAGTTCGGCGCGCAGCTTGGGGGAGACCATGAGGCTGGGAGCCTCTTCGATGAGCTTCTGGTGGCGGCGCTGGATGGAGCACTCGCGCTCGCCGAGGCTCATTACGTTGCCATGCTCGTCGGCGAGAACCTGGAACTCGATGTGGCGGGGGCGCTCGATGAACTTCTCCATGTAAAGGTCGCCATTGCCGAAGGCCCCGGCGGCTTCGCTGGATGCCTGCTGGAAGAGGGTTGGCAGCTCTTCGGCGGAACGAACGATGCGCATTCCGCGACCACCGCCTCCAGCGACCGCCTTGAGCATCACAGGATAGCCGATGGACCGCGCACAGGAGAGTGCAGCAGTCTCGTCCGCGAGAATGCCCTCGGAGCCGGGGAGGATGGGGACCTTGGCCTTCTTCATGGTCTGGCGCGCGGTGGACTTCTCGCCCATCATGCGCGTGACCTCGGGCGGCGGGCCAATGAACTTGATGTTCGATGCGCGGCAGACTTCGGCGAAGTTGGCGTTTTCGCTGAGCAGGCCGTAGCCAGGATGGATTGCGTCGACGTCGGCAATCTCTGCGGCAGAGATGACGGCGGGGACGTTGAGATAGCTCTCGGCGGAGCGCGGCGGGCCGATGCAGATGGCCTCATCGGCAAAGCGGACGTGCAGGCTGTTGCGGTCGGCCTCGCTGTAGACGGCGACCGTGCGGATCCCCATTTCGCGGCATGCGGAGATGACGCGCAGTGCGATCTCACCACGGTTTGCAATCAAAATCTTACGAAACATATGCCGCCTTTGAGTGATATAGAACCCCAACGTCTCGACTCATGCAGCGATTCTCCCATATGCCAAAATGCGGGGATTCTTCGCTACGTTCAGAACGACAACCCTTTCAGTGTGGGCGGATGGCGAAGAGGGCCTGGCCGAACTCGACCGGCTGGCCGGTTACTGCGATGCGTTTGACGACCTCTCCGGCAACATCGCTCTCAATCTCGTTCATCAGCTTCATGGCCTCGACGATGCACAGTACCTGGCCGACTTCTACCTGATCGCCCACCTGGACGAAGGTTGGCGCACCGGGTGAGGGCGAGTCGTAAAAGGTGCCGACGATGGGCGACTTGACCTCATGCAATTTCTCCTCGGGCGCGGCAGAGGGCGTTGCGGTGGGTGCAGCAATGGGACTGGAAATACCTCCGCCGCTGCTTGCCATTAGCTGCGCCAGTTGCGCGGGATCGATTCCGGGAGCGGTCGAACCGGCGGCACCGGCAAACTTAATACGCACTTTCAGGTCTGTGCGCTCCATATCAAACTCGGCGATCCCGTTTTCTTTCAGGAAATCAACCAGTTCGCGCAGCTCCTTCAGCTTATTGCTGTCCTTGCTGTCCATCATTCCTCTTCCTTGCGACCCAATCGGGCCTGGTAAATCTATAGTTTGTTTAAATCTCGACGTACTTACAACTCGATCCAGGCCTTAGGGCTTGGAGTGAGAATCTCGCAACCGGTACGGGTGACCAGCACTGTATCTTCGATGCGCAGGCCAAACTTGCCGGGCATGTATATGCCGGGTTCAATTGTAACCATCATTCCGGCTTTGAGCTTCTCTGTTCTCTTGGCGGCGAGCCGGGGCTCCTCGTGAATCTCCAGTCCAAGGCTGTGTCCAGTGGAGTGGGTGAACCACTGGGCCAGGCCTGCACGACGAAGGACGGAACGGCATACCTCGTCGACATCGCCGGTGACGACACCTGCGCGGACAGCTGCGACACCGGCTTCCTGCGCCTCAAGCACAGCGTCGTAGGCGGTACGCTCTTCGGCAGTGGCGCGACCCATGTGGAGGGTGCGAGTCATGTCAGAGCAGTAGCCATCGAGGACGACGCCGAAGTCCAGAGTGACGAATCCGCGCCTGGGCAACCTCGCCAGGGTGGCGTGGCCGTGGGGCCGGGACGATCGCTCGCCGCTGGCAATGATGGTCTCAAAGGACATACCCTCAGCGCCGGCAACACGCGCCGCGTGCTCCAACTCGGCGGCTACCGCCATCTCTGTCATGCCGGGCTGGATAAAGGTGAGGATGTGGTCGAAGAGTTTACATCCAAGCGCGGCTGCGGCGCGTAGTTTGGCGATCTCATCGGCGTCCTTGATCTGGCGCAGGCGTGCGACCAGCGGATCAAGAGCGACGAAGAGGGAATGGCGTTTCCTGGATGGGACCGCCTTGCGCATGTTGGCCAGGGCTGCGACGGTGGTCTGCGTCTGATCGAATCCACAGCGCTGGATGCTGGCGGCTGCGATCCACTCACAGGCTTCGGTGAGCGGGGCCTTGGTGGCAATTACAACCTGGGTTCCAACGGCTTCGGCGTTAGCCTGGGCGATGTATCTGCCGTCGGTGAAGAGTACGGCGCGCTTCGCCTTGGGCGATGTTCTGCGCGATGGGCAGGGAAGCACCAGGGCTGCGCTGGAGCCGGTAAAGCCGCACAGCCATCGGACATCGGGAAGATGAGTGACCAGAAGCGCATCGACCCCGGCTGCATGCGCGGCATCGGCGGTTCTTTTCTTGCGTGAATTCAAGCTCATCCGAACCATTCTACCAATAGGACGGGGTGAGCAATCAGTAAACTTGGGGGAGCTAGTATGCGTATGAAAACGGGTATCATACGGTATGAGCGGATTTGTGGCCGATCCACCGCAGGCAAAGCATAAAAACGTACTTACCCGACGTAACTTTCTGCTGGGTAGTGCAGCTGCGGCCAGCGGGTTGGCGCTCTATTCGGGCGAGATTGCACGCCACGAGATCAGCGTTGAATCCCGCACGTTGACGCTGGCAAAGCTGCCCGAAGCGTTTCAGGGGTACCGCATAGCTCAGATCAGCGATATCCACTTCGATGAGTACACAGAGCCCTCGTTTGTGCACCGTGTTGTGAGCGAGGTGAACCGTCTGGTACCGGACCTGGTTCTGCTTACCGGCGACTACATCAGCAATACACCCTTGGGACAAAACTTTGCGGCGGGAGCCATGCTGCGCTGCGCCGACAAGTTGCGCGGACTGGCCTGCCCGCTGCGCTATGCAGTGATGGGAAACCACGACTCCTTGCTGGGGCCTCCGCTGATACGCGCTGGTCTGGCGTCGGCGTCCATACCAATGCTGTTCAACCAAAACGTCGCAATTGAACGGAATGGACAGCGGCTATGGTTGGCAGGTCTGGCTGATCCCCTATCGAACGTGCCTAACCTGCAGCAGGCCATTCCTTTCAATGCCGATGGGCCGGTCATCCTGCTGTGCCACGCGCCGGACTACGCCGACAACGTGCTGGCGCATGGGTACGATGCCGTGGTGGATGTGATGTTGTCAGGACACTCTCACGGCGGGCAGGTGCGGATGCCGATTGTGGGTGCGCTGCATCGCGTATACGGCGCCATAAAATATGTTCAGGGAATGTACCAGCTTGGCAGAATGCAGCTGTATGTGAACAGGGGGATCGGGACGGTGGGCGTGCCCTTCCGGCTGAACTGCCCGCCGGAGATCACTTTGTTTACGCTTAGTAAGTCCTAGTTACCAGGTCGTAGGTTCAAGAACAATCTTTAAGGTGAGAAGTTCAAGCTCGTCGCTATGCGATCTAGCGGGCTCGACCGACAGGCTTCTTTTCGCGAGGAAGGACGGAGACATTGGAGGCTGCTTTGGGATCGCACATGCGCACCATCCAGGCATCGAGCAGGCTGCGCTTGAAGCGCCAGCGGTTGCCCAGCTTAAAGGCGGGAATGAAACCCTCAGAGGCGTAGCGGTAGAGGGTGTCGCCGCTAATGCCTAGATAATCCGCTGCCTGGCGGATATCCATCACCTCACGCATCATTTGCTGGACTGCACCCGCCATGGAAGGACGCTCCTGAATGCCGAAGATACCGGGTAAAGGCCAGCCATACCCGACAATCCCTTTTGTATCCCGAAATTGGGGCTAGGGCAACAGGATTCTAACTCTTCAAGCGTAAGTGCATGGTTTTGCTACTAACTGATTGATAAACAAAGAGGGCGGTAATCTCCTGTATAGGAAGCTGCCGCCGCTCAATTTGTTAAAACTGCACTACTTAGCGGGTTGAAGACCGCGAATGACGGCGAAGATATCCTCGCCAACGGTGCGCGTTTGTGCGACCGCGTCGGCGATTGCAATGTCGCAGATTTTGGTTCCCTTCAGCACGGCCATGCGTCCGAACTTGCCTTCGTGCACCATGTCGATGGCCGCCATGCCATAGCGGGTGGCGAGCATGCGGTCGTAAGCAGTGGGGGTGCCACCACGCTGGGTATGGCCCAGGTTGACGGAGCGCGTCTCGTAGCCGGTGCGCTTCTCGATCTCCTCGGCCAGGATCTGGCCGATACCGCTGAGGCGGGCGTGACCGAAGGAGTCCAGTTTGTCGCCCACCGTAACCTGACCTTTGACGTCGGGCAGCTTGGCACCCTCGGCGACCACCACGATGCCGAATCGCTTGCCACACTCCCAGCGCGCGCGCAGCAGACGCTCCACGTCGTCCATGTCAATGGGCTTCTCCGGCGTGAGGATGACGTCCGCACCGCCAGCGATGCCGGCAGTCACAGCGATCCATCCCGCGTCCCGTCCCATGACTTCGACTACCTGGACGCGGCTGTGCGCTTCGGTGGTGGAGTGCAGGCGGTCGACCGCCTCGGTGGCGATCATCACGGCGGTGTCGAAACCGAAGCACGCATCTGTGCCGCTGAGGTCGTTGTCGATGGTCTTTGGCACGCCGACCACCTTGACGCCGCGCTCGGCCAGTTCGACGGAGATGGACTGGGTGTCGTCGCCGCCCATGGCGATCAGCGCATCCAGCTTCTCGTCCTGAATCACCTTGAGGCACTTCTCAAAGCCGCCGGGGATTTTTTTAATATTGGTACGCGAAGAGCGCAGGATGGTGCCGCCACGATGCAGCATACCGCTCATGGAATTCATGCTGAGTGGCATGGTTCGGTCTTCCAGCACGCCCCGCCAGCCTTCCATAAAGCCGACAAACTCATCGCCATAGTGCAGCACTCCCTTATGTACTACAGCGCGAATCACAGCGTTCAGGCCAGGACAGTCCCCGCCCCCCGTCAACATTCCAATGCGCATGAAAGACCCCTGCTTAGAAAATATTCGATCATGCCCATGATACTGCAAGTGCGATGGCGGGTTGGTGAGCGATGTCACACAAGGATGGGGTTCAGAAAGGGGATTGTTGTCAATTCGGCTCGTGATATTGTCTGTACGTTACAGAAAGAGGGGGGTGCTGTGAAGTGTATTTATGCGCTTGCCGCAGTCGTGCTGTTCTCACCGATAGTGCTTACCTCCGCGCAACAGACGCCAGCAGCCAATTCGCAACCGGCTCCAGTGGTCACTTCACAAGGATTACCTGCCAATACGCAACAAGCTCCGGCAAGCCGTTCCCTAGCTCCAGGTTTACCGCCGCAGCCCGCACCGAAGGTTGCACATGAGGCAAACTTCGACGCGGAGCGCGCCCAGGCCAACCAACTTTATCTTGCAGGAAAGCGACTCGAAGCTCTGCCACTGTATGAGGATTTGTGCCGTCAGGACCAGAGTCTTGCGGTCTTTGCAGAGCGGCATGGCTTGGGACTGATCGCAAAGGCGGGTACTTTTTCCGACCCAAAGCAGCAGCAGGCGATATATACGGAGGGCATGAATGAGTTGACACGCGCCCAGAAACTGGGCGACGACAGCCCTGCAGTCATCAATATGGTCAGCACATACTCCAGAACGCCATTTGGAGTTGTTACAACTGGATCGATGGGGACTCTTCCGCTGACCATCGGGTATTACTACAAAGGCTCACCACAGGTCCAGCCATTGATCCAGCAGGGCGAGGCCGCCTTCAACCATAACGATCTGTCTACCGCGCTTAAGTTCTATCTTGCCGCTGCGGTCGCAGATCCGAGTTTGTACAGTGCAGCCCTGTTTGCAGGGGATGTCTACTTTCGGCTCAAGGACTTCAGCAACGCCGGTGTGTGGTTTGCCAAGGCGATTGCGATCGATCCTGACCGCGAGACGGCCTACCGATACTGGGGTGACGCATTGATGCAGGCGGGTGACAACGCGGGAGCGCTGGTGAAGTATGAGCAGGCCATCGCGGCCGAGCCCTACACACTGTCGACCATGAGCGGGCTAAAAGAGTGGGGAGCGCAGACTCGCACCGCGTTGTTGATTCCGGTTATGCATCATCCCTACCTGCCACGAAACAACGGCAAGATTACAAATGCAGACCAGTTTGCCGAGACGGGAGACGGAAGAAGTAGCTGGCTGGTCTACGCACAGTCGAGGCTGGCGCACGACCCCACCGTCATCTTCGATCAGTGGGTGATGGGCGGTTCTGTTCCCAACACACCGCAGTATAATTTCGTGCCGAACGGATATGTTCACACGCTGGCTGAAGAAGTGGATGCGATCAATGCACTGCTGGATGACCTTAAACATAAGATGTCTGCTGGATCTGTAACCGAGGACAAGCTGCTACCCGAGTTGAAGACCATGCTACAGATGCAAAAAGACCAGATGCTGGAACCGTTCATACTGATCAGCTTCAACGATGCAGGGCTGCGCCACGGCTACCCTGAGTACCGCTCGGCGCACCGTGACCTGGTGTTCAAATACATCGATCGCTACCTGATCGATCACAGTGGAACCCCCGTAACCCAGCACCCAAACTGGGTGCCAGTTCAGCCGCCTGCGAACTAGCTGCGACGGAAATTTTTTTAGGTTGCGAGGTGCGAATACAGCGGCAGCGAGCGCAGAGTTGTGCGTCCTTCCGCGAAGGTTCTCGGTTGAGGGGAGCGGCATAAGGATCGTATGATGAAACCACTCTGCTGATGCGAGTTCCATGACAGGAAGGGAGTCTGTATCCGATGCCGAGGGCGAAGGAGTATACGGTAACGATTGAAGATAAGCCGGGCGCGCTGGGCGGTTGCTTTCTGGCGTTGGCGCAGCGTGGGGTCAACATCCTGGCCTTTCAATCGTATGTGGAGGAGGGCGAGAGCCTGACGCGTTTCCTGGTAGACGATGTGGAGGGTGCGCGTGCCGTGCTGGGCGGGCAGGGCATGATCTTCGAGGAGACGGATGTGGCTGTGGTGCGGGTGGCGCACCGTCCCGGCGAACTGGCGCGGGTGGCTGCGCGGCTGGGCGAGAATAAGATCAATATCGACTACTCCTACTGCGGGCTGGAGCATGGAACGACGCAGGAGGTGGTGGTGTTTGGAGTGGACAATGTGCCGGCGGCAGTGAAGCTGCTGGATGAGTTGGCCGGCGAGAGTACTGCGTAGTCCCAGCCCCCCCCACAAACCGTGATAGAGGTCACATCCCCCGAGCCAGCGATGCGCATTATATGGATGCGAGTAGCATAGGGGGCCTGAAGATGAAGGGAAAGACGTCTCGCCGCAATTTTCTGTCCACCGGGTTGATGCTTCCGGTGGTGAGTGCTGGATCCAGCCTGGGAATCTTGAATCTTTCCGCACAGACACCTGCTTCACCTGCGGGTTCGCCGCTGAAACTGAGTTACAAGACGCTGGGCAAGACGGGGCTGAAGGTGACCTCGGTGGGCATGGGATGCATGATTACATCCGACCCAAGCGTGGTGACGCGTGCGGCGGATCTCGGGATCACCTACTTCGATACGGCGCGCGGCTATCAGCGCGGCAACAACGAGCGCATGGTGGGCGCGGCGCTGGGCAGCAAACGCAAACAGGTGGTGCTATCCACCAAAACGGAGGCGCGCGATAAGGCGGGGATGGCGAAAGAACTGGACACCAGCCTGAGCGAGCTGAAGACAGATTTTGTGGACGTGTGGTATCTGCATGGCAAGAGCAGCCCGAGCGAGATTCACGACGACATGATTGAAGCGCTGCAGCTTGCCAAGCAGCAGGGCAAGGCGCGGTTTGTGGGCATCAGCACACACAGCGGGCAGGCGGAACTGATTCCGTGGATGGTGCAGAAGGGGGTGTTCGACGTGGTGCTGTCGGGCTTCAACTTCACCATGGAGAGCACTGGGGTTGAACAGGCCATCGATGCCGCGTCCAAGGCGGGCATGGGTGTGGTGGCAATGAAGGTGATGGCGGGTGGAGCGCGCAGCCAGAAGCCAGGGCAGACCCTACAGAGTGCGCTTAAGTGGGTGACCAACCATCCCAGCGTTGCGACCGCTATTCCCAGCATGACGGACATGAGCCAACTGGATGAAAACGTGCAGGCCATGGGGAGCACGTTGACGGCGGAAGACCACCGGGTGCTGGCCGCGCACCTGGAGATGATTCAGTCGGAATACTGCCGCATGTGTGGTAAGTGCGATGGCACCTGTGCACAAGGGCTGCCGGTAGCCGATGTGTTGCGCTACGTGACCTACGCCGATGGATACGGTCAGTTTGCGCTGGGGCGGGAGAGGTATCTGCAGATGGCCAGCCAACATGTGACTGCGCGCTGTGGCGATTGCGCGGAGTGCACCGTGCAGTGTCCGCATGGCGTGCAGGTGCGCATGCGGATGAAGCAAGCCCAGGAGCTCTTCGCATGAGGATTGCGTATCCGGCGCTTGCTCTGCTTCTGCTGACGGCGGGGATGATGCACGCGCAGGATTATCTGAGCTGCCAGCTTGCTTCGGGATGGACTCAGTCCGAGGCGATTCATCCCTATACTGCGGATAATCTGTACGACTACAAGGACGGCGGAGCGGAAGGATACCTGATCTACGGCTTTGCCGGGATGAAGTCGCTGAACTGCAAGTCGGGCGAGAATACACTGACGATCGACTTGTCGGAGATGAACGATGCCGATGCGGCGTACGGGTTATTCGCCAGCAATCGCGATCCGCGTGCGCCTATCGCGAAGATTGGGATGGGTGGACAGGTGCAAGCACTGAGCTCTACCTTCGCCAAGGGTAAGTATTATGTGGAGATTGTGCTGAACCCCGCTGATCCCAACAGCGACCATACGACGGAGCTGACGGCCCTGGTCAACAAGATGGCACAGCGCATGGTAGGACGCGAGACTCCGCCCGAGGCGCTGGCGTGGTTTGTTACGGAGGATCAAAGCACAATGGGCGTTGTCCCGCAGAGTGTGCTGGGGCTGAAAGAACTGAAGCACGGCTATGTGGCGAAGTACAAACAAGGACAAGCATTTCTGGTGCTGGAGGATACGCCGGAGTCGGCGGCGGCGGTGCTGAAGGTGCTGCGGCAGAAGTATGATGGCGCGGCCGATGCCAAGGTTGGGGATGATGCGTTCCAGGCGAAGGCTCCATACCTGGATGGGATATGCATCTTTCGCAAGGGGCGAACGCTTGGAGGGTATGCCAACCTGCCAACCGCGCAGGAGGCTGCTACGCAGGCGGTGAAGCTGGCGGCTCGGATTCCATAGGCGAGATCACTATTTCCAGCGGAAGATGCGAACCGATACAGCGAAAGGCACGGCCAGCCACGCCAGCAGAACTGCGATGGGGACAAGCATGTGTTGCAGGCCAATGCCCTGCAGCATGTTTCCGCGCAGCGCTTCGATGGCTGCGGTGAGGGGTAGTGCGCGAACGACGGGTTGAATCGCCGCAGGAAAGCGCGACGCCGAGAAGAAGACGCCGGACAGTATCCACATGGGAAGCATGACCAGATTCATGAGGCCCGATGCGGCCTCCATGGTGCGGGCGCGCGAGGAGACAAGCAGCCCCAGTGCGGAGAAGGAGAGCGAGGCGAGCACGCAGAGCAGGGCCAGTTGCCAGAGCGATCCGCGGAATGGGACGCCAAAGATGAGGCGGGCAAAGCCGAGGAAGGCCACCACCTCCAGCACAAGCATGGTGAGGCGAGAGATGAGGTAGGCAGCAAGAAACTGCCAGCGATGCATGGGCGAAGCGACCAGTCGCTTGAGCAATTTTTTCTGCCGTGCCTCGACGATGGAGAAGCCGATGCCCCAGATTGCCGAACCCATCAGGTTCATTCCCAGCAGGCCGGGCACAACAAAATCGATATAGCGCGATCCGGGTTCGTGGACGAGACGGTCGGTTGATGGAACAGCGTTGCGGCGGCCGGCTGCGGTTTGCAGGGCGCGATCAGCCAGCAGGCGTGCAGTGCGCGCGTCGGGATTGGTGTCGTCGAATTGATAGGCAACGCCGTCGGGCTGCTGGATGGCGAGCAGCAGAATACTGCCGTTGGCAAGGGCGCGCGTGCCGGCGTACTGGTCCATTGTGGATGCGGCGAGGCCTTTGTCGGTTGCGAGGGAGCGCGTGAGTTGGGGAGTGGTGGCGGCCACCTGGAGAACATCAGCAGGGCGATTGCGGAAGGCGATTCCCAGGCCCACGGCGAGAAGGATGGGAAAGATGAAGACCCAGAAGATGGCCTCCGGCTCACGCAGGGTGAGGCGGAAACGCATGATGGAAAGTTGATAGAGGCTGCTGAACTGGAGCTTATTCATCGCGCAGGTTCCTTCCCGTCAGCCCGACAAAGACGTCTTCCAGCGTGGCGGAGTGAGTGCGAAACTCACTGAGGTGAAGACCCTGGCGGTCCAGCTCGGCAAAGATGCGCGGCACGGCGGTATGCAGTTCGCAGACGGACAATTGATGTAGGCCAGCGACAGTACGGTGCGACTGTACGCCGGGAATCGCGGTGAAATGCACAATATCCGGCACACTACATTCGTTCTCTCGTGCGGTGAAGGCGAACTCGACGATATGTTCTCCGCCGATGGAGGCGATGAGCTGTTGTGGAGTTCCCATGGCAAGGATTCGACCGTGATCCATAATGGCGACACGGTCGCATAGGCGCTCGGCCTCCTCCATGTAATGCGTGGTGAGGATGATAGTTCGGCCAGCTTGCTTTAGTTGGTCGACAAGGTCCCAGAGGTGACGGCGGGCCTGGGGATCGAGGCCTGTAGTGGGCTCGTCGAGGAAGAGCAGCTCCGGATCGCCAACCAGCGCGCAGGCCATGGCGAGGCGCTGCTTCTGTCCGCCGGAGAGCGTGCCAACGCGCGCCCTCCGCTTCTCTTCCAGTTGCGCGGTACGGATGGATTCGTCAACAGAGATGCCGTGACGAAAGAAGCTGCGGAAGAGACGCAGAACCTCTTCCACAGATAATTTGTCGGGAAACTGCGTCTCCTGCAGCTGCACGCCGATGCGTTGCCGGAGTTCATCGGAATGGCTATGCCAGTTAAGGCCTAGCAGTTCGACGGTGCCCTGGTCAGGTGCAGTCAGGCCTTCGCAGATTTCGATGGTGGTGGTCTTGCCTGCGCCGTTGGGGCCAAGCAGGCCGAAGCACTCAGCGCGAGTGACTTCAAGATCGAGAGAGTCGACGGCTACCACATCGGAAAATGCCTTGCGCACACCGCGAAGATGCAGAGCGGGAGATTCGACGGATAGGGGAGAAGCATGATGAGACACGGCAATCGCTCCAAAGGCTGTCATCGCGAAAGGGCTATGTAACTGGTGAAGGATTGAAGAGCGCGAAGTCATTGTGCAGACCCCAGTGATCGGCCCAGGTCTGCTTGCGTCCGCTGGCCACATCGAGGATCAGATGGAAGAGCTGGGTGCCCACTTGCTCGATGGTGGCATCCCCGGTGGCAATGGAGCCTGCGTCGAGATCGATGAGGTCGGGCCATCGGTCTGCAAGGGAAGTGCGCGAGGCAACCTTGATGACGGGAACCATGGCTAGACCGTAAGGCGTACCGCGTCCAGTGGTGAAGACATGCATGTTCATGGAGGCAGCCAGTTGCAGGGTTCCGCAAATGAAGTCGCTGGCGGGCGTGGCGGCGAAGATAAGGCCTTTGGTGGTGACGCGTTCGCCGGGAGCGGAGACTCCGGCGATGGCGCTGACACCAGATTTGGCGATGGCACCCAGGGCCTTCTCGACGATATTTGTTAGGCCACCCTTTTTATTGCCCGGGCTGGGGTTGGCGCTGCGATCAACCCCGCCACGGTCGAGGTATGAGTCATACCAGGCCATCTCGCGGATAAGGTCGAGCGCGACCTGACGGTTAGCTGCACGTGCCGTCAGTAGATGAATCCCGTCGCGCACTTCAGTGACCTCGGAGAACATGACGGTTGCACCTGCGCGTACCAGAAGGTCAGACGCGTAGCCGACCGCGGGATTGGCGGTAACACCGGAGAATGCATCACTGCCTCCGCATTGTAGGCCAACGACGAGGTCCGATGCGGGTCGCGTGACACGCTGACGCGCGTTGAGCTGCTCGAGGCGCTTCTCGGCAAGCTGCATAATGGCGGTGACTATCTCGCCGAAGCTGTGGAACTGCTCGTCCTGCATGCGCACGATGTAGGGATCGGCCCCGAGGATGGGCAGTGTATTGGAAGGCAGCAGACGAACCGGCTGAAGCTTTTCGCATCCCAGGCCGACGACCATGGGCGCTCCACCGAGATTTGGATTGAGGCTGATGTTGCGTAGCGTGCGGATGGGAATCTCCGCGCCGGGTGCGTCGATGGCCACACCGCAACCATAGTTGTGCGTCAGTGCAAGAACGTCGTCCACGTTGGGATAGCGGGGCAAAAGCTCGGCCTTGATGCGCTTGACGGCGAAATCGACGGTCGCGGCTACACACTGCACAGTAGTGGTAATGCCGAGTATGTTCTTGGTGCCGACCGAGCCATCGTCATTGAGAAAACCTTCGAACGTATATCCCTCTAACGGGGGTAGGGGTGGTGGCGTTGCCGTGGCGAGCGGAAGATCATCCAGCGCGGGTGCGATGGGTAAGCGCATCCTCTCCTCATGCACCCAACTGCCGCGAGGGATGACGCACTCAGCGTATCCGATGACGGAGCCGTAGCGAAGAATGGGAGCACCCGCGGGAATATCGACCAGCGCGACCTTGTGCGCTTCGGGAACGTCTTCGAGCAAAGTCAGGCCGCAGTCGAACTGCGTGCCTGCGGGCAATCCACCCTGGTTGACGATAATTGCCACCGTATCGCGGGGATCGACCTGCACATACAGTGGACGCAACTTCTGTTGGCTGGACATGCATATTCCTTAGATGGCTTGCAATTCTATGGTAGTTGGAGCTTGCCTTCGTTGAGGCGAACCACATGCAAGGGGTTCTCATCCTGCAACGATTCGGGCAATAATGCTGCGGGGAAATCCTGATAACACACAGGACGAAGGAAGCGCTCGATGGACATCGCGCCGACCGACGTGACACGACTGTCGGAGGTTGCAGGCGAAGGGCCACCATGCACCATGGCATAGCAGACTTCAACGCCGGTGGGGAAGCCGTTGACGATAATGCGGCCTGCCCTGCGCTCCAGTAGCGGGAGTAACCTGCGGGCAAGAGCGGTGTCCGGTTCGGCGAGATGGAGGGTTGCGGTCAACTGGCCATTGAGATACTCGGCAATAGCGATGAGCTGGTCGACGGCGGTGCATTCGATGAGCAGGGCTGCTGGGCCAAAGACCTCCTCCAAAAGATTGGGGGAGTTAAGAAAATGTTGTGCGGTGGTAGCGAAGAGCATGGGCTGACCGGCGAAGGATCCGGGCTGCGCCGCGCCGCCGGTGGAGAGTGAGCGCACTCCACGATCCTGTCCCCACTGCTCGGCACCGTGGCAGTACGCGCGATGTATGCCGGAGTTGAGCATGGTGGTAGCGGATTTGGCCTGGACGCAGGATTGTGCGGCAGCCAGGAAGCGATCGAACTCCGGCCCAGCCAGGGCGATCACGATACCTGGCTTGGTGCAGAACTGGCCGGTACCCAGAGTGACGGAGTCAATCAGTCCCTGCGCGATAGACTCGGCACGCTGGGAGAGAGCGGAGGGAAGAAGAAACACTGGATTAATACTGCTCATCTCGGCGTAGACGGGAATGGGGACTTCGCGGGCGGCGGCCAGCGCAACCAGGGTGCGACCAACTTTGCGCGATCCAGTAAAACCGACGGCGCAGATGGCAGGATGCTGAACGAGGGACTCGCCGACCGAGCTGCCACTGCCTACCAGAAGCGAGAAGACGCCTTCGGGCAGGGCGCGATCGGCGACGGTTTTTTGAATGATACGGCCCACCAGTTCGGCGGTGCCGAGATGCGAAGAGTGGGCTTTGGCGACCACCGGGCAGCCTGCGGCCAACGCTGCGGCGGTATCGCCCCCTGCGATGGAGAAGGCCAATGGAAAATTGCTGGCGCTGAAGACGGCGACGGGGCCGACGGGAATTCTTTGCGAGCGCAGATCGGCGCGTGGTGCGGGTTTACGCTCCGGCATGGCGTGATCGATTGTAGCGTTGAGCCAGCGACCCTCGCGCGCGAGAGCAGCGAAGAGGCGGAGCTGGAAGACGGTGCGCGCCCGTTCTCCCTCGACGCGGCCGCGGGGAAGTCCTGATTCAGCGATGACGCGCTCTACTAGAAGTTCGCCTAGATCGAGGATTCCCTGGGCGATGGCTTCGAGGAAGGCGGCGCGCTTCTCCAGGCTGAGGGCGCGGTAGGGATCGAACGCAGCCTCGGCCAGTTTGCAGGCGGCATCCACATCAGAGGTGGAACCACCACCGAAGGACGGTTCCAATTCTGCACCAGTTGCGGGATTCACGGCGCGCAACGTGCTCTCTGTTCCGCGCACAGAACGTGCGCCAATCAACATCTCACCAGTGACCTTCATCTTGATACTCCTGAAACCATGGTACGGCGATGGGGCTTAAAGGAAAAATCCACAACATGAGGCAGAGACTAATGGTCTCCGTAACTGGACTTGTGTATCAAGATACGGCCTGCGAGGGATTTGGAAGCTGCAGCCGTTTAATTTCGCCGACAATCACGAGATAACTGAATATGGCGAGCAGGGCAGCGGCAGCAACGAAGATCAGCGCATCGTTGAAGGAGTGTGTCCTCTTGACGATGTATCCAATCACGATAGGAGTGGTGATGCCTGCCATGTTGCCAAAAAGATTGAAGAGGCCGCCGTTGACGCCGATGAACTCACGCGGCGAAGTATCTGCGATGACCGTCCAGCCCAGTGCGCCGAAACCCTTGCCGAAGAAGGCGAGCGACATCAGCACCATCACAACGGTCTGGGTGTTGGTGTAGTTGCAGGCGATCATTGTGACCGATAGCAGCATGCCGGCGATGATGGGCATCTTGCGCGCAAAGGTTAGCGAATAGCCATGGCGCAGCAGGCCGTCAGAGCACAGTCCGCCAAGTACTCCGCCGATGGAGCCGCAGAGAGCTGGGATGGCAGCGGCCAATCCACTCTTGACGATCGATAGATGGCGCGCCTGCACAAGATAGACCGGGAACCAGGTGATGAAGAAGTAAGTGAGTGTATTGATGCAGAACTGACCGAGGTAGATACCACACAACATGCGCTGCTCCAGAAGCTGGAACACGGCTGTCCAGGTGACCGGTTGGCCGGTGGAACTGGTGCGGTCGAGATTGACCAGACCTCCACCGCTTTCGATGGTGTCGATTTCAGCGGGCGAGATCATAGGGTGCTCGCTGACGTTGAAGACCAGGCGATTCCATGCGAGCAGCAACAAAGTGCCGAAGATTCCCATGAACCAGAAGCAACTTTGCCAGCCGTGATTCTGTGTGAGCCAGCCGAAGATGGGTGCGAAGGCAACCAGAGCGAAGTACTGTGAAGCGTTGAAGATTGCAGAGGCCACTCCGCGTTCGGCAGTCGGAAACCAGGCGGCGACGACGCGTCCGTTGCCAGGAAAGATGGGTGACTGTGCGAGTCCAGACAAGAGTCGCAAGCCGAAGATGCCGACATAGATGAACGCGAAGGGTAGGTAGCCGGTTAGTCCAGTCAGTACGGCGCACAGTGTCATTAGCGCGATGGCGATGCCGTAGACACGCTTGGAGCCGAAGCGGTCCAGCAGGCCACCCGATGGAAGTTGACCCAAGACATATGCCCAGCCAAATCCGGAGGAGAGATAGCCAAATTTGACAGGGTCGAGCTGTAGCAGCTTTTGGATGGATGTGCCTGCGACCGAAAGGATGGCGCGATCGCCATAGCTGAAGCAACTGGCGATGAAGAGCATGGCTACGATGAGGTAGCGGATATGGGTCTGCTTGTCGGGACTCAGCGAATTGTTGCTTAGACTCAAGCTCGCCCCGCGATCAGCTTGGTCAACGAATCCATCTCGGAGTTGTCGAGGTCAGTGAGGGGCGGTCGCACTGGGCCGGCTGGACGACCAACTGCACACATCCCAGCCTTAACAATAGAAACCGCATAGCCCTTATGCCGGTTGCGAAGATCGATGTAGGGTAGTACGAAATCACGCAACTGCTGGAAGACCTCGGCATGATCGCGGCGACGCACCGCGGCATAAAAGTTCTGGGCAAAGACAGGAAGGAAGTTGAAGATGGCTGACGAATAGGTGGTGACTCCCATCTCCAGATAGGGCAGGGCAAAGGTCTCCGCGGTGGGCAGGCCGCCGATGTAGGTGAGGCGATCTCCCATGCGCGCATAGATACGAGTCATCAGCTCAATGTCGCCGTGTCCATCCTTGAAGCCGACCAGGTTGGGGCAACGGTCGCACAGGCGCTCCAACCAGACCTCGTTGAGAATGGCGTTGTCGCGGTTGTAAAAGATAACACCGAGACTGGTAGATGCGCAGACGGCCTCAGCATGCGCGATCAGGCCTGCGGGATCCGGATTGACGAGATAAGGGGGAAAGAGCAGAAGACCATCGGCCCCGGCAGCTTCGGCAGCCTTCGCGAACTGCTTCGCCATTGACGTTCCGTATCCGCAACCGGCGGCAACTGGAACGCGGTGATTAGTCTGCTCGACTGCGGCTGTGACTACGGTAGAGAACTCCTGCAGTGAGAGAGAAAAGAATTCGCCAGTGCCACCGGCGGCAAACAGCCCAGCCGGTTTGTGCTGCAGCAGCCAGTCGATGTGCTGGCGATAGGCTTGCTCGTCGAAGGCGAGTGTGTCGGTGAAGTGGGTAACCGGGAACGAGAGCAAGCCCGCTCCAATTTTGCTGGCAAACTCTTCCGGGGAGATCCGGGGCATGGTGTTCCTTCCAGGGATAGGGCGAAACGCGCTGGGCACACTATAAAGAGCAGGGAGAACTGGAGGCAAGCAAGGGGATGCGGGGCCGATGAAGAGCTACTAAGTGATTGATTTTATGGTGAGAGCGCTGGGGCTCGAACCCAGGACCAACGCCTTAAAAGGGCGATGCTCTACCAACTGAGCTACGCTCTCTGCCACACTCCAACGGTAGCATAAATCGAAGCACTGCGAGACGCGGCCGTGCACGCAGTGCAGGGGATTGGGGAGTGACATTTGCAGCTGTCAGGGGTGTGCGCATTAAGTTAGGAACTGTTGCATGGGACGCAATCTGACGATGGAAATTATAGAGAAGAGGTCGAGATTACCGCGGCAAAGTGTTTGAGAAACTGACACTTAAGTCGCACGGCAGAAGGGTTAAGTCGCACCGATGGTGCATTGACTTGACTTATAGGTGAACGTAGGCTGGAGAAGCAATATGCAAAAATGCGCATAAGTGTAAGTAATGGAAGTAAATAGGCCTGTTCGGATGAACGCATAATCGATGCGGTAGAGGGGCCTGTACGGAGCAGGAATGGACTCAAACGGCAGAGCCATAGGTGACGAAGAAGCAGTGGCCGGTACGCCTGAGGACGTGGCTGCTCTTTACTCGTGGGCGAATCTGCAAGGGGCGAAGTATCGTGACTTTTCGGCGTCGCGTAGAGAGTATCGCGCGCAGGTGCGGTACCGTGCGGCGAAGACGATCCTTGAGCGGGAGCAGAGGGATCAGATGGCTGCTGAGACAGCAGCCGCTACGGCGGAAGCGGAGGAATTGGCTGCGATGGCCGCAGCCGAATTATTGGACGGAGAATCAAAACGTGGTTTGCTGATGCAGACGTTGGCCAATGCGGAAGAGGCTGCGCGAAGGGCGACTTCCCAACGGTTGCAGGCGATCCGCCGGGGCGAAGCTGCGGCCCATGCGGCAGCCGTCGTGCTGCGTGAAGAGCGCGAAATTGCAGCTGCTAAAGTATCGGCTCGGCAGCAGGCGATGCGTTATATGGAGTCGGAGGAGAGGCTGCGAAAGCTCGCTGGACCTCAGCCGCACGGCGGCATGAGTGGCGCAATGATCGCTTCAAACAACGAGTTCACGAGCCAGTCCACGATTGCAAGCCAAGCTGAAGCGGGCATACCAGGCGACGGGTTTGAGGATCACGCGCTGCTGCGTGAGCTCCCCGACAAAATGAAGCAGCAGAGTGGGGCTACTAAAGCCAACGCGCTTGGGAGATCGGAGCTTGAGGCCGGGCCGACGGGACCGGCGTGGCTGTATGATGCACGGTCGTCGCAGATGACGCACATTCCTGATGCGATCGAGCACCTGCCAATGGGACCGATGTCGGGTGCGAACGTTGAGTCACTTGGAGGTGAGACGTTACAGGATTCCAGAGAACGTGTTGCGTCGCGCTGGTTTGCCCTGAAGGGAGTTTTCGAAGAGGCAGTGCAGGAGCTGCCGGCGAGGATGCCAGGCAGGTTACGCGACGCGCAGACACCTTTGCTGGCGTTGTTTTCGCTGGCTGGCGGGGTGGGCAAGACAAGCATGGCGGCGACGCTTGGGCGGGCACTCTCGCTGCAAGGGGAACGAGTGGTGCTGACCGACACGACTTCAAGCGGTCTACTACCGTATTACTTCGGCGAGCGAGAGGTGCGTCCCGGAGAGGTGCGCACCTTCCTGCCGCCCGAGGGAAGCCCTGGGGCTGTGATCTCGCTGGTAATCCGAGATGCTTCGGAGATGAGCGAAGACAAGCGGTGGCAAGAGATCCTGACCGATGAGATTCTGCGCAATGGCCTGGGTAATCAGCGCGCTGTGCTGGACCTGACATCCGGATCGACCTGGCTATTGCGTCGTATGGCTGACCTGCATCCCATTGTGCTTGTGCCGCTGGCCGGAGACATGAACTCTGTGATCAGCCTGCAAGCGGTGGAACGCGTATTTCGTACCATTGTGGACAGCGATGGGCGGCAGTTGCTGCCGTATTACGTGCTGAACCAGTTTGATGTATCTCTTCCGCTTCATCTGGATGTTCGTGAGGTTTTGCGCAGGCAGCTTGGGGATCGGCTGTTGCGAATGGTGATTCGTCGCTCACCTGCAGTCAGCGAGGCGCTGGCCGAGGGGATGACTGTGGTGGATTACGAGCCGGACGCGTCCGTATCGCAGGATTACATGGATGTGGCTGCGTGGTTGCGCAGTGTTTCACCGCCAGGGTCCGGCAGTGCCAACCTGCAAAGGGGTATATCGTGACGCGTTCGGCACTTTGGAGAGAGTTCGAGTCGGCCGACAGCCTCATGTTGCGGATGCTGCGAGCTACGGTGCTGGTTGGAGGAGGACTCTTCCTCGCCTTTACTGGAGCACTGCAGCTTGCCTGGCCACAGCAACTCATCCTGGCAATATTAACGATCCTGCTTGCTCTGTGGATGGACCGCGGCTCCAACTCGTATCCGGTAACACTGACGCTGATGCTTCTGTCCCTCTACTCGACCTATCGTTACGGCTTCTGGCGCATAGCATCCGTGATGGCCTATTTTCGCGACCCGGGCATTCACAAGAGCACACTGAATGGGTTCTTTATCTGCCTGCTTCTGCTGGCGGAGTGTTATGCGTTTACAGTGCTGTTGTTGGGCTATATCCAGATGTTGTGGCCTTTGCGCCGCAAGCCTGTTCCACTGCCGGACGATATGAAGGAATGGCCTGCGGTGGATGTCCTGATTCCGACCTTCAACGAGCCGCTCAGCATGGTGCGCTTCACTGCGCTGGCAGCGATCAATATCGACTGGCCGGCGGACAAGCTGAATGTGTTCATACTGGATGACGGGAGGCGGGAGGAATTCCGCGCGTTTGCTGAAGAGGCAGGCATCGGGTACATAACGCGCAATAACAATCGACATGCCAAGGCGGGAAATATAAATGGCGCACTGGCACAGACGGGATCGCCTTTTGTCGCGATTTTCGATTCAGACCATGTGCCGACACGCAGCTTTTTGCAGGTTACGATGGGCTGGTTTTTGCGCGACCGCAAACTAGCCATTCTGCAGACACCACATCATTTCTACTCGCCCGATCCGTTCGAGCGCAATCTCGGCCATTTCCATGTGACCCCTAACGAGGGGGAGCTTTTCTATGGCGTCGTGCAGGATGGCAACGATTTTTGGAATGCGGCCTTCTTCTGCGGATCGTGTGCGGTGATACGTCGCAGTGCGCTGGAGGAGGTGGGGGGCATCGCGGTGGAGACGGTGACTGAAGACGCTCATACCTCGTTGCGCATACAGATGCATGGTTGGAATACGGCCTACCTGAACATTCCGCAGGCGGCGGGGCTGGCAACCGAACAGTTGAGCGGACATGTGCGGCAGCGCATTCGATGGGCGCGTGGCATGGTGCAAGTGCTGCACCTGGAGAATCCTTTGTGGGCGCCCGGTCTTAAGCCGGCGCAACGGCTTTGTTACTTCAATGCGATGTCGCATTTTCTATATGCTCTGCCGCGTCTCATCTTCCTGACAGCGCCACTGATCTATCTGGTTCTGGGACAGACCAACATTCCCGGCTACTGGATGATGATTCTGGCCTATGCCGCTCCCCACCTGGTGTTGTCGAATGTGACCAACTCGCGAGTTCAAGGACGCCACAGGCACACATTCTGGAATGAGATTTACGAGACAGTGCTGGCACCCTACATTTTTCTGCCCACAATGCTGGCACTGCTGGGTGTCAGGAAGGGGAGCTTCAATGTGACGGCCAAGGGCGGGGTGGTGAACCGCGAGTTCTTCGACACGCACATTGCGCGGCCATACTTTGTATTACTTGCGTTCAATCTACTTGGATTGCTTTGCGCCGTGTCACGTGCGATTCAATTTCCAACGCTGGCAGTGGCTGGTTGGCTCAGCTTCCTAAACTGGCCCGCCAGGATGTACGACGGAGGACATCCAGGAACGATCTTAATGAACGTGCTATGGACGCTGTTCAACATCGTGCTGTTGGGGGTTGCCATCGCAGTTGCGCGTGAGAGCCGCCAGCGTCGTCTGACTGTACGCATGGAGCGGGCCGTGCCTTCGGATCTGCTGCTGAGCGATGGCTCGGTGGCACAGGGAATTACCAGCAATCTTTCCAATGGAGGGGTCCAGGCCAGGATGCAGGGACCAATCCATGCCGAGGTCGGCGATTCGGTACGGTTCGTCTTCCCCTTGCTGGATGGGACGGCAACACTACCGGCCAGGGTGGTGGAGTACGAGGGGGAGATGCTGCGCGCAAAGTTTGACTCGCTCAACCTGCAGGAGACTGAGGCCCTGACCATGATCCTGTATTCGCGGGCAGATACATGGTTGAACTTGAGAGAGGAATGCCAAGTGAAACGTCCCCTAAGCAGCTTGCGACACATATTACAGGTGTCGTTATACGGCTTATCGCAGACATCACGCTCCTTGCTCAGCAGGCTTTGGAGGCGCAAGCCGAAGGTCGTCAGTAAGGATGGTTTAGCAAGTAGCGCCGTGTTTCTTGTCCTGCTGGGCGGTTTAGCGTTGATCTGGCCGCAGGCGGTACGAGCAGCGCAGGATGAGAGTGCGACATCTAGCTTGCCTACAAGCCAGTCACAGCCGACTGCATACGACCTGAGTCTGCTTCCGCTTCCGTTCTATAACGCCGCAACAGAGATGCATCCCACGGTGCCGATTGTCTTCCTGTCGACGCCGTCGCCTAACGCGATGCGCGCGGCCGGAATTGTTGCATCGTGGTTCGGTGTTCGCACCGGGAAACATGCGGTGCGCTTTCATGTTTTACAGGGAACGATTCCTGTGGGGAATGCAATTGTGATTGCAGATCGCGCGGCCGTGATTCCAGATTCTCTGGGCATGGGAGATATCTCCGGCCCTACTTTGGCAATGCGCGGAAACCCCATCGACCCTAACTCAACCGTACTGGTGATTGCTGGACGAGATACGGACGAGTTGGTGAACGCCGCGATTGGGATGACGATTCAAAGGGATCGCTTGCAAGGCGATCAGGCCAGCATGCATGACCTCGGGATGCCAGGTCCACGCCAACCGGACGACGCTCCACGATGGTTGAGCGCTGGCTGGAACCCCGAGCTGGGCGAGATGACACAGTCCAATCTCAAGAGTGTGGTGCAGCCGAGTTCAATTTTAGAACTCACTGGAACCGCGCACTGGGCCGTATTACCCGATCTAAAACTGTTTGCCAACGCTGGGTATCCCTTTACCCGGATGGCCGATCTGGCAGAGACATCCGTAGTACTTACCACACAGCCTTCAAGTGGTGAATTAGAGGTGTTTCTGGATCTGATGGGACACTTCGGAGCGCAGACCGGTTATCCGGTGTTGCGCGTGGTTGTCACCGATGCAGCAGGCATGAGCGCAGACGGTAAGAAGGACTATCTGATTGTGGGCAGTATGAAGAACCAACCCGCTTTGCAGCTATTGAACTCAGCGCTGCCGATAAGTGTGAATCAGACTGGCCTGCAAATCCACGACACGCAGGGATTCTTCCACGCGCCCGAGAACGCGTGGTGGCGTGTGCGTAGCACTGACCCTGTACACACAGGTGATCTGGATACAGTGGGCATCCTGCCATCTGCGCTGATCGAGGAGATGGAGTGGCCGCGTGGCTCTGAGCGCACCGCTGTGGTGGTATTGCTGCGCGACGCAACTGCAGCAATAAACTTCGAAGATGCCTTTCTGCGGGACTCACAGTCGGAGGCAATCTCGCAGTCGGTGAGCGTGCTGCACGACACGAGCTTTTCCTCATACCGAATTGGAGATAGCGTCTACCGGGTGGGAAGCATCCCTTTGCTGGTGCGCACGGAGATTATGCTGGCGGAGTTTCCCTGGCTGATTGTCCTGTTGGCGGCGATCTTCTGCTTCCTGATGGCGACCCTCCTATGGGCGATGGTTCGTCGGCGAGCGCGAGCGCGGCTACAGAGCTATGAGTAGATCGTTATTCCAATCAAAATAAATGCGCTTCAACACCGTACGAACGGTGTCCCCTCGCTTGGGCGCATCGCTATCCAGGTAGAAATATGGCTGCATGATTCCTCGTACATAGTCGCGCTGTGTTGCCATGCGGAAATATGGAATTGCGACCTAGTTATCCTCAGCCGAGTAAGCCGGAAAGCCAAAATCAGAGTACAAGAAGGTGGCAAAGACGATACTCTTCATGAATAGCCACAGCACTGATCCTGTGGCTTCAGTTCTTGATTCCTGTCGGCGTCGGGTAGCGTTCAGACAACGATGATGAAAGCATGTGGAATACGTCTCTGGGCCCCTGCGATTCTACTTGGCGGCGTGGCGCTGGTAACGTCCACCGTGCGGTTGAAAGCGCAGTCCACTCAGCCAGGTACACAGACTTCAACTCCTGGCGCCCAGATTCCATCGCAGAACGCACAACATGCGGTGCCCGCGGCGCAGGCCACAATTTCTGCAACCCAGCCGCTTCTGGATCAGGCATATGGATTTGAGACACATGGCCGCATGGATCTGGCAGAGCAGACATGGAAGCATGTTCTGCAGACAGATCCCTACAATGCGGATGCGTTAGCTGGGCTTGCGCGGGTGGCCAAACAAGCTGGCAACACAGCGCTTGCCAACAGCTATCTGGATCGACTGCGAGCGGCCCAGGCAAGGGCCGATCCATCTGCGAAGGGAGTTGAACCCACTGCACAGGCGCCAAGAGGAGTTCAAGTGCCAGCCCCAGCGACCTCGCAGACCACTGGTAGTGCGCCGGTTACTGTCCCAACTGCCGCCAACGCAGAGTCGGGGACCGTGGTCGAAGCTTACAAAGCACTCAACGCGAATCATCTTGAGCAAGCTGAGGCTATGTTCAGGTCGGTCCTGGATAGGTCACCCAATGATTCACGCGCACTTGCGGGGGTGGGATACATCCGCATGCAGCAAGGAAACTTTCTGGGTGCCATTAGTTTTCTGGAACAGGCACGGCAGGGCAACACAAACGACAAAGGATTGGCTGATGCGTTGGAGACGTCTCGCTTTTGGTTTCTTATGGGCGAGGGCCAGGCGGCATTGAAGGACAGCGACCTGACCATGGCGGAGAAGCAATATCGAGCCGCACTGCAGTTGCGCCCTGCCAGCTCTGAGGCGCTGATCGCACTGGCGGGAACTCTGGCGAAGGCAAATCAGACCGGCGCGGCAGAGGCGCTGTACGAACGTGCGGTGCAGGCGAACCAGGAGGCCGCCGAGGGATGGCGCGGCCTGTTCCTGGCGGAAGTTGCCGCGGGTAACTCGTCGCTTGCATTGGCCACGGACAAGCGCATTCCAGACGCGGTGCATACCCAGTTAATGCGCGATGCAGCCTATAGGGTAGGTTTGGCGACCAGCTACTCCGCAGTAGGACGCGACTCCGATGCACAGAAGATGCTGGAAGCAGCACTGCAACTGCCGTTTGCCGCAGACACGATGTATTTAAAGGAAAATATACAGCTGCAATTGGCAGGGATTCTGCTGGGCGGCAATCAACTGGAACAAGCCGCGACACTCTATTCGCAGGTGCTGGCGGCGGATCACGGCAACACAGCGGCGTGGCAAGGGCTGGTACAGGTGCAACACGCCATGGGGCACGATCAGGAGGCACTGGCGTCGGTGCAGGAAATGCCTCCATCTAACTATGCGACGGTGATGCGCGATCCAGGCTTCGAAGCCACAGTGGCCTCCATTTACCAGAGGGAGAAGAAGCTCGACGTGGCGCGGGACCTGCTGGAGAAGGTGGTGACCGAACAGTCCGGCGCAGGACAAAATCTCTGGGTGGGAGTCGAGATGCAGCTTGCAGGGATCTACGTGGAGAGCGGGAATCCCAAGTTGGCTGTGCCAATCTATCAGAAGATATTGAAGGCTGAACCAACTCGGGCGGACGCATGGGCAGAGCTTCTATTTGCCATGCACGCAGCGGGCAGCGACCAGGAAGCTATCGCACAGATGCGACAGATTCCGACCGCATCACTCGCCCAACTTGAAAGCAATGGCAACACGTTACAGACCATGGCTTCGATATATCAGGGGGCCGGTCAATTGCAACAGGCACTTTTGTTGATGAACCGAGTTCAGCAAATCTATGCGGCGCTTCACACCGCTCCGCCTGCCGACATCGACATTCAGAATGCTTGGCTGCTATTCAACAGCGGCGATGATGTGGGCCTCTATCACCAGTTGATGAACCTGGGTGGACGTCCCGATCTGAGCATGGAGCAGAGCCGGACCGTACAAGTGATCTGGACCAACTGGGCTGTGCGGCGTGCCAATCAGACTGCGGCGGAAGGGAATTCGAAGAGGGCCCTGGCCATTCTAAACGCGGCGGCACGAGCATTCCCGGATAATCAAGCGGTGCTGAAGACACTGGCCAATGGGTATACGCGCGCTGGACAGCCGGTACAGGCAGTGTTGATCTACAAGGCGCAAAACATGTCCTCTGCCAGTGTGGAAGATTACGAGGCAGCGGTGGGTGCGGCGCTGCAGGCGGATGACAATAAGGTGGCCGAGACCTGGCTGCACTACGCGATGGCCGCTTTCCCCAGCGACCCGCGCATCCTGATTCTGGCGGCGCGTATGGAACAGTCGCGTGGAAATACATCGAAGGCTATCGACTACTATCGAGCGTCGCTGAAGGCCATGCCTCCAGAAGAACCCGGTGCTGAACTGGCGTCTCAGTTGCATTTGCCTACGCCTGCTACGGCTTCTCGCCTGACGAATGCACAACAGGTGCAAGCGCTGTCGATCTTGCTGGCTCCGGGGAATGGCGACAACGTGCCAGGCACGACGATTCTGCCGAACAATGGCTATGTTGGAACTCCCTACGGGCAGGCTCCGCAAACTCCATCCAGCATTCCGAATGGCAGCCCACCGCCAGATCCGAATGGAGTTGTGCCGCCATACATGACCAATCCCACTCCACAAACGGATAGTACAGGCAAAGGTAAGCTGAACCAGAATGGGCCACAATCCCGCCTGGATTCAGGTGTCAACAACCAGGCCAGCCAGTCCGAGGTACAGATGCGGGTGCACGATGGGATAGCTCGCGTCTTAGGCGTTGCATCACCAAAGCCGGTAGCGCAAAGTGTGCAACGCTCCGCATACGCGGACATGACAAGGCCTGGTGCTGTGGCGGTTCATCTTGGAGATAGCACACCACATCCCGCACTGCCCACCGCGGTGCAGACAGACGTACTCCCTTCCGCTCGCACCTACACCAACCCACGCGTTTCACACACGCTGCCAACGCATACCGAGTCAGCAGCAGCGCATGCCGCCGAGATACGCCGCCAGTCCAGCACGGATTCGACTACAACAGAAGAGACCCATCCACTTACAGCTGGTTCCATCACGCTGCAGGATGCACAGTACTCTACGCCGCAGTACACAACGCAGAACCAGAGTAGCCCGCAGATCGTGAGGCCATCCGCGCCGCCTACGGGCAAGGCCGGCAGCCCTCCCGATACGGGTGCCCAACAGTATCCGCAGCCCAGGGTCGCACCTGGCGCAACGACAAATCGACCGTCCAGCACGACGACTCAGGCACCACGTCGTACGGTCACACGCAGTAGTTCTGCAAAAAGCGCGGCGCCGGCTCCGTCTCATCTTCCATATACCGCGCCCCCAACCTCTGCCACGGATGCAAGTAAGGCAGTCTTCGCGCCTGTGCCAACCCAACCTGCAGCAAGTGTTGCGGCGACGAGTCCCCCGCATACGGGTCAGCCACTTGGTGGACAAGTCTATCCGCTGATCGGTCCGCCTTATCCTCTGCCCTCAGAGAGCGAATGGAGGTCACGCGATCAACCTCTTGCCGGTAGCAGCTATGGGGAGCAGGGCCTTTCACCGCGGCAGCAGGCGGAGAGTGAACTGGCCTCGCTGGAAGGATCGTACAGCGGATGGTGGGGCGGAACCTCAGTCGGAAGTGTTCGCAGCGGTACTGCGGGACTCGACCGGCTTTCCGATGTGGAAACACCTGCCGAGGCATCCGCGGAGCTAGGACAGTCGGCGCGACTAACGGCGATTGCGCTTCCAGTGTTTCTCAACTCCGGCACACTGAACGCTGCGGCGTTCACGGGCAACAATATCCCGTATCTGGGCACGATGCCCGCCAATAGCGCAACCCCACCGGCCCAGCAACTGTCATACGGAATTGGCGGGGAACTGCAATTCACTACCAAATATATTGGCCTGGCCGCTGGCTACACGCCTTACAACTTTCTGGTGCAGAACATAACCGGCCATGTAAGCCTGCGGTTGTTTGGCGGACACTTGTCGATTTTTGGCGACCGTGACGCAGTGAAAGACACGCAGCTTTCCTATGCTGGATTGCGTGATCCTCAAACCATCACGCCCTTCTTTTTGGGTAATACCTGGGGTGGCGTCGTATCCAGCACAGGCGGGGCGCGTGTGGACGTTGGCAGCGGCGGCTCTGGCATCTACCTCTCCGGCGACGGCGGCATCCTGCATGGATACCATGTGCTGAACAATTCGAAGTTCGAGGGTTCGATGGGAGCATACCTGCGCGCGAAGAAATGGCCTGCGGTAGGCAGTCTGACGCTCGGCGCATCCCTGTTTGCCATGCACTACCACCACAACGAAGTTGGTATGAGTTACGGGCAGGGTGGATACTTCAGCCCTAACTACTATTTCCTCGCCTCCGTGCCGGTCACCTTCAACGGGGCGTATAAGGCAAATCTGCACTACCTTATTTCTGGGGCAGTGGGCATGCAGACCTTGGATCAGGACTGGGAGTATTTTTATCCTCTGGACGTGGGACTGCAGGCCAATCTACAAGCCGCTCTGGGATGTAGCGTAGCTCAACTGGCCGTCCACACCTGCGCTGAATATCCAGTGATCGGCAACACTGGATTCCACTACAACATCAACTCCGAGGTCAATTACCGCTTCGGCGAGCACTGGTATCTAGGCGGCTTCATATCCGCTAACAACACAAACAATTACAACATCGTCACCAGCGGGTTTTTTTTCCGCTATGCTATGCGCAAGCAACATGCCTCGGAGGGCTATCCCACAGGCCTGTTTCCTGTGGACGGCTTCCGTCCGCTGCAGATTCCATAGGGCGAGTTCGACATTCGCAACATTAAAATTAAAATTGGGTGGTTTCGCGCAGCGCAAAGGTCGCCTGAAGCCAAAGGCGCATCTCTGACTGCATTTGCGTGAGCTTGGCAGTGGGCGATTCGGGTATGCCCTGGAAGAAGTGATCGGCACCGGCAATCCAGACAGCTCGCTTTGGTTCGGGTGCGCTCTGCCAGACTGCAGTCAGTGCTTCGTGTGGCCCGAACTCATCATGATCTCCACTCAGAAACAGTTTGGGCGCAGTGCATCGGGGCAGGAATCCGTATGTGTAGTCACGCCCGGCAGCAACCACTGGCAGGCCAAGGCCGATTAGGCCAACCACGCGCGCATCGCCGCAGCAGGCGCGTAGGCCGACCTGTGCGCCAAAGGAAAATCCGGCGAACAGGATGGGGCGATGGAATCCGGCATCCAGCCAATCCAGTGCGGCGCGGACGTCGTCCTGCTCGCCGTGCCCATCATCGTGCTCTCCCTGGCTAAGGCCTACGCCGCGAAAGTTGAAGCGCAGCACGGGCAGGCCAAACGACGTGAACACTTTCATGGCGTGGTACACAACCTTATTGTGCAGGGTGCCGCCGCCCGCCGGGTGGGGATGACAGACCAGCGCCGCGTAGGGTGCGTTCGCGCTTCCAGAATTAAGCAGGGCTTCAAGCTGGCCAGCAGGACCACGCAGATCGTCCAGGGAACGGACTTGTGTGGACGCCTGCGATCTATTGTCAAAATTACTCATCCTGCTCTCCAGTCTAAGCGGAGGGCTCAGGATGCAACAGAGGAGGGCGGACGGGTTATTCTGTAATTAATGGCAATCGACGCAATCGACCTGACACGCAAGTTGGTCAACATTGAATCCACCTCCTACCACGAGGGCGTGGTTGGCTCGTTTCTGGCCGAATATCTCGGTGCGCAACGCTTCGCCGTAGAGCGCATGGCGGTGCAGCAGCACGATCCTGCGAAAACCGACGGCGACACTGGCGAACGATTCAACGTTTATGCGACGATGCCAGGTATTACGCCCGACGTAGTGTTATCCACCCATATGGACACGGTGCCTCCCTACTTTGCATGTACGGAAGACGATGAGTATTTGTATGGCCGAGGGACATGCGATGCCAAGGGGATCATTGCCGCACAGGTTGCGGCGGCGGAAAGGCTCTCCCAGGCGGGGGTGAAAGTAGGACTACTGTTTGTGGTGGGCGAGGAGCGCGACTCGGCCGGAGCGAAGGTGGCCAACGCCAACCCGCGCGGATCGCGCTTCCTGATCAACGGCGAGCCCACCGGCAACCATCTGGCGCTAGCTACGAAGGGAGCGCTGCGCGTTGAGCTGCGCGCACATGGAAAGATGGCGCACTCGGCGTACCCCGAATTGGGCGAGTCGGCAATTGCCAAGCTGGTGGAGGCGCTGCACGATGTGCTTGCGATGGATCTTCCCATCGAACCGGCGTTCGGCGAGGCGGGCACGACGACCGTGAACATTGGAGTAATCTCCGGTGGCTACGCTCCCAACGTCATCTCCGACAAGGCCGAAGCGCATCTGCTGGTGCGTACCGTAGGGCCGTCGCAACAGGTGACGGACGCAATCCGGCGCGTGGTGGCTGGGCGCGCCGAGGTCAACACCTCACTCGACCTGGACTGCGTGCGCATGAGACGCGTAGGCGAGCTGCCGACCATGGTAGCGAAATTTGCCACGGATATTCCCATGCTGACCGCGTGGGGCGAGCCGTTCCTGCTGGGGCCGGGATCGATCCATGTGGCGCATACGCCGGACGAGCGGATCAGCAAGAAGGAATTGCTGGAGTGCGTGGATCTGTATGTGGAGCTGGCGACGAGCCTGGTAATGTAGTTGCGACCCACTGCGTTACATGTAACAATTAAGGTATGAGGTCAGAGCGGCGACAGACCGGTACGCCTAGCGAAGCGGAAAAGAAGAAGGCTTCTGCAAGAGAACGTGTGCGCAAGCATCGCGATGCTCTGCGCGCGCGTGGGCTGCGGCCAGTTCAGATTTGGGTTCCTGACGTGCGCAAGCCCGGCTTCACAGAAGAGGCACGCCGCCAGTGCCTCGCTCTGCGTGACGATCCGCAGGAGAAGGAAATTATGGATTTGATTGAACATGCAATGGATTATTCCGGATGGGTTTAAACCGGGGCGACATTGCAATTGTGATAGCGCCGGGAGACTACGGGAAGCCAAGACCCGCGCTTATTCTCCAATCCAACGCATTTAAACAGACTGAATCTGTAGTTGTCGCACTGATTACAAGCGATCAGAGACCTAAATCGATGCTGTTTCGCAGGGCCATTCTCCCAACCGATGGGAACGGACTGCGCCAGCCGTCGGATGTGATGCTCGACAAGCTTGTCACCATACCTCGCTTGAAGGTCAGTGACGCTATCGGACATCTAAACAGCACTGAGATGGCGGAGGTATCCTCTTCGCTCGTGCTCTTTCTTGGTATGTGAGCGATGCTGTCGCACAAGAAGAGTCGCCCAGTTTTCCTCATGCCTCCTACGCCTAGAATCAACTGATGGCTGCTGAGTTTACCCACCTTCATCTGCATACCGACTACTCCCTGCTGGACGGCGCATGCGACATAGAGAAGCTGATGAAGCACGTCCACTCGATGGGTCAGACCTCGGTGGCGATGACGGATCATGGCAATATTTTTGGCGCAGTGCATTTTTTCAAGGCGGCGAAGGAGAAGGGAATCAAGCCCATCCTGGGCTGCGAGCTGTATATCTGTAAGGAAGACGACCACCGCGCCGCGCCTAACCCCGATCTGAAGTACAACCACCTTCTCGTGCTGGCGGAGAACGAAGAAGGCTATCGCAATCTCGTGCGACTTACCAGTGAGGCTGCGTTACATGGCTTCTATCGCAAGCCACGCATCAGCAAGCAATTTTTAGCGAAGCACACGGCTGGGCTGATTGGATTTTCCGGCTGCCTTGCAGGCGAGGTGGCACAGCACATTATGGAGGGCCACACTGAACTGGCCAAGGCCGCTGCTGGTCAATATCAGGACATCTTCGGGCGAGGCAATTATTTCCTCGAGATTCAGGACCACCAGCTTGGGCCGGACAAGAAGGTATGCGATGCAATGTTTCAGCTTGAAAAAGAACTGAGCATTCCGCTGATCGCCACCAACGATTCGCACTACATCGGCGCGGATGACAGCCGCGCACACGAGATTCTACTCTGCGTGCAGACCGCCGGATCGATGAACGATCCCAAACGCTTCAAGTTCGACACCAACGAGTTCTACATTAAGAGTGCGGACGAGATGGCTCGGCTGTTTTCCCATGCGCCTCATGTGGTCAGTGGAACGATGCAGTTTCCCGATCGCTGCAACCTGAAGCTCGCAAAGGTGGAAGATCCATTTCCGGAATTTCCCGTGCCCGAGGGCGAGACGCTGGACAGCTACTTCGCCCGGGTATGCCGAAAAGGCCTGGAGAAACGGCTGGCCACATCGATTGAACATCTGCGCGCCAGCGGTCGATTGAAGAGGACGATTCCCGAATATCAGGCACGATTAGAGCGCGAGATTACCTGCATCCAACAGATGAAGTTTCCAGGCTATTTCATGATTGTATGGGACTTCATCCGCTATGCACGCGAGCAGGCAATCCCCGTTGGACCGGGCCGCGGTTCAGCCGCCGGTTCGCTGGTAGCTTACTGCATGGAGATCACGGACATCGATCCGCTACAGCATGAACTCCTGTTCGAGCGCTTCCTGAACCCGGAGCGTGTCAACATGCCGGACATCGATATTGACTTCTGTATGAACCGGCGTAGCGAGGTCATCGAGTACGTTCGTGGTAAGTACGGCGACAATCAGGTGGCGCAGATTATCACCTTCAATACCATGGCTGCGAAGGCGGCGATCAAGGACGTTGGTCGTGCGCTGGATATGCCGTACGGCGAGGTGGATCGCATCGCCAAGCTGATTCCTGCAACGATTGGGATCACCATCGATCTTGCACTGAAGGAATCACCGCCGCTGGCCGCGGCCTACGAGGGTGATCCTAAGATTCGCGAGCTGATTGACACCGCCTTGCGCCTGGAAGGATTGGTGCGTGGCGCGGGTGTGCACGCCGCGGGAGTGGTGATTGCACCTAAGCCGCTAACCGAGCTGGTTCCGGTGACGCGCACCAAGGACGAGGCCATCGTTACGGCGTACGACATGAAGTCCATCGAGGAGATGGGCCTGCTCAAAATGGACTTCCTTGGGCTCACCACGCTCACCGTCATCAATGACGCGCTGAAGCTGATCCACACAACGAAGGAAATCGAGTTGGACCTGGCCACTATTCCGCTGGACGACGCGAAGACCTACGAGCAGGTCTTCCATCGTGCTCTGACCTCGGGTGTCTTCCAGTTTGAATCGAGCGGCATGCGCGATGTACTGCGCCGCTACAAGCCCAATCGCGTAGAGGATCTGACAGCGTTGAATGCGTTGTATCGGCCCGGCCCCATGTCCATGATCGACGACTTCATCGAGCGCAAATGCGAACGGCGCGAGGTAAAGTATGACCTGCCGGAGATGGAGACGATCCTGCACGAGACCTTCGGCGTCATGGTCTATCAGGAGCAGGTGATGCAGATCGCCAATGTGGTGGCCGGCTACTCCTTGGGCGAAGCCGACCTGCTACGCCGCGCCATGGGCAAAAAAGACGAGAAGGAGATGCATAAGCAGCGCGCGCGTTTTATGGCAGGCGCCGCCGCCAATCATCACCCCAAGGACACTGCCGGCAAAATATTCGACCTGATGGCCCACTTCGCCGGATATGGATTCAACAAATCGCATTCTGCGGCATACGCTCTGCTGGCCTACCACACGGCCTGGCTCAAGACGCATTATCCGGTGGAATTCATGGCGGCTCTACTGACCAGTGAAACATCCAAGCCGGAAAATGTAGTCAAGTACATCTCCGAATGCCGCGAGATGAACATCCCAGTTGTGCCGCCCAGCGTGCAAGTGTCGGATGACAACTTTACCCCGGTGAAGACAGAGGCCGGCGAGGCGATTGGTTTTGGGCTGGCGGCGATCAAGAACGTGGGGCACAACGCGATTGTGTCGATCCTGACAGCGCGTGAAACGCTGCGCAAGGAAGGGAAGCAGGGCTTTGCCAGCCTGTGGGAGTTCTGCGAAAAGGTAGACCTGCGTCTGCTGAATAAGCGTGTGCTGGAGTCGCTGATCAAGGCGGGCGCTATGGATGCGTTTGGACCGCGTGGGCAGGTGGCGGCGGCGCTCGACAAGGCGATCGAGCGAGCGCAAAAGTCGCAGAAGGATGCAGCAGCGGGACAGAGCGGATTGTTTGGCAGTATCTTCGATGCGGGGGACGCGCCTGCTGCCAAACGCGAGGTTGAAGCATTGCCGCCCGCACCCGACTGGGACGAACATACTCGCCTGCAGAACGAAAAAGAGGTACTGGGCTTTTTCGTCTCTGGCCATCCGCTGGATAAGTACCGTGAAAAGCTGCGCAACATGAATGTAGTGGACACAGCGACCGCTATCGAAATGAAACCGGAGCCGCAGACCTTCCGGCGCGGCCAGAATGAGCCACAGAACGAGATACAAATTGCCGGAGTCATCGGCGGGCTTAAGGTGGCCAAGTCAAAGCGTGGCGAAATGTACGCGCAGGCCACGCTGGAAGACAGCGTGGGCAAGATCGAGCTGATTGCATTTTCAACGGCGTATCAGAAGCTCTCTGAGAGATTGAAGATCGATGTGCCGGTGCTGGTGCGCGGCGTGCTGCGCGGTGAAGACGACTCAGCCCCAAAGTTGGCCGTCTCCAACATTCAGGCACTAGAAGATATAGTGGTCAAGCTGCCGGAGTCGCTGCGGATTAAAGTTCCGCTGCGCCATGACGACGCCGCGCTGCTGGAGAAACTACAGGCAATCTTTCTGGCCGCGCCAGGGCCGGGCAAACTGCTGCTGGACCTGGAAGAGGCGGGCGAGTTTCGCGCCGTTCTGGAGCCGCGCGATGTAAGCGTAGCTGCCGACCGCTTGTTTATCGATCGCGTGGAGGAGCTGGTTGGCCGGGGCGGCGTGCGCATCATCGATTAGTCGCGCTACCATTCGCCGGCCATGTCGCTCTTCTTGTTGATGGGCGGAGGAATCATATCGATGGTAGCCGGAGCGTTGCGGTCGACGGTGAGCACGCCATTAGCCTCGTGCAGTTCGGTCACATGCAATACGGAACGTCGTCCCCAGCCTGCATCATGGCCCTGCGCGTCGGCACCACCCTGCGAGGTGAAGTAAAAGAGCCATGCGCGGCCACTGCCATCCACTACTACGTCCGCATGATTGCCCATGGCGCGGTCGGTGGGTTGTGTGCCGGGCTCGCTCAACAGGTTCTTTGGTTGTTGCTTCCACATGGTCAGGTCATCTGAACGGAAGACGGCGAGGCCAGCGTGGGGATCGTTGATGAGCCAGTATGAGCCGCGCCACTGAAAGACGACCGGGCCTTCACCATGGTTGGTGGTTGCGATGCCCTTGGGCGTCCAGTGAACCAAGTCGGGCGAATCGCTGAAGTAGACCTTGGAGCTGTCGGCCTCGTTCTTGTACCACAGCCTCCAGTCACCGCTGGGCAGGCGGAAGATGCATGCGTCGATGGTGCGGTCCGACTCCAGATTGGCGTTGGCCAGCGGCTTCCAGTGCAAAAGGTCCTTGCTGGTCAGGTGAAGAATGTGGCGGGGATGGTTCCAGTCCGTGAAGGTGCCGGGGACCACGGTGAGAAACATGTGATACTGCCCGCCGGTGTATAAGACTTCCGGTGCCCACAGCGTGTAGTTCGGCTTCTCCAGCGGGATGTCCGCCTCGCTGACGTACTTCCAGTTCGCGCCGCCGTCTGCCGATTCGGCGATGCCGATGTGTGTGCCATGTACCCAGGTGACGCCGCCGCCACCGGCAAGGTCTGCTCTGCGATTGGTGTACAGCATCCACCATCTCTTGCGCGCGCGATTCCAGACGACCACAGGATCGGCTGCCCCATCGTGGATGGGATCGCGGAAGAGCGGAATGGCGGCTGTAGATTGCACGGCGTCTAACTTCGCCGGTTGAGACTTGTTGGATTGTGCCCAAGGCCGATCCACACTCGCCAGCACAAGCAACAACGCAACGAGCAGACACCGTGTTCGACCAAGCCTTCCTATCCTCAAGATCGCCTCCAATACCTTCCACTCATGGTATAGAAGCAGTAACGTAGCACGCAGCTATTTATTGGCGATCTTCAGTGGTAGCTCCAGCGTGCCAACCTTGTCCGAGTTGTGGTCGAGGACGCCGACGCGCAGAAACAGCGCACCGGGTGGAAGATCGATCTGCTGGTAGAGCTTGATGGGCTCCTGATTGGCCAGCATCTGCTTATATTTTTCGTCGCTGAGATTGACTTTGACTACCTGGCTCAATCCGGTAATCAGCTTGTCGTTGGAGTCGTAGACCGCAACGTCGAAGTCGAGATTGCCATTGTGGCTCTGCCTGCCACCATCCTTGAAGACAATCTGCTGAGAGGGCACGGCATACTGCAGGCCGTAGCGGGTGAGGCGCCTGCCCTGCAGCGCGGGGTTTAGCGTTCCCAGCAGCGGAGCGCCCGGCTTACGCGGTGTTGTGCTGGGCAACACCTCCACATCAAAGAGGATGCCGCTGGAGGTGGGCAGCCCGCGGCTCATAGGCGCCTTCATGTTGCCACCGGTCGCCTGTGGCGGAGTGGCAGTCAGCGTTAGGCCTGGTGGCATCTTCATCTTGCTCGTGTCATCCGCGTAGTAACCCTTGCGGAAGGTCACGCTCACGCCGGGCCGATCCACCCTGACATCGATCTTATGATAGGCACCATCGTACTTAGTGCTGGGTGGAATGTACGAGATGGAGTAATAGTTGGAGCCGTTCAGTAGTGCCTTGTCTACGGCCGTAGCCATGTCGTTGGTCTGCGAGTACGCTACGCCGCCGGTCGCCTCGGCCACCATCTGCTCGGAGAGTTGGGCATCGCCCAGCATGGTTACGCCACGGGCGTCCACTGGATACACCGATACCTGCGCCGCTGTCAGCAGGTCGTAGGCATGGCTCAAGCCTGCTGAGTAATCGGGCAGGCATCCGGGCCGGTCATTGGGTATGGTGATGGCAGGATTGCCCGTGGTAAACCAGATGAGGTTCTTGCGGCCATGGATCGCCGCGGAATCGATGGCGATGCGGCTGAAGGTCTCCAGCACGCTCTCATTGCGGCTGTTGGACTGCATGCACTGCGGATCGCCGTTGCCGTTGGTGTCATAGGGTACGGCGTCGATAGCCGCTGCCAGCAGATCGCGATCCGCCGTGAAGCTCTGCACCATGCGCAGGTTATAGGTCATGGCAATCACCGCGACCCGCGTGCCTTCGGGCATATTCTGGAGGGCAGCCTTGGCAGCTGCCTTCACCCGCGCCTGCATGGCGACGGAGCGTGACACCTGCATCCCAACAGTGTTGTCGATGGGGGCTTCGTTCTCCAGGTCGAGCAGAAGAATGTTCACCGCGTTGCTGGGTGGTGGCGGCTGAAAGCTGGTGTAGACATTGGGCGGAAGTTCGCGCGGCGAGCCGGTTGGTCGCGAGATCACCTCCTCGAAGTTGCGAATCGGCTGCGGCTTGCCATCTTCCAGAAGCGTAAAGTCAGACGAGGTAAGCCCATGCACAGGCTGTCCATTGGCGTCGATGGCAGTTACATCCAGCACGGTGAGACGCGAATACACCTGGAGCGTCTGGGTTGTATCCGCTGATGTTGAATCCTGCGCCGCCGCACGAAAATGAGTGGACAGTAGAACTGCCATCATGGCAACTACGCACGTGGATGCAAATACTGCTCTGCTGCGGTCCATCGGAGAAAGCCTCCTCATCCTCTTCGACCCGGATTCGTCCCAGTCCACTCGCAGATCATTGCATGTTTCCCACGCAACCGCGCGCGCAGAAACCCTACTGCTTATCTGATGAGTTGGATGCTGGTTTCGTTGCGGGGATGGGTGCATCGCCGGGCAGGATGCGCGACGTGACTTCCAGCTTGTGGTAGTTGCTGTAACTGGCGTCGATGGACCATTTGATGGGATAGTAGGTGGGAATGCTATCCATCTTCGCCTGGATTCTCGCAGGCATCCAGAAGCTCTTCCCGCCCAGCATAACCGGCGCATAGTCGATTGCAAAGTCCCATTCGCCCGCTATATCAGGGGTAATGTGGTGATGAGGAGCATGAAACTCAAGATGCTTTATCTGCATGGTGCTCGGATCAATTAGGACGCGCCCACTCAGGTCTTCCTGCATGATGCAGTCTTCGGAATGCTCGCTCGGGCGCACGCTGGTAAACAGAACGATGATTGTCTTCTTCGGATCGGTCGCATTGATTGATTTCAGCTTATAGCTCATGCATGCTTGCTGACTGAGACTGACCAACGCGAGCCCACCGGAGAATGCTCCCGTAACCTCAGTTGGGCCGCCTACGTACACACCAACCGCAGGCTTTCCATTCACCATCTTCACCTCGCGCGACTCCTCTAGAATCGGCTTGCCGTGAACATAGGGCATTGGGTCGCGCTTCAGGTGAAAGGTCGAATCCGTGATTCGCCCTTCATGCTGCGGGTCCGGACTTTTCTTTGAGACGACATGCTCGTCGCAGAAGAAGCTGGGCACCAGCGCCTGGTACTGATCCACATTCTCCTGTAGACGCTGAAGAATTCCTTTTAACCTGGCCGTATCTCGCGGCTCATCTTTCGCAGCATCCGGATTCTGTGTAAGCGGGGCGTTCGGGGTGTTCAATGAAATCTCCGGCGCAATCGTTTCCACTGGCTCCTCTTTTGCAGCATCCGGCTTCTGAGTAGTCGAGACGTTTGCCGCTGTCACTGGAAGCACCGGCGTGCTTGCTACTGCCGGCTCATCTTTCGCAGCATCCGGCTTCGCAGTGGACGGGATTGCGTCAGTTTTTGCCGTCTCCGTTTTCTTCTCAACCTTCAGCGGAATCTCCAACGTGCCGACCTTGTCGGAGGTGGGGTCGAGGACACCAACGCGCAGAAAGAGTTGGCCTGCGGGCAGGTCGAGCTGTTGGGAGAAATTGAGCGGCTCTTTGTTGGCGACCGTCTTGTCGTTCAACGACATCGTTACGGTCTGGCTAAGACTGGTGACCAGCTTCGCGTCGGCATCGTAGGCGGCGAGGTCGAGTTCAACGGAGCCGTTATGCGTTGCGTTGGGGCCGTTGGTAAAGCCGAACTGGCCAGCAGAGATGGAGTAGTTGAAGGTGTAGCGGGTTAGGGGCTTGCCCGTGAAGCTGGGGTCGAGCGTGCCCATCACGGGTGGGTCGGTGGGTTTGGCGGGAGTGGTGCTGGGTTCGATATTCACATAGAAGAGGAGTTCGCTGGAGGTGGGCATGCTGCGGCTCATCGCGGCCTTCATGTCGCCCGCATTCACCACTGGAGGTGTGGTGGTAAGGGTCAGGCCGACCGGGGGTGTCATCAGCGCGGGGTCTTCCGCGTAATACTCGTCGCGATAGGTCAGGTGAAGGCCGGGCTTATCGGCGTCGAGATGGATGGTGTGATGTCTGCCATCGTATTCCGTGCCAGGTGGAACGTAGGTGAGAGTGTAGTAGTCGGAACCCGTCTCGACGGCCTTTGAAACGGCACCAGCAAGATCGTTTGTGTTGTAGTAGGCAGTACCGCCTGTCTCCTCGGCCACCGACTCCATCGATAAGATTTGTGCCGCATGCTTTGACTGAATCTGGTTTGCCGAAACAAATTCGACAGGGAGGCCGCCAGCGTCCACTGGAAACACCGTGACCTGGGCCGTTGTCAGCAGGCCGAAGGCCTTTTTAATATCCGCTGAGTAATCCGGGCAGGAGGAGGGACGTTGTGCAGGATCGGTAATCATGGGAATGCCGTGGTTAAACCAGATCAGGTTCTTTCTCCCCTTGATTCCGATCAGATCGGCGGCAATCTGATCCATAACCTCAAGAGTCACCCGATTAGACTGATCGTTGCACCCTGCACCACCGGGGTGCGTGAAATCCGCAATGGGAGTGGCATTATCTGAAGCAGTAGAGCCCGGAACATGCGTATCGTATTGCATGGAATCCACAGCGGCGCTAAGCAGAGCCGGGGCTGAAGTGACACCTTGCAAGACTCGAAGGTAGCCCGGCCAGGAATCACCAAGAACGGAGACACGCGTTCCGGCTGGCATCGTATGGAGGAAATTGATGGCCGCCTGTTTAACATGTAGCTGGCTGGCGATAGCATTTCCCAATGGAATGCTACCGTCATCCTCCGGTTCGAGATTCATAAAATCTAGAAAGAGGATGTTGACGGCACTGCTGGCTGGGGGTGGTTGCTGGTTGGAGTAGATGTTGGGCGGCAGCTTCTCCGGCTCGCGCACAGGCTCGCTGCCGAACTCCGCAAAGCTGCGGATGGACTGCGGCTTGCCGTCTTCCTTGAGAGTAAAGTCTTTCTGCTTCAGCCCATGCACCGGGTTACCCTTGTCATCGGTGACGGTGACACCGACGATCGTCTCGCGCGAGGTGACGCGAAGGGTTGGCACCGTGGAAAGAGGTGGGGGCGCAGTGTCCTGGGTGGGGAAGGTTAGGATTATGCCTGGTTGAGCAGCTGCGTCAGGCCGCATCGAACTGACAGACGCAAGGATCGTAAATACACATGCCGCAGCAAGGACCCTACTGCTGGATTGCATTGCAGAGATCCTCCTGAATTGCTCTACCTGGGATCGTCAGACTCTTCTTGCAAGTCATAGAAATCTTTCGGAGTCATACTACGCGTCCAGCCATTTCGATGCAAAGACGTTCTGTATCGTGTATGGCCGGAAACACCCCTCCATAAGTCGTCCTTCTGCGCAGCCATCGAAAGTCGTCCTTCTGGCGTAGCCAGAATCTCCGTATTTACCTTCCGCCCTTGCCTGTTCCCTGACCCCTGATCCCTGACCCCTGACCCCTGACCCCTGTTTCCTTGTCAAGGGGGTCGAATCGCCATAAAATCTTCAAGTCCCACAATCTAAACTTCTTCCAAGCCAAAAATAGCCGAAAATAGTTGGCATACTAGTTATGCTCAAACACCTATCATTAAAGTAGGGCTTAATCTCTGACGCACCGAAAGGAACGCAATGGTCCCGAGGACCCAATCCGAGTTTCCCCTCTGCCGCCACACCATGTCCTCCATCCACTACGCAACGCCCGCTCTGTACAGCAAGCACTTTCTATGGTTCTCTCCGGGCTTTTATCCGGCCAGCTCCGCCCCTCTCGAGCCGGCAAAATGCTCTTCGCGCTCCAACAGGCAGGCAACAACCTCCGCAGGCGCTAATGGAATGAATATCTTAGCTATAAAGCGAATGGATGCATTGTCTTACAGACACTATCATCCACTAACCCACACATTCCGGCTATCTTGTGCCCAGAATACCCCCGGGGGGGGGTACCCCCCATGCACCTACGCATCCAGCTCACATCGATCTGCATCTGCCAACTGCACTCCGATACAATCATCAGGATGGCAGAACACGAACCAGGCGAGCTCGCGCAGTTACAGATGCCGGAAGCATGGCGCAGGACGGAGCTGGCGCGGCACCCGGAGCGCCCCTATCCGATGGACTTCATCGCAGCACTCTTCACCGATTTCAGCGAGATACACGGCGACCGCGCCTATGGCGACGACACAGCGATGGCGTGCGGCATGGCACGCTTCCACGGACGGCCAGTGATGGTGGTGGCGAACCTGAAGGGCCGCTCGATCAAAGAGCGTGTGGAACGCAAGTTCGGCTCGCCCGACCCGGAAGGTTACCGCAAGGCGTTGCGCGCAATGCGCATTGCGGAGAAGTTCAGCCACCCGGTCTTCAGCTTCCTGGATGTTGCGGGCGCGAACCCCGGTATTGGCGCCGAAGAACGCGGGCAGGGTGAAGCAATTGCCAGAAACCTGCTGGAGATGTCGCGGCTCCGGGTGCCTACGATTGCTACGATTACCGGCGAGGGTGGGTCGGGAGGCGCGCTTGCGCTCGCTGTGGCCGACCGCGTTCTGATGCTGGAGAATTCCATCTACTCTGTGATCTCGCCCGAAGGATGCGCTTCGATTATGTGGAAGGATTCGACCAAGAAGCAGCAGGCCGCAGAGGCGCTCAAGTACACGGCCCACAGCGTCAAGGCGCTGGGATGCGTCGACGATGTGCTGGGCGAACCCGAAGGAGGCACGCACAACGACCCCTCGCTGGCCATGGCGCTGGTAGACGAGCGGCTGCGATTTCATTTAGCAGAGTTAGACGCAAAACCACTGGAGCAACTGTTGGAAGAGCGCTATCAGAAGTTTCGCAATATTGCGCAGTTCTACACAACCGCCGAATGATTTCGGGCCCAGTCCGAGAACCAGATAAGCGAAAAATAATGCCGGACCCATCCACCCCCAGCGCCGTACCACAGTTACCTGCCGATTTAGCAGACCGACGGACCAGGCCACGTTCGCTCGACCTGGCTCTCTTTATTGCTGCAATTTTATGGTATCTGTGTGCCCAGGCCCTGAGCGCAAGCGCTATAAGCGCTCTGGGAATGAATCTTGATTTGGGTGACTGGTTACCGGCGATTGAAGCCGTGCTGCTGCTCTTCCTGCTGGTCTGCGGACTGGCAATGTTGCGCAGAATTGAACGCCGTCTTGCCCCGTTGCGCATCACGCTCGGCCTTCCATGTCGTAAGACAAGTCGCGAGGAATGGGCAACCGGAGCGGCCATCGGTTGGGGAATTGCGATTGCGTCCGTGCTACCAATGGTTCTGGCACGCGGACTCAATACCCAACTATGGATCGCACCCCATGCCTTTCTGCTCTTCGGGCTCAGCCTTTTGACCCCGGCTCTTCTCACCCTGGCGCATACGTTGGCGATCTATGGATACGGATTCCAGCGCCTGATCGACGCGACTGGTCCGGTGCGTGCCACTCTGATTCTGATGGCTGCGGTTTCGGTCGTACACTCCTTTGTGCCAACGCCGTACGGCACGCCTGACGGGACGCGCATCCTTGTCGATATCCTGATGACCCTGTTGCTCTGTCTCTGCTGGCTGCGTTCGCACGCAGTATGGCTTGCGTGGGGACTGCACTTCGCATGGGCAACAGCGATCGCTGTGCTCTTCGGCCTGCCCATTGCCGGTCAGGTTAGCTTTGGCTCGGTGGTGGATACGCGTGCCATCGGCCCGGTATGGCTCACCGGTGGCGAGTATGGCCCAGCCGCAGCCTTGTTCACAGGGTTGATTCTGCTAGCCGCCATTCCGATTCTGATTCGTGCTACCAGCGACTTCGCCTGGAAGTATACGCATCCGCCGCTGATTCCCGGCGGATACGACGTTACGATTGCTCCCCCCGCCGCGCATATTGCCATGGAACAGTCTGCTGAAACCGCGCAGGCCGTCCATCCAGCTTCGCTGGTACAGATCCGAAACATAGAGGAGCAACATCCTGCAGCCGAGACAGCATCCGAATGAAATCGTCAGCATGCTGGCCGCGTGAGTGCTAAAGTTTGCTTGAAAAACCGGTAAGAAAGGCGCAAGATTCACTCACCACGAGGTAGCTGCAATGGTCCTTGGTACTCATCGATGCCGACAGTACGCTGCTGAACTCACGGCCTGCTTTCTGGCTGGAGTGATGGTATGCGACTTGTCGGTAGCGACGCGTGCGCAGGTCTTTGTGGTAGGCGAGAAGTCAGCCATGGCGAGTGTCTCCACCGACTTCCATCCAACGCGGATCGAGTTGCCCGCGAATCCCATCACAGAGCGCGGAAAGAGAGACCTGGTACGCAATCTGGAGGCCGAACAAGGCTTTGCGCATCGTGCTCTGCCCGTAGGCGAAGACCTGATCCTGATTGCAAATGGTAATCTCACACCAACGGGAGACGCCTACAAAGAGATGCTGTACAAGAAAGGACAGTCCGCTGCGCCGGGAGATCGTGTCGTTCTAACTGCGGTGATAGTAAAGGATGACCGTATCGTGATTGACCTGAATGGCGGACCATACCTGAATCACCGTTTTCTACGCCACATCGACCTAAACGGCATCCCCTTGGTCCCTCAGGATGGCGCGCAGGTGACTGGATGTCGCGTAACCCTTGTCTTCGAGGGCGGACTGCCAGAGGTGAGTGCTCCAGAGGTAAAGGCACTTCTGGATCCAATCGTCGATTTTGGGGTGAAGACTTCGGCCGAGGCCTACGCAGCTTCGCTGCCGAAGTTCCTTAAAGATGCGATTGCACAACACGATGTGCTCGTGGGCATGGACCGCAAGATGGTGCTTGCCGCCATGAGCGAACCTCTATCGAAGGTGCGTGAACTGGTTCCCGGCTCGACAACGAGGCGCTATGAGGAGTGGATCTACGGGCAACCACCGCAGACGGTGCGCTTCGTCCGCTTCGAAGGCGACCGCGTTACACAGGTGCGCATCGCCGCACTGGGCAAGCCCCTCGTAACCAACACGGAGAACGAAATGCGCGGCTATCTGGACCCGCAGGACACACACGAGATTGCGATGGGAGACGCAAAACCAGGCAACGGAGAGAATGGCAGCCGCAAACCTCCCACCATGCTGAAGCCAGGTGAATCCGCACCCGGAAGCCAGAAGCGCGTGCTGCTACCGGTTCCAGCTTCTAGTCCTCCGCAGGACAAGAGTGCGTCGGCGAATCCATCAAGCACACCGAACGATAAGTCTGTAGACGTACAAACGTCTGCAACGCCATAGCTGCACCTAAGGAATTTACCTTGAGACTTTGTTTCGCTTCAAATGTATCGTTGCGTGACAAAGATCACTTCTTGTCGTTGCACGTGTTGGTAATGTGCTGGACATATGAAAATTATTACTAAATTGCTTTTGACGTCGATTGCTGTCAGCTTTCTGTCGAGTGCATCCATTCTGTTGGGCGAGAGTAAAAACCCAGTTGATTATGCGTTGCGCATCCATATTTACAGTAAAAACCAGACTACCTTTTACAGCAGAACAATAGTGGAAGAGGCAAAGGGCGATGGTCGCGCCAACCTATTTGAATCAGATGATGTGCATGGTCTCGATTTCAATTATTCGTGCAGTGAGAAGTTGAAGGCATCGTTTGGATATGAAACATATGTAGCAAAATGGAAGAAGCAGGACAAGGTGTTGACCGTGCTGTTGCCTGTTATGGGTAAGGCAAACACATTCACCGTTTGCGATCTAAATGTTGCCCTCAGGGACAACGTATATAAACGGAGCAACGGCAAGATGGGAGAGGAGCCGGCGGCGAAATACAAGACCTGGATGGCGAAGCATGACTACGATCCGGTGCATGGCAAGAACACACCGCACAATCTGAGCGCTGCGGAGAAGGCGGACGTAGAGGAACCGCCTGATGCGGCTTCTGCACCAGTTACGTCAAAATGATAGCAAGGAGTGACGGTTGGAGAGGAAGGATAGGATTGGATAATTATCGGCACTCTTGCGCACATGGTTACTTCATCGTGCAGAGGCCAAGGTGACTTGCTGGGCCTCTAGCAGTTCGCGGATTCCCTTTTCTGCGTAGTCGAGCATGGCGGTGAGCTGGGCCCGACTGTAGGAGACGCGCTCGGCAGTAGCCTGCGTCTCGACCAAACTGCCATCCGCAAGCATCACCACATTCATGTCTACATCGGCGCGCGAGTCCTCTTCGTAGGCCAGGTCTAGCAGGATATTGCCATCGACGATGCCAACCGAGGTGGCAGCCAGCATCTGGCGCAAAGGCGAGGTCTTCAGCGTGCCGGCAGCAACTAGCTTATTCAGTGCCAGTGCCAGTGCGACCGATGCTCCCGTGATAGCTGCGGTGCGCGTTCCTCCGTCGGCCTGTAGTACGTCGCAGTCTAGGATGACGGTGCGCTCGCCTAGTGCCTTCATGTCCACCACGGCGCGCAGACTGCGCCCGATAAGGCGCTGGATCTCGTGGGTACGGCCGCCGACCTTACCGCGTTCGGATTCGCGCGGAGTGCGGGTTAGCGTAGCGCGAGGAAGCATTCCGTACTCTGCGGTGACCCATCCGCGACCGGAGTTGCGCATCCATCCGGGAACGCCGGTCTCGACGGTAGCGTTGCAGAGAACCCGTGTGTTGCCCGTCTCTATGAGGACGGAACCTTCGGCTGTGGCGACATAACCAGTGGTAAAGCGGACTGGGCGAAGAGCATCGGCGGCGCGGCTGTCGGGACGGAAGAGCTTGTTGGCATTTGGAGCCGAAGATGTCGCAGCAAGCTGTACGGATGCGAAGGAAGCCATGGCGTGATTATAGTGGTGCAACGAGAGGGACGCTTCCTGAATCGGGAATGGCTCCATTTTGGGAATTTAGGAGTTGGTATTGTTTTGTGAGCAATAGCAATAACGGAGTATGGCCTGGCGGTGGTAGTGGAACGTGTTGGCGATTGAAGGGTTGAAATGATAGTAGGAGGTTACGGCGTGGTCTGTAGGTTTGTGCCGTTAGGCGTTGAGGAAGACTGGCCGAAGTTATTAGGGGACTGTCCAAATCCACCAGGAGAGGGCCCTAGACTATTGGGCGATTGATTGAAGCCGCTTGGCGATTGACCAAGCCCGCCCCCGCCCATTGCTGCATTTCCGTTGAGGGTTGCCGCAAGCTTCAGTAGTTCGATGCGTGGGTCGTAGATGAACTCCCATGTCTGGTATGTAGTCTGTTCGTTCGGTGTAAGGATGGAGTTGCCGGATGCATTGCTTCCAACTCCCATGAACGGTCCACCTCCCGATCCGCCAAATCCGGTTGCTGGCTGATTTCCGAATCCAGCGGCAGTTCCCAGACTTGATTGACCCCCCAATCCTGACTGACTACCACCAACTCCCGACTGGCCACCTAACGCGGACTGGGCACTGGTGTCGGCAGAACCGGGTGTTCCGAGCGCGCCATTTATACCGGCCGAGGCGTTCGCACCTCCGGCACTCCCTATACCCGACGACTGCATTCCCGCCAGTGCTCCCAATCCGGGGCCCCCTATTCCGGAGAGGGGTTCGCCGAAGAAACCCTTGACAGTAGTCTGGTTTTGTCCCACACCGATAAGGCGATAGTCGGCTTTGCCGGTGAGCGGGTCTATGTATTGTTTGCGGAGATAGCGCACATTATTGGTGTGCTCCAACTGTTCGATTGAAGCGGGGTAGTGGCCAAATTTCTTGTAGTACAACTGGATGGCACGGACGTATTGATTGGCGCGGCGCACCGACTCGGCTTCGCGTTCGCGATGAAGTGTGAAGGCCTCTTTAGACGCGGCCACGCTAAGCACAATCAAGATGATGGCAATGGTCACGATGAGGCCAAGCAGCATAAAACCTTGCTCATTGCCGGGCAGAGGGCTTGCCATATTCGTGCTATTTTCGACTTTGACCATAATAGTCAGTTGGCTAGCAGGGGAAGAGTCTGCGTGTTCTGATTGAGCATGTCTTCCACTCGGATCGACTTTTCCTCAATTGAGACCACGCGGTAACGGCGCATTACAACTTCGCCGGTGGATGCGAGAAAGACACTGTCATCATGTAGAAGAAAGGCCTGGCGTGCTCCGTTGGGCGAGGCCACTGTACCGAAAAACTTCAAGTCAATGGGCGGCGGCGGCGAAGGCGGCGGGGGTGGTGGACAGTTCGGTGGACAGGGTACAACGAGTGTTGCTTGTTCCTGTGTAGGTCTCGCAGAGGCTATCGGATTAGGAATTGTCACAGGCGGTGCTGAGTTTGCAGAGAATATATTGCGACCACTGCCGGAGTACTCCAGCGACTCGGTTACAAGCATTGCGTCCATGTGTAGGGTTGGATCCAGTGATGAATAGGTTGTGCCCACAGTTTTGGCGGCAGTCCCTGTGGGTGCATTAGCCGTTGTATTGTACTCAGAGGATGCAGAAACTGGTGCTGTTGTCGATGTTGTGGGCGTGCCGGAGTAGAAGTACTCATAGTAAATAAGCGCGGCGGCGATGAGAACAAAGACAAACACCGCTGCGATCTTCATGCGGTCTTCGGATCCACTAGTGCGGGAAATCTTCATCGTTCGAGCCCTCCATCCGCACCAATCGCGGCCGCGCCTGTAGCGGACTGTAGGCCCTGCACGATATCTCCCTGCTCATAGGTCTTCATCCCCACCTTCAAGTTCACGGTGCCGCTCTGCTGGCCAGTAAGTGTGAGAGTGTTGATGACGAAAAAGAGCTTGTCGTGCTCAATAGAGTTGATGAACTGGACGAGCGGGCGGTAATCGCCGCTAAGTGTGGCGTCAATGCGCACTTCGGTCAGCTGGTTAGCTGAGCCTATAAGTACCGGAGAGTGGGTATACTGCGCCCGACTCAGGCGCACGGCCTGCTTATTGGTCAAAGTGCCAAGCTCGGCGGCCACCTCGGAATCCGATGAGGGAAGGCGCTGCCGGGTGAATTTGTCGGCTTCCATAGTGGCTCGCGCCAGCTTGGCATCGAGCCCGCGCAGGGGCAGGGCGGCCATCCCGGCGGTCCTCAATGCGATGCGCTGCTGGGCGATTGCCGCGGAATTGTAGCGGCCAGCCGTCTGCCACAGAAATCCCATATGTGCCAGAAGATAGAGATTCATCAGAGCCAGCAGCCCAACTCCCGACCAATGAAGATTCAACGGACTCAGCAGGGCCCGTGTGCCACGCAGTGCTTGGGCGGATGAAATTCTGGATCTAACCACGGAGAGCGCACTCATTGGGTACCCTCTTTGGCGTGTTGCTTATTTGCTGGGGTGAATGGTTCCGCAGCCTTATGACTCCCCGAGACCAGTGACTTTGCTGGGATAGGCGATTTCGGATTGATGCTGACGGGATGTTTCGTGGCGCTCGTAGGACTCGCCGGTACTATATGTTCTGCAGCGATTGCCGGTTTGTTCTGTTTCAGAGTATCTTTCTGTACCGCGCTTATTTGTTTCTGTTCGCGATCTTTGATCGACATGGGCAATGGATTATAGCCGCTCATAATATCGAACTCTACGCTCCCGGGAGATACAGCTTCTGCAACTGGCTGAAGGCCTCGTTCCTGTGACTGCGCTGTTTCGTTTGCCAATCGCGGATTGAGGAAGCGCTGACTGCGCTCAAGGTTTCGTACCAGATCGACGGCCAGGTTGCGTTGCCCTGTGACCCGAAGACGGATGTTGACGCCACCCTCGATAGTGATTGCGGGGTCGATACTGGTGACCTGGACACCTGCCGGAAGAACTTGTTCGAGGTCCATCATGACCGCGGTCCAACTGAAACTTTTACGGGCGAAGAGATCGTTAAGGAACTGGGAACGTTCAAGGACGGCACGGTTCTGCGGCTCATGCATGCGAGTCTCGTTGGCCTGCCGTTCGAGTTGAACGGCGAGGGTCTGCGCTTTGAGACTGTCCATCTGAGCTTGTGCTGCGCGCAGATTCTTGTTGAGAATATGCAAACCAATGCCGAGTGCGATGGCGGTGAGAGAAAGTGCGGCCATGGTAAGGCGAAGCCGGGCAAACAGGGGCCGCATCTCGACGAAGGGGTGGGTAGCGAGATTGATTGCAATGCGCATCAGTTGGCCAACGCCCCCCGTACTCCTGCCAGCCAGCCCAAGGGAACACCTCCGGGCGAGCCGGCTGAGGATGCGCCCGTGCCGAGCGTTGAGGAGTCCAGCATATCTTTCACAACGAACGGGCACACGTGTGCATCGTCGAGTAGTTCGGACAGCGTGATAACACCCAACGTGCCGGCAGCGTGGATCGCCGAGGGCGGCGATTGAAGAGTGTCCTCATAATAAGCTGCTGCGACGCTGATCGCCTGGACGATCTCGCTGCAGGTGTTTGAGAGGCTATGCTCGGCAGCAATCTCTAGTTCGACTTGCTGCACACTCTCCTGCGTGAGAGCGGATGCACCGATCGCAGCTGCGGTATCAGCACGAAGATCCGCGCCCAGATCGACAGTACGGTGCAGCAGTAGTACTCCAGCCTTAACGATTGCGGTGGTTACGCCTTCGTGTCCCGCGTTGACCACTAGAGCTGGTGTGTCCTGTTCAGGCATACCCGCCAAGGCGGCCAAGGTGCTGGGTAGTATAGCGCCTGGCTCGAAACCGGCCTCACGGACTACCAACTCGTATTCTGCCAATAAGTCACGCGGCATGGCGACGGCTAGTACTTGTACAGAACCTTTAGATGTGGCCATCACCTGATAGCTTACTGCGGCGTCGTCGGCGTCAAATGGAAGTAGCTTTTTAAGACGGAAGCGCACAATAGGTAGCGCCTCCACGGGTTTGGCGGGAAGCTCGTCGAAGTCTAGCAGTAGGACGCGAACAGCTGCATCGGGGACAATAAGGGTGACTTCGCGCGTGCGTAGCGAAACTGCTTCAAGCGCCTTGCGGAGTGCCGCTACAACGGCTGCGCGGCCTGATGCGTCGCCACCTAAGAGGGATGGTGCAACGGAGGCGCCCAAGCCTTCAACCGTGTGAAGGCGCGGGATTACAATCTTGTCCTCCAGAGGCGCTCGTGCGATCGCGGAGAGCACAGCGAATGCGTCTTCGGCGCGAGCAGCAACAACGCCCTCGGCGCGCACCTCGCAGGCCAAGCGTGGTCGCGTTCCTAACGATCTCGGTAAAAAATTCATGCTGATTTAGACTACCTGTTCTCTTTTACATCCGTTGCAATATCCATCTGAGTTAGCTTATTGATCTGTTGAGTAACCATTGACTTCTCCGGCTGCTACTGCCTACTGTTTCCTAATCTCTGTTTTACCGCCCTGCTTCGATGAAGGTGACTTTATTGATCTCCTTGAGCGTGGTGATGCCGAGGCGGACGCGCTGGATGGCGGAGTCGCGCAGGAAGTTCATTCCCTTATCACGTGCCTTTTTGCGTATCTCGCTGCCGGGGCGCTTGGCCAGCAGCATCTCGCGAATCTCGTCATCCAGTTCCAGAAGCTCGTGTATTGCGGAGCGTCCGCGGAAGCCAGTCCCCGCGCACTCCATGCAACCGGGACCTTCGCGAAAGTTGAAGCCACGCCATTCGTCTGGTTCTAGGCCGCTGGCAAGCAACTCGGCATCGGAGTAATGCACGTCTCGCACACAGAACTCGCATACGGTGCGGACAAGGCGCTGGGCAAGAATGCAGTTCAACGCGGAGACAAAGTTGTATGGCTCGACGCCCATGTTGAGGAAACGGCCGAGAACATCGACGACGTTGTTGGCATGGACGGTGGTGAAGACAAGATGGCCGGTGAGCGCGGAGTTGATGGCGATCTGCGCAGTTTCGGCGTCGCGGATTTCGCCGACCAGAATCTTGTCGGGGTCGTGGCGTAGAATACTGCGAAGCCCACGAGCAAACGTCAGGCCCTTTTTCTCGTTGACGGGAATCTGGGTAATGCCGCGAATCTGGTACTCGACTGGGTCCTCGATGGTGATGATCTTGTCCTCTTCGGACTTGATTTCGTTGAGCGCGGCGTAGAGGGTGGTGGTTTTGCCGGAGCCGGTGGGACCGGTGACCAGCACCATGCCGTAGGGCTCCTTGATGTAGCGGCGGAAGCGCTCCAGATCGTCGGCCGCGAAGCCCACCACGTCGAGCGAGAGCTTCTTGAATTTCTCCGACATGGACTCCTTGTCGAGCACGCGGAGCACGGCGTTTTCGCCATGCACGGTGGGCATGATGGAGACGCGAAAGTCGATGAGGCGGCCCTTGTAACGCACGCGAAAGCGTCCGTCCTGGGGAACGCGGCGCTCGGCGATATCCAGCTCGCTCATGACCTTGATGCGGGAGAGGATGGTCTGGTGATGCTCGCGCGCGATGGGCGCCATGGCCTGCTGCAGGACGCCGTCGATGCGGTACTTGACCATGAGGCAGTCGTCGCAGGTTTCGAGATGAATATCGGATGCGCGGCGCTCCAACGCTGTGAAGATGGTGGTATCGACCAAGCGGATGATGGGCGAGATGTCGTCCTCGCCGGTGAGCCGTTCGATGGAGATGTTCTCGTCGGGGTTGTCTTCGTCGGAGAGAACGTCGAACGCGAGGCCCTCGCTGGCTTCGTCAAGGACACGCTGCGACTGCTCAGTCTTTTTGAGCAGATCGGTGATCTGCGACATGGTGGCGACACGAGTGACCAGGCGCTGGCCAAGCAGGCCGGAGATCTCATCGAGCATCATGAGCTTGGAGGGATCGCTGACCGCGATGGCAAGACGGCCCTCTAGCTGCTCCAGCGGGACAAAGTTGTAACGGAACATCATGTCGACAGGAACGCTCTTGAAAAGCTCATGCGAGATTTTGAAGTTCTTCAGGTCGACGAACTCAGCATGGTAGCGCATGGCGAGGGCCTGAGCGCGCTCCACCTCGCTCATTCCCATCTCGCTTATACTCAGCGGAACTGCAACCGGAGTAGCCATATATCTGTAAGACTCCCGTGAGGCGAAGTGGTTAGAACAAAAGCAGAATTTTAGTGGGCCGGAGTGATGCAATAAGCGGCTGATTAGTATCAGTTAGGGGCTATTTCAGCGAATATTCAGGACTATTTGAGGCGAGTACCCAGCTCGACGTCCTCCAGGAAGCTGGCGAGAACGGGTGCGCCTGCCGGGCCGATACTTGCGGCGACGACCATCCCCTGCGATTCCAGACCGCGCATCTTGCGTGGAGCCAGATTGGCTACAATGACCACCTTGCGGCCAATGAGGGATTCGGGGGTGTAGTACTCGGCGATGCCAGCCAGAATCTGGCGGCGGGGATAGTTGGGTCCAAGAACGACTTCGAGGCGGAGGAGCTTGTCGGCCTTGGGGATGCGCTCGGCGACGACGATCTGCGCGACGCGGAGATCGACTTTGGCGAAGTCGTCGATGGAGATGAGGGGCGAGTTGTCAGTTGCAGGTTGCGGGATGTTGGTTGGGGCGGCTGGGGACTCCACAGGATGAACAGCATTAAGGGCCTCGGAGGTAGGAATGGAGGATGCTTCAGTGAGCTCGGGTACGGGAGCGGTTGGATTTTCCATGTCAGTCATAATCTGAGCGAGTCCTTTGTCAGCGCGGGGGAATATGGGGGCGAGCGGGCCTAGTTTTGTGCCGGGTTTGAGGCCGCCCCATTGCAGGACTTTCAGTTCGCCATCGCGTGCTGCTTGTTCGATGCTTCCCAGACCGAGCTGTTGCCAGACAGAGGCAGTGGCGTAGGGGAGGATGGGGTAGAGGAGGGCGGTGATGATGCGAATCATTTCACTCGCTTGGTAGAGAGCTTGTGTTTGGACTTTTCTTGTCTCTTCGGGAGTCTCTCGCTCTTTCCATGGCTTCATCTGTGACAGTACATCGTCGGCCCACTTAACCAACCCCTGCACTCTTGCAATGAAGGCTGAGAAGTTAAGCGATTGCAGTAGTAGTTCGATTTCGGCGATACCTTCGGGAGTAAGCCCTCCAGCTACCTCTCCAATAAATTTGGCCTTGAAGGCGAGGGTGTCACCATCTTTGTAGCGCGTGTCCAATGCGGTTGGTAGAACTCCACTGAAATATTTTCCAACCATTGTTAGCGTGCGGCTGACGAGGTTGCCGTAGCCGTTGGCGAGGTCGGCGTTGTAGCGTGTGATGAGGGCGTCGAAGGAGAAGCTGCCGTCCTGGCCGAAGGGGATCTCGCGCAGGAGAAAGTAGCGGAGAACATCGGCGGCGAAGAGGTCGCGGTCTGCCTTGGTGCTCTCGGGGAACTGCTTGCCGTAGACCTCGTCTCCGAAGGCGTCGAGGATGGTTTCGGTGCGGACGACATTGCCGCGGGACTTCGACATCTTCGACTCTTCGAAGAGCAGCCAGCCGTTGGCGACGATGGATTTGGGCAGCGGCAGACCGGCAGCCAGCAGGAAGGCGGGCCAGTAGACGCAGTGGAAGCGAGTGATCTCCTTGCCGACGAGGTGGATGTCGGCGGGCCAGTATCGCTCAAACTTCGCTTGCTCGTCTAGCTTCTGCTCGGCGGTAAGATCGTCTCGGTCTTCAGCTCCGTAGCCGATGGCGGTGATGTAGTTTGCCAGCGCGTCCAGCCAGACGTAGACGACGTGCTTGGGATTGCCGGGAACAGGAATGCCCCAGTCGAAGGTCGTCCGCGATATGGAGAGGTCTTTCAGTCCGCCGCGGACGAAGCTTAGGACTTCGTTGCGAACGGTATCTGGCTGGATGTGGAGCGTGCCGGACTCGATGAGGTCGATGATGGGCTGCTGATACTCGGAGAGCCTGAAGAAGTAGTTTTCTTCGGTGACGGTCTCTAGCGGACGGCCGCAGTCAGGGCAGGGCGTGCCGGCGGGGAGATCGACGAAGGCCTCGTCGGAGACACAGTAGGCGCCGGTGTAGGAGCTGAGATAGATGGCTCCGCGCTCTTCCAGCACGCGCCAGAGGCGCTGGACGCCGCGCTTGTGGCGTGCGTCGGTGGTACGGATGAAGTCGTCGTTGGTGAGGCCCATACGCTTCCATAGGTTGCGGAAGCTGGCGGAGACCTCATCGGTGAACTGCTGCGGTGGGATTCCCGCCGCAGCTGCCGACCGCTGGACCTTCTGTCCGTGCTCGTCGGTTCCAGTGAGGAAGAATGTGTCGTCGCCCAGCAGACGTTGTCGCCGCGCGATGACATCGGCGGCGATGGTGGAGTAGGCGTGGCCGATGTGGGGGCGGGCGTTGACGTAATAAATCGGCGTGGTGAGATAGAACTTTTTCGTGGTTTCTGACATCGGCTTGAATGGCCAGTTTATCAGGTTGGCATGTCTGGACGGACTACTTTGATGCACCATGCGCTCCATCACTGAGAAGTGACGTTGCCTAACTGGTGTGGTATCAGACAGCCTGCGGTTCACCCGTGCTATCCGCTTTGACTCCCAGCCGTGGAACGAGAAGTTGGAAGATAGCGAGGGCAGCAACATAGGCCAGGGCGGCAACAGAGAAGACGAGCAATGGGTGCAGTGAAAGATTACGCTTTACGATCCAAGTGAAGCAGGCTCCGCCAACCGCGCCGAAGGCGCCGCCGATGCCAACGATGGTGGAGACAGCGGTCGATGGAAACATATCTCCGGGGGTAGAGAAGAGGTTAGCGGACCAGCCCTGGTGGGCGGCTGCGGCCAGAGCAATGATCAAGGTTGCAGGCCAGGGGTTGGCCGGAAAAATGGTGCCCATATGCGGGACAAGCATGAGCGGCAGGACCATCAGGGCCATCAACAGCATAGCTAGCTTGCGTCCGTTATTGATGGTGTAGCCGTGTTCCATAAGCCAGCCAGAGAGCGATCCGCCGAAGATGGAGCCGACGGTAGAGATGACATAGACCGTGACGATGAACCAGTAGGCTTGCTTAAGGTCTAGACCGTAGTTCCGGTTTAGGATTTGCGGGAGATAGAAGAGATAGAACCACCAAACTCCATCGGTGAGTCCCTTGCCGATGGCAAAGGCGTAGGTGCCCGGTCGTTGGAGTAGAGCGGAGAGCGGAATGTTGCCACCATAGGCTGTCTGCGATGCGAGGTCAGCGTCAAGGTTGGTCTGGGTCTGAGTAGAGCCGCGGCGGAGGCGGTTGTAGGGAAAACAGAGCCAGACGATGAGCCAGAGCATTCCCAGCGAGCCGGTGGCAATAAAGGCGGCACGCCATCCGAAGTGTCCGGTGGCGAAGCTGATTAAGAGCGGCGCGAGAAAGAAGGAAGCGCATGTACCGGAGTTGAATATGCCAACGGCTTTGCCACGCTCTTCAATGGGGAACCACTCGGTGGTGGCCTTGATGGCGGCAGGGAAGTTGCCCGACTCTCCCAGGCCTAGGAAGATGCGTGCGACGCAAAAGCCAGCGACCGAGGCGACCAGCGAGTGGCTCATGGAAGAGACCGCCCAGATGAAGATGGCGACTGCGTAACCAGTCTTTGTGCCCAGCTTGTCGATGACGCGACCGGCAAGGAGAAAACCGACGCCATACGCGATCTGAAAGAAGATGATGACGTTGCCGTAGTTATTGTCAAAAACCGGTTGATGGAATCTATCTGCAAGAGCGTTCCAGCCCATGAACGGCGCACCATGAAGGAGGGGTTCGATGAAGGAAAACACCGAGCGGTCCATGTAGTTAATGGTGGTTGCGGCAAAGAGCAGGGCGCAGACAAACCAACGTACGTTGTTACTCTGCGGCGCGGAAGCGGTGATGCTCTCTCTGGTTAAGCTGGCGGAATTGGTCGACATCGTTTATTGGCTCCGGCAGTCGTTCGCGAAGTCAACGCGCAGACCGCCTGTATTAAATAAGTTAAGAAAGCAAATATTGTCAGTTACATACGTCGTGTAGAGAAGTGCAAGACGCACACTAGTGTCAAAGCACAGCACAGCCATAGTATTCGCCCACGGACTGGATGACAATGCTGCCTGAGGAAGGATTGTGGAAGTGCAGGGGAGAGAGGCCATCAACGAGAGATGGAAGAGACACTTGCAGCAGATAAAGAGGTAGTAAGGGGTTGCAAATTCCCTAGTTGAATGTTTCTGAAGGACGGTTGAGAGTGCATGTGTTGATTGTTGAGGACGATGCTGCCTTGAGACATTTTCTGGAACAGGGTCTTAAGCATGACGGACACGATGTGACGGAGGCGGCGGATGGCGAGTCCGGGCTAGCGAGTGCGGCAAGGGTGCATCCGGATCTGATGATCCTTGACCTTGGCCTGCCACGGATGGACGGCATGGAAGTGCTGGCTGTAATGCAACAGCAATTCGGTTCTACTTCGGTATTGGTGTTGACGGGGCGGGCGGAGATGGAAGAGCGGGTGCGGTGCCTGGAATTCGGAGCTGACGATGTGGTACTGAACCCGTTCTCGTTCCATGAACTGCGCGCGCGCTTGCAGTCACTCTGGCGGAGGCGAAGCCAGTTCGAGGACCCAGTGCTGCATTTTGGCGAACTTGAGATGGACCGTGCCCAGCGCAGAGTGACCCATGCGGGGCACGAGGTGGAGCTAACTGCTACGGAGTTCTGCCTATTGGAATCACTGATGCGACGGCACGGTAAACGTGTATGTAGTCGGGAGGAGCTTCTGCGCGAGGTGTGGAAAGTACCTCATGCTGGAGAAATGGTTTCCAGCAGAGAGAGCCGTACAGAGAGCAACATTGTGGAGGTATATATCAACTATCTACGCAAGAAGCTGTATAGGGGTCATGACACTACAAAGAAGCCTTCCAGTGGTAATTCCTCGTTGATCAGAACAGTACGTGGAGAGGGATACCTGCTGGACGGAGCGAACGATGGCGACGGAGCCGACGCCGGAAGCGCATCCACTGAATGTGTAGATATATTTTCGCCGGATAGCTGCACGGCCGATGCTTGATATGGAGATTTTTACGGAAGATGGACTTTGCACAAGTCAGAGGAAGCATCTGAGTGGCACACTCCACGACTTGTGCCAACCGATGACGACATTGCAGTGCCGACTAGAGATGGCAATTCTGAGCGACTCTCCGGAGGCATATCGCGAGGCCGCTAAGAGCGGGATTATTGAGTGTAGGCGAATGGTGGGAATGGTGAAATTGCTGCGCGAGATTCTGCAGGAGGCGGCGCGGATAGGCGGAGTATCCCATTAGGGAAAACGTAGGGTTGGAGCTGCATGCTTACTGGGTTGGCAATGGGTGGGGCAGATTGGATGCAATCGGTAGGGACTGGCTGGCCACCGAATTGGCGGGAGCTGTGCTGGGTCCCAAGCCTAGCTTAATAAGGGCGCGGGAGTCCGGTACGAGTTTGGTTTGCCAACCGTTATCTGCCTGTAGCTTTTCCATGCCTGCTTGGGTCTGGGTGTCCCAGTGGCCACTAGGCTCGCCGGTAAGATAGCCAGAGCGGATGAGGGCCATCTGGATCTGCGTTGCGCGTTCATCGTCGATGAATTTCTGGCTCGGCAACCTGGATTTAGAATGCTTGTTAATTTTTGGGGAGGTGGGTCCTCTGTGCGCTCGCGTCATGGCGACTGCGGGCGCTGTGGAACCTATCAGGAGTGTTGACAACAGAACCAAGTGACCCAAACGCATGATACGGAATGACCTCAAACACTATGACTTAAAACCTTGCAGAAACCTATTTACTAACGCAAGAGTATACCCAAAAATCAAGGTTTGGCAACACGAATACAGGCTTCGGCATCCAAGGACTAGTTTCCAGATTGATTCGGGGCGTAAGCACGGTCCGGATGTACAGTACATACGCCCCCTGGTGATGGGTTAGGGCAGAGTGCCTCCAAAGAAGGTAGCTCCGTTGGGCACATTCGTTCCTTGTAGACGCACCTTGAAGGCAATGTCCTGGCCAGACTTGAGGCCGTTGACGACGGAATTAAAATCGGCCTTGTCAGAGACTGGCTTTCTGTTGATCTCGAGGATGACGGTTCCAGAGGTGATCCCGATATCTTCAGCAAAGGAGCCCGTATGAACATTTGTAACGATGACTCCGCCATGAATTCCGAGTTTGCTGGAAATCTGGGCGGGGACATTGTCAACCTGGATACCGAGCTTGCTCTCACTAGGGTCTGAGACGGACGGGGAGGCGCTCTCATTGCTTTGGCCACTGATGTCGGCTTCGAGCAGGCTACGATCACCAATACTGACGCTAGCGTTGTGCAGTTTACCGTCACGAAGATATCCCAGTTGGACGGTGGAACCTACTTTACGGGAAGAGATATCCGCGACCAGTTGGTCTCCATCTTTGATGGGCTTGCCGTCGATAGAAACAATGACGTCTTCTGGCTCGATCCCAGCCTTGGCCGCGCCCTTTCCTGGTGTAACTTCTTCGACGAAGACTCCACCATTAGCGAAGCCGTATTCGCGGCTCACAGCTGCGGGCTCTGGTCGGAAGCTGATGCCGATGGAACCACGCGTTACCTTGTGGTCGGGGCTGATGAGCATGTTGTATACGTTGATAATGGTGTTAGCTGGCATTGCGAAGCCGACGCCCTCAGAGCCGGAGGACTGTGTAAGTATGGCGGTGTTCATGCCGATCACCTCGCCAGCCATATCAACCAGCGGTCCGCCGGAGTTGCCTGGGTTGATGGCGGCATCTGTTTGTATGAAGCGTTGGAACTGGCTGACTCGGCCATCTGGGCCTGGTTCGTCGATGGAACGGTTTTTGGCTGAAACGATACCGGCGGAGACGGTCTGAGATAAACCGAAGGGCTCGCCGATAGCCAACACCCAGTCGCCTACCTGTGCTCCATCGGAGTTGCCCAGTTTGACTGTGGGTAGCGGCTGGGGAGCATCGATCTTGATCACGGCAATATCTGTCTCGGAGTCCACACCAATGACGTGGGCGATGCGTCCCTTGTCGGTGGAATTGTCCGGATCCGTGGAGAGTTTAACGTATATTTTGTCAGCCTTGTCTACAACATGATTGTTGGTGATGATGTAGCCGCGCGAGTCGATGATGAAACCTGTTCCGAGGGCCTGGCGTACTCCTCCGCCAAAGTTGTCAGAACCGTCCTCTCCGCCCTGGCCACCCTGGCCGCCGAAGAAGCGATTAAAGAAATCCTGCATATCGCCCTGATCGCCTTGGCCACCTTGATCTCCCTGATTGCCGAAGGGAATGACCTGGCCTCTGCGGCCAGTGCGCCGGTTAGTGGACTGCTTGGGGATGGACTCGGTGTTGATATTGACTACAGCCGGGCCAACCTGTTTGGCAATCTTAGAGAATGCGTTAGAGAGTTCCACAGGGCTGGGAATGACGAGTGGGCGCGCGTCGGAGGAATCGACGGCATCCTTGGCGCTAACCGAGCGGGTCAGCACTGAGCCGGCGAGAATGCCGACCGAAAGCACGCCGAGCAGCGCGAAGGTAGCACTGAGGCGATGATTGCGAATACGTGCGAAGAGATTGTTTTCAGCTTGCTTCTGGGTGTCCATGGATAGATCGGTCCTCATGAGTTCTGGGCATAGCCCGATTGCGTTTGTTGCGCGGCTAAGCTGTTAATATCGAGTATATCCGTCCACATCCAGCCGCGGCGCTACGCGGTTACTGTTAGTGCTTTAGACGCAGCAAAAGTGAAATCGTTGCGTCTAGATCGGGCCGGAGAGAAGATGTTTCCGGGGAGACTGGAGCTGGAATCAAGATGCGGCGACAGCGCGCGCGTTTTCGATGAAACGAGCCAGCAGTACGGGGTCCTTGCGGCCAGGCGAGGACTCGATCCCACTGGAGACATCCACGCCCCAGGGCTTGAGCTGTTTGATTGCGTGGGCGACGTTCTGCGGGTTGAGGCCGCCCGCGACAATCAGATGGATGCCGGCCGGAGCTAAGGCAAAGGTTGTTCTCGCGGCAGTCCAGTCGAAGACGATCCCGGTTCCACCAGAGGCTCCACCTAGTTTGGAGTCGATCAGGATGCCGTCGGTCAGCCCTAGCCTGTTTATGCGCTCGATCTGAGTCGCGAGTAGAACAGTATTAGATTCTGTTGTGGGATTGATGGTCCAATGCAGAGTCGGAAGGATGCGTATGCTTCCGGCGAAGCGATCGTGGAGACGTTGGATCAACTGCTCATTGAATCCGCCATGTAGCTGAACCGCTGTCAGGCCAGCGTCAACAGCTGTAGCTACGATTTGATCCACATCGCGCGTGGAGAAGACACCCACGCGTTCGATGGGAATGGGAAGATGGGGAGTAATTGCGGCGACCTGCGAGGCCGTAACCTGGCGCAGACTGGGCGCGAAGACGAAACCTAATGCGTCCGCGCCGAGCCGGGCAGCGAGTTGTGCGTCTTCGAGGTTGGTATTCCCGCAGATTTTCACCCACATTGTATTGGCCTCATTTGCTGGGTGCAGAATCTGTTCCGAGAAGGGCGGCGAGTGCGGCAGCGGGGTCGGGCTGGCGCATCAGGGATTCGCCGACGAGGAAGGCTTGGTATCCAGCATTGCGCAGTAGAACTATCTCGGCTGGGTTGTGGATACCGCTCTCGGCCACATGTACTGCATCGCGCGGGAGCCATTGCGCGAGATCAATCAGAGTCTGCGGCTGAATTTGCATGGTGTGCAGGTTGCGGCTATTGACGCCGATTAGGGTGAAGCCGAGATCGGTGGCGCGGTTCAGCTCAGCGCGGTCATGCACCTCACAGAGGACATCGAGTTGCAAGCTGCGTGCTTCGTCGCGCAGAACCAGCAAACTGTCGTCAGTAAGTGCTGCAACAATCAACAAAATTGCATCAGCACCGGCAGCGCGCGCTTCGAGAATCTGGAAGGGTTCGAGGATGAAGTCCTTGCGCAGGCATGGTATGGAAGTTGCAGCTGAAGCAAGAGTGAGATTAGAGAGTGATCCCTGGAAAAATTTTTGATCGGTAAGTATGGAGAGTGCGGCTGCCCCGGCGGCCTGCAGTGAATGGGCTAGCGTGGTGGGATCGAAGTCTGGACGGATGAGCCCACGCGAGGGTGAGGCCTTCTTCAACTCTGCGATAATGGCCGGGCGGGAGGCTGCAATCTTGCGCAAGGCTACCTCAAATCCGCGAGGGGAGTGGGCTGCGGCTTTGCGCTGGAGCAGTTCGGTATCGGCGGTTGTTCGCCGGACCTTCACTTCATGCAGCGTATGCGCGAGAATTTGCTCAAGCTGGGTAGACATGGGTTGATGGCGAGAATATTTGGTGCCGAAGGGGGGACTCGAACCCCCACACCCTTGCGAGTACATGGACCTGAACCATGCGCGTCTGCCAATTCCGCCACTTCGGCACGGTCGTACATGTCGCGAACCCTGCGGCCGGACACGGCAGTCGTGAGTGTTCAGTCTTTCAAACGCGGGGTCTGCTGTCAATTGCAGGCCGCTTGTCTTACACTGGAACGACTTCAGAATCTGCAACTGAGGGAGGCAATTCCACCGATTATGCCAGAAAAAATGTATGCACCGCCGCAGCAGGGCGCTACCGAAATTCCCGAAGAGATTGCGTTGGAGATACGGAAACTCGCTCACGATCTGTCCAACGCACTTGAGATCATTGTGCAGACCAGTTATCTGCTGGGAACGGTGCAACTGAAGGAGCCGGGCAAGGATTGGTTACAGATGCTTGATAACGGCGTACACAAGGCACTGGAGATCAACCTGGCTCTGCGGACATACATCAAATCCAATTCGCCACGATAGGGGCGGACACGCCGACAACTCCAAGGTTTTGAAAGCTACTTTGTGGTGGATTTTTTCTTTGTCGACTTCTTGGGCAGGGATTTGAGTGTAAAGGGTTTGGCTGCGCTGCTGTTGCTGATGATCTTCTTAAGAGATGGCTTGGAAGTTCTTGATGCGGTCGGCTTTGTACGTTTACTGGAAGGCTTTGCCTTGACTGGTGGAACTTTAGTTAGGAGCAGCTTTGCTTGGTGAGAGGACAAGAGCTTTTCAAGCTGCTGCATCAGGACCTGCGTATGCATGGGTTTGACCAGCATCGTGCCGGCGCCAAGGGTCTGCCAGTCTTCCTCCGCGAGGGGGTATGCCGTGAGCAGTGCAATGGCTGGGTGATAGCTGGCAGAACGGGCCGCTGCGATTACTTCGGCACCTGCGGCGTCGCTCTCCATACGCATGTCTGTGATGACCATGTGGTAGGAATGGGTGCGCAGTTTTATTTTGCCCTCGCGGCCCGATGCCGCTGTATCTACCTCGAATCCGCCGATCTCCAGCACCGCTTTGAGGGTAAGCAGGATGGCTACTTCATCGTCTACCAGTAAAATCCTGCGTTTCATAAAACTCCTTGTTCGTGAATCTATCAAACTGACAGGAGGTCTGAATATGGGTTCAAGATCTGCCGACAGCTAATCCGAGTTGAACTTATGGGGATGACACCGGGTAATCCCAAGGCTTTAGCCTCGGCTACCTGCATGTCCCATCTAAATCTTGCTGCGATCGGTGTTTACTTTGCAAAACATTAGAGCACCAACCACAGTATCCCCGCTACTGAGATCTGCGAGAAACGTCTATACCGGTTACTGGATTGTTTGATCGCTGGTGAGGGAATGGGGTCGCTGCAGGAAGAACGTACCAGAGTCGGAATCGTCTTCATCTCTATCTCCATCCTCAGCATCCTCCTCGTCGTCCTCGTCCTCTTCTTCTTCTGTTACTTCGTCGTTACCATCCTGTGCGTCTTCGTCCCGTTTGTCCACGTAAGTGTCTTCGTCGTCCTCCTCGTCTTCTTCTTCCTGGTCGAGATAGTCCTCCCCTTCCTCGGGCTCTTCTTCCTCGTCGCCGTCAATGGGAGCTGCAAGACGAGCATAACCGGCTAAGTAAGAGAGAGGTATGTAGAGGATAGAAGATTGGTCCTGCTCCTGGCACGGATGTGGAGCGAGAGTAGTGGATTCGTGGGTGGGGTTCCGTAGGGTCAGCATAGGACTGCCTCCTGGAGAAACCAAAACGATAAGTGGTAGGATGCGATGCGTCGAGATGGTGATCGCCTAGTCGCAGTGTAGAGCATAGGAAGGATTCAAACAGAGCGAAGTGCGGATTCGACGCCGGAATTCACTTCTGCCTGGGCGAACTCGGCGGCGACTCGGATACCATTCATCACAGCGCGCTCGTTGGATGCTCCATGCCCAATGATGCAGACACCACGGACGCCAAGCAGGGGTGCGCCGCCGAACTCGGAGTAATCGATTCTCTTTTTGAAGTCGTTGAATGCGCGGCGAGAGAGAAGCGCTCCTACTTGCGATGTGACGGTGGACTTAAGGGACTCTCGCAGCAGCACGCTGACCAATCGGGCTGTGCCCTCGCAGGTCTTAATTGCCACGTTGCCAACAAATCCATCGCATACGATGACATCGGCATGACCATTGAAGAGATCGCGTCCCTCGACGTTACCAATAAAGTTCATGCCTGAGCGGGCGCGGAGCAGAGGGAAGGTGTCGTGGGTGAGCGAGTTTCCCTTGCTGTCTTCCTCCCCGATAGATAGCAGACCAACTCTGGGATGGGCGATATGCAGGACGTTGCGGGCATAGATGTGTCCCATGACAGCGAACTGCATTAGATTGTCGGGATCGCAATCTACATTAGCGCCAACATCGAGCAAGATTGATGGGATGCCAGCAGCCGTAGGCAGGATCGTAGAGAGGCCGGGGCGATGGACGCCTGCCAGCATTCCCAGAACCATCTTAGCGGTGGCCATTGCCGCGCCGGTATTTCCGGCGGTGAAGAATCCAGCTGCTGTACCATCACGAACCATACGCAGACCGACTCGCATGGAGGAATCACGCTTGGCGCGGACGGACTGAGCGGCTTTGTCATCCATGCTGATCCACTCGGAGGAGTGGACGATCTCGATCTGCGGGCGCTTGCGTCCGTAGTGTCCGGGAAAGCGATGGCGTAGAGCGTGGTCGAGCGCAGGACGTAATATCTCCTGCGGACCAACCAGATGGACTCGAACATCGAGATTGCGCGCTGCAAGAATCGCGCCGCGAATCTCAGATTCGGGGGCCTTGTCGGAACCCATTGCATCGACAACGATATTGATCGGCATCTGGGAGGAGTGTATTGGCAGACTTAGCTGGCTTCTTTTACTGCGAGGACTTCACGGCCCTTATACTGTCCGCACTTCTGACAGATGCGGTGGGGCAGCTTGCGCTCGTGACAGTTGGGACACTCGGAGGTGCTGACCGGAGTGAGGAAGTCGTGGCTGCGGCGTTTAGATGTGCGTTGTTTGGAATGGCGGCGTTTCGGATTCGGCATTACAGTTCCCTTTCTAGTGGTCCATGCCCGCCGCAGTACGAAGCGCGGCGGCGATTGAAGCTCGGTGAGGCTAAGAATCAGTGCTAACCGGGCTTGATCGTGCTGGCCAGACCCGCAAGCGCATTCCACCGCGAAGGATTCCGTTCTAGATCGGCGGAGGACTTGCAGGAGCAGGATGCGAGGTTCAGGTTCTGGCCACAGCGCGGACAAAGTCCCTTGCAGTCTTCTTTGCAGAGCGTTCGGGAGGGCAGGGAGAGAAGCACCTGTTCGCGCACGACATCTTCAAGCGAGAGACCGTTCTCTTCATAGTAACCGATTTCGGTCTCGTCGGGGGTGATGGAGCGTTCGCCAGGATCGGCATCCGCGGCCTGCGGGCGGAAGATGAGGTCGAAGTTGCCGGTGAGCGGAGTGGGAACCGGCTCGACGCATCGTGCGCATAGCAACTCGAAGTTGCCACGATAAGCGGCGCGCAGGCGGATGTCGGCGACTTGCTCGTGGTGGCCACGGTTCTCGACGAGGAGGTCTGCGCGGCCAGTGACGGGAAGCGGACCTGTCTGGTGGACGTCGGGGGCGTAATCGAGAAAGCCCTCGGGGATGGATTCGTCGAAGAGGAGCGGCTCTTTTTCAAGTTGGATTGGAGTGATAAGCACAAGATTAAGCGTAGGGCGATGCGAGGCCGAGGTCAATGGGAGATTGCGGGGAATCAAGGCGGATTCCGATTGAAATAAACGGATGGCAGCGATACCAGCTGCACCGGCAGCGAGCGTGGAGGACGTGTTGGAGTGGGTGATGCCGCCGAGGGCGAGGACAGGGATGGGCGTGGCGGCCAAGCAGGCGGCGCGGAGTACGTCGAGGCCGCAGCTGGCTGTGATTTTCATATGGGCGATGGTTTTTTGTGAGGGATGCGATTCGGCGACGACTTTTTCGAATACGGGGCCGAAGAGTATGAGTGTGGGGCGGTCTTTCAGAGGGGCGGACGCGGCGTGGGAGACCTCGTCGAGGGTGTGGCAGGAGAGGCTGACGATGGGCTCGGGCAGGTTAGCGGCGGCGTAGAGTGCGCGGACCTGAGCGGGGGTTAGCTGGCCAGGTGCGGAAGACAGATGGACTCCGTCAGCCTGAGTGGCGAGGGCGACGTCTGCGCGGGAGTTGATGAGGAGTTTGGGAGCGGGGTTGTGTGCGCGGATGCTTGCAAGCAGTTTGCGGGCGAGGTCTGCGAGTGCGACGGCGGGGAGGTCTTTTTCGCGGAGCTGAAGAAAGTCGATACCAGCGGTGGCGAGGTGCTCGGTTCGCTGGATGAGCGCAGCCTGGCGTGCTGATTCATCTCCTTTGAAACGGGCGCGGTCTGTGATGGCGTAACGGAGCATTGAGACCATGTTGGAGTGCAGGGGGGCGCTCATTTTTGGCACCTCGGGCAAAAGTGGGTACCGCGACCGGCGAGAGTGATTTTCTTGATCGGAGCGCCGCAGACGGTGCAGGGATCGCCGCCGTGGCCGTATACCTTATGTTCGATCTGGAAGTAGCCTCGCATGCCTTCTGCATCGACGTAATCGGAGACGGAGGATCCGCCGAGCTTAATAGCACGACGGAGGATTTTGATCAGTGAAGTTCGGAGGAGGGCAAGTTCGGCGCGGGTGAGGCGTGCGGCCTGGCGGGTGGGACGGATTGCGGCGCGGAAGAGCGACTCGTCTGCATAGATATTGCCGACGCCGTGAAGCAGGGACTGGTTGAGTAGCGCGGCCTTGATGGGCGTTCGGCGCGGGTGGAAGAGGGTGATAAAGTCTGCGAGGGAGATGGTGAGGGGTTCGCGACCGGGGCCGGAATAGGGGGCGGAATTCGAGTCCTTCGACTGTCGATCCCAGGTCTCAGAATCGAGACCTGGTGGACCCAATTTTGTGGCATTCTCCGCGTGAATCGAGAGACGGCCGAAGCGGCGAGGATCGACGAAGCGAATTTCGCGCTTGTCGTGCAAAGTAATGACAGCGTGGGTGTGTGGCGCGAAAGGGACTTCCGGAGCGGAGACGAGCAGGCGACCGGTCATGCCGAGGTGGATGAGGAGTTCTGTGGTGGTTTTGTCTCGGTGAAGGGTCATGACGATAGTTTTACCGACGCGGCGGACGGATTCGATGTGCGCGCCATTGAGGACGTTAGCGATCTCGGACTCGGACGATTTGAAGGTCTGCGGCTTGCCGCTGGTCCAGACGCGGGTGATACGCTGGCCGTGAACGCGGGCGTGGACGCCAGCGGCGATGGTTTCGACCTCGGGAAGCTCGGGCATAGGGAATAGAGTAATGCGTCCTTGAAACAGTAGTGAATCGTAGGGGGGACCCCCCCCCGGGTGTATCTAGCGAAAAACTCTTGTTGAATGTGCATGTTGCAGGCTGATCCATCTGCAAGATCAACATACTAAATTAGTTGTCCACAAAATATCCTAAATCAACAACTTACATGTTACTTGACCGGTTATTTTCACTGACTACCAACGAGAGAAGCCCAGCGTTGCCGCCGGGCTCCTATTGTTTTCTCTACTACATCTAGTTTACAGGATGGAGCATAACTACTATGCCAACTATTTTTATCAGGGAAGTAGTTGATGCGGTGTCGGTTGGGGAGATTTATAGGCATCGTGGGCCTTGACATGCGGATTTGTTGGGGAATATGGAGAAACGAAACGCCGATCAACGCCGATAAGTGCACGAATAAGGGCAAAGCGAGAGTGGAATAAGGCAAGGGCAAAGGGCGAGAGCAAGAGCAGATTTCTCCGCTACTCTACGGAATGACAAACAAAAAGAAGCGACTACAGAGATTCTGACTCTACGAGTCAGAATGACGAACGCTCTCCCACCGTGTCGGGGATAAGGCACCGTTAGGATAGGCACCCGTATTCCCACATCTCAAAAGTGAAATGTGGGGCACCTGTGATCTTTCAAGAGGTTGTCCATTCGAACTGAACCGGAGAAGCTGGTTGTGACGAGCAATCAGAACCTTCGGAGGGAACGAATGGACATTCATAAGAATGCCCGACTTAGCTT
>Ga0316231_1000178_pt1 | contig 105620 bp, 108 predicted proteins | sample TBH18027metaG_FD_206002 | JGI IMG/M metagenome (GOLD analysis project Ga0316231, IMG submission 206002) | Freshwater microbial communities from Trout Bog Lake, Wisconsin, USA - TBH18027 | ecosystem: Environmental > Aquatic > Freshwater > Lake > Hypolimnion/Profundal zone | place: USA... | reverse complement strand
GTGTCCTCATAGCTTTGGAGTTTGATTTGGTTCGCACCTTCAAACTACGAGCTATGGGTGTTTTTTACGCTAACCCTGGGTGATTCTTATTTTCCGTTTTTGGCTTATTCTTGTTTTCCGATCACAACCAACAATAGCTACAAAAAAAGACTATGACATCAGTTCTATTGTAATGGTAAACACTGAACGAAATCCGTCAGGTTGTTGTGGTTTATTACAGCATTAAGATATTGATCTGCAAGCTTACGCCATCCCAAGAGTTACCGTATGGATTAGAGGAGTATTTTATATTTTTGAAACGCAGAGAGAATGCGCAAGTAGTTGCACTATATCACACCATTGAACATTGAAGGCCAGCGAAGGATGTGCAATAATCAGTTATCAAGTATCGTCAAATCAACATGAAATTTCCTCTTTACGATCTGCTTGGACGGGTCCACATAATTTTTCTGCTCTCTTATTTCCTTACCGTGCAAAACAAGTAACCTTCCTGTTAGGTGTTGTGCATTCTTTTTTAGGGTTGATTTTCAAAGGTTTCTTTTAAATTTCGTCAGGGGTTAATAATTAACTGAAAAAGTGTAAAAAATTTTTCAGTTAATTTGAATTAATTCGGAAATTTTCCAATAAAAGATTTCTTGATATCACTTAACCCATAGCATAACAAACATGAAAGCATCCCTTTCCATTCTTGCGGTTCTGCTTGCGACTTCATTTTCCACAGTCGCCATGGCTGCTGATGTTGTCAAAATTGCCATCACCGGTCCTTTTTCAGGGGGCTCAGCTCCTATGGGTGTTTCTATGAGAGATGGCGCAAAACTTGCCATTTCCCAGATTAACCAAAATGGAGGTATCAATGTAGCTGGCAGAAAAATGAAGATTGAGCTTATCGAACGCGACGATGAAGGTAAGAATGACCGCGGTGCGCTTGTCGCCCAGGAAATATCGTCAATGGGTGATATTTCTGCAGTCATTGGCACGGTTAACACCGGTGTAGCTGTGATGGGTGATAAATATTATGTTGAGAAAGGAATAGTCAAAATTATCACACCGGCAGCAGGCAGTGCATCTATGACGCAGTGGAGTAAAGCGGGTTTTAAGGATCTGCCGATTTTCCGTTTTGCCTCACATGACGGCATTCAGGCACACATGGTAGTTGAAAAAGCCCTCAAGCTCGGGTTTACGAATGTTGCGATATTGCATGACGCCACCAATTATGGTGTTTCCGGACGAGACGACCTCATTGAACAGATCAGCAAACAGGGTGGAAAGCTGAAGGTGGTGTCAGTAGAAAAGTTTGCCATTGGCGATAAGGACATGACCGGCCAGCTTATTAAAGCCAAGGCCGCTGGTGCGCAGGCGATTCTGATATGGGGTATCGGGCCTGAGCTGGCTGCGGTAGCATCTGGTAAGGAGAAGCTGGGATTCAAGGTTCCGATGATTGGCGGATGGACCCTGTCGATGAGCAATTTCATAGAAACATCAGGTGCATCCGGCAATGGTGCTCTGATGCCTCAGACTTTTATCGAAGATGAGTCTATAGCGAGGGCCAGGCCATTCATTCTGGCTTACCATAAGGCTTACAGTGTTGCCAGGATTCCTTCTCCCGTCTCTGCTGCACAGGGTTATGATGCAGCTTTGTTGCTGGCCGAAGCCATTCATGAGGCAGGTTCTACTAATCCCTCAAAAATAAAATTCTCATTAGAGAACCTCAAAACGACCGTCAAAGGAGCCATTGCAGACTGGAAAAAACCGTGGTCAAAGTGGAATCCGTCAAATGTCGAGACACACGAGGCGTTCCGCCGGGCAACTACCGTTATGGGTAAGGTTCAGAACGGGCGGGTTGTATTGGCTGATCCATCAGAAAAATTTGTGTTGGAAGGAATAGCCGTCAAGTGAGTCTGGAGCTTTAACTGGTTGTCTGAATGATAATTCTGGACGCAAAATATATTGCTCTTGCTCAGATGGCTGTGGGCGGAGGGCTTATGGGCATGGCCTATGCTCTAGTGGCTTACGGCTTTCAATTGACCTATGCCGCAGGAAAGGCAGTGAATTTCGGGCAGGGTGAACTTGTTATGCTTGGAGCTTTTGCTGGAATTTCACTTGCCGGCACAGGTCTTCCCTACTGGGTTTCTGTGCTAGGGGCGATGGTGGCAGGGGCGGTTCTTGGATGGTTTGTCGAGCGTGTTGCGGTCAGGCTGGCTTTGAAGCAGCATAATGAGGGTTGGATTCTGCTTACGATCATCGTGGGCTTGTTTGCTCTCTCTTCCGTGGAGAATATATGGGGGCGGGACGACAGGCCATTCCCGGCCCCATGGCCTGCCGGTGCACTCGATTTTTTTGGAATATCGGTAACATGGCCGGAATTGGCCATTGCAATGGGTGCAATGGGTATCATGACATTGGTTGAGCTTGCCAAACGCTATACAATGGCCGGTATCGCAGTTCAGGCAGTCAGTGCAGATCCTGAAGCAGCCGAACTCTGTGGAGTTCGTTCACGCTCCGCGATCTCTCTCTCCTGGGCAGTCTCAGGGGCTGCAGCTGCATTTGCAGGAACGGTTATCGGCCCTGTAACAACTGTTGGTCCTACAATGGCAGCCGCGTTGACGTTGAAAGCGTTTTCGGTCGCAGTGGTCGCAGGTCTCGACAGCGGGTTTGGTCTTGTTATTGCCGGTATTGCATTAGGGGCAGTGGAAAATCTTTCCGGCTATGTGCTCGGCAGCGGATGGCGCGAAGCACCGGGCCTTATTCTGCTTATTCTGGCGTTGGCACTTCGTCCGCAGGGAGTCTTCGGTAAAAAAATTATCCGTAAAGTTTGAGGGGGATGCCATGTTTACCGGTGTTGATCTTGGTCTGAGGGAGAATACAGCGGAACGCATCGTGCGCATAGTCCTTTTCATAGCGCTTGGTGCGCTGCCGGCGTTCTGGCACGGTCAGTATGCACTTGGCCTGCTCACCCTGATGGCAGTTTACGGAGTACTTCTCATCGGCCTTGACGCAACAGTCGGATATCTTGGACAGGTCAACCTCGCCCAGGCTGCACTTTTTGGTCTCGGTGCTTACGCGTCAGCGTTGGCTGTTCAGGCAGGAGCATATTTTCCTTTAGCGTTATTAGCCGGAATTATTGCAGCCCTGCTTCCGGGAGCGGCACTGGCATTGCCGGCTTTGAGGCTGGAAGGTCCTCAGTTCGCACTTTCTACCCTCTCTTTCGCCACCTTGTCGGTCATTGTTCTTAATGAGTCCGAAACAATTACACATGGAGCACTTGGCCTGTCGATTGTCAGACCATCCCTCTTTACAGTTGCCCTGGATGCAAGAGGTTTTTACTGGCTTTGCCTGGTGCTCTTGTTTATGTCGTGGTGGGTTTCTCAGATCCTTCTTAAATCACGGTTTGGACTCTCCATTGAGGCGTTGCGCGATTCTCCGACTGCTACCGATGCTCTGGGGATAGGTACTTTACGCCACAAGGTGTTGGCTTTTGCCTGGGGAAGCGCACTTGCCGGTCTTGCCGGTGCCTTGCATGCGTTGAATTTCGGTTACCTGCAGCCTGCCGCTTTCGGGTATGACCTGATGGTTATGCTGCTGCTCGGCGTAGTTTTCGGAGGTCGCCGGAGCCAGTGGGGAGCCTTTGCCGGAGCGGCTGTTGTGGCTATGTTACCCAATTTGCTTTCGAACCGGACACTTTTTTCAGGCCTTGTCAGTTCTGGTTGTGTTCTTACGCTTGTTCCAATCCTCAGGTCACTGATTTCCAGAAGGGTACCTGCATTTAAGGAAGCAGCTCCTGCAGTGGCTATGGCAGTAGCTTTGGCTCTCTCTCTTTTTGCGTCCAATGTTGAAGAGTGGCGCAAAGGGATATTTGCTCTTTTCCTTTTTGCTGCAGTGGTTGGTCTTCCAGATGGGCTTGCAGGTGCCTTTGCTTCTGCGTTGCATAGGCTGATACGCTTTACACCTGATCCTTTGCCTCCAGCAACTGGAGGAATCAGGTCGGCAGGAATCTCCGTTTCGAAACCCTTGCAGGTTTTCAAGCTCAGCAAATCTTTCGGAGGTGTAAGGGCCGTGGATAACGTTTCGTTGGATATTGGTCAAAATGAGATTCTTGGGTTGATTGGACCAAATGGCTCCGGCAAGACAACGTTTATAAATGTGGTATCCGGACTCTATGCGCCTGACTCTGGATCTGTAGAAATTGCCGGCACCCGACCGCTGCCCGGTAGCCTGATGTCTGCATTTTCAGCCGGAGCTGCTCGCACATTTCAAAATCTTCAACCCTTTTCCGGCTTGACTGCGTTAGAATCAATTCTCGTTTGTCAACACGACGGCGGTAAATCGGAGGCCATGGGTTGGCTTCGCATGGTAGCTCTTGAGGAAAAGGCGCGGCAGCGCTGTTCAGAGTTGTCATACGGAGACCTTCGTTTTCTTGAAATTGCGAGGGCGTTAGCTACCCGCCCGCGTCTTCTTATGCTCGATGAGCCGGCGGCTGGCATGTCCAAGCCTGATATTGCCCGTCTTGTTGATCTGATCGCTTCAATTAAATGTGCTGGGGTGCCGATTCTGCTCATAGAGCACCATCAGGACGTTGTCGCTGAACTGTGTGACCGGGTCGCGGTGATGGATGGAGGCCGTCTGATTGCACTGGGAACATCGGCTCAGGTTCGTCGTAATCCGAAAGTGATTGAGGCATATCTTGGAGCAGATGAAGAGCAAACAAGTGTTCAAGGTACATCGGAGCCGCAATTATGCTGAACGTTGAAAACCTGCGCGCTGGATATAGCGGTGATGATGCTGTTCGGGGGATTTCGTTAGAGGTTGCCGAAGGCTCTTGTGTTGCGCTGGTTGGAGCAAACGGTGCGGGTAAAAGTACGTTGGCGAAAGCTCTCTGCGGTCTTCTGATACCTCGGGGAGGGCGAGTGTTCTTCGACGGAAAAGAGATAACCGGGCTTCCTGCCAGCGAGGTCGCCAGACGAGGTCTTTGCCTTTGTCCCGAGGGACGGCGTGTGTTCGGCCCTCTGACGGTCGAGGAGAACCTTTTTCTTGGGGCCTACCCGCGCCTGCCATCGTTCGGGCCCTTCAGACGGGCTGCTTCCGGAGACCTGAAGCGCATATACCGAATGTTTCCTCGACTTGGAGAACGCCGGTTGCAGCAGGCGGGGAGCCTTTCTGGCGGAGAGCAGCAGATGCTTGCAATCGGTCGTGTTCTTATGGCCCGTCCACGTTTTATGGTACTCGACGAGCCTTCGATGGGCCTTGCGCCTGTAGTCGTCAAAGAGGTGTTCGAAGCAATCCGTTCACTCCATGCCTCTGGGATGACCATCCTGCTCTCCGAGCAATTTGCAAAAATCGCTCTCGCACTTTCTGACCGCGCTTATATCATCGAGCGCGGTAGTGTTGTATTGGAAGGCGCCAGCAAGGGCCTTGCAAAGAACCCGGCTGTGATGGCGGCATATCTCGGCTGAAAACAACACGTTTTTTTTTATTATGTTATGCTTATACTGGGTTATTGAACCACTTGTCCGTTCCCTCAAACTTAATAAGCGATATCTATGCTCAAAAAAATAGTTATATCCTTTTTTTGCTCAATGCTCCTTTTCACTCTTGCAAAAGCAGCATCGCCGTCTGAGGTTCAAGCATACCGTTATGCTGCCGATCAGGGGGATGCTGCTGCTCAGTTTAATCTCGGGCGGCTTTATGAAAAGGGTGAAGGTGTCAGGCAGGACTACGCTGAGGCCGTAAAATGGTATCAGCTTGCTGCTGAAAAAGGAAGTGTTTCAGCACTGTACAATCTCGGTATGTTGCATGCTGATGGCAAAGGTGTTCGGCAGGATTATGTCGAAGCGGGCAGATACTTTCGTCTTGCAGCGGATAAAGGAGATGCTGCTGCTCAGTCAAATCTTGGGAAATTGTACGAAAAGGGTAAAGGCGTACGGCAGGACTACACAGAAGCCATAAAATGGTATCGACTTGCTGCTGATCAGGGATATGCAGCGGCTCAGTTTATGCTTGGGGCATTGTATGCTAATGGTAAAGGAGTCAGGCAGGATAAAAGTACAGCCAAAGAGTGGTTCGGAAAATCATGTGATAATGGAATACAGGAGGGGTGTGATAAATATCGTGAACTGAAGGAGAAGGGGTTTTGAACATCCGGAGCTTTTCCGGTTTTAAGCTCTGGAAATGCTTTCCGTCCATAATAACCAGGGGAGTCAAATCATCTTCGGTAATATCGTCATCACGGTTATTTTTGACAGACAAATCATCCATTTCTCTTGATTCCAGATGTAACTTATGGCTCCACAATGATATAGTTATTCTGAGGTCTCAGTCGTTCATTACGCAACTCTCGCTCCTGAAGCCTGACATCTTCCCGTTCTAGCCGCAACCGCTCCTGTTCAGTTTTTTCTCGTTGCAGCCGCAATTTCGCCTCTGCTTTTTGATCCATTATCTCAAGCTTCTGTTGGTGCAATGTCTCTTGTGCGGCAGCATCTTCATTGTCCCTCTCTTTCCAGAATGCGGCATCAGCATAGGAGACATTGACATCTGAAGCCATAATCCCTATAAATGCTGCTGCAGTTATAAATGATTTATTTTTCATCATGACTTTACAAATTAATTTACAGGTATCTAAACACCGAGGTCGTTCGCCGCTTTATTTGCCTCTGTTACATCTACCTTATTTGCTGATAAATAATTCAACAGTTTTCCAGTTGTAGAAACAGCATTTGTAACCAACGGAGGAACATTTCTGACTAAAAACAAAACAGGGCCAACGTCACTGAAACCGAGAGATGATGTGTTTATGCCGGTAAGGGCACCAACCATTTTTTTTGTCTCTATGACAGCTTCAACATATTTTAATGCAGCATGCCCCGCAAGTTTTTTATGCTCAGCATCCAGACTTTTATTTGATTCAATACGTGGCCTTATGACATCACTGCAGGCATTGGATTCAGCAATCATTTCATCATCCGATTCAGCAGCAGTGCCTTTTTCTGCGAATTTAAGTGTGGCTTTTCTTGCCGCCAGCTCCTCTTTCAGATCTAACGCTTCTATAATAAGGTACTGAGAGTCAAGATATCTGTGCAAAGCCCTTCTGCAGTCATGTACAACTTCTCTGACATGTGAGTTTCCTCCCTGTGAATCACTGCTGATGAGAATATCGGGCAAGCCAAATGCAGCCTTTGCCGGCGACGCGACCAAGAGTGATGCTCCGACAAGAACCAATGCTCGTAACTTCATGATGAATTTCATTTGGTTTTGATGATAATTTATCGGACACCTTTTGCATTCAATTGATCGACAAGGCTCAATGCAGTTTCTTTTGCGGCAACAATCAGCGCATTACGGCTTGCGACGCTTTGGTCAGGTCCCAAGCCTGAAAATTGAACAGGACCTACTGAACCAACCTTTCTCGGAAGAGTTGTACTGATATCCCAGAGATTTGCCCGTACTGAAACATAAACACGCCTGTTTCCTGAAACCGGATCGACATCATTGACTCCTATATCAATAGTTCCGGTAGCAAGATAGCGGACATCACACTTTCGTGATGCATTAATTATTTTTGCTCTGGTTTGCGCGCTTAAATCATCTTTATGGACAAATTCCGGTTTGATGACCGCAGGGTCAGGTCCACCCCCATTGATCATGACATCATCATAAGCGGCATACTCAATTCCTGCATTTGTCAAAACTTCCCCCATTGCAGAATCTATATCCTGTGAACTTGTAACCTCATAGGTAACGGCATCAGCTTTTCTTTGAGTGCTTCCGCCTGTCTGCTCCATCTGAGTTCCTGTTACAAAACCTATTGAGCCTGGCGAAGTATTTTTCCGTACCCGAACATCAGTTCTCTTCTCGTCAAATTGTGTAATTGACGTCGCTTTTCGTGCCATAAATAAAAAAGTGAAAAGCGAATGGGTTGACCTCATCGGTTCAGCCAGGGACGGCTCAGAGATAAAAAGAGATAGAGCACCAAAGAGTAATAATGATTTAAATCTCATGGTTTTTATCAGATTATTTTAATTGATCAATTATTTTTGAAGCTTCATGAAAACTGTTAATCGCTTCAGCACCTCTTGAAGCATGCTCTTTAACCCATCCTGAGTTTACAGTAGAAAATTGTTTTGAAGTATCATAAAGCAATTCGTTTAAAGTTTTTTTGTATTGTTCCCAATCTTCAACTTTTGCATCATAAGCTTTAGCAAGAGTTACAATTTGAGTGTTATAAATGTTTTCATTCAAGAGATATTTATTGATATCAGGCTCAAAAATTTTAATTGTTCCCAGTGCGCGATAGATCTTTTGTTTAGAGTAAGCACCTTCAACTTCTGTTCCACGAAAAGCACGAAGAGAAAAATCAACTTCATAATCAGGATTAGGCAGGTTTAAATTAAAAGTATTACCATCACAGAACCTTAAAGCCATGACTCTTCCGACAACTTCACCAGGGCTCCAGGGTATAATAGGAATATTATTTGTTGAAGCTATAGACGATTCTAATTCATTAGCAATAAGATTTTTAAGAGCCTTCGGGCTTTGATTGTTAGCAGTAACCATCTTCAGGGCTTCAGGCTCGATATCAATATTTTTTACTTGCAGATACTTTGTATGGCGTCCTTTAAACGTGATGCCGGCAAACTTGTTCAGCCATTCGTCAAATGGGTTGATTCCCAATTCGTTTGTTAAATAGAGCTTTTTGAACAACTCCACAATCTGTTCATCACTAAGCCGCTGAATGACGGTATCATGATATCGTATCCGAAGAGGATAAGCGGCAATCAACTGTTTTGATGCTCTGTCGAAAGCCAGAACATTTGCATTTATACCAAGAAATAAAAGCAGATGTCCATCCAGTTCCATATATTCGACCTTTTCATACGTAAGGGCGAAAGCGACGGTAATTTGATTCCCTTGGCCAATTCTGCCAAGTTCAGTTGTTAATCGGGCATCTTCATGAGGTCTGTTTTTTATTTTTTCATAAAACACTTTATTGAGCAACGGTTGACCATTATCACTCTTTAAAAATTCTATGGTTGAACTATATGGATAAAGTTCCTTTCTGTTTTCATAGTTTCCTGAAAAAGCAAATCCGGAAAAAAGCAGTTTATCCTGTGCTGATGCTGTTGACGATATAAAAGTCAACGCCACGAATAAAAAAGTTATTATTTTCCAAGGACGGTGGTAATACTGCATAAGTGCCATGGATGAACATTACTATATTTCGAATACATGGTAAAAATACAACAAACTATCAGAATGAAAAAAAATAAGAGGCAGATTTCATTCACTGAAAGGCTGAATAGAAATTTACATGCCAGAATAAATCAATTTTTGAACATTAAATATTCGGATGTAATTCCGAAAAAAGCAATTGGAGATTTAGTTTCCGGAAGTATATAGACGATACCTTTACTTTTCTTAAAAAGTGGACAAATAATTGTATTAAAACAAATTACAGGGACATTGATGCATCCCCATGAAATTCTGTGTTCTTTGGGATCCGGTGAAATAATACGTTCCAGACGTCTTTGCCCAGGGGGGTTGACAACAGCATGAATTGCAATATTAGCATCATAATCAACCCAGAGATACAATCCTCCATGTCCATTATTTCCTAAACGAGCTATATACCTGCCAGCCGGAGTTATACGTTGTTTCGGGGGAATCTGGGCAAGGGTCTTGCTTCCGATACTTTCCATGTCATAATCACCCTCAGCCATGCCAAGCAGAGCTCGTGCTGCGCCTATAATCTGACCATCAACATCAAAAATAAAGATTTTTGCTTGCTTTTTATCAACGATAACAAATGGCAGTCCTTGATTATCATGGGATTTTACAGCCCAGTTAGCTACCAGTTGAACATCATCAGAGGCTTGTTCAGCGCCGAAAAAAGCCTTGTTTTCACTTTTTGCAGTCGCATCTGGAAAAGAGATGCATTCCAAGCTGACAATCAGGGCTGCAACATGAAGCCAATAACGAAGGTGCAGTGTATTTGTGCGCATAATGTGTGGAATAAGAAAATCTGTTGTTGGGGGAGTCGGTACAAGAATTTCTCAAAAAATCATAATTCACCTGCGTCCCTCAAAGGGAAATAAATCAATCTTATTCGTTTGTTCTATGTTAGGGGGTAATGAAGAGTAAATTAACGTCATACAGATAATAAAAACACATTACCAGGACACATTACCCATGCTTGTAAGCAAATATATCATTTCAAGCGAGGGTGTACAACACTTCATAGAAGAATATTTGTTTCAGCATAAAATAATGTACACATCAGTACTATGTTGCGTCTCGTTGATGTCTCGATTTATGATGAAAAATGTTACAGTTATAAAATTTAAAAAATGTTCAAACAAAAATATTTATCAAATAAATCAATGTTTAATAAAATATTACACGCTCTACGTTTTAGTGCTCATCGACTTATGGCGCAAGATTTGCATAATTTCTTCTTATAGTGAAATTTATATACATTGTAAAATACATGTAAAAATTATCAGGAGCAAACCAATGAGAAAATCTTTAATGATTATAGCTATAGCGGTTATCGCCATAATGCTTGAGTGCCCTGCAGGTTATGCGGCAAAGGACACAAAAAGTCTTTACACAAGTGCAGCTGCAAAGTTTAAAACAAATAATTACAAGGAGGCTATAGAAGATTATACAAAGGCCATTGATCAGAATCCAAAAGATTCTTATGCATACCTGCATCGCGGTATTGTTAAGGGCACTGATGGCGATGCCCTTGGAGCTATAGCAGACTATAACAAGGCTATAGCGCTGGATCCAAAAAATTCCCTTGCGTACTCTAATCGGGGAATAGAATTAGCTAAAAAGGGAGATAACGCGGGTGCGATAGCCGATTTCTCAAGAGCAATCAAGCTTAACCAAAAATATGCTTTGGCGTATAATAACCGTGGTAACGTCAAGGAAGCTCTAGGTGACTACAATGGAGCGATTGAAGACTATACCAGGGCGATTGAGTTAAAACAAAATTATGGTGTAGCTTATACTAATAGAGGGACGGCAAAAGGCCACCTGGGTGATAAAGATGGAGCCTTGGCAGATTATAAAAAGGCCGCAAAGCTTAATGAACCTGATTCTAAACAATGGCTAAGCAGCCGAGGGTTTTCTTTAGAGTGAAATAACATTTGTGCACTATCCATAAAAATCTGGCCGATTGGATTGCTTTATCCCAGACGCGCAATGCAAAATTCCCAGTGTGATAGGAGCAACTGACAATCTCCTCTTGCAGAGATGGACTTATGATGCCAGCGTTCTTAAGGTCAGGGACGAGGCATCATATTTCGTAATCGCCAGTAAAAACCCGGACTCTGTTGATGGTAACAAAAACCAGCACCCCTTTGGCAAGTTGAAGATTCACAAAGAGCTCTCTCGGAACTTCAGCTTCAATGGCACCGTCAAGGCCTTCGCACTCTATGTTCAATCCTATCTGTCCGCCCTGAAGACGAACTTCTCGTATTGTTCCTTCAAGGTCATTGGCGTTACTGCGTATTCTGCTTATACCGATTTCATGAGGCCGTATAAAGGTCTGACTTGTTTTTTCTTCAACGTTTTTCAGCTCATCAGGCGCATCAAGATGGTGATTCCCTAGGCTGACCTTGCCGTTTTTGATACGTCCGTGGAAGACGTTGACATTTCCCAGAAAATTGTAGACAAAGGCATTTACCGGGTGATCATACACCTCCTGCGGGGTTCCCTGCTGTTCAATCCGGCCTTTGTTGATCACGACAATTTTATCTGCCAGTTCAAGAGCCTCTTCCTGGTCGTGGGTAACAAAAATACTGGTGACGTGGATTTCATCGTGCAGTTTTCTTAACCAGCGTCGAAGTTCCTGCCGTACCTTTGCATCCAATGCTGAAAATGGTTCATCAAGGAGGAGAACTCTGGGGTTCACGGCTAAAGCTCTTGCCAAAGCAACACGCTGACGCTGACCGCCTGAAAGTTGCGAAGGGTAACGTTTAAGCGCCCAATCCATCTGTACCAGCTTCAGAAGATGTTCCACCCTTTCGCGTATTTCCTTCCGTGCAGGGCGTTGTCTGAACGGGAGCACTTTAAGCCCGAAAGCTACATTTTCAAAAACAGTAAGACGTCTGAACAGTGCATAATGCTGAAAAACGAAACCGACATTTTTTTCTCGTGGAGGAAGGTTCGTGGTATCCTTGTTTTCAAGAATGATTTTTCCTGAGTCGGCCAGTTCCAATCCGGCAATAATGCGTAGCAGCGTGGTTTTCCCACATCCCGAAGGACCCAGAAGAGCAATCAGATCTCCTGAAGGTATGCTTAGACTGAGATTGTCAATCGCTTTGTACTCGCCAAATGTTTTGGTAATGTTCTGCAGTTCTATACCCATGTCAGATCCTAAAGATGAAAGCTTTTTTTCTGAAATTGTTTTTCTATTCCACCCTTGATAACCACAGTAAGCAGAGCAAGAAAGACGAGAAGTGATGCAACGGCAAACGATGCCGTAAAGTTGTATTCGCTGTAGAGAATTTCAACATGCAGCGGAATGGTGTTCGTCTGCCCGCGGATATGTCCCGAAACTACAGATACCGCGCCAAACTCTCCGATTGAGCGCGCTCCGCAAAGAATCATGCCGTATATAAGTCCCCATCGTATATTTGGAAGAGTGATTTTTCCAAAAATCTGCCATCCTTTTGCACCCAGTGTCAGGGCTGCTTCCTCTTCATCTCTTCCCTGAGCTTCCATTAAAGGTATCAGTTCGCGGGCGATAAACGGAAACGTTACAAATATGGTGGCTATGATAATTCCCGGGGTTGAAAAGATAATTTTTATACCATGTTCACCAAGCCATGAACCAAAAGTTGTCCGGCTGCCGACAAGGAGGACAAAAATAAGACCGGCAATAACCGGAGAGACTGCAAAGGGAAGGTCAAGCAGGCTTTTCAGAGCGCTCTTTCCCTTGAAGTTGAATTTCGTAATAGCCCATGCAGCTGCCACACCGAAAACAGCATTAACCGGTACAACAATGGCGACAGTCAGAAGCGTTAGTTTTACCGCTTCTATAGCGTATGGTTCTCGGATGGATTCAAGATAAAAGCTCCATCCTTTCTGGAAAGCCTGGGAAAAAACCAGTCCAAGCGGCAGAAAGATAAATCCGATAAAAAAGAGATAGGTAAATCCGACCAGAAAAACCTGAACTGATCGAGGATCGGTTATTCTTTTTTTGACAACGGGTGGAGTACTCTTCGCTGATTCGGGTTGTGGCATGGATTATGAATTGTATTCTTTCTGTTGCCACTCCTGCACTGCATTCAGCAGCAGAAGCATGGAAAATGAAATACAGAGAAGCACAAGCGCAACGGCTGACGCTCCAGCATAGTCAAACTGATCGAGCTTCGACATAATCATCAATGGAGCGATCTCGGTTTTCATCGGCAGATTGCCTGCGATGAAGATTACTGATCCGTACTCTCCGATGCCTCGGGCAAAAGCGAGAGTGACTCCCGTAAGCAGAGCAGGGAAGAGATGAGGAAGAAGGATTTTCCTGAAGGTCTGCCACCGTGTTGCTCCAAGGCAGTGCGCAGCCTCTTCAATCTCCTGTTCCACCTCTTCAAGAACAGGCTGAATAGTGCGGACAACAAACGGGAAGCCGATAAATATCAGTGCAATCACTATTCCTGTAGGTGTGTTGATGATCTGCAGGTTCCAGTGAGCGAGGATCTGTCCAAACCAGCCCATTGGTGAATAAAGAGTTGCAAAGCAGATGCCGGCTACTGCCGTTGGCAGGGCGAAAGGCAGATCGACAAGGGCGTCCAGCAGCCCTTTACCGGGGAAACGATAACGCACCAGTACCCATGCAGTCAGGAGGCCTGCAAAGGCATCAAATATCGCAGCAAAGAAAGCTGTAGAAAAACTCAGTCTGTAAGATGCAAGAACACGAGGTGCTGTTACAGCATTCACAAATGGTTCCCATCCCATAGGAATGGTATGAAAGAATATCATGCTCAGTGGCACAATGACAATTGCCGAAAGGTAGAAGACCGTGTACCCCATCGACAGTCCGAAACCTGGTAGAATGTTGCGTCTTTTTGTCTGAAACAATGCCATTGGTAATGTTTTGGTACGAACTGCAGAGGAAAACAGAAATGGGGGTGTATCCTGTTTTCCTAAAAATTGTTCAGCAGCTCAATGGTTTATAACCCGCGTCAGGGGGTATAGATCTGATCGAAAACGCCGCCGTCGTTAAAATGGGTTTTCTGTGCAGTGCGCCAGTTTCCGAACACTTCGCCCAGTGTAAAGAGCTTGATGTTAGGAAAGTTTGCAGCATATTTTTTCAAAGCGGCAGGATTGCGTGGGCGGTAAAAGTTTTCTGCTACGATGTCCTGTGCTTGTGGTGTATAGAGGAAGTTCAGGTAGGCTTCTGCAAGTTTACGGGTACCGTGCTTCGCAACATTTTTATCCACAACAGCTACTGGTGGTTCAGCCAGGATGCTTACAGCCGGAGAGACAATTTCATACTTGTCAGAACCGAACTCTTTAAGAATCAGGTGAGCTTCATTTTCCCAGGCAATAAGCACATCGCCCAGTCCGCGCTGAGCAAAGCTCAAGGTCGAGCCACGGGCACCGGTATCAAGCACAGGTACATTCTTGTATAATGCCTTGATGAAATTTTTTGCCTGTTCAGGAGAGCCGGTCTGTTTTTGCTTGTAACCCCATGCCGCCAGGTAGTTCCAGCGAGCACCACCTGAAGTTTTCGGGTTTGGAGTGATTACTGATACACCCGGTTTAATAAGGTCATCCCAGTTTTTGATCTGCTTTGGATTTCCTTTTCTGACAACAAAGACGATGGTGGAGGTATAAGGAGTGCTGTTGTTGGCCAGTCTCTTCTGCCAGTTGATATCGAGAAGTTTACTGTCAGCAATCGCATCGATATCATAAGCAAGAGCAAGAGTTACCACATCAGCTTCCAGTCCGTCAATGACAGCACGAGCCTGCTTTCCTGATCCACCGTGCGACTGGTTGATTACAACAGTCTGACCGCTTTTCTTTTGCCAATACTGAATAAAAGCATTGTTTTCGCTTTGATAGAGCTCCCGCGTAGGGTCATACGAAACATTAAGCAGTGTGGCACTTCCCGCCGCTTGAGCTATTGTTCCGGTTATCCCCGAGGCCAGAATAATCGTTGCCGCAAGCGTTATTTTTTTTATTCCTTGAAGATTCATGCTCTTCTCCTTGTAATATGTTAAAATGTTCAAAAAAATTATGGCAAAAAAAAAGCCGGTTCTCTGCATTCTCAGGAACCGGCCGTGGCAAAAGTGCAAACTGGCACTATCTACACGAACCGGATTTCCAAAAGGCTGCATACTCCATTATTTGACAGCAGCAACTGCTGGAGCAGAGGAAATTTCTTTCAGATGCAATGCTCATAGTCTCAAAGTTTGATTCACGATTGTTAATAAAACCCAATCTTTTCAACCTCTCCAAGCATATACCATAAAAATACCATAAATATGGTATGACTCTTCAAAGCTCTGATTCACAAATTATGACTGGTTGAGTACCGGTTTTTTAAAGCCACGAACCAATTTTTCTGGCAGCGGTGAAACTGCTCCACGCAAGAGCTGAGATCAATATGTCGTCACCGGGGAAGTGCTCTGAAAAAGCTCGAACAGTTTTTTCATCAACCCTGTGGGGGGCAAATGCCGTGAGGAATGCTAATGTTCCTGCTATCTTGTCTGCTCCCGGAAGATGAGCGATTTCGTTTTCATACCATCCATCATTCATGCCCGGGTTACTGCCATCCCAGTTCAGTGCCGATGTGCTGACTGTTGCCCGGACCGCTTCCGAGAGAGACGATACACCAGCCTGTTCTACTGCGTTCGCAAATCGGGCAAAAGCACCTGCTATCGGCAGAGAGGCTTTTGTCCAAGACAGATCGTCAGGCAATGTAGCTTCCGCCAGGAGATCAAGCGATGCTCCAGGGGCCTTCACGAGGCGGATAGCACCCCCGAAAAACCATGCGGCAAGATGCAGTGAAACCTTTTTAGGAAGCCCGCTGGAAAATGGCAGGGGAGAATTGCCAAGCAGAATCGTGACTATGCGGTTGATGTAGTGGAAAAAGACGGCGGTTCCTATAAATGCCGGGGCTTCAACGTCAGAAAAGGGAGGTGAATGCAGAATCGCTGAACCAGGTGTGAGTGTGGCTGATGCCCATGTGGCAATTGCGTTCAATTTAGGATCTGCAAGCGCTTCCGGATAATCATGTCCTGAAGCTTCCATCAGCATGATGCTGTGCGCATCGATGCAGTAAGGGCAGCGGTTGATGGTTGATACGGCGGTGGCAACAAGCTCTTTGGCATCACGATCTCCGTTGCCGGCGAGCAGTGTCTCCCTGCATGCCATCCAGGCTCCCGCTAAAAGTTCCGGTACCGGTCTGTGCAGGGTTAACGGCTCAACCTCCGCTCCAAACTCTTTCCGTACCTGAGAGAGCACTTTTCCTGATAAGCTGTCAACAGCAACAGGATGAAAGGATTTGATATATCGTATGCTCATAACTCAACTACTGAACCATGCAGATCAAAGGCAGTAGTGTCCGTAATTGTTGCCATGTAGAATAAACCGAGGGTGACCGGTATATCGCCAAACGCAAGGATACATTCATTATCAACCTCAGGAGCATCATATTCCGTTCTGCCGAAAGCATTTTCTCCCTCGATCTGGTCGATCAGCACTTTTACCACTGTTCCATCGAATAACCGGTTCTTCTCTTCCGAAACTTCTTCCTGCAGTTCCATGATCTCAGCGGCACGTTCCTGTTTTTCTTCAGTGCTGAGTGTTTCCGTTAAAGCATAAGCCGGCGCATGCTCTTCATGGAAGTAAGGGAAGCAGCCCAGTCTGTCAAACCTGCTTGTTTCAACGAACCCCAGCAGTTCTTCAAACTCCTCCCGTGTTTCACCCGGATAACCGGTGATCAAAGTAGTTCGGAGCCGGATGTCCGGGTTTCTCTCGCGGATGTTCTCAATGAGTCGGATTGTCTCATTTTTATTGATGCCGCGGTTCATCGATTGCAGGATGCGGCTATTGCAATGCTGCAGTGGAATATCGAGGTAGTTGCAGATATTCTCACGCTCACGCATGGTATCAATCACCTCAAGCGGGAAGTTGACAGGGTAAGCATAGAGCAACCTGATCCAGTCAAACCCAATGTCTGAAAGGCGCAGCACAAGATCGTTCAGCAATGTTTTCCCTGCAAGGTCATACCCATAAAGGCTTATATCCTGAGCAATCACATTCAGTTCCTTGACGCCCGAGGCCTGCAGCAGAGCAGCTTCTCTCAGCAGCTGTTCAATGGGCTGGCTTTTGTATCTCCCCCTGATTTTCGGGATAGAGCAGAACGAACAGGTACGGTTGCATCCTTCAGCAATTTTGAGATAAGAATAATGGGGAGGTGTAAGCAGAGTGCGATGATCGTAGAGCTCTTCACGATACTCAGCCCCTAGAGCGGTAAGCACTTCGAAGAGTTCTCTTGTGCCAAAAAAACCGTCGACCTCAGGCATCTCTTCTTGAAGTTCCTGTCTGTGAAGTTCAGTGAGGCATCCCATTACATAAACCCGTTTAATGACACCCTCAGCTTTTTTATCGATAGCGGCAAGAGTTTCGTTGATGGATTCCTCTTTAGCATCAGCAATAAAGCCGCAGGAATTGATGAGAATGGTCTCTGCATCATCTGCCTGCTCGGTAAAAATGATGCCCGAAGCTTCAGCCTGAGCCATCAGACGCTCCGAATCGACCGTGTTTTTTGAGCAGCCAAGACTCAGAAGAAATACTTTATGCTTTTTCATTGCTGTTGAATCTTTCGAGAAAATCTGTTTTCCACTCTATGAAAGAACCGTTTTGTATCTGTGTTCGTGCCGTTGCCGTAAGCCACATGAAAAATGAAATATTCTGCAGTGTGCATAGTTTCAGACCGAGAATTTCACCAACGTTCAGAAGGTGGCGGATATAAGCGCGCGAAAAGTTTCGGCAGACATGGTTGTCGAACCCTTCATCGATTGAGGTAAAATCAGCAGCATAGCGTGCCGAGCGCAAATTCATCTTTCCATGGCGGGTATAGACCCTTCCGTTTCTTCCTTCACGGGTAGGGATAACGCAGTCAAACATATCGACGCCGCGTTCGATAGCGTTCAGGATGTTTTCCGGAGTGCCAACCCCCATGAGGTAGCGTGGTTTCTCTTCGGGAAGAAGTGTATGAGATAATTCAATGATACGGTACATTTCCAGAGCAGGCTCTCCGACAGCCATTCCTCCTATTGCATATGCGTCAAAATCAAGATCGACCAGAGCTTTTGTCGAAATTGTGCGCAGATCTTCATGGGTGCCGCCTTGTGTGATCCCAAAAAGGTATTGTTCGTGACCGTAAAGGGGAGAAGTAGCTGAAAAATGTTGTCTGGCACGTTCTGCCCAGCGGATAGTGAGTTCCCCTGATCGACGGATATACTCCTTTTCAGCTGTTGATGGAGGGCACTCATCAAGTGGCATCATGATGTCGCTGCCGATAATACGCTGGGTTTCAATAACATTTTCAGGGGTGAAATGCTGTCTCGAACCATCAAGATGCGATTTGAACATGACTCCCTCCTCCGTGATCTTGCGCAGCAGAGAGAGCGAGTAGACCTGGTATCCGCCGCTGTCCGTCAAGAGTGGCCCATCCCAGTTCATAAACCGGTGCACACCCCCAGCTTTCAAAAGAATGTCATTTCCGGGTTTCAGGTAGAGATGATAGGTATTGGCCAGAATGATGAGAACGTTGATCTCTTTCAGTTCCCGGGGTTCAATCGACTTGACGCTTGCGCGCGTACCAACAGGCATAAAGACCGGAGTAGTGACAATCCCATGGGCGGTTTGAAAAACTCCACATCGGGCGGAAGAGTGAGGATCTGTGCTGATGATGCTGAATTTCATAGTGACAAGGTAGACAATGACCAGCATAAAAAAAAGTTTGGAACAGGGCTATTGTCCGCTTTTCATGTCGATAATGTCCAATCGGAAAATATGTCATGAGTGTGTGTAATTTTGAAAATAATATATTTATAATACGTTTATTGACGTATTATAAATTAAATAATGCTACATTGATCATGTTAAAACGTAGTTTATACTTTTTTTAGCAGCCGAACACTTGCCTCTATACTGATATCCAGCACGTTACCTATGATGGACTTAGAGCTGCACGGGACCTTTATTCTATTCTTTTTCCCCAAGGATTTGGACTTTTAGAATTTAACCCCATACCCATGCAGAAAACCAGGTGCAGTAAAAGAACAGACATGCATACCGTCAGCCGGAAACATTTCGGATCGGATATGCAGGTGGCAAGCAATGGCATTTCAGAGGTTGTTCTCCATTCCGTTTTCGTTATTGATACCAAAGGGTATTTTGTCAGTTGGAGTGACTCTTTCCCACAAAAAGCAGCAGTCAAACTTCGCAGAAGGAAAGATCGTATTAATGTCATTGACAAGATGATTTATCATGCTGATCAGCCGCTGATAAAAGAAAAATTGGTGAGTGTCCTTACAAACGGCTGCGGAGAAACTGCAGAAGCAAGGGTTCTTTTTCAGGGAGAGCAGGAATTACGCTGGTTCATGATGACGGGCAGGAGGATAATGATAGAGGGTAACCCTTTCGTTATTTGTATGATACTCGATATCACCGCTCGTAAACGCGAGGAAGATAATCTGATTCAGACAGCAGACAAGTTTCGTTCCATTGCTGAGCACCTTGATGGGGTTGCTTTTACCGTTGATGCCAACTCTATATTGAGTTATGTTTCGCCGGATTCTGAAAACATGTTTGGGTTTATGCCGGATGAAATGACAGGGAAATCGTTTGCCGGATTTCTTGAAGATGAAAATGAAATTTCCGGAACTCTTGACGCCATAAGAAACACCGGCACTAATCACCTTCCGGCTCCGATTCTCGAATTGCACTTTCGCAGAAAAAATGGATCCCTTTTTTGGGGGGAGTTGCATTTACAATATGTTGCAGGCAAGGGAAATCCCATCATAATAGGCTTGCTCCATGATGTCACAGCGCGCAAAGGCTTAGAATTTCATTCTCTATTTCGCAACAGCCTTTTTGACCAGGCTGATTCCTGTTCAATTGAAGAACTGCTTCAGGTTACGCTGCATGAGGCTGAACGCCTTACCGAAAGTGCGATCGGATTTTGCTACTTTCTCAATGATGATATGGGTGAACATGCCCTGCAGGTTGTGTCCGGCAATTTGGACAAGCAGATGGGTGATGAGGAAGGAGATGGCGCACCAGGCTTATTAAACCAGGTGGAGCTATTTGTCGAAGCATTACGAGCGCAGAGCAGCGTGATTCATAATGAATGCAGTTGCGTCGAGAGTATCATCAATAGACCGGATATTCATTCGAAATTCAGGCGTACATTGGTTGTGCCCATCTTCAAAGGTGAGATGGTTACAGCGATTATAGGGGTTGGGGGTAAATCTTCAAATTATGATAAGTACGATGAATGTGTGGTGAAAAGTTTTGCGGATCTTGCCAGAGATCTTGTTATCCGCAAGCGTGCGGAGAAGTCTGAAAAGAACGTTCTCGCATCGTTGATTCAGGCTCAGAAAATGGCATTTGTAGGAAGTTTTATCAAAAGAATGGGTTGTAATTACAGTCATATGCTCGATAGCATTCTTGTTAACGTCAAGATGGCGCTGGAACACCAACCCTTAAGTACCTCGCTTGTAAATAACTTGAAGGATATTCTGGAAAGTACTTGCAGTTATGCCGATATGATGGGTCAACTCTTGACTTTTGCTCGCAGTGGTGCTGTAATGCCAATCGTTCTCGAGTTGAACATCCTTGTTGAAGATAAGCTGAGTGCGCTGAGAGAGCTTATCGGCCAAAATATTTCGCTTGTCTGGATACCTGACAGACAAAATACTCTGGTAAAAATTGATCCCTCGCAAATTGATCAGCTTCTTGCCATTCTCTGTTTCAATGCCCGTGATGCAATAGCCGGAAACGGTCAGATCACCATTGGAAGCAGCCGGATTTCAATTGATCAACAAGATTGTGCAGCCGATCACCCGTTTCTCCTTCCCGGCAGCTATGTTTCGCTTGCTGTGACCGATAATGGCATCGGGATTGAAAAAAAGAATCTTCCCCATATTTTCGAACCTTTTTTTACTGCCCGTGATGCCGGAAAAGCCATGGGTCTTGGTTTGTCGATTGCCTATGGCATTGCCAAACAGAACCAGGGATATATCGATTGCCAGACTGAGTGGGGCAAGGGAAGCACCTTTACTCTCTATTTGCCGAAATATATAGGGGACAGCTATTTCTCTGAAGACCCGCTGCTTTCCCCCAGCCTGGAGTTGAAAGAAACGATACTGCTGGTCGAAGATGAACCGGATACCCTGAATCTTTATAAGCGTATGCTTGAAAAAACAGGATATACTGTACATGCGTTTGATACATCCGATGAAGCTGTCAGGTTTGCAAATGAATACCAGGGTACTATTGATCTTCTTCTTGTCGATACAGTCCTGGCGGAAATGAACGGCTGCGATCTTTCAAAACAACTTATGGCGATCTTTCCCAAGTTAAAAACCCTGTTTATGTCAGGTTCTGATAGCATTATAACTGCTCGAAACGGGCTTTTGGGTCAGGAATTCGGAGTGAGCATTATCCGGAAGCCCTTTTTGAGTAATGAGTTGTCAGTAAAAATCAATGCACTCTTAAGTTCCGCGGCTGTTGTTCATTAGGCATTGACTTTCAATGAACCCCCGGCATGTATCTGCCATGTCGGGGCCGGGTAATCTGTTCACTTGCCATGTTATTCCATTGAGCTGACTTTGACCGATACGCTCAGAGTTTCCAGTCCATTGCCTTTATAGGTGCCGCGTACTGGCGGAACGTCATCATAGTCTCTTCCAGAACCGATTTTGATATACCGGTCATCAGCAAAGAGAGTACTGTGTGTCGGATCCATCCCGATCCACCCTTTCTCTTTACCGCAATAAACTTCACACCATGCGTGGGTTGCTTCATCCCGTCCATCTGGAGTGCTTCCTCCAAAAAGGTAACCGCTGACGTATCGGGCGGGCACGCCGAGATACCTGCAGGCAGCAAGCATGATATGGGCAAAATCCTGGCAGACTCCACGTCCGAGTGCCATGACGACAGCACTGGTACTGTGAACGTCCGTCACTCCAGGCTCGTAGATGAATGATTCATTGATGTGCCTGCATATCGACTCGGCAAGCTGAAAACTGTCGGTATTGGCGGGAAAACGGGATGAAAAATCGCGTATTGCCTGATCAAAATGCACATAGCGACTCTGGCAGGTAAAGTCGATGAGAAAAATATCATCATTCTCCGAGGCTGCGCTGTGGCCAATACCGGTTTCAACCACAGAAGTTGCAACGATTTTCACCTGTTTATGACTCTGGAGCAGGTTAAAATGATTGACAATGTTTCCGTAGAAATCAGTGTATTCAAAAATAGTAGCTGGGGGATCGACCATAAGTTTGAAGCTGGCACACCGCTGCGGAGCCGCATGATTGTTATCGGGGTGCAGTCTTACTTCGGTAGCTGTTTCATAGATCGGATTATCATATTCAAACAGGGTGGAATGTTCAACTTTTACAATCATACTCTCATCATTAAGTGTGTCTGGTTATTGCTGCTGCTGATGTTGCTGTGCCTGGCTCCAGTTAGGACGTCCTCCTGCTATTCCGGTAAAAGGAAGTGCTTCAGCAATATCCGATGATTCGATTTCAGGGGTATGATAGGCAAAATAGGTAAGGTGTACCTGTTCGCCCACTTTAACCAGACGTTGTTCAAGATCTTCAAGATACGCGTGTAATCCTTTCGAATAGATATCTTCAATTGCGGTATAACTGAGCTCCGCCTCCATTTTTCCAATAAGACGATCCGCATTGTTCACATACCGGTGCCGTGAGCTGCCCGATATGCGCCATAGGGCATCTTCCGCTGCGCAGACAGAAAAATTAATGCTGCGCGGAAATGTTCTGTCAAGAATGAGAAAGCGGAGGATGTTGTCAGGATCGATTTTTGACAGGTAGACTTTACGGAAAGCCTCCAGAGCGCTGCAGCTCTTCAGCACTGCCATCCATTGAATGATATCCTCCGAACCCTCAACAATCTCAGCCTGGCTTTGTGCCTCTGATAGCAGCATGTGATACTTGACATCAATAAGCCGGGCTATATTGTCGCTGCGTTCAAGATACTTGGCAATCTGAATGAAGTCCCATCCTTCATTGCGGGAAAAGGTGTTATCCGTAATACCCTGGAAAAGATGTGATGCGTTTTTGATCTCCTTGTAAAATCCGTAGGGGTCATTGTGTACGAAGTGCGGTGTAACGCTCTGCAGATAGTGGTAGAGGTTGTTGACCTGTTCCCACATTTCACTTGATATGCTTTCGATTATGCTTCGCGCATTTTCTCTTGCCAGACCGATACAGGACGTTATGGAGTTCGGATTATTTTTGTTGAACACCAGATAATCGGTAACGCTATGCGCACTGTACTCGCTGTAAAGGTTGTTGAAGCGTTCCTTGTCGCTGGTGACAAGAATGAGAGCTATCCAGTAGTTCGGATTCTCTATATGAGTAATTTTATTGAGGTCGAGCAGCAGGTTGAAATTGACGTCAAGGAACCTGGCTGTGTTTTCAGCCCGTTCAAAATAACGACTCATCCAGAACAGGGATTCAGCAACACGGCTTAACATGATAATCAGAAATTAGTGTTTATTCATCGACGACCCAGGTGTCCTTGCTGCCTCCGCCCTGAGAGGAGTTGACAACCAGTGAGCCACGTTTGAGGGCAACTCTTGTCAGTCCTCCCGGAACTATAGTAACAGTTTTACCGTACAAAACATAGGGGCGCAGGTCAATATGACATCCCCAAATGTCTGCATCATTGAAAAAGCTGGGGTGCCGCGACAGAGAAATGGTTGGCTGGGCGATGTAGTTGCGTGGATTGGCAACAATCATTTCGGCAAAATTCTCCTGCTGTTCAATCGTTGATTCAGGCCCTATCAGCATTCCGTATCCTCCTGATTCATTAGCAGCCTTTACAACAAGCGAACTGAGGTTTTCAAGGATATATTTAAGATCGGAAGGTTTGCTTGCAAGCCAGGTTGGTACATTCTGCAGTATCGGATCCTCGCCGAGATAGTATTTGATGATTTCAGGGACAAAACTGTAGATGACCTTGTCATCGGCAACACCTGTGCCAATGGCATTGGCAAGCGTAACATTTCCTTTGCGGTAGGCATTAACCAGACCGGCAACACCAAGCTTCGAGTCAGGGCGGAATACAAGAGGATCAAGAAAGGCATCATCAACTCTCCTGTAGATCACATCAACCCGCTCAAGACCACGGGTAGTTCTTGTATAGACCTTATTGTTGTTCACAACCAAATCTTTTCCTTCTGTCAGTTCAACGCCCATCTGACGGGCAAGGAAACTGTGTTCAAAATAGGCGGAGTTGTAGATGCCGGGGGTAAGAACCACGACGTTTGGTTCGCGACGGGAATTCGGGCTGATCTCCTGCAGGGTGCGCAGAAGTTCCTGCGGATAATTTTCTATCGGTCGGATCTTGTATTTGTCAAAGAGCACAGGGAACGCACGTTTCATAGCCTGCCGGTTTTGCAGCATATAAGAGACTCCGCTAGGGGTTCGCAGGTTGTCTTCAAGGACCAGGTATTTTCCCTCTCCGTTGCGGATGATATCGCTTCCGGTAACATGAATATAAACACCGAGAGGAGGGTTTACCCCGACAAATTCCCGTCTGAAATGCTGGCTTCCGAGAATCAGTTCCGGAGGGATTATTTTGTCTTTGAGAATTTTCTGAGTGTGATAGATATCATTCAGAAACTCATTGAGCGCTGTAATTCTCTGTACGAGACCTTTTTCGATCGTCTGCCATTCATGAGCCGGCACAACTCTCGGAATAAGATCGAACGGAAAAATTCGTTCGACACCCTCCTCCTCGCCGTACACGGTAAAAGTGATACCCTGATTCCGAAAAAAAATGTTGACAATTTCTCGGCGGGCTTTTATATCGTCAATCGAAAACTGACCGAAGCGGTGAAGCAACTTATCATAGTGAGGCCGGGGGCTTCCATCCTTTGAGATAACTTCATCAAAAAACCGGCTGGCATCTGCTTCATATCGCTCAAAAAAGCGACTCATACGGATATTTCTTCTTGGTTTATGGAGAATCAGCTTTTGTTTATTTTTCGTATCCCTTATATACTTAAATAATTTCGGATATTGATAATAAAAGCCTAAATAAGTTGCTCTTTGAAAAAGAGCGCAATTTTTTTTGGGATTTCACTTTATTCCTGTTGAGCCTATACATCTTTTTGTCTTGTCAGGTCGGTGAATTGTTTTTATCATACAAGGTTAAGATCTACAATAATACATCATTAACATTTTAACGATTCCCCCATAATGCATATAATGGTGACTGGTGCTGCCGGATTCATAGGATTTCATGTCTCCAGGCAGCTGCTTGAGCGCGGTGATCGGGTCACTGGCATTGATAATATGAATGACTATTACGATGTCACGCTCAAGGAGGCACGGCTTTCAATGCTTTTACCTTACGAGGGGTTCAACTTTATAAAAGCCGATATTGCCGATCGCGAAGCTATTGAAGAGCTTTTTCGCACAACGCGTTTTGAACGGGTAATCAATCTTGCGGCCCAGGCAGGCGTGCGTTACTCCCTTATCAATCCACATGCCTATATCAACAGCAACATTCTTGGTTTCCTGAATATTCTCGAAGGGTGTCGGCATCATGGGGTAAAGCATCTGGTTTATGCCTCCTCAAGTTCGGTGTACGGCGCCAATGAGACCATGCCTTTTTCGGTGCACGACAATGTCGATCATCCACTTTCCCTTTATGCCGCAAGCAAGAAAGCCAATGAACTGATGGCACATACCTACAGTCACCTCTATAATCTCCCGACAACCGGTCTTCGTTTTTTTACCGTCTATGGTCCTTGGGGAAGGCCTGATATGGCTCTCTTTCTTTTTACCGATGCCATTGTGAACAACAAGCCTGTTCAGGTTTTCAATTACGGCAGACATCGTCGCGATTTTACCTTTATCGATGATATTACTGAAGGAGTTCTAAGGACGCTTGATCATGTTGCAGAGCCCAACGATGACTGGTCAGGTATTACCCCTGATCCAGGTTCGAGCCGTGCACCCTGGAGAGTCTATAATATCGGTAACAGCAGTCCGGTCGATCTCATGGACTACATAAAAGCTCTTGAACAAGAGCTTGGCAGAACCGCCGTAAAAGAGTTTCTTCCCATGCAGCCCGGCGATGTCCCCGACACCTATGCCGATGTCGATCAGCTCATGCATGACGTCCACTACAAACCGGAAACCACCGTCAAGGAAGGCATTCGCCGTTTTGTAACCTGGTACCGCAGCTACTACAACCTGTAAATCATTTACATTCCAAACCAGGCAAGCGCGCCAAAAACAACGCCGATGCCGGCACACGTTAAACTCGCATACTCAAGCCATCTGCGTCGGGTAAGGATGGTAATGGCTGCAAGTGAAATGGCAATCTGAAGCATCGTTACTCCAGTAGCCCAGCGATGGTGGGAATGCAAAAACTTTTCTGAGTTTTCATCAGCCTCAAGAGAGAGTTTCTCTGTTTTTTCGGCTTTCTTTTTAATCTCTGTTTTTTCTGCACTGTACCGTTCAACATCATTTTTTTTGTTTTGTTGCTCCTGGCTTGTAGTCACTTTTATTGCAAGCTCCGCTATATTTTGCTTACTGCTTTTAGCTTGATAATAATTCCATAGATTTGCAGCTTCTGTTTTCTTGATAGCCGCTTCATTTTTCATCATTATGGCCTCACTCAGCGTAAAACTGGCTTCGTAAGAAAGTAAAGCTCCCAGAGTGGCCATAATCGCAGTCATGACTGCAATTTGGTTATTGAACCCTTTACCTCCATCGCCACCTTCCAAGACCTCCTCGTGTGGCCCTTTCACTTCAAATTCCTCACCCATGATAGACTCCTTTTCTTGTGGTTCATGTCAGTAAAGAAAATAATGACAGAACGGTAATAGTGAAACATCAGGTATCCGGAAACCTCATCACTGTTATCGATTGTAATATGAAATAAGAGATGCCTTGGCTATCGTATTCTGATTCAGCATAAATCCAACCATAGCAGGTGGTGTTTTTTCATCAACGTCCAGTTTTGCCACGCTGAGAGCATAGACCGTAAAAATGTACCGATGAGGTTTGTCGCCCACCGGAGGGCATGCTCCGCCAAATCCAGCCTTTCCATAATCCGTAATGCTTTGTATGCTGCCTTTGGGTGCCACTGCTTTTTGGGGATTACCCGCATCTTTTTTAAGCTCATTCGAGCTTGCTGGAATGTTGACAATAATCCAATGCCACCATCCGCTTCCTGTCGGTGCATCGGGGTCATAAACAGTTACGGCGAAGCTCTTTGTGGTCTGAGGTGCATTGACCCATTTCAGGGAGGGCGAAATATTTTTCCCTGTGCAACCAAATCCTGAAAATACCTGTTCCTCTGTAAGCTGTCCCTTTAAGTCTTCACTTTTCAACGTGAATTGTTCACCATAAGCTTTGCTCACTCCAAAACACGCAAGCATAAAAATAATCAAAACCAGCTTTTTCATTCTTTTTTCTCCCTTGTCTTTTTTGATTATTGTTCGGAAAAGCTTTTTCATAATCTCTTGATGCTCAAGGTTAGCAACATACTCATAATGCCGTAAAATGAACAAGCACCTTTTTATTTATTATCAAAAGACAGATATAGGCCGTGTTGGTATAGCAGAATGCGGAGGTTATATATCCAGTCTTCTCTTTGAATCAAGTGCTCCGCTGCCCGATGCCGAACTCCTTGAAACAGAACTTATTGCCGAAGCGTTTCGGCAATTGAACAACTATCTGTCCGGAATACTCAAAGAATTTTCATTACCGCTCGACCCTTACGGCACACCATTCATGCAGCAGGTCTGGAAAACCCTTTGTACGATTCCCTATGGAACGACGGTGACATACAAAGCTATCGCAACAGCTGTCGGAAACCCCCTTGCCGTTCGTGCGGTGGGAATGGCGAACCACAGAAATTCTATACCAGTGTTTATTCCCTGTCACCGGGTAATCGGCAGTGACGGACATCTTACCGGATATCGAGGTGGTCTGGCTTTGAAAAAGCAGCTCCTTGAACTTGAACAAAGCTTCAGCCAACCACTGCTGCCATAAAGCCCTGCCAATTCCCCCGCAACATTCACAGAACCCCGGACTTCTCACCCAAACTCACAGCTTGTCACCTGCCCCCCCGCTTGTCAACAACCCCACCCCGCTTGTCACTAACAACGCCACCGTTTGTCACCCCGAACTCCCGTGAGGGGTCTATCTTCCCAGCCCACTGCCCACTGTCCCCCTGTTTATGGTATGCTGATATGCCCTGTTAACGGTATTTGCAAGCTGATATTAATTGCTGAATTTAATCACAAAAAGTAAATGGGTAGAATAACCGATATGATCTCGAATTTTTTATCAAAATTCTTATGTTGTTGTTAATTACAGATAAATGTTGACAATAAAGTTTTTGTGCCGAAAGAGTACTTGATTATTTCGACAAGTTAATAAAGAAGCCGATTCTTCCTTTCAAAGGATCGGCTTTTGGTGTTTTTTTGATATCGGTTGATTTTCGGAGCCATATGTTCCGAATTATCTGAGAAAGATGAGTTGAACAGTTTGTCAGCGGATAAATTAAAAAGATCAATGAATAAAAAACTGAGAAACAGGGTTGTAAGGATGTCGGTGGTTATTGGAATGTGCTTGCCGGTACTCTTTTATGGTTGCGGGCCTGGAAACGATGGCAAAGATGCAGTGATGAATCGTAAACCTGCGCTGCCGGTTATGACGGTTAATCTTTCAGATGCGACAGTTACAACATTTTATTCAGCTCTTCTCGAAGGAAAAGTCAATGTTGAAATTCGTCCGCAGGTTGATGGGACTCTCCAGACAATCCATGTTGATGAAGGTTCCTTTGTTAAAACTGGCCAGCCACTGTTTACAATCGACGATCGGGTTTATCGCGAACAGTACAACAGTGCATTGGCTTCTCAGCATGCAGCTGAAGCCAGACTTGTCGTTTCAAAACTTGACGAGGAAAAACTTGTTCCGCTGGTGCAGAACAAGGTCATCTCTGAAATTCAGCTGAAAACAGCTGCAGCCGGCACTCATGCAGCTCAGGCTGCAGTAGAGCAGGCGAAAGCTGCCACCCGTTCTGCAAAGGTAAATCTTGATTATACCGTTATTAAAGCGCCAGTAAGCGGTTATATCGGAAAAATTCCGTTACGTCTTGGCTCTCTTGTCAGCAAAAACCAGAATGAATGGCTGACTCTTCTCAGTGATGTCAGTGATGTTTACGCCTATTTCAGCATGAGTGAAAATGACTTTATGCGTTTTCGCCAGCAGTACGCCGGTGCATCCATACAGGAAAAGCTGCGCCAGCTTCCTTCGGTCTCTTTGGTTCTGTCGGACGGTACCCGCTACAGTGAAAAAGGTGTCATCGGTGCCATAAGCGGGCAGTTTGATCAAACAACTGCATCGGTACGAATAAGGGCGGTTTTTCCCAATCCACACGGTTTTCTGCGATCAGGGAACACAGGAAAGGTTGTAATGGAGTCACAGTTCCATAATGCACTTCTTGTCCCGCAGGCCGCGACGGTTGAGTTGCAGGACAAAATTTTCGTTTTTTTTCTTGATAAAGGCAATAAGGTGAGGCAGCAGGTTGTAACGGTTTCCGGAAAGAGCGGCAATAATTATATCGTGAGTGCCGGTCTGAAACCCGGTGACACTATTGTTACTGCCGGCATAGAGAAATTAAAGGATGGTATGGTTATAAACCCGCAGAAGAGTGCGCCGGAACAGGCAAACTCCAGAGCAATGAGCAATGAATGATCAGGAGAAATGAGGCATGTTTTGTACAACGATTTGGCAGAGTTAAACGCACATATTCATGTTTGAACGATTTATTTCAAGACCGGTTCTGGCGACGGTCATCTCGGTGATTCTGGTCATCCTCGGTATGGTTGGCATATACCAGCTGCCGATTACCCGATTTCCGGATATTGCTCCACCAAGCGTCGTTGTATCAGCAAGTTATCCCGGTGCCAGTGCGGAAACTGTTGGCCGTTCAGTAGCCCCTCCGCTCGAAGAGGCGATCAACGGAGTTGAAAACATGACCTACATGACCTCAACCTCAGCTAATGATGGTTCCCTCTCTATAACGGTTTTTTTTAAGCAGGGAACAAACGCCGACCAGGCATCTGTCAATGTTCAGAACAGGGTGGCCCAGGCTGCAAGCCAGCTGCCGGCAGAGGTCAACCAGATAGGAATATCGACCGTCAAGCGCCAGAACAGCCAGATAATGCTCATCAATTTAGTGAGCGATGTCAAGGAGCATGATCAGATTTTCCTGCAGAACTATGCTAAAATCAATATTGTTGACGATCTCTCCAGGGTTCCCGGCGTTGGCCAGGTTTCGGTATTCGGCAATCTGGATTACTCCATGCGCATATGGCTGAGGCCACAGCAGATGGCGGCCTATAAAGTAACACCGCAGGAGGTATCGAAAGCCATTCAGAGTCAGAACCTTGAGGCCGCGCCAGGGTCATTCGGTGAGAACAGCTCCGAGGCCATGCAGTACGTCATGAAGTATAAGGGAAAGAATCCATATCCCGGCGATTATGAACAGATTGTAATCAGGGCTAATCCGGATGGAACCGTGCTCAAGCTCGGTGATATTGCCCGAATTGAGTTCGGTGCCTACCGCTACACAGTCGATACCAAAGCAAACGCTCAGGATGCTGTTGTGCTTGCTGTCTATCAGTCTCCCGGATCTAATGCCAACGAGGTTGAAACGGGGCTTCGTAAAGCTCTTGACAAAGCCTCGGCTTCATTTCCTGCAGGGGTTAAATACTCAGTGCCATTCAGTTCCAAGAAGGTCGTAGACCAATCGATTGAGCAGGTTCAACACACTCTTATAGAGGCATTTCTTCTGGTTTTTCTTGTGGTGTTCATTTTTCTGCAGGACCTTCGTTCAACCCTCATTCCTGCAACTGCTGTTCCTGTAGCGATTATCGGGACATTCTTTTTCATGAACCTCTTCGGCTTTTCCATTAATGTACTGACTCTGTTCGGACTTGTACTGGCTATCGGTATTGTTGTCGATGATGCCATAGTTGTTGTCGAGGCGGTTCATGCCAAAATAGAGCAAAAGCACTACCAGGCCAAAGTCGCTACAGTTTCGGCTATGCGTGAGATTACCAAAGCCATCGTGACTATTACCCTTGTTATGTCATCGGTGTTTCTTCCTGTCGGTTTTCTGCAAGGCTCGACAGGAGTATTCTACCGCCAGTTCGCATTTACCCTTGCAATAGCTATTCTGATCTCAGCGGTTAATGCCCTGACGCTCAGTCCTGCTCTTTGTGCCCTTTTTCTCCACGATCTTCATCAAGCCAGTAGTTCAGGGAAACATGAAAAGCTGAAAAAATTCGGATCATTTGGGCATCGTTTTTTTGTAGCGTTCAATACGGGATTTGAAGCGTTGAAAAAAAAATATCTGGGTAGTCTGGTTTTTTTGATTCGCAACAAACGTTTTTCCTTTACTCTCCTTGCTCTGATAATCGGACTTTCATTCTGGCTTTTTAAAACACTGCCGACAGGATTTATACCTGACGAGGATAACGGGTTTGTAATTGTCTCTGTCACGCTTCCGCCCGGTGCTTCCTTTGCCCGTACCAAAGCCAGCATGGATCGTGCAGCAGTCACCCTGCGCAGCACCATGCCTGCACTGAAAAAGGTTATATCTGTTGCAGGTATTAACATTCTCTCCCGGAGTTCCTCACCCTCTTCCGGTCTTCTTTTTATTCAGCTGAAAGACCATAAGGATCGTGGTCCTGATGGTGACATCAAGAAGATTCTTGCAGCGATAACGAAAAATCTCAGTAACAGGGAGGGATCGTTTTTTGCCCTTGCGCAGCCTACTGTTCCAGGTTTCAGCGCTGTTGGTGGTCTTGAATTTGTCCTGCAGGACCGCACCGGCGGGCGTCTTGACAAGTTCGGCAATGTTGCGGAGGGTTTTATCGGTGAATTGATGAAACGTCCTGAAATAGGATTTGCGTTCACAACGTTCAAGGCAACATTTCCCCAGTATGAACTTCAGGTCGATAATATCAAGGCAGCCCAGCTTGGGGTTAACGTCAGCGATCTTCTGACGGTATTGCAGGCCTACTATGGCAGTATGCAGGCATCGGACTTCAACCGGTTCGGCAAGTACTATCGTGTTATCATGCAGTCTGAATCTATTGACCGTGCTGAACCGGCCTCCATGAGGGGGATCTTTGTAAAAAACAACCGGGGCGAAATGGTGCCCGTCAGTTCAGTGATTACCTTGAAAAGGGTCTATGGTACTGAAGCGGTTGACCATTTTAATCTTTTTAATGCAATTTCAGTCAATGCAGTAGTCAAGCCGGGTTTCAGTACAGGTCAGGCCATCAAAGCTGTCGAAGAGGTCTCGAAAACCCATCTTCCCCTAGGGTACAGCTATGACTGGAAAGGCCAGAGTCGCGAAGAACTTGAAGCAAGCGGAGGCCTGATCCTTATCTTCATGCTCTCAGTGGTCTTTGTCTATTTTCTTCTTTCCGGGCTCTTCGAAAGTTACCTGCTTCCTCTTGCCGTGATGCTTTCAATTCCAACAGGGTTGCTTGGTGTTTTCTTTGGTGTAAAACTTGCAGGTATTGCTAATAACATCTATGTCCAGGTTGCTGTGATCATGCTGATTGGTCTTCTTGCCAAAAATGCAATTCTGATTGTCGAGTTTGCACTTCAGCGAAGGGTTGAAGGCCTTTCACTTTCTGCATCAGCAATTTCAGGTGCAAAGGCAAGGTTGAGGCCCATACTTATGACTTCACTTGCCTTTATTGCCGGTCTTCTGCCGCTTCTCTTTGTTTCTGGGCCGACCGCTCAGGGCAACCACTCCATTGGTGCGGCAGCCATCGGTGGAATGTTTATGGGTATGGTTCTTGGCATTTTTGTTGTACCACTTCTTTTTATTGTATTCCAGCATCTCCAGGAGCGTATTACCGGTCCGGCATCTCCGATAGTGGAAGCTGGAAATCTTCTTGATGAAGTTTTGCATAAGGAAAAAGATCGATCTGTAAAAGTGTCATGAAGAGTAATTTTGTATCAAGAGTTTCCCTATGAGAAAACAGACAAACGGGTTGTTATTCGCCTGCGTTCGGTTTCTGGTGTTCAGCTCTCTCTGGGCATGCGGTGTCACCCATGAGTACAAGAAGCCTGATGTGGCATTCCCGGCAGCTTATCGTGAAGGTGTGCCAGTTGAAGCAGCAACTCAAGCGGATACGGTGATGGCACTATTGCCATATCGAAGTTTTTTTGCAGACGCCACACTGCAGGCATTGATTGACAGTGCTTTAGTAAACAATATTGACCTGCAGGTGGGCCTGAAAAATATCGATATTGCCCAGCAGACTCTTAAGTCGGCAAAGCTTGGAAATCTTCCTGCTTTCAATATCGGAGTGCAGGACACGCGAACCTACCCGTCTGTCCATGGAGTTCAAACAACACCACAAGACTACACAGCTTCTGCATCAGCTTCATGGGAAGCGGATATCTGGGGAAAAATAAGAAGTAAGAAAAAATCGGCCCTTGCCGCTTACCTCAAGACGCAGGACGCGACCAAAGCAGTCCGGACCAGGCTGGTTGCCGATGTAGCGTCAGGGTATTACAATCTTCTTATGCTGGATGAGCAGCTGGATATTTCACGAAAAAATCTTGCACTTGCCGACACAACGCTGAAGATGATCGGGTTTCAGTATACCGCTGGTCAGGTAACCTTGCTCGCTGTTCAGCAGCAGGAGGCCTCAAGGCAGTCGATAGCCTTGTCAATACCGGTGATTGAGCAGAAAATATCGATACAGGAAAATGCTCTCAGCACTCTTTGCGGCAGAATGCCCGGCCCGATTCATCGTGAAAGAGCTTTATTCAGTATAAAGGTCGCTGATGATCTTCCATCCGGTATTCCAGCAGAACTGCTCAAGAACCGTCCTGACGTCCGTGCCGCAGAGATGGCCGTCAGAGTTGCTCATGCCGATATGGGTGAAGCAAAAGCAAACCTCTATCCCTTATTTACGGTGACTGCTTCAGGGGGTTTGGATGCTTTGCAATCAAGCAACTGGTTTACAACTCCCGGTTCTCTTTTCAGCTATCTGCAGGGAGGATTTCTTCAACCGGTTTTTCAACGAGGCCAGTTAAAAGCAAAGTATGAACAGTCAAAAATAAAACGTGAGCAGTCGGAACTTGAATTCAAACAGTCGGTGCTTAAAGCAGTAGAGGAAGTATCCAATGCTCTTGTGCAGCTCGAAAAGATACAATCCCAGGAAGTTATTGCTGAAGAACGGTCAGCTACCCTTCAGAAGGCGGTTGCGAATGCAGGAATGCTCTTCCAGAGTGGCATGGCCACCTATCTTGAAATCATTGTTGCCGAGACCAATGTGCTCCAGGCAGAACTCAATCTTGCCGATATCCGGCGCCAGCATCTTTCGATCAAGGCCGAGCTTTACCGATCATTAGGCGGGGGATGGCGGTGAAGAAGCGGTCACCATTCGATCTCGATATCATACGTCGTCAATAAACCAGTAACCCCCGGTATTGAGAATCGGGCATTTCTGATACGGTTTATTTCCGGATTGATTGAGTAATGAGCGGCCGATCGGAAATCTGCTTTTTCGATATTTGTATGCATAAATGTTGCTTGCAGCAAATCGCAATTTTCAAATGCTGCTCCTGCAAAGTCAGCTTCGGAAAAATCAGCTTCCTGCAGATTGCAGTTTTTAAAGATTGTATTTTTTAGCTTAAGTTTGTAAAAAACAGAGAGTTTTAACAGGCAGTTTTCAAAATAAAGACGCATCAGAAATTTATTGCACTGGTTGAACTGTACACCAAGAAGCTTGCAGTTCAAAAACCGCACATCCTGCAGGATGGTCTCTTTGAGGGTAGTCAGGCTCCAGTCGCAGTTATTGAACGTGCATGTTCTGAAAGTAATTCCAGACAAATCAGCACTGTTAAAATTACAGCTATTGAACGTGCATTCTTCATAGACTCCTCTTTCCAGGATATTTTCACTAAGGGAAATTTTCTCAAAAATCTTTTTTTCAGTGAGCGTTGTGTTCATGGCTTTGAAATGGATGAACGGTTATCGTGACAGGCATGTTCATGTATATAAAGCTTTAAAGTATTAAAATAAGTATCAGGAAAAAGAAGCCCAATCGTATGGATACGTTGCACTATAATGCAGAGGTTATCGAAAAAATCATGATCAATCCCGACCTCATGATCATAAAGGTAAACACCGATGAACCAAAAAATAAGTTTGAAGCCGGTCAGCATACTTTGCTGGGTCTTTTTGGTTTTGAGAAGCGTTCTTACAATTCAGCAATTGAGTCTGATCCCGTGGACGTTGACAAGCTGATCAAAAGGCCTTACTCGATTGCTTCGGCAACGAGTGAGACCCGGCATCTTGAGTTTTACATTTCACAGGTTAAATCCGGTCAATTGACTCCGCGGTTGTTTAATCTCAATATTGGAGACAGGGTATATGTAGGCACAAAGATCAGCGGTATTTTCAGACTTGATGACACACCTGACGGCACCGATATCATTATGGTTGCCACAGGAACAGGAATCGCACCATATATCAGTTTTCTGCGTTCCAGTATCGTTGAACGTCCCGAAAGCAAAATGATTGTGATCCAGGGTGCTGCCCATCACAGGGATCTTGGTTATTACAGTGAATTGACACTTCTTGCAGAAACCTATGCCAATTTTTTTTATGTGCCGACACTGACCAATCCAGATGGTCACTGGGACGGTTATCAGTCATCTATCGAGGATCTTCTGAAAAAAGATACTCTGCAGAATCAGTTTAACATAACGCCTGACCCTGAACGGACGCGTTTTTTTGTTAGTGGAAAGCCCGACATGGTTGAGCATGTGTCAGACTGGCTGCAAGATTTCGGTTATACCAGGCATCATCCTGAAGACCCGGGAGAAATGTATGTCGAGGAATTTTGATGCGGATCCGGGGTTTCCGTTCATCCATTCCATTATTCTGAAACCGAGTTGAAAGTCATCAGCACTACTGAAAGATGAAGAGCAGTAACTGTATGTACAATAAGCAGGTGGACAATAGTGGATTCGAACCGCTGACCTTTCGCGTGTGAAGCGAGCGCTCTAACCAGCTGAGCTAATTGTCCTTACAGGGTCACCGTTTATGTATCAAAGAGGGTAGATGGTAGAATTTTTTTGTATCGGCATGCATATGGTATTTTTTAAAAAAATATAGTTATTTTTTAAAATAAAGTTCTGAAATATCAAGGTTCACCATAATCCTGAAAATATGATTCCAAATCCAGTCAAAATAGCTGCCCCTGCGATTCTTCTTGCTCCGGTTGCAGTGCCTATTCTTCAAGGTCTTACAGGCATTGCCGTTGTTGGTCTTGGTCTGTTTGCAGCAGGCACTATAGTCAGCAAGACGGTAAAAGCATTTACAGGCAGTCAGCAGCCCCTGATAAGGAAAGACGAATACCCGGCAGACTGACTTTTCTGTTGCTGTAAAGTATCTATCATTGAGAAGGCCATCCTTACGCTGGTTGTTATAGTGATGTTATGCGCCATTGTATCTGTCGTGCGAATATCTCTGTCATGATGTTGTTGTTTTGTCTCATTTTCAGTGATGCTGCAACAGCAGAAGATGGCATTGAGACTGCGGGCAGCGTTATACAGTTTGTTTTACCTGCCAGTGCGGCCGGTCTGATCCTTGCCAATCATGATCAGAAAGGTTTCGTTCAGCTTGCCGAATCAGGAATTCTGACGTTCGGTATCACGTACGGATTGAAGTATACAATTTCCGAGACCCGTCCGAATGGAGGCCGGCACTCGTTTCCGTCAGGTCATAGTTCCACCTCTTTTGCCTCTGCAGAGTTTATCCGCGAACGTTACGGATGGAGTTGCGGAATCCCTGCTTATCTTGCTGCATCATTTGTCGGTTACAGCCGGGTTGAATCCAAAGAGCACTTCACGCGCGATGTCATAGCTGGAGCCCTCATTGGCATCGGGAGCAGCTGCCTGTTTACTTCACCGGGCAATACATGGAACGCTCGTCCTCTAGTTGGCAGCTCATTCTATGGTGTTGGTCTGACTCGTAATTGGTAGGCAGCTTCTGCAACCTTCTGTCATCACTCCTTGTTATACTGTGGTATATAACAGCCACTATAACTAAGAGCAGGAACGATGCAGTTCAGCGGAAAGCAGAGTATCGTCAAAATTCAAGGGATAATCGCAGTGGGCTTACTTCTGGCTCAACTTGTTTTTTTATCATCTCGTACACGTCATAATCTCTCTTTCCCTGCAGGTACGCCTCGTTTGATTGCTTAAAAGGAGAACAGAACTATGTCGTATAATAAGTTGTCTGCCGATGAAGAGCGGGTGATTGTGAATAAAGGAACTGAACAGCCTTTCAGTGGTAAATACTATTTAAATAAGGAGCAGGGAAGTTATCTCTGCAAACGTTGTGATGCTCCTCTTTTTAGGTCATCCGACAAGTTCGAGTCGGGCACTGGATGGCCAAGCTTTGATGATGCAATCCAGGGTGCCGTCAAGCATATTCCTGATATCGATGGCCGGCGAACTGAAATAGTATGCGCACAATGCGGTGCACATCTTGGCCATGTTTTTTTCAGTGAGGGGTTTACGGTAAAAAATGTTCGTCATTGTGTCAATTCTGTTTCCCTGAATTTTCTGCCGGAAGCAGATGCAGCGACAGAAACGCAAAAGGCAATTTTTGCTGGTGGATGCTTCTGGGGTGTTGAGTATCATTTCAGTAAAATAAAGGGCGTGCTCTCCGTCAAATCAGGGTATACAGGCGGTATGCTCGATCACCCTTCCTACAAGCAGGTCTGTACTGGTAAAACAGGACATGCCGAAGCTATCGAGGTTGAGTTTGATCCGTCGCAGGTCAGCTATGAAACCCTTGCAAAACTCTTTTTCGAAATTCACGATCCGACCCAGTTGAATCGTCAGGGTCCTGATATCGGAACGCAATACAGGTCAGCAGTATTTTATACTAATGAAGAGCAGAAGAAGTTGGCTGATAAACTAATTGAAGTGTTAAAGTCTAAAGGATACAATGTGGTAACGAGCGTCGAAAAAGCCGGAACATTCTGGGAAGCAGAAGCCTATCACCAGGACTATTACCAGAAGAACGGTCACCAACCCTACTGCCACATCTATGAAAAAAGGTTCTAGGTATTCGAGTCAAACCTTATAAGTCCTATAGGTCTCATAAGTCCTATAGGACCTATTATTTCTACTCCTTCAAACACTCCTTGATTTTCTCAATAAGATCATCAAGGTGAGCAAAGCCGTCAATCTCCTTTTTTGAAAGAAGAATCTCTATCTCCCCATTTTGACGAAGAATCACAGGGTAATCGAATGTGCTGCTGTATATTTTCTCAAACTCATCGCGGTGCAGGAACTCCATTTCGACCGGAGAGCTTTCCCTGAAGGCTCTCCATGCCTGCTTTTCAGTGAATGTATCGAAAGTGAGTTTGCAGAGACCGCAGGAATAGGTATCCGGTCTGATGATTTTATGACCGATATCAAAAAGACCACTGATGGGGCCGCTGTCAGCGTTGTAGACAAAGATAAGTTTCATAATTGTATCGTATTTTTTTGGATAGCCACGAACATCTTTTTTATGCAACACTCTTTTCTTCCATGAGGTTCCTTGACTGGTTGGAACATATATTCTGTCGTAATCTTACTGGTTCAGCGACTGCAGCACCTCAAGCACTTCCTGAACAGTATTGCAGATCGAGTAATAAGTTCCATGTTCCTCTGTGATCATACGTTGCTCTGCAATACGGTTAAAAAAAAGGAGCAGGGGATTCCAGAATCCGTTAATATTAAGCAGGATAATCGGTTTGCGATGGTGACCCAGATGTTTCCAGGTGATAACTTCAATCAGTTCATCAAGGGTACCGAACCCGCCGGGCAGAACAAGATAGGCATCTCCCCATTCAGCAAGTTTCATTTTGCGTTCGTGCATGGTTTCAACCACATGCAGCTCACTCAGTCCGTAATGGGCAGCCTCCCGTTCTTCAAGAAACCTTGGTATGATGCCTCTGACCGTTCCGCCCTGTTCAATCACAGCATCGGCAATGCAGCCCATCAAGCCAACCCGGCCTCCGCCGAAGACCAGACCGATATTCAGCCTTGCAAGTTCACGACCGAGATCTGCAGCAGCGGCAAAGTACTCTCTGGGCGCAAGATTGCTTGAACTGCAGTAAACGGTTATGGATGTGATCATGGCGAGCTAATAATTAATGGTGATACTGTCTTCAGCACGCCGGTAGACATAAGTTTTCGGATCTTCTATCTTTTTAACTGAAAACTGTGATGCAGCTCTTTCCCACAGGTCGGCATCCTCAGCATATTCAAGGTCTCTAAACCCCTCAAGAGCAAAAAAGATCTCTCTTTTTCCGAAAAAAGTGCCACCAAGAGTGCACTCCCGGATGTGAATAAGATTGCCGGTATTTTTGCAGTCTTTGACCCGGATGTTTTCATCGCAGAGAAATCCACCGGAAAGCAGTGAAACGTTCTCATATTCATTGAGAATGTCCATTCTTGTTTCGAGATGATCGCCAAGATAATGGTCATCACTGTCAAGAAAGGTGATATAGCGGCCGAAAGAAGCCTGAATACCCGCATTCCGCGAAAGCGCGGGTTTCCGGTTCCTATGCTTCAGGTAGCGGATATTTGAAAATCTGCAGATATAAGGGTCAAGCGCTTCAAACGTATTATCAGAGCTGCCGTCATCGACAATGATAAGCTCCCAGTTGTCGACGGATTGAGCAATAACACTTTGCACGGCATTTTCAAGATAAGTGCCCCTGTTGAAGGTGGGCAGAATCACCGAAATTTCCGGAGTGTAGTTGAATCTCATAGTCTTGCTGTTTTTATGGCAAATGCACAGAGCAGCATACCTGCAACAAGAAAGTTTTGTGCAATGGCGTTATATCGCACATCCATGGTGTCTGGTGAGCGGATAAGAGAAAACTGCAGAATAAACTGAGGAATGATAAGCAAGCTGACAATGATGCCATAGATTGTCTGACCCATGATGAGCATATAGGCTGAGGCCAGAATCTGTCCAGTATTGATGAGCACTGCAGCTATGAGAGCTGCAGTGGTTTCTCCATAAACCACAGGGAGTGTTCTGATTCCGATTTGCCGATCTCCTTCAATTGATTTGAAGTCGTTGATGGTCATGGTGCCTGTGCTCGAAAGAGTAAAAAGCCCCGCTATGATAAGTGATGGCTGAAGCGAAGAGAACGTAAAGGCAGGGGCATAAGCAATTTCGCCAGCTATCCAGGGTATGATAAGGTATGAAACCGCAACGATGATATTTCCCGACCAGAGTCGTTTTTTGAGTTTGATGGGATTGGCACTGTAGAGATGAGCATTAATAATGCCAATGACGACGTATAATCCTATAAGAGGATGAATCAGATAACCGGTAATAACTGAAAGTACCGACCAGATGGCAATTAATATTGTAGCATTTTTCAACGACATGGCTCCGCCGGGTATCGGACGATTCGGCTCATTGATTTCATCGAGATCACGATCAAAATAGTCGTTCAGCATCTGGCAGGTGCCGCTTGCCAGGGGACCTGTAAGCAGCATGCCAAGCAGAAATTTCATACCGACAATCTCATGCCATCCGAAAGCACCGCTTGCAACAGCACCGCAGAGAAAGCTCCACATGACCGGAATCCAGGTAATCGGCTTGAGAAACCGTATAATCAGAGCAAGCTTTGAAATGTTGTCGACAGGCATTGACCTTGCATGAACCAGCTTTCTGACCTCCAGTGGCGTTTCAAACTCTCCGTTATCTGTCCGCCCACGACGTACAGAATTTTTCATGGACTGAAAATCACTCACCATTACTGACTTAGGTTGGAGAAATACTGACGGTAGGAAAATAACATGTTAAACTAAAGAAAGGAATCAGAGAGTCGTAAAACAGCTAAGTTTATGTTTAATAAACTGAAATATCATGAGGAATTTTTTTAAACTGTATGAACAGACTCAATTACCTCTTGTAATGCTTGGTGACTGTTGGTTAATTTTCAGACAATCATAAACAAAGGAGATACACTCCATGCCAGGTTCAGGTTTGCTTAAGGATATGCAAAAGACTTTTCTGTTTCACGCCATTGCAGCTCATTTCAGCAATGGGCTGATTCCGGTTGCCGTACTCTACCTTATGTTGACCCTGTCAACAGGGAATACCTATTTTGAACACACCGTCGAACATCTTATTCTCATTGTGGTCATGGCAATTCCTGTTTCTTTTTTGTCAGGCATCCGCGACTGGAAAACAAAATATCGGGGAGCTAAAGCACCTATCTTTATAAAAAAAATTAGACTTTCCGCTCTGCTCTTTATTTTTTGTATTTCTGCGGTGAGTATTCGACTTTGCATTCCTGATGTGATGAGTCGCCAAGGCATAGAACATTGGATGTATCTCGTTCTCCTTTTTTCCATGCTTCCCGTTGTGACTCTCCTTGGTCATTATGGAGGCAAACTTTCTTCACTCCCTAAACCACCACACAAGTCCCCGCAAAAACCTTGAGTTACCGGATGCTTTTTTTATAAGTCCTATTTGTCCTATAGCACAAATATGTCTTCCGTAAAGCCTTTTCATAAACAAAATTTATATGATTAGCTTAAATCTTCAGATAATAAGAGCCCGACAAGCTATAAATTTTATTTATTCTTAAAAAACGCTTAAAAAAATATTTGCTGGTTATCATGACAATTATTAAGTTTTCGTTAATTGAATAAAGTTATTCGTAACGCAGAGAGACAACTCTGCTTCTCTTTTACGAAGATTGTTCTTTTTTCGCAAATCAGTAACTTTGATTTTTCCTTACTTCCTCGCATTCATGTATTCCTTATGTTGATCTGTGTTTGTAGCGTAATTGTCAGGCGATTGATCTTAGAGTGTAATCCTTTTTATCTATGATTGCTGTTTTGTTTGATATGCAGTTATAAATATTTTAGCGTATTTTTCTTCTTTAGCTTGTGTTCCTTTCAGTAATATTCTGTTTATAGTTTTTTTTGTGCAGACGCTGATTCATCATAGGTGATTTTTTTAAGGTTTATAATGCAGGCGCTTGATGCGCTCTAAGCAGTTGTCCGCTTTTTTTAGTCGATTGAGGCATCGTTTTTTCATGGAGCGCATAACTTTTTACAGGTATGCTATTATTACTATCAATCATGTAAACGGAGAGAGTATGGCAAAGAATGTCAGGCCGGATTCGGCCATCAGAAATAAAAAAAGGTGCAGATTTATCTTCCTCTTGAGTAGTATGGTATCTCTTATTGTTTTATCGGCACAGGAGAGTTTTGCTTTGCCGGTATTTGCACGAAAATACCATACAGCATGCTCCACCTGCCATATAGCCTTCCCTGCCCGAAACGGTTTTGGCGAAGCCTTCCGCAATAATGGATACCGCTTTCCGGATGGCACCGACGAGGATATGGTAAAGGAAGAGCCTATCAAGCTTGGTCAGGACGCCTACAAAGATGTCTTTCCTGATGCGATCTGGCCTTCCGATCTGCCAAATATGCCCTCTCTTGGTTTCCTTGCCAAAACAAGTTCTGCGAACTATAGAGACCCTTCTGTAAACGGGGTAAAGGGAAAATATAGGTCAGCTATCAATGAGGAAGTAGATATTTTCCTTGCCGGCACCATAACCAAACAGCTCAGCTATATCGGTGACTTTTCCATTGATGGCGGCGCCTATGCCAGTGATGCCGCACCAACAGTATTGGGCAGACTGGTCATGAAGTGGACGTTTACCCCTGGAGTAATCCTTGCGTGGGGAAGTGTCAACTTTCCGGAACAGTTTGATTTGATCTCCGCAACAGCCGGTGACGATCGTAATGGTTATGCTGCGAATCTGCCATATCCAAACAGGGGTGCTGAGCTGAATCTTGCTGGAAATACAGGGGCTACCGGTGGATATTCACTGATTTTAGGAGTCGGTCGTAATTCCCAGGCAGGCAGTTCAACGTTTACTACCAATGACCAGCCAGATGGTGCCAATGAAAATTTTGCAGATACCCGTTATGTCAGGGCGACCTACAAGATCGGTGGAAACGGATTGCTGAGCGGGATAGGCGGCTCTTACGGTGTTCAGGCAATAGGTATGGACAACTCTATAACTTTTGGAGTAAGTTACCTGAACTCCGGTCAGGGTTCGAGCTTGAATAATGCTGATCAGATTCTGGGGTTAAGCAAAAACGTCATTGGAGGAGATGTCAGGGTATTTTGCGGTCCTCTGCGTGCAGTTGCCCAGTACACCCGTTCTAATGAGGTGATTTATGACCCATACCAGTTTGGTCCGACTGCTACAGGTTATGTAGCTAGCGACAGGGTCCCGGCAGCAACTCCAGGTCAGAATTTTGGCAAAAGAGATGCACTCTCTCTTGAAGGAGATTATTGGGTCTATCCATGGCTTTTTGGTCTTTTCCGTTATGAGCATTTACAGGATAACCTTAATGGCCGGATAAATAGGTTTATCCCCGGTATAGGCGCCCTGCTCAGACCTAATGTCAAGATTGGTGTGGAATGGGTTACCGTTACGAATGATGCTCTTGCTATCGCAAATGGAAGCCAGGCTGTAAATTCGATAAACTTCTATTCTCAGGTAGGTTTTTAACTCTTTGTTTTTGCTTGTTCATGTTCTTTGTTAGTTGTGTGTTACGTATTGTGTGGAAAAGGCGCGCTTTCAATGTCGGGATATCCTCTGACATTCGGGGTACGCCTTTTTTTTGTTTCAAACGTTATCCGAAACAGCAAACTTATTGTACTTTCAGTTATAATCTTAACGAAAACGACATGTTTACATGATCGACAAAAACGTTTTTCTGGCATTTTTTACCACATCTGTCATTCTTGCTCTCTCTCCTGGCCCCGATAACCTTTTTGTCATGGCACAATCTGCCCGGAAGGGTCGCATGACAGGTTTGTTTGTAACTCTCGGTCTTGCTACAGGACTTCTTGGGCATACGGTTGCGGTAGCATTCGGTCTTGCTGCTCTTCTTCGAGCCTCGACGATTTGGTTCTCTATCCTGAAATTTATCGGTGCAGCCTACCTTTTTTTTCTTGCCTGGCAGGCTTTCAGGGCAGGTGTTTCAACAGCAGCAAAAGAAGAGGTTCAGGCCATTTCCAAGGAAAATCTTTATCGGCGAGGGATTATCATGAACCTGACCAACCCTAAGGTTTCCCTCTTTTTCATGGCTTTTCTGCCGCAGTTTGCCGATCCACGGCACGGTTCCATGATGCTGCAGTTTTTTCAGCTTGGCGGCATATTCATTATGGCGACCATGCTTGTTTTTGGTGTTATAAGTTTCGTTGCGGGTGGACTTGGAGAAAGGTTCAGCAACTCCGCCATTGCACAGAAAGTCGTTAACAGAACAGCTGCTGCTGTGTTTATCGGGCTTGCCGTGAAACTGGCGCTATCAGAACGCTGAAAAAGATATAATCATGCAATACATTCCTCTTATTCACCTCTCGGACCTTCCGGAAAACACCCATAAATCAGTAAAAAACGGCAGCAAAACAATTGCGCTTTTTCATTACGGAGGAATTATATCTGCCCTGGACCATGCCTGTATCCACAAGGGGGGAGATCTGGGGGAGGGTTTCATTCAGATGCTTGATGACCAGGAGCGTTATGTTGTCTGTCCCTGGCATGGATGGCAGTACAACCTGAAAACCGGTAAAGCTCCGTATGGCTACCTGGACAGGCAGGCACTCTATGATGTCATTGTGGAGAATGGCATGATTTGCGTGTCGGAAAAACCGGTGGCCGATGCGTTCAGGGCCGAACACGAATCTGATCCCCTTGCCGACTTGAGGAGCCTCAGCTATCAAACCACAGCCTCCTCTCTCAATATCCTTGGAATTTCAGCTACAAATATGAATCGCGATCTCCCGAGGCCTTCAACGTCAGAGACGGCATTGCAGCACGCTCTTGATATAGCGGTTTCAAAATTTGGTGCTCAAACGAAAATGATCAAACTCCGTGAGTTGAACTTTCGTCATTGTGAAGGCTACTACAGCCGTCATGAGGAAGCCTGCACATGGCCGTGTTCAATTTCAGAAATGGATGCAGATGACGGCATGAATGAAATTTACCGTTCAATGGTGTTGTGGGCAGACGCCGTTATCCTTGCAACCCCCATCAGATGGGGGAATGCATCGTCGCTTTATTACAAGATGGCAGAACGGCTCAATACCGTCCAGAACCAGATTACTACTCACGATAAGGTACTTATAAAAAACAAAGTGGTTTCGTTTATTATAACCGGTGGTCAGGACAATGTTCAGGGTGTTGCAGGGCAGCTTAACTCATTTTTTACTGATCTTGGTTTTACGTTTCCACCCTTCAACTTTCTGGGCTGGAGCAGAGGATGGATAGCCGAAGATATGGAAAACAATTACACCCGTTTTTTTAAAAACCGCTATGTCAGGCGTTCAGTCATTGATCTGGTTACCAACACGGTCAAACTGGTACAGCAAATCAAGCATATGGATGCCTCTCAACTTCAAGCCCCGAAACCGAAAATATCTGAAGCAGGAAGTCTGTCTGAATAAAGAGTGTTGATGGATGCTGGCAGCCGAGCTTGATGCTTGTTTTTTATGACAGAAATAAGTACAATTAAAAGTACATAAAACAAGACGTATCTGGTGTTAGTATGGGCAGTATCAATCTTCAGGAAGATATAAAGCCGTTGTCGGAATTTCGAGCCAACACGGCATCATTGGTTAAACAGGTTAAGAAGACCGGGCGTCCTATTGTGCTGACGCAGCACGGGAAAAGCACGGTAGTGCTTCTTGATGTCGGGCACTATCAGTCAATGCTGTCAAGTATTGAACTTTTCAATGATAGTAATTGCGCCCCGATACAGAATCTTAACAGTACCGGTTTGAACCCCTGTTTGAATCCCGGTTTGAACCTTAAATGCTAACCAGAACACCTTTGAACAGCCAAAATCCGACACCCTCGCTTTTCCATTCACGGAAACAGGCGACAGGTAACCAGGAGAAAATCATTTCTGGTTGCCTGCCATCCTTAAAAGTTTTTGTTGCTTTTTTCCTCTTCTCGGTCATAATGCTGCCACTGTCGTTGCGTGCCCAGACGGAAGGCGATTCCTTGATGTTTCAGATGCCGATAAGCTCCTATATCCTTAAGGAGACAGGTGCATCGACAGTCCTGATGTCCAAGGATACAGACAGGCCGGTTTCGCCAGCTAGCCTGACAAAAATACTGACCTGTACTTTGGCCATTGAAAGTGGCAGACTTGATCAGGATGTGTTTATTACAAAAGAATCGACGATCGTCGAGCCCTCAAAAGCCGGATTCAAGCCTGGCGAAAAAATCAAGCTTATTGATCTGGTTAAGGCTGCCATGGTCAATTCAAGCAATGACGCCGCATTTGCCATAGCGATATATCTTTCCGGCAATGTTGAATCCTTTGTTGCTGCCATGAATGCAAAGGCAAAAATGATTGGAATGAAAAACTCCAGGTTTACCAACCCTGCCGGTTTTGATAAAGGCATCTATACCGGTAATACATCAACCGCCGGTGACCTGATGCGCCTTACGGAATACGCGGTAAAGAACCCTGTTTTCAACGACATAGCGCGTCTTGAGAAAGCTGTTTTTTCCGAGGAGACAACCCACAGGATCTACAGTCTGAAAACCCACAACAAGCTTCTCGATAAATACCCTTATGCTGTTGGTATCAAAACCGGTTTTACCACCAAAGCTGGATGCTGTCTCATAGCCAGGGCAATCAAGAATAACAGGGATGTGATTTTGGTGATGCTGAACGCTAAAACAGACCGATGGCATGTTGCCGCCAACATGTTTGACATGGCTTTTTTAGGCAACAGACCAGACCCCGCATGGATAGTTCAAACATCCCGCCGTGATTCAGGTCGTGCCGACACCCTCTCTCCGGTAAAGTCCGGTCGGAGAAAATACCGTATGTCCAAGGCGTCTTTGAGGTTGAAGAGAAATATGGCATCACTTTCAAAATCCAGCTATAAGTCAAAGAGAAGTCCACTTGCGCATTCAGGCAGGAAATTCAAGAAGCATGATCTTGCTTTTTCAAAACAGGTCAGAAAAAATAAAAAGAAAATAACTTTTTCTTGAGCAGAAAAGCTCTTCCTAATAATACATATAGAGAATGATCAGGCATATAGTAATGTGGCGGCTCAGGGATAGTGCACATGGTAATGATCGGCAGACCAATGCATATTTAGTTAAGGAAAAGCTTGAGGCCCTTCGGGGAAAAATGCCGGGAATGACAGCTCTTGAGGTTGGAATTGATTGCAGCAGGACTGAAAGTTCAGGTGATGTTGTGTTATTCAGTGAATTTGTGGACATTGACGCTCTAAAAGCCTATCAGGCACATCCTGAACACTTGGCATTGATCCCTTTTATCGGTGATGCGACTATAGAACGAAGAATAGTTGATTACGAAGCTTAATCATTTGCTCCTTGGAAACCCGAGTTTAGCAATCAACTGAGAAATAAAAAAAAGCGGATGCCTGAACAGCACCCGCTTTTTATGTTTAGAATCGGGTTTGGTTTATCCCTGAACGATGCACTCTGCAGGGCAGACTGCAGAGCAGGCTGGCGAGTCAGAATATCCAACGCATTCGGTGCAGGTTGCAGCATCGATGACATAAACATCATCGCCGGCAGAAATCGCATTGACCGGACAATCTGGTTCACAGGCTCCGCAGTAGGTACATTCTTCAGTAATGTAGAGTGCCATATCAAATTCCTCGCTTAATAGTTGAATTGAAAATAATAGAAAGAAAGAACGATTCGGGTGAATTTCGAATAATATAAGATTTTTTTTTAGCTCAAAAAAAACCTCTTCTCACTCAGGGCTTATTTTAAGCGAATGAAAGCGAATGAACATTATTAAAGGAAATACGGTACGCAAGACCTGCAGAAACCACCGTTTTATTCCACTCAAACCTTGATGATGCAGTCAACCGGGCAGACAGCTACGCACGCAGCTTCATCATGGAAGTCGATACAGTCAATACAGATCGTTTCATCAATGTCATAACAATCTTCACCCGGGGTAATTGCACTTACAGGGCATTCAGGTTCGCATGCCCCGCAATAAGTGCAGCTGTCAGTAATTCTATGTGCCATGTTTTTCCTTTGATTACTAATGAATAAGAGTAGATGTTTGTGTAAAAACTGATCTCTTCTGCCAAATATTTCAGATTATGTGAACCCTGCATCGAAAAACAAAGTTCCGAAATCTGTCAGGATTTTTATTATTCCTGCTCATGGATTTCGTATGCGTTGATGATATCCCTGACAAGCTTGTGGCGGACAACATCGGTTTTGTCAAGGTAGACAAAGGAGATTCCCTTGATATCTTTCAGGATCTTCGGAGAATGAGTGAGACCTGAATCAAGATCCTTAGGAAGATCAATCTGAGTGACATCGCCTGTAATGATCGCTTTAGAATTGACGCCTAATCTTGTCAGGCACATTTTCATCTGCTTGTTCGATGCGTTCTGGGCTTCATCAAGAATAATAAAAGAATTGTTCATTGTTCTTCCCCGCATGTAGGCAAGAGGCACAATCTCAATAACACGCTGTTCCGTGAGGAGTTTCAGCTTTTCAGCGGTCAGCATGTCCTGAAGCGCATCATACAGTGGTCGAAGATAAGGATCTATTTTCTGAGCGAGATCGCCCGGAAGAAACCCCAGACTTTCACCTGCTTCAACAGCCGGTCTCGCAAGAACGATCCGCTTGACTCTTTTTGCTTTCCATGCAGCAACCGCAATGGCAACAGCTGTATAGGTTTTTCCCGTTCCGGCAGGCCCGATGGCGAACATAATGTCGTTTGTTTTCGCTTCAGCCACCATTTGCCGCTGACCGTTTGTTTTCGCTCTGACTGTATAATCCGGTGAGGTGACTATTATATCCTCATCACCCATAGGAGACGCTATAGGTCTGGGTGAAGGGGAGAGGGCAAGATTGATCAGCGCATTCAGGTCAGTGTCAAGCACCTCGCCGTGCCTGTTGGCCAGAAGGATCATCTCACTGAAAATCTGTTCAAGGAGCGCGACCCCATCGCGACTTCCCCTGACGATGATCTGTGTTCCTCGTGCAGTTATCTGCATTTCGGAAAACTCATTTTTGATTTTTTTAAGGAGAGAATCGTAAGGCCCAAAAAGAACGACAGGTTCGATACCCTGAATGTCGATTATTTTTTCTTTGATCAAAATAGAGGTAGTTAAGCATTATAAGGAACCCGCACAATATCAAGATAAGGATTGGAGTAGGCCAGATAGTGCTGTACATACTCTTTTATGCCATCTTCAATCGAGGTGAAAGATTCTCCGAATCCTGCCGAGCGAAGCTTTGTCATGTCAGCACAGGTGTAATACTGATATTTGTCACGCAAAGTTTCCGGCATCGGGATATAGTTGATAGCAGGTTGACGGTCTAACGCAGAAAAGGTGGCCATGGCAAGGTCTTTGAAGCTTCTTGCTGTTCCAGTGCCGACATTGAAGATTCCCGTGACAGAAGGATTATCAAGCATCCATGCCATTATCCGTGTGCAGTCTCTGACATAGATAAAATCCCTCAACTGTTCACCATCCAGGTAGTCTGGTCTGTGCGATTGAAACAGGTTTAACAATCCTTTTTCGTGTATCTGGTGAAACGCTTTATAGACCACACTGCTCATATCCCCTTTGTGATACTCGTTTGGTCCGTAGACATTGAAGAATTTCAGACCCGCAGCCTTGTCAAGAATCTGGCTCTTCACCGCCCAGCGGTCAAAAAGATGCTTGGAGTAACCATACATATTAAGGGGACGGAGCAAGTCCAGTCCATCAATATGATCGTTGTAACCGTTTGATCCGTCACCATATGTTGCTGCGCTCGATGCGTAAAGAAGCCTGACATCATGCGCCATGCAGAAAGCTGCGATTTTTTTCGAGTAGCCGAAATTATTGTTCAGCAGGTGATCTGCATCGGTTTCAGTTGTCGAACTGTTCGCACCCATGTGGATGACGGCGGAGATCTCCTTGAGTGCGTTTCTATCAAGCAGGTCAGGTAAAAGATCTTTGGGGATAAAATCTGTAAAATGAAGCCCGGAGAGATTGCGCCATTTTGCAGTGGTAGTCGAACCAAGATCGTCAACGACGATGATATTTTCTTCACCGCTTCGGTTGAGCTCCCAAAGCATGGCACTGCCGATAAATCCCGCTCCGCCGGTGATAATGATCATGAAGTAAATTAATAAAATTAATGCAGGTAATTCAAATATAAAGAGGAGGGTATTAAAACAAAAGGCCGCTTATAAGTTTAAGCGGCCTTTCAGGAAAAGAGGTCAGGCTGATGCTTGAAGCAGTCCATCGTTTGCCAGAATTTTTCTGCCCCAGTAGAGCCACAATCTTACAGTGTCAACCGGTTTGCCTACTATTCCGGATATCTGTCTGTGTTTAAGGCCTGATATTTCGCTTAACAGCACTGAAAGTTTGATATCGGCGGCCCACTGCCTTAGCGACTCGATAAGCTGAAGGTGAGTTTTACAGGTTTTGCCGTTTATACAGAAATCAGCTTGTTGTCCGAACTGGTCAACATAGCACTTCCTGAACGTTTTCAGCAAGTCAGTCTCCCTTGTTCTGGTGTCTGCAAAGAGATAAGTTTTGTTGACCAGGTCATGAGATGCATTTTCGCTTCCAGTCATCCAGTAGGCAAGGCTGTATATATCATCGAGAAGATCAAGAGGTGTTTTTTTAATCTGTTTCATAATCTCTCCTTTATATTGGATAAATCTTGTCCTGTTTTAATTTATAAAAAAAATGATGAATGTCCAGACTTTTTTCATGAATTGTGCGAAAAAGATGTTTTTTTAAACATGTTCAATGCCCTTGTTGGCTTGTTGTTATTGTTTAAAAGATTTTCAGATATACAGGTGCACCATGCAAAAAGATATCAGGCGACTTCTTAATCCGGCGTTACAGAATATTGCGACATACAAGGTTGAAGGCGGACAGCAGGCCGAAATAAAACTGAATCAGAACGAAAGCCCGTTTGACCTGCCGATGTGGCTCAAGGAAGAAATCATCAGTGAGTTTATTAAAGAGTCATGGAACCGTTACCCTGATATTCTGCCATACAGAGGCATGAAGTCCTATGCTGAATTTCTTGGCATTTCGCCTGATTCGGTGATGATGAGTAACGGCTCAAATGAGATGCTTTATACCATATTTCTTGCATGTCTTGGGCCCGGCAGAAAAGTCTTGATTCCCGAGCCATCGTTTTCGCTCTACGAAAAAATCGCACTGCTTCTGCAGTCTCGTATTGTCAGTGTTCCCATGCTTCCATCGCTTGATTTCGATACCGAAGCCATTATTCATGCAGCATGTGATGAGCATGTTGATTTTATTGTTCTTTCAACACCGAACAATCCAACCAGCAGATCCCTGACGTATGATGAAGTTCGTCTCATCGCAGAATCCTGCGATGCCATTGTGCTTGTTGACGAAGCCTATATAGAGTTTTCCCGTCAGCGTTCTGTTCTTGAACTGATCGACGGATTACCGAATCTGGTTGTTCTCCGCACAATGTCCAAAGCACTGGCTCTTGCAGGAATCCGGATTGGTTTTGCAATTGCGAATCCGTTGCTGATGGCCGAGCTTGCAAAGCCGAAAATTCCATTTGCGTCCGGCAGACTTGCCGAAATAACATTGACGCATGTACTCCGTAATTATTCACTGGTTAAAGATGCTGTGTCGTATATTCTGCACGAACGGGATAAAATATATAGTGAACTGCTTTCAATTGATGGTGTTGAACCTTTAATGAGCGACACTAATTTTTTGATTATCAGGATCCGGGATGCAGCAGCGGTTTTCAAAAGTCTTCAGAGCGAAGGCATACTGGTGCGCAATGTTTCAGGTTACCGGCTGATGGACAACTGTCTTCGATTCAATGTCGGGCTTGTTGAGGAAAACCAGCGTCTTATAAAAAAACTCCGGACAATTTAGCATGCCGGAGTTCAGAAAGCTTCAAGGGTCAGAAATGAGCCGGCTTAGTGCGGAGCAATATGCCGGAACAGCGAAACACCCCATTGTACTGATGCTGCATAATATACGAAGCATGTGGAATGTTGGATCCATGTTTCGAACAGCAGATGCGGCGGGCATTGAAAAAATTATTCTTTCCGGTTATACGGCAACACCACCCCGAAAAGAAATAGAAAAAACCGCACTTGGAGCTCAGGAAACGGTTGTCTGGGAGTATCATGCCGATCCTTTTGAGGCACTTTCAGGTATGAAAAAAGATGGAATAAAAATCTTGGGACTTGAGATTACTGAAGGGAGCCTGCCATATACTGCGGTAAATCCTTCTCTGTTTCCAATCTGTCTGGTCGTTGGCAACGAAGTTGAAGGTCTGGAAAATGAAGTACTTTCATTGTGTGACGGTGTGCTCGAAATTCCGCAGTATGGCACCAAACATTCGCTCAATGTTGCTGTTGCTGCAGGTATTGCCATTTTTGAAATGGTGAGAGTTTTTCAGAAGGGTGTGTAACTTTTTGCTTTTTGTTGTTGTTTTGTTTATTTAAAGCATCAATTGTTTATAACTGCGGTTTTCAATGCTTCATTACAAGACATACGAGTTGGATGACTCCTCAGCCCCATGGGTCGTTTTTGTTCATGGCGCTGGCGGTAGTTCTTCGATCTGGTTTTTGCAGATCAAGGAGTTCATAAGGCATTTCAATGTTCTGCTGGTTGATCTGAGAGGTCATGGCAAATCAAAAGGCATAGTGGCCCACAAGGAAGACCGTCATTATGACTTTGAGGATATTACCCGTGATATCATCGAAGTGCTTGATTCTCTCAAGATCGAAAAAGCCCACTTCATCGGAATTTCACTTGGAACCATTCTTATCCGCAACCTCAGCGAAATTGCTCCCGACAGGGTCAGCTCAATGGTTATGGGGGGTGCCATCATAAGGCTTAACATCAGGGCAAAGGTGCTGGTGACCCTTGGAAACATGTTCAAGAGGGTTGTTCCCTACATGTGGCTTTACAGCTTTTTTGCCTGGATTATCATGCCGAGTGAGCGGCATAAAAAGTCGAGACTCCTTTTTGTCAACGAAGCCAAAAAAGTTGCACAGAAAGAGTTCATGCGCTGGTTCCGTCTTACTTATGAGATTACACCGCTTTTAAAATACTTTGAAGAAAAAGATACAGCTATTCCTACGCTCTACCTTATGGGCGAAGAAGACCACATGTTTCTGCCTGCTGTACGTTATATCATTACCCGTCACACCAACTCCTGGCTTGAGGTGATCGTCAATTCCGGTCATGTCTGCAATGTCGATCAACCGCGGGAGTTCAATGCCCGGGCTATTTCATTTTTGAAGAAAATGTCCGCTGGCGATTCTCATCACCAATCAGCGATGAAGCTTGCTGCCTGTTAAAGAACAGGTTTGTTGAAAGTGTTCATGGCATGCTCAATGCCGTTGATGGCAAAATCAAGAGCCGCTTCCTCGCAGACAGGGAGTACCTTTTTCATGACCTCTCTCTCATCTTCGCTGAATTTTCCCAGGACAAACGATGAGAAGGAGTTCAATGGCTGTTGGTCAACTCTTATACCGATTCTCATCCGTGCGAACTCTTCGGATCCTGTACATTCAATAATGTGTTTCAGTCCATTCTGACCACCGGCGGACCCTTTTGCGCGTAAGCGGATTAAGCCCGACGGAAGATTGAGATCATCGCAGATGACAAGCATATCGCTGCGATCGATTTTGTAAAAATTCATGGCGGCAACTACCGCATGGCCCGAACGGTTCATATAGGTCATGGGCTTAAGCAGGATGATTGACTCCCTTCGATGGGATATTTTAGTACTGAGGTATTTTCCTTTTCCCCTGCTGAATACTGCCCCGAAAGATGCTGCAATTATTTCAACAACATCAAACCCGATGTTGTGCCGTGTACCGGCATATTGGGAATCCGGATTCCCAAGACCTGCAAGAAGTTTCATAAACAAAAGCCTGTAAATCCGTAGCGTGCAAAATCAAACGCAAAGAATATATGCAGAGGCGAAACAAAATCTGTAAAAAAACATTCAGATTGCCACTGAAAAAAACATTCGGCATCTCTCATATATGACAGAGAGAAACCCTTAAGAAGTTCTATAAAAAGGTATTGAGATTCCTGAAAAAAGTTGCAAATTACAACTTCCTGTGTAAGACAGGGTTGTTCCTTGTTATGAGTCAGCTGGTAACATTTTTTTCTTGAGCCAAGAAAAACAGTGAAAAAAAAAGCAATGAAAACATCGTTTAAAGGAAGATGGTTAGCCAGAACTCTATCAGTTCTGGGAGGCCTTGGCATTGTGCTGCAGGCGCCAAATGCGATGGCAAGCGAGGCCGATTTATTGTTGCCTGATTTACACTCGGTGTCATTCCTTGGAGGAATACCCGGAAACACCCTTCTGTTGTGGGGTCTTGCAGTCTGCCTGTTCGGTATGGCATTTGGCGCCATACAATACATGGGTATACGCAAGCTTCCTGTTCACCGTGCCATGCGTGAGATCAGCGAGCTGATCTATGAAACATGTAAAACCTACCTTATTACTCAGGGTAAGTTTATTCTGGTTTTATGGGTTCTGATCGGTGCAATCATTGTGGCCTATTTCGGCTGGCTTCGGCACCTGGAACCGATTAAGGTTATTTTCATTCTTGTAGCCAGTCTTATCGGTATTCTCGGAAGTTACATCGTCGCCTGGTTCGGCATGAGAATCAACACCTTTGCGAACTCCAGAACAGCATTCGCAAGCCTCGGCGGAAAACCGTTCCCGACCTATGCCATTCCCCTCAGAGCCGGTATGAGTATCGGCATGCTGCTCATCAGCATCGAGCTCTTTGTTATGCTCTGCATCCTTCTCTTTGTGCCTCGCGACTTTGCAGGCCCATGCTTTATCGGCTTCGCGATCGGAGAATCTCTCGGTGCTTCAGTGCTCCGTATTGCCGGAGGTATCTTTACAAAGATAGCCGACATAGGTTCTGACCTCATGAAGATTGTTTTCAAAATCAAGGAAGACGACGCACGCAACCCAGGCGTTATTGCCGACTGTGCAGGCGACAATGCCGGTGACTCGGTTGGTCCCACTGCTGACGGCTTTGAAACATACGGCGTTACAGGTGTAGCCCTGATCTCATTTATCCTCCTGGCCATCAAAGCACCCGAAGTGCAGATCATGCTGCTTGTCTGGATCTTCGCCATGCGTCTTGTTATGATTCTTGCCAGTGCCTTCTCCTACTGGACCAATGCAGCATTGGCAAAGGTGAAGTACAGCAATGCTGATGAGATGAATTTCGAAAAACCTCTGATCACGCTTGTCTGGCTTACCTCGATTGTCTCAATCATCCTTACCTACATAGCATCCTACTACCTTATCAGTACGCTTGGCGATGGCACCATGTGGTGGAAGCTTGCTTCGATCATCACATGCGGAACGATTGCCGGTGCACTTATTCCTGAGCTGGTGAACCGCTTTACATCCACAGAGTGCGCCCATGTTCGTAACGTCGTACAATGCTCCAAAGAGGGAGGCGCAGCCCTGAATATTCTTGCTGGTCTTGTTGCCGGTAATTTCAGCGCCTACTGGATGGGCCTTGCCATTGTCGGTTTGATGGGAGCTGCCTATGGCCTCAGTACGCTTGGCATAACCACTCTCGGGTTGACTCCCGAGCTGATTGCTTCGCATGGGCTTCTTACTGTCGGTCTTGATAAGGTGATCATGCTCGCACCTTCGGTCTTTGCTTTTGGTCTTGTTGCTTTCGGATTCCTCAGCATGGGTCCTGTTACCATTGCAGTAGACTCCTATGGTCCTGTTACCGATAACGCTCAGTCAGTCTACGAACTTTCCCTGATCGAAACCATTCCGAACATCAAGCAGCAAATCCAGAGCGAGTTTGGTTTCCAGCCTGACTTTAACAATGCCAAAAGATACCTCGAAGCTAATGACGGCGCAGGCAACACCTTCAAGGCAACTGCAAAACCGGTGCTTATCGGTACTGCTGTGGTCGGTTCCACCACGATGATCTTCTCAATCATCATGATCCTGACCAACGGTCTCGCCGATACAAGTGCAATTGCAAAACTATCAATTCTCTCCCCTCCGTTCCTGCTTGGCCTCATGATGGGCGGTGCAATCATCTACTGGTTCACCGGAGCCTCAATGAATGCCGTCACCACCGGCGCCTACTATGCAGTGGAATTCATCAAGAATAACATCAACCTTGACAGTTCCGTTGAAAAAGCGTCGATCGAGGATAGCAAGAAAGTTGTTGAAATCTGTACCAAGTTTGCCCAGAAAGGAATGATCAACCTCTTTCTTACCGTATTCTTTACGACACTGGCTTTCGCCTGTCTCGATTCATTTTTCTTCATTGGCTACCTGATCTCCATTGCACTTTTCGGTCTTTACCAGGCCATTTTTATGGCCAATGCCGGTGGTGCCTGGGATAACGCCAAGAAGATTGTTGAAACCGAACTCAATGCCAAGGGCACTCCGCTTCATGATGCCTCAATTGTCGGTGATACGGTCGGCGATCCATTCAAGGACACCTCTTCGGTTGCCTTGAACCCGATCATCAAATTCACAACACTTTTTGGTTTACTTGCTATTGAGCTCGCTATCGAACTTCCTGCTCAGTTCGCGCTCTCTCTTGCAGCTGTGTTCTTTGCCCTGTCGCTGGTTTTTGTACACCGCTCCTTCTTCTCCATGAGAATCAAGACGGACGAACACTGATCCCTCATCGCAATGAATTCTGAAATGAGCCGCAGCAATGCGGCTCTTTTTTTGTTGAGTTGCTCTTTTGCTAAATATCAATTCTTTAACTAACTTATTTTAGTTTTGTTAATTATCGGCGTAATCAAATAAGTGATTATGAAAAGAATTATTATAGCTTTAGGGTTATTAGTTTCAATTATTGGTTTTAACACTGCAAAATGTGAAGCTAAGCTCTATGTGCAGATTCATAACCATGCCAGGTTCAATGCAGCAACAGCATCATTCATTCCATACAGGGAAGGGTGGGGTCAAATAATACGTATCTTCAGCAGTAATGCCGCAAATACCATTGTTACTTCCAAAAATAGTATAATCCGAGAAGCCCGGTTAAATATAATTGAAGCATCCGACCTTTTATTTTTGTACGTGATTCCCAAAGGTCAAAATGAACTTGCCGTAAACAAGCTGGTTAAAGTTAAAAAAATGATTATAAGTAAAGAGATTGCAGCGTATAATTTAGGTATAAATTCCGAAATTATCATTCCAGAGCAACTCGCTAAAGTTGAAGAAGACAGTAAGACCGTGGTTAAAATTGCAATCAAGTACACTCATCCGGATAAACATTGATGCTGAACAGCTCGCGAAAGTAAAAGAGATTCTTTCCAGACTCCCATAAGTCGCACACTCGTAGTAGTCCTGTTCTTTCTCCCATCACCCCTCTTTTACAGCCTTTTGGTTTTAAGCCGAAGCGAATTGCTGACCACAGACACGCTGCTTCCTGCCATGGCAAGCCCGGAAAAAACCGGGTTAAGAAAGATTCCCCAAAGGGGGTAGAACGCTCCAGCGGCAAGAGGAATTCCGATGATGTTGTAGATAAACGCCCAGAAAAGGTTCTGGCGGATTACCCTCATTGTGGCACGTGAAAGGGTAATTGCCTGAGCTACCTTTCTGATATCACCCTTGAGCAGGGTAATGCCCGCAGACTCTATGGCAACATCAGTTCCTGTAGCCATAGCAATCCCGACATCAGCCTGAGCCAGAGCCGGCGCATCGTTAATGCCGTCTCCCGCCATGGCAACCTTTCTGCCCTTTGCCTGCAGTTCTTTGATAATATTTGCCTTTTCCTGCGGCAGCACTTCGGAAATCACCTCGTCAATGCCAACTTGTCGCGCCATGAAATTCGCAGCTGAATGGTTGTCCCCCGTCAGCATGATGACCTCTACCCCTTTGTGGCGAAGTGCATCAACAGCACTCTTTGCATCTTCTTTGACAGTATCACTCAAAGCAATCAATCCTGTGCAAAAACCGTTCTCTTCAATAATAACAACAGTTTTTCCCTCTTCCTGCAGTCTGTTAACCTCCAATAAAGTTTTTTCAGCCTCAACCGGTTTACGTACCCTTACGCTAATGGTGTCGATCACTGCCGAAACACCTACGCCCTCAAGAGATTCGAAAGAACTGATCTCCCTTAAGAAGAGCTTTTCCATCTTCGCTGCATCAACAATTGCCTGTGCAAGAGGGTGCTCCGAACGGCTTTCCACACTTGCAGCAAGTTGCAGAAGGGAAGTGCGGCTACTCTCATGAACAAGAGTAATGATATCCGACACCCGCGGAGTTCCCATAGTAAGCGTACCGGTTTTGTCAAACACGACGGTATCCACGGAACTGAGTTTTTCAAGACTTTCAGCATTGCGGATAAGAATGCCGTATTCAGCTCCTTTGCCGATACCGACAATGATAGCGGTCGGTGTTGCCAGACCAAGCGCGCAGGGACAGGCAATCACCAGAATACCGATAAGGCTGGAGATGGCGAAGGGAAGGGCAACATAAAAACCGAGAAAAAATGTGCCGGCAGTCAGCCATATAATAAACGTAGCCAATGCAAGAATCAGCACAACAGGAACAAAAATCCCGGCAATTTTATCGGCCATGTTCTGTATGGGTGCTTTCGACCCCTGAGCATCTTCAACCATCCTGATAATGCGGGCAAGCAAAGTGTCAGAACCAACCTTTGAAGCCGTAAAAGTAAAGGAGCCCTGATTGTTGATCGTGCCTCCGATGACCTGGGCACCAACCGCTTTATCAACAGGTATTGACTCTCCGGTTACCATTGATTCATCAAGAGACGAATACCCTTGGGTAATGATGCCGTCAACAGGAATTTTCCCTCCTGGTTTGATAATAACTGCATCGCCAGTTCTGACCTGTTCTACAGGAATCTCAATCTCCTTTCCCTCCCGTATCACAAAGGCCGATTTAGCCTGCAGGCCAATCAGCTTTTCGATAGCCTCACCGGTTTTCATCTTTGAGCGCGCCTCAAGGTATTTTCCCATCACTACAAAGCCGATCACCACAATGGTAACATCGAAATAGGTATAGCTGGGTATGTGCAGCAGCTCTCTTACAGAGGGAATCAGCGTCACAGCAGCACTGTAGAGATAGGCTGTCAGTGTTCCGATACCGATCAGCGTATCCATGCTTGCCGCTCCGCTTTTAACGTACATCGATATTCCGTGCAGAAATGGAGCCCCTATCCTGAATACCATATACGTGGCAATGACCATGGAAACAAGGTTGAACAACTCCATCGAAATCGGCAGCTTCGGGATAAAGGCGAAAAACATCGACCCGGTATCCCACATCATCAGGATAAACACAAGCAGAGCAACCGGCAGGGCAAACTGCACCCTGGCAAGTTGTTTCTCAAGCTCCTGCTGTTTTTCCTTCTTCAAAAGGAGAGTTCCGGATGTTCCTGTCCTTTGAAGTTCTGTGCCTCCCTTTTCCGTTTGTTCAGCAGTAAAGGTATAGCCGTATTTGCTGATAACATCATTGAGAGCTTCTTCCGTCAGCTCATTCCTGTCAAATTCAAGCTTTGCCTTCTCAGTGGCAAGATTGACATTGACCTCTTTAATGCCCTCAACCTTGGAGAGCTTTTTGGTGATGATCGCAGCACAGCTTGCACAATGCATCCCTTTGACGGTATACGTTCTCGTCTTCATATCCAGGTATCAGTATCTCTCTTTATAAGTTCCTATAGGCCCTATAGGCCACATAAGACCTCTTCTTCCAAAACCTCACTTCACCACAATAACCCCTCGGTTCACCCCCATAGCGCAGGTTATCTTATAAGAACCCGGGCGTTTAGGCGTAAATTCCATAACAATCTTTTTCCCCTTGATAATCGGTTCAGGTTTGTCCCACAATCCCGGCACCATAATGGTATTCATGCAACCTGTTGCTGTATCCAGAGGATTGACTTCAAGTCGCACTCTCGCGCCTGCGTTTACCGTAAACGTATTTGGCGCAATATTTTTGGCATTCGAATAGAGTATGGTAAAGGTTTTTATCCCGCTGTTTTGAGATGCCTCCGCCTTTACAGCGTTTCCCGTTGAGCTTTGGTCAGCAGCAAAAGATGCTGTCGACGCTATACAGGTAATAAGTGCTATTGCGATCACTATGCTTGTTTTCATGGTACTGCTTCTGTTTTGATTGATCTAGTTGAAACCCTTAATAATACCCTCAATAATCAATATCATTTTCCATGCCAGAACACTGAAGCCTGTCATGGCGTTCATTTGTATTCTTGCTGATTCCGTTGCTATGGAGAATATTCAACACCTCTGAAGCATATTCCTCAAAAAAGAGTATACTAAACTAATAATTCGGCTATTAGCTTTATATAAGAGGGTTACAAGAGTTTTTGTTCAATTGTTGTTTTTATGAGTCCCGCAAGCTCATGACAAACTGTTTAACGGAGAAAAAAATGAAAAGGTTAATGACGGTTCTGGCGGGTTTGACGCTGTTCAGTGTTTCTTTAAGTGCAGAGCCGAATGACGGGATGATGCAGGGTCAAATGCCTCATAAGGCCATGAAGATGGATCAGTGCTGTTCTATGCCGCAAAAGTGTACGATGAAGGGTGATCAGCCAATGCCTATGGCCATGAAAAGCCCTATGCACGATATGATGCACTCCATGGTTGATATTATGAAAATGCAGCAGAAGATCATAAAAGGCGTTAACCCGTCAGAGAAAAAAGCATTGCTGATACAGATCGATAAAAAGATTGATCAGATGGAGAACATGAAGGCCGATATGCCTTGTATGCAGAATCCGCCATCCGGTCATGACCATGAGCATGACCATGAGCATGACCATGAGGCGATGGGGAAGTAACTCCCTTATCATTGAGTTATCCTGCAAGCCCGGTACATACCGGGCTTTTTTGGCTCAGTGTTTCATGCCCGAATGATGCAGGCGCCCCTTTTTCAGATCGCGAGTCTTCATCAGGACAAAAATAACCGGTGTCATTATGAGAACATGCACTGCCGAAGAAATCATCCCCCCGATCATTGGCGCTGCAATTGGTTTCATCACATCCGCACCCGTACCTGCTGACCACATGATTGGAATCAGCCCCAGAAGGGCCACAGCCACCGTCATAAGTTTCGGCCTCAGCCGGAGGACCGCACCTTCAAATGCCGCATCGTAGATATCCTGTTCACTACATGGTCCGTTGACGAGTTTCTTGTCCAGCGCCTCGTGCAGGTAAATCACCATCACAACCCCGGTCTCAACTGCGATTCCATAGAGCGCAATAAATCCGACCCAGACTGCAACTGAGAGGTTATACCCCAGAGCCGAGACCAGATAAACACCTCCAACAAGAGCGAAGGGCACCGAGAGCATCACCATGGAGGCTTCTATTGCAGAATGGAAGGTGAAGAAGAGAAGAATGAAGATAATTATCATTCCCAGTGGTATCAGAACCTGTAGTCGTGCCTTGGCCCGAATCTGGTTCTCCCACTGTCCCGACCATGTCACGTAATAACCGGCTGGCAGTTTGAGCTTTTGTTCCAGAACCTGTTTCGCCTCGGTTACAAAGCCGCCCATATCCCGACCACGAACATTAAGATAAACCAGTGAACGCAGCAGCCCTCCCTCGCTGTTGATCTCAGGCGCACCGGTGGAGATTTTCAGCTTTGTTACAAGCGAAAGGGGAATCTGTGTGCCCTCCATACCTCCCACCAGAATGCGCCGGATGGCATCAACATTGTCCCGGTAGTCTCGCAGGTAGCGGATTCGGATGGGAAACCGGTTGCGTCCTTCAACCGTGGTCGAAAGCATCTCACCGCCGAGTGCCGTCTCAATGACATCCTGGATATCTCCCACACTCACTCCGTACCGGGCTGCTGCCTGACGATCAATATCGATGTCCAGGTAGTTGCCTCCTGTAACCCGTTCAGCCACCACGTCGGCTGCCCCGTTGATCGGTTTGAGAATTGTCTCCGCCTGAATGGCCAGATCCTTGAGTACATTAAGGTCATTGCCGAAAATCTTTACCCCAAGATCAGTGCGCACACCGGTTGAGAGCATGTTGATGCGGTTGATGATCGGCTGCGTCCATCCGTTGCGTACCCCTGTCTGCTGCAGCTTTGAGTCCAGTTCCGAAACAATGTCAGCCTTCGTCAATCCTTTACGCCACTCCGCTTTCGGCTTGAGAATGATGATACTTTCAAACATGGATACCGGAGCCGGATCAGTAGAGGTTTCTGCTCTGCCAACTTTGCCGAGCACATGCTCAACCTCAGGCACACTTTTAATGATGGTGTCCTGCACCATAAGGATTCGTTTGGCCTCCGTTATGGAGACGTTCGGCAGGGTTACCGGCATATAGAGCAGCGAACCTTCATCAAGTGGCGGCATAAACTCCGAACCGAGATTCATGAACAACGGCACTGCAATGGCGAGAGCCAGCAGGTTAAGGGCAATAGTGGTTTTCTTCCATTTCAGCACCCAGCGGATAACGGGGGAATAGAGTTTAATGAAAAAGGTCGAAACCGGATTTGAGCTTTCCGGAGGCATCTTGCCGCGCATGAAAAAGTACATCAGCACCGGTACCAGCGTTATGGCAATAATGGCCGACCCCATCATCGAGAAGGTCTTGGTAAACGCCAGCGGGTGGAACAGTTTGCCTTCCTGTCCCTCCAGCATGAAGACCGGTACAAAAGAGAGAACAATAATGGCCAGAGAGAAAAATATCGCCCTGCCGACCTGTTTGGCAGATGTAATTATGACCTCCAGCCGTTTTGTGGCTCTCTCCTCAGGCGGCATCTCCGATAGGTGGCGATAGCAGTTCTCCACCATAATAACCCCCGCGTCAACCAGCACGCCGATTGCAATGGCTATACCTCCGAGCGACATGATATTCGATGTCACTCCCATAAGCTTCATGGTGATAAACGCAATCAGCACCGATATCGGCAGGGTGATCACAATTACCAGCGCACTTGGAAAGTGAAGCAGAAAGACAAGAATCACAAGAGAGACAACAATTGATTCTTCCAGCAGATTCTCCTTCAGGGTATCCACAGCCCTCGATATCAGGTCAGAGCGGTCATAGGCGACCTTTATCCTGACACCCGGAGGCAATCCCTTCTCCAGTTCCGTTATTTTTGTCTTTACCCGGTCAATGACCTCTTTGGCATTTTCCCCATACCGCATCACAACAATACCGCCAACCTTCTCCCCCTCACCGTTCATCTCCAGCAGGCCGCGTCGTATGGCTCCGCCAATCTGAACAGTACCAAGATTTTTCAGAAAGACAGGAGTCCCGCGCATGTCTGCTCCGACAACAATGTTCTCCAGATCGGCTTTCGATTTCACGTATCCGCTTCCCCGTATCAGGTACTCGGCATCAGCCTGTTCGATCAGTCGTCCTCCGACATCCTTGTTCGATGCCTTGACCGCCTCCATCACTTTCCCGACCTTGATGCTGTAGGCAAACAGCTTGTGCGGGTCGAGATCAATCTGATACTCCCTTACAAACCCGCCGATTGAGGCAACCTCGGCAACTCCCTGCACCGTGTTGAGCTGGTAGCGCACAAACCAGTCCTGCAGGGTTCTGAGCTGCTCCAGGTCATATCCCTTACCCTCAATGGTGTACCAGAACACATGCCCTACACCGGTACCGTCAGGGCCAAGCGTCGGAACCACCCCCGAAGGCAGCAGCGATGCGGCGTAGTTCAGCCGTTCAAGCACCCGTGTTCGTGCCCAGTAAATGTCAGCCTTGTCCTCGAAAATCACATAAATCATGGAGAATCCGAAGGCGCTCGATGCTCGGACGGCACGGACCTGCGGCAGGCCCTGCAGGTTGACCGCAAGAGGGTAGGTCACCTGGTCTTCCACCACCTGCGGAGAACGGCCGGGATAATCGGTAAAAACGATCACCTGGTTGTCGGACAAATCAGGAATGGCATCTACCGGTGTGTTATAGACCGACCATCCGCCCCAGGCAATGACAAGGGCAAAAAACATCAGCACAATAACCCGGTTTCGGGCGGAATACTCTATGATCTTTTCTATCATTTCAGTTGTGATTCAGAGTCAATGAGATATCCGCCCGATACTGCCACCTTGTCGCCTGACTGGAGGCCCGATAAAATTTGAACTTTTTCGCCCGACTGCTGCCCGAGCTGAACCGTCCGTGATTCAAACATGCCGGGTGAACTTTCGACCCAGACAACCTGTCGCTTGCCGGTATTCATGACTGCTGTTGCAGGAACGACAAGAGAAGGGGAGAGCGGCACCCTGATGATCGCATTGACAAACATCTCAGGCTTCAGTTTCATGCCGGGGTTAGCCAGTTCAACCCGTGCCTTTACCGTTCTGGTCTTTGGATCGAGAAAGGGATAGACAAATGCTATCCGGCCGGTTGAAGGCTTGTCAGGGAATGACTGTGAGCGTATTTCCACCTGCTGGCCTGGGTGAATATTCGAAACTTCATTCTCATAGATCTCCATTTCAACCCAGACGCTTGAGAAGTCAGCGATGTTGAAAAGTGCCTCTCCCATGCTGACATACTGTCCCTGCTGCACCATTTTTTCAATGACAACGCCTGAAAAAGGGCTATAGATCGGGATTCTGATATTCGGCTTGCCGCTCTTTTCAAGTTCTGAAATCTGACTCTCTTTTACCCCGAAGAGCAGCAGGCGCTGTCTGGCCGATGCCACAAGACCTTCACCATTCTGTACAATAGAGGCTATCGGTGAATTCTTAAGCTGTTCACGACTTTTAAGGGCAAGGAGGTACTCCTGCTGCGTGGCCACAAGATCAGGGGAGTAGATCTCTGCCACAGGCCTCTCTTTGCTGACAAAGGCTCCAATACTGTTGACATTCAACTTTTCAAGGCGTCCGGCAATCCATGCGGTGACTTTGGCTTGCCGCGACTGATTGTACTGCACAATGCCGACAGCATTGATCTCTTTGTTCAGGGTTTCGGTTGTTGCCTCTGCCGTAGCGACATTGGCCATGACCCGTTGTTTCTCCGACAGCGAAACCTGCTCGTGAAGGTCAGCCTTCTGTGGCTGTCCCGCTGGTTTGGCGACTGCTTTCCCCACAGTATTAATTTTCTTGATTAGTTCCATGCCGCATACCGGACAGAGGCCGGGCTTTTCCTTTATGATAAAAGGATGCATGGAACAGGTGTAAAGCTGCTTGACAGGTGCTTGAGCAGTTGTCTTGCCGCCTTCTCTATTCTGCCACAGAAACCAGGCTCCGCCGGCAGCAATTGCAAGCAGTATAATCACCAGAGGAATTGTGAATTTCTTGTTCAGTGCCATGACTCTCAGGTTGGTATCGTTAATTATCAGGATGTTCGTGCTGTTCAGTTGCAGGTAATGCTGTCACATCACTTCCCACCACAGCTTCAAGCTGCGCAATCTTCATCATATATTCAGCCTTCGACTCATACAGTTCCCGCTCGTAGTTGAACAGGTTCATCCTGCTGTCGAGCAGCGTCAGAAAATCCACCTTGTTGACCCTGTAACTGATGAGTGCCGATTCCAGTGATTGTCCCGATTGAGGGATGATACCTCCGCTGTAAAGCTCCACCTGTTGACGTCTACGGTCAAGCTGGGCAAGGATGTCGTTGATGGTATAGCTGATGCTGTTCTTCAAGGCATTCAGCTCTTCGGTGGCCATGCTTGTCTCAAACGTCGATTCGGCCACCATTGCCCGGCGTTTCTGCTGCTGGATGGGCAGGTTGAAGGAGAGTCCGAGGCTGAACATGTTGTAGCCTGGGTCGGTGGCCATACCGGTTGTTATCGGTTCGCGGAACATATACTCTGCTGAAAAGTTGAAATCAGGATACGACTCTTTTTTTGCCAGGCTGCGCGATGCTTGAGCCTTGGTTACCAGACTCGCCAGACTTTTCACCTGAGGGCGATTATTGAGAGCGGCCTCGTTCAATTGTTCCCGCGAAAGGGTGACGCGGGGGAGCGTGAAATCAGCAAAAGTGCCGATCGGTGTATTGCCCTGTCGATAAGTAAGGTAGTTGAGATTGGCTTCCAGGCTTTTGCGTTGCTGCTGCAGCGAAATCTGCATGTCGAGCATCTTCGACTTTTCAAGCCCCGCCTTGTAGATATCCTGCTGCACTCCCTGACCGACTGAGTATTTCAACTCGTTAATGGTCAGAAAATTAGAAAGAATTTTCAGGTTCTTGTCAATAATCCCAAGCATCTTGTTCACAGCCCAAAGCTGGTAGTAGCTCTCCTTCACCATTTTTGTCAACTCAAGCTTGCGCTCTTCAAAAGCCCACTTGTATGACTCAGCTTCACTCAGAGCTGCTTTCTCTCGCAGAGCCCGTTTTCCCCAGAAGGGGAGTTGCTGCGATATGCCTACTACCTTCGCGGAGGTGGGATCCAGATTAAACACTCCCGGATCTCGGGTCAGCATGTTCTGCAGTCTGAACATCAGCATCGGGTCATCCAGCGCCCTTGACTGCTTTGCCTTACTGGCAAACATCTGCCACCGGGCCTCCGAAGCCTTCAATTCGGGGTTGCTGGTGAGTGCGGTGTTAACAAGAGCTGAAAGATCTTCCGCCGGCACTTCCATCTCTGCCGACCATGCAAATGCAGGTACAAGAGATAACAGAATAAGTAAGGCAAATATCAGACGCTTTTTCATAGGAATTCGTGACGATAAGTTGTCGATCTAACTCTATATAACATAAAGCGTGCCATTCCCCGTTCATCCCGGTACTGTTGAGCTAAGCTATGCAGCTTGAGTAAATTATGGAGAATATTCTTCACTCGAAGCAGAATAATCCTCATAGTAGCTCAAATTCTCCCTCCAGTCATCCCCAACTCCGCTCCCATGTCATCCCGAACTCCCGTGAGGGATCTCTCCCCACCAACCCAATCTTGTATAAGTCCTATAAGCCCTATATGTCCTATCAGTCCTATTCCCTCCAGCTTTTGGTGGATTGTGTAAAAATAGAGAAGCAATTATGAGGGCATCAATATTCAGTGTAGAGCCTACGGTTGAAAATCTATGTGTGGTTTTACTCCAAAAACAGCTCCGACACGGCGAAGAAATGCCAGACTGACGTTTCTGTATGTTCCTGATTGCAGCCGGGAAATAGCGGCTTGAGAGGTATGTGCCAGACGCGCAAGTTCTTTTTGAGTCATCCCTGCATTTATGCGGAGGTGGATAATTTTTTTTGAGACCTCAAATTCCTCTTCGAGAGCGTCATACTCTTTTTTAACAGCTTCGTCCTTGAGATTATCTGCCAGCAGGTTGTTAAAATTAGTTGTCTTCATTGTGTTATCTCCTCTATAAAAATCTTTCGTAGTTTTTGAGCCTTTTCAATTTCACCCTGATCTGTTTTCATCTCATTTTATTTATGAGTGGCTAAGTTTATATAAAGTAATAATATACGAGGGTATTATCTTCAAAAGTTGTGTTTCTGGACATTCGTGACTAATTGATTTGCAAGTGCTACCTTGAAGTAAAAAAGGAGCACAAGACATGACAACAGAGACATCTATCCTGCAGGGGCTTTTAGCCCAGCAACCGAATCTTGAAGAGATTGCCCGAGCCGGGGCTCAGCACATGATTGCCATAGCCATGGAAGCAGAGATCAGGCTTTTCATGAAGCAGTATGAGGAGATTACTAATCCCGAAGGGAAAGCCGTTATGGTTCGTAATGGCTACCTGCCTGAACGTAAAATTACCACCAGTGCAGGGCCGGAATCGGTAAAAGTACCAAGGAGCAGAGCAACCATAAACTCCCTTAAACCATTTGTAAGCGCGTTGATTCCGAGATACATGAGAAAATCCATACACATAGAAGAAGCCGTACCGCTGTTCTATCTTGGAGGCCTCTCCAATAACGATTTCATGCCTGCTTTTGAACAGCTGTTTGGTGAATTACCGGCAGGCTTTTCTTCAGCATCTATAACCCGGATGAAGCAACTCTGGCTCGAAGTACTGCGTGACCTCAAGGAGCGGCATATGCCATCACCAAAACTTTGTATCGGCGACGGAGCCCTCGGGTTCTGGAAAGCCCTGCGTGAAGTGTATCCTGCAGCTGAAAAACAGAGATGCTGGGTTCACAAAACCGCCAATGTACTGGACAAACTACCAAAGAGCATACAGTCAAGCGCAAAGTCACTGATTCATGATATCTACCGGGCCGAGACTGAAAGAGATGCCAGAAGCGCCTATCAACGCTTTCAGGATCGTTACCAGGCCAAGTACGCCATAGCTGTTGAGAACCTGAAAAAGGATGAGGCATCGCTTTTCACTTTTTATCACTATCCAGCAGAACACTGGCAGCATATTAGAAGTACCAATGTCATAGAATCGGCATTCTCAACCGTACGACTCCGGACAGCAAAAACTCGCGGTCAGGGCACAATGGTAACGACGTTGTCAATGGTGTTCAAGCTGGCTGAGAGAGCTCAGCTGAGATGGCAGAGATTACGGGGCCACCAGCTGATTACCAAAGTTTTTGAAGGTGTAAAATTTATCAACGGAATTGAGGAAACACTTGCAGCTTAGAACGGTCTAAAACACAACATTTGGAAATTACTCAATACCGCCTGAAGATAGGCCTTTTATGTCGATCAAGTATAGCTGTTTTGACAGCCAGATATAAAAGCAAAGGCTCGACATAATCGAGCCTTTGAGTAAAGTCGGCTTGCTGCTTAGCGCAAACCCCGGGGCATTGCCCATATGAAATACCAACGAATATACAAATTCCTTTAGTTTAAGTTAAAATTTTTCTCAAAAAAAAGTTTCAGCCCTCACCCTTCGCCCTCCCCAGCTCCTTATCAATCTTCTCGATCAAATCATCATTCGGGAGTGTAATGCGCGCCAGCAGCCCGGTTCAGCTCTGTCTGTAGCATCGCTGAGTTGACGAGCGCAGCCGCTTCCCGTGGAAGACTATGAGACTATGTGAGACTATGGGACGCTCATGACTATCTGTATTTATGATAGTTACATGCCTAATTGATGCAAGTGGTGAGACATTCATAACGAGCACTTTCTTCAAGAAACCCCTCGCCGAACTCAATCTTTCTCTGTACTGTGCAACTCTCAGTTTTCCAATTTCCTGACGTATTTGAATATTTCCCTTGAATGCCGTTGTTCCCGATTCGGGAACTTTGTATATTAGAGGCAAACGATATTCACATGAAACGTTGAGAGTCATTTCACGTAAAACACTCGTAGATTTCTGGACGAAGCATAAAGATGCTGAGCAGCCATTGAAAGCCTGGTTTAAAGAAGCCGAAAAAGCATGCTGGCAGTCGCCTGATATTCTTAAGCACCGTTACCCTTCGGCGAGTATTCTAAACCACAATCGGGTAGTGTTTAACATTAAAGGCAATAAGTATCGCCTGATAACAATGATTAATTATGACTATGGGCAGGTGTTCATCCGTTTTGTCGGTACTCATGCTGAATACGAAACCATAGATGCAACGACAATTTAGAACTGAGTGTGATATGGAAATTAAACCAATAAAGACCGAACTGGATTACAAGGATGCTCTTCATCGTATGGAGGCAATTTTTTTAGCCAAGACTGGTACCTCGGAGGGTGATGAACTCGAAATCCTCGGTATTTTGATCGAGCAGTATGAAGAGGCCCATTTTCCCTTTGATCTCCCTGATCCGATAGAAGCAATTATGTTTCGAATGGATCAGATGAATCTTAATCAACGGGATTTGACAAAAATAATCGGCTCCAAAAGCCGGGCAAGTGAAATAATGAACCGCAAAAGACCTCTTTCAATCCGCCAAATCCGAACACTGCAAAAAACGCTCAACATCCCTGCAGAAGTCCTGCTCAAAGAGTATTGAGACTTTCGCTGACAGCCTACGGCTGAAAATCTATGTGTGGCTTTACTCCAAAAACAGCTCCGACACGGCGTAGAAAAGCCAGACTGACGTTTCTGTATGTTCCTGATTCCAAGCGGGAAATAGCGGCTTGTGACGTATGTGCCAGGTGGATAATTTTTTTTGAGACTTCAAATTCCTCTTCGAGAGCGTCATACTCTTTTTTAACATTTTCATCTTTGAGATTCTCTGCCATCAGGTCATTAAAATTAGTTGTCTTCATTGTGTTATCTCCTCTATAAAAATCTTTCGTAGTTTTTGAGCCTTTTCAATTTCACCTTGATCTGTTTTCATCTCTTTTTTTATGTAGCCTGAAGTCACTACATACAGGGTGTTCTTTTGCCTCATGTAATAGCATATAGTGATAAGCTGCTATTTTATAACGATATAGGGATTTTTAAAAGCGAGAAAGGAACAATGGTGGAACAAATTTGATCGGGAATAGTTTGGATTCGAAAGGAGGAAGATTTTGCGGAACAGAGAGAAAAAAAAGCAGTTAAAAATAAATCAATCAGCAGATATTCCTGAAATCTACAAAAAAAGATAGAGAAGGCAAATTGCTCAGTTCAGAAAATTTTTTCTTCCGTTAATGCATCTGCTGCAACTCCAAACTCAAAAAAAGAGCAACAGCAGAGCACAACGGACTATAGAAAGAACTTTGTGTTACTCCCTGACAGGAGATTCCTTTCTTAGTTTCAGCGTCCATGTTCCCCATGCTGCAAGAACGGAAGCGACAAGCCAGAGAGGAGTTCGAATGCTTTCAATAAATTCCTTCATACGAAGAGACATTAAAGAAAATTACTTTTTGGCATGCGCCCCATGATGGTGCTTGTGAGACGATGCGGCAAAAGATTCGTTGCAGAATGCTACGGTCATAACCAGCATCATAAGGCCCATAATTACTTTTTTGATGTTCATAACTGTTCTAATTTTGATGATTAACGGAATGAGTTCACACACAAATACACAACCATACATCTATTCTGACGTTGATATGATCATGTTCTTGCACAAATCCTTCACTTTTTTTAATAAAAAACTCATATCGCCAGTGCAGTCTTGATTAAGTTTAGGTCAGCCTGCCGTTGTTTCAAACAACTGTCGGGATATTTTATAGTTGTGGCTTGAGTGGAAGACTATGGGACGCTCATGACTATCTGTATTTATGATAGTTACATGCCTTATTGATGCAAGTGGTGAGACATTCATAACGAGCACTTTCTTCAAGAAACCCCTCGCCGAACTCAATCTTTCTCTGCACTGTGCAACCCTCAGTTTTCCAATTTCCTGACGTATTTGAATATTTCCCTTGAATGCCGTTGTTCCCGATTCGGGAACTTTGTATATTAGAGGCAAACGATATTCACATGAAACGTTGAGAGTCATTTCACGTAAAACACTCGTAGATTTCTGGACGAAGCATAAAGATGCTGAGCAGCCATTGAAAGCCTGGTTTAAAGAAGCCGAAAAAGCATGCTGGCAGTCGCCTGATATTCTTAAGCACCGTTACCCTTCGGCGAGTATTCTAAACCACAATCGGGTAGTGTTTAACATTAAAGGCAATAAGTATCGCCTGATAACAATGATTAATTATGACTATGGGCAGGTGTTCATCCGTTTTGTCGGTACTCATGCTGAATACGAAACCATAGATGCAACGACAATTTAGAACTGAGTGTGATATGGAAATTAAACCAATAAAGACCGAACTGGATTACAAGGATGCTCTTCATCGTATGGAGGCAATTTTTTTAGCCAAGACTGGTACCTCGGAGGGTGATGAACTCGAAATCCTCGGTATTTTGATCGAGCAGTATGAAGAGGCCCATTTTCCCTTTGATCTCCCTGATCCGATAGAAGCAATTATGTTTCGAATGGATCAGATGAATCTTAATCAACGGGATTTGACAAAAATAATCGGCTCCAAAAGCCGGGCAAGTGAAATAATGAACCGCAAAAGACCTCTTTCAATCCGCCAAATCCGAACACTGCAAAAAACGCTCAACATCCCTGCAGAAGTCCTGCTCAAAGAGTATTGAGACTTTCGCTGACAGCCTACGGCTGAAAATCTATGTGTGGCTTTACTCCAAAAACAGCTCCGACACGGCGTAGAAAAGCCAGACTGACGTTTCTGTATGTTCCTGATTCCAAGCGGGAAATAGCGGCTTGTGACGTATGTGCCAGGTGGATAATTTTTTTTGAGACCTCAAATTCCTCTTCGAGAGCGTCATACTCTTTTTTAACATTTTCATCTTTGAGATTCTCTGCCATCAGGCCATTAAAATTAGTTGTCTTCATTGTGTTATCTCCTCTATAAAAATCTTTCGTAGTTTTTGAGCCTTTTCAATTTCACCCTGATCTGTTTTCATCTCATTTTATTTATGAGTGGCTAAGTTTATATAAAGTAATAATATACGAGGGTATTATCTTCAAAAGTTGTGTTTCTGGACATTCGTGACTAATTGATTTGCAAGTGCTACCTTGAAGTAAAAAAGGAGCACAAGACATGACAACAGAGACATCTATCCTGCAGGGGCTTTTAGCCCAGCAACCGAATCTTGAAGAGATTGCCCGAGCCGGGGCTCAGCACATGATTGCCATAGCCATGGAAGCAGAGATCAGGCTTTTCATGAAGCAGTATGAGGAGATTACTAATCCCGAAGGGAAAGCCGTTATGGTTCGTAATGGCTACCTGCCTGAACGTAAAATTACCACCAGTGCAGGGCCGGAATCGGTAAAAGTACCAAGGAGCAGAGCAACCATAAACTCCCTTAAACCATTTGTAAGCGCGTTGATTCCGAGATACATGAGAAAATCCATACACATAGAAGAAGCCGTACCGCTGTTCTATCTTGGAGGCCTCTCCAATAACGATTTCATGCCTGCTTTTGAACAGCTGTTTGGTGAATTACCGGCAGGCTTTTCTTCAGCATCTATAACCCGGATGAAGCAACTCTGGCTCGAAGTACTGCGTGACCTCAAGGAGCGGCATATGCCATCACCAAAACTTTGTATCGGCGACGGAGCCCTCGGGTTCTGGAAAGCCCTGCGTGAAGTGTATCCTGCAGCTGAAAAACAGAGATGCTGGGTTCACAAAACCGCCAATGTACTGGACAAACTACCAAAGAGCATACAGTCAAGCGCAAAGTCACTGATTCATGATATCTACCGGGCCGAGACTGAAAGAGATGCCAGAAGCGCCTATCAACGCTTTCAGGATCGTTACCAGGCCAAGTACGCCATAGCTGTTGAGAACCTGAAAAAGGATGAGGCATCGCTTTTCACTTTTTATCACTATCCAGCAGAACACTGGCAGCATATTAGAAGTACCAATGTCATAGAATCGGCATTCTCAACCGTACGACTCCGGACGGCAAAAACTCGCGGTCAGGGCACAATGGTAACGAGGTTGTCAATGGTGTTCAAGCTGGCTGAGAGAGCTCAGCGGAGATGGCAGAGATTACGGGGCTACCAGCTGATTACCAAAGTTTTTGAAGGTGTAAAATTTATCAACGGAATTGAGGAAACACTTGCAGCTTAGAACGGTCTAAAACACAACATTTGGAAATTACTCATAAGTGCTTTCCTATAGCCAATAATGTTTTTTGTTTAGAAAAAAAGAATGCAAAAAGACGCTTCAATTTACTGACTTTTTTGTTGTTTAAACTAGACAAAATGAATTATTATGTCTAATTATGACTCATGAAAAGCCCGCAAACCCGCATTTTCATTGAGGCCGGAAAAGGCCAAAACTAGACAAAATGATGAGCGAACGCAAACATCTGGTTTCTGCCGAGGTTGACAGGCTCATTGACGCCACCAAGGGAGGACGCAACGCAGCGCGAGACCGCTGCTTTTTGTTGCTGATGTTTCGTCACGGCTTGCGCGTGACAGAGGCTTGCGCTTTGCAGTTATCCCAAGTCGATATTGAGAGCCGTGTCTTGCACGTTTCCCGCCTTAAAAAAGGACTCTCCACCACTCACCCGCTACGGTCTGATGAAATCAAGGCGATCAAAGCATGGCTGACAATCCGCACAAAGATGAAGGCAGACACGGACGATTTTTTTCTTAGCAATCGACGGGGAGCGTTAAGCCGGAAAACGGCTTGGCTTGCAATCCGCAATTATGGCGAACAGGCCGGACTTTCCCTTCCCGCCCATCCTCACATGCTCCGCCATGCTTGCGGTTTTGCCTTGGCAGATCAAGGGGCAGACACGCGGCTCATTCAGGACTATCTTGGACACCGGAACATTCAGCACACCGTTATTTATACGGCGTCAAATCCGGCAAGGTTTGAAAAGTTGTGGCGGTAAAGAATTATATTTGACATAGCAATTTGTGGACGCCTTGGCGAATTGCTGTCGCAAATTGACCCTGATCCTGCATACAAAACGATCAGTCTTTACATTCGTGCCTAAATATCCCCGCCGGAGGCCGACCGCCGCGAAACGGCGGTCATTGGCTACTACAGGATAGAAACTTGAATTTTTTTCCCCAGTGCTTCGGCATAGTGATGCAGCGTAGAAAGCCTAATATCCTCAGAATGGTTTTCAATTCTTGAGATTGCCGATTTCTTAGTATGCAGCTTGTCGGCCAGAGCTTCTTGTGTAAGCCCTGCGTTTTTTCTCGCTTCTTTCAACACCACTCCGATTTTGAATTCTTCGTATCCTTTATCGAAGGTCTTAGCAAATTCAGGGTCACGGCTTTTCCGCTTTGCAATAGCGCGTTGTAAGTCATCCATATTATTTCCTTCTGAGATAGTCTTTCTTTCTTTTTTCAGCCAGTTCGATTTCTTCTGATGGGGGTTTCTGGGTTTTCTTTGCGAACCCATTTGTAAGAATTACCAAATTTCCATCATCAAAGAAGCCGAGCAACCGGAACGCATTGTTTCCATGTGCCGCCCGAACTTTCCATATCCCATCTGTGTTTTGCAATTTCTTGAAATACTCTGTTGGTACAGGTGATAATTCCTTAACCAACCTAAGAACCCAAAAAACCTTTTTTGCCTCTTTTGTTGAAAGAGATTCTAAAAATTCATCGACTGGCTTTTTGCCATTTGCGGTAATGAAAAATTTGATGGTTCGCATTATGTATGTTAACGATAATGTGAACATTATGCAAGCTTAAAAAGTGTCAGTTTTTTAAGAGATGCTCAATATTCCTGCCGGAGGCCGACCGCCGCGAAGCGGCGGCAACGTTCACCGAGCTTTAAGAAGTCTCGGCCTTGCGGTAACCCTATGGCAACACTCCACTAAATAAGGTTGCTAAAGGTTGCTATAAGTATTACCTTTCATTAAAAGGAGGTTTAGTCATGTCACAGACAAAAGGCGTCAAGTTAGACGACACTACCCAGCAACGGCTGGTAGCTTTGGCTCGTATCCGCGATAGGTCGCCGCACTGGCTCATGTGCAAAGCAATCGAAACATTCTTAGAGCGCGAAGAAAAGTATGAGCGAGAAAAACGCGAGGATATGGAGCGTTGGGAGCGTTATCAATTAACTGGCGAGGCTATACCCCATGCAAAAGCTACTGCATGGCTTGAAAAACTAGCGCAGGGGAAGGTGATGTCTTGCCCCAAATAAAATGGCTTCCAGAGGCCTTAGCCGATGTTGAGCGGCTTCATGCGTTTTTGTACGAAAAAAGCCCCGATGCGGCAGCACGAGCTGCAAAGACCATTCTGGATGGGGCGGGTTTTCTAAAATCAATACCAGACGTTGGACGCCCAATGGACGATGACACTGGCAGACGCGAATGGGTCGTATCTTTTGGAGCTGGGGCTTTTGTTCTTCGCTATATACGGGACGAAAACGATACGGTTGTTATTATTCGTGTCTGGCATAGCAAAGAAAATAGAATTTAGAGATTTTAGGTCTGGAGGTGCAGGGGGGGATGACTGAAATTTTGGATATTGCCCATGAAATGGCGCAAGACCTTTTTAAGGTTGGCGTTATGGACGCAATCATGGTGCACACAGTGGATGCGCTTTGTTTGCCGTCGAAAAGTTCTTTAACGCCTGAAGATATTCGGCGTAATGACTCTATGCACAAAAAGGGGATAAAGACCCATGAAAAAGAAATTCCCTGATTTCAAGACTGATGCCGAAGCCGAAGTCTTCGTGGAGACTGCCGACCTGAGCGAGTATGATTTTTCAGGTATGGTTTCAATGCGCTTTGAGTTGAAATGCAAGGATACGTCAATCAGTCTGCGTCTACCTGAAGAATTTTTATGACATTACAGAACGAAGCAAACTTGATTGCGGCAGGGCTTGATATTAATGCCCCGACGGCTGCCACTGATGAACAGTTGCTCCAATGGATTGAGTGGTGGAGGCTGTCATTTAAGGCAAGCCAAGCCATAGCAGAAAATCAGAAACAATACTTGAAAGCGGGAGGCTGGTGGCCTCCGGTAGTGGCGCACCAAATCGGAATCCCGCCAGAAATTGTAATAAAAACATCTCGCCCTGCTCTTCCCTATTGACATGAGTAATTATGCTTCGTCATGCCTGCGGTTGTGCTTTGGCAGACACGCGGCTGAGGCAAGACTATTTTGGATACAGGAACATTCAGCACACCGTGATTTCCACGGCGGCAAATCCGGCAAAGTTTGAGAAGTTGTGGCAGTAATACTCGGCATTGTGGTTGGCAAGGACGGCGATAACTTGTTTTACCAACCAATCTTTCTCGATAAAAGACGGATCAATAGTTTTGAGAAGCGCAACTTCTTCAAACAGCCCGTTTTCAGGGCGCCGGTTCATAACTGACATAAGCACCACCATATCCAAGCTTTCTATTGACGCGTCCCCTGACGGCGATCAACCGACCGGTAGGACCCTGTGTTGTTTTCCCTGCATTATAATCCTTCTCCAATCGGGATGGAGCGGTTTTGATTCCAAGCCTTGCCAGCGCTTCTTTCGCCAAGTCCGGCAGCGGAGCCACGGGAACCAGTTTGCCATTAATGGATGATTTTTTAGCCTTGGCATAGACGCCATAGCCCAAGCGAATAAGCCGCCCCTCTTTGGCTATATTGCGCAGCGCACGACCTACTTGATCGTAGTCGCTCAAATCCTTGAAATCTTCACGCACGAAAACAGCGCATTTCTTCCGCGCTATTCTGGCCATAATCTTATATTCGATGCTTCCGTATCTACTCATTTTTATTCAATGCCTTGCATTGCAAAAACACGACACTTTTTAAACTAATACAATTTGAATGTATGGCGTGATTACAAACACATATTTCTTGATTTAAATAATTCGTGCTTTCTTCTTATAGTTCTATCTACCTTTATCCCCTGTCGTGCTGCATTCGTTGATCGACATAAGAACGCAAGACGGCGTTGATCTTTGTTTGATAGCCCTTCCCCTGATTGCGGAAAAATTCTAGCACCTCATAATCAACGCGCATGTTGAGGACGGCCTTGGGCTGCGGTAATTCTACCGAGGCTTTAGACCAATCAACCACCATGCCCGCTTCGTCGGCATCGGCAGCAATAGCCGCTTCAATTTCCGCATCCGTCTTAGCAGCAGCTTGCGCCCAGTCGCTTTTGCTCTCGCCGCGCTCCTGCATTGCGCGTAAATCCTTATCCGTGTGCTTGACGATACGCTCTTTCCTCGCCATGTCGTGCCCTCCTGAATGATATAATTCTTCGCGTGTTTTCTCGCCATGTCCAAACGACGGTATAAAACTTCCCTTCGATGATGGAGGTCGTGATATGCCGCGCTTCAACGGGATGATCCGATTGAGCGGTGATAGTCTTCCGTCCGTCGAAAAGCAGCCGCGAATCTATAAAATCAAGCTTGTGCTTCTCAAGGTTCAGTAACCGCTTGTCTTCGTCCCATTCAAACATTTTTTATAGTCTACACAATTTGTATATACATTGCAAGGGAAAGCCATTGGTTGGCAGCGTTTTCTTTTCCCTATTGTCCTGCAACATAGCAAATCGGCGAATAAGTAACAGGGACGAATCCGCCGAAGGCGGCAGAGCGGGTGCTATTCGCTTTGCTCACCGAGCCTGAAGGAGTCTCGGCCTTGCGGTAACGCCCCCTTTCGCAAGCCTAAGGGGTTTCACCCCTCGCGCACGCAAGGGTAAAGGCTTCGCCCGATTGGGGGGTGTCCCCAACCTTCCGGCGCCTACGGCAAGAGCCTTCGGCTTGTGCAGGTTGGGTGATCCCCCTCCCCCCAATCGCCCTTGCGCTTGCTAACCCCAGTCTCGCCGACAGCAAGGTTGCATCACATCGATGCAACCAAAACTGAAAGGAAGAAACCATGACTACACATAAAGCCGTTAAGTCTTGCCCTCTGGGTCAGATTGTCGCCACGCAGGGCGTTCTTGCAAGCGTCCCTGCATAATCCGGCCAACTTCGAACAAAAAATCCGCTAAACCTCGAACACTAATTCCGGAAAAGATCGAACAGTAAATCCGCAAAAGATCGAACACTTTTTTACCCTGACCGGAAAAGGTGTTCGATATTGCCGGAATAAGCACAATACTTGCGGCATGCCAATTGCCTTGTGCAGCACAAGCACTTCCCGTCATAAAGGAAATCACTTGTGCGGTGCAGAGGGTGTAAATGCTTTATGTGTAACGCTTTCGTAATTGTTTATATTGCATTGCACATGCTTTTATTTTTCATGTTATCCATAACCAGGGAAAAAGATGAAACAAAAAGCCATTAAAGCCATCCTTTCTGCGCTTTTTCTTGCAGTGTTATTGTTTTTAGGCGTAACAGTGTCAGCGTCGGTGGAAGCAGCATTGCCAGCAAATTTTGTGTTGATTCACGGCGGCGAGTTTATAATGGGGAGCCCTGAAACGGAATTTGACAGATCTTCTAATGAAGAGACTCAGCATCGGGTGCGGCTGAGCAGCTTTTGCATGAGCAAATATGCGGTGACCGTTGCCGAGTTCAAGAGATTCGTTGAAGCATCGGATTACCAGACTGATGCTGAAAAGGGAGGCTGGAGCTATATTGTCTCCGGTAGTGAGTTTATAAAAGGGAAAGGAATAAACTGGTATCATGGCATTTCGGGTAGAGTGAGACCTCAGAGTGAAAAGAATCATCCAGTTGTGTATGTGAGTTGGAATGATGCGGTGGCTTACTGCAAATGGCTTTCAACAAAAACTGGGAAGCGATTCCGTCTTCCAACAGAAGCAGAACGTGAATATGCCTGCCGGGCAGGTAGCAGAACACCTTTTAATACAGGAGAGAACCTGACTACAAACCAGTCTAACTATAACGGTAATTATCCGTACAAATATAATCCAAAAGGTGTATACCGTCAGAACACGGTTGCGGTTAACAGTTTTTTGCCCAATGCGTGGGGGTTGTACAATATGCATGGTAATGTTGCTGAGTGGTGCATGGACTTGTACCATGGAACGTATTATGACATGTGTTATGAAAAAGGTATTGTGACCAATCCCGCTGGTCCAGGAACCGGTTCGAAGCGTGTGCTTCGTGGTGGGTCCTGGGCCGATAATGCGAGGTACTGTCGGTCGGCTGGTCGAGACTACGCCCCATCAGACGGTCGCAGTGGCAGCATTGGATTCCGCTTGGTTTTAGACCCATAGTCTGTTGGCAGCTCATTCCGACTTTGCTTTTTAGCGAGAGGGCATTACCAACATTTGAGTGAGCAGCTGGTCAGGGTGCATAGAATCGGTAAACCACAGAAAAGCCCTCGCCCCTCCGCTCCGTGCCTCGCTGCCTGTATGCCGCGCCAATTCGCAGAGCGCGCCAATCGCCAGCGGCGTGCTACCGCCCGCAGCGAGAGACTAAGGGACGACATTCATAACGTGCACTATCTCCAACTAAGCCTTATTTCAAAACATTGCTGGGACAAAGGGGGTTGACTGATAAAATCTTATTTTTGTTATACAGAGGGCGACTGAAATTAGGGAAGAACAGTTTAAACAATGTTTGGCCGAGAAGGATGATATCAGCATGACTTCAATCATCATGAACCCCATTGGATACGTTCGCAACGGAGTATCCTCCCAAACCGATCAGGATTGGGGCATTGTAACTTCGAGTGTCGAGCTTTTACCGGATTTCCGTGATGGACTCGTTGGTATTGACCAGTTTTCCCATCTCCTCGTCCTGACCTATCTCCATCAGGCTTCTTTTGATCCATCCACCCAGCTGATACGCAGAGCCCGAGGCCTTGCCTCCATGCCGCTTGTCGGAATCTTCGCCCAGCGTGCCAAAGATCGTCCGAACCCTGTTGGCGTTACCGCTGTGCAACTCGTCTCTGTAACAGACGAGTCCGTTGTCGTCCGTGGCCTCGACGCCATCGACGGCACTCCAGTCCTTGATATCAAGCCGTACTACCCAGTCTACGACAAGGCCGACCAGGCTGTCGTACCCGAGTGGGTCACCCGGCTCATGCAGGGCTATTTCTAATCCTTGCAGTGGGCATAACCGATTTAAAACCATATTTATGACGACCATCGCAGGACATTACGAGAATCACCTCGCTCCTATATATCTATGGGCGATGTTTCGTGAAATAAACCTATGATTTTTTAATATCGAACCAAGTTCTATATCTTTGATGAAATGAGGCATTGCACTTGAGTGCAGATTTTCAAAAACAAGTGGTTTTCAAAGTTTGCCAGGGAGGAGGGAATCCAGGATAAAGAGCTGTGTGAGGCGGTGAGCGAAGCCGAGCGAGGGCTTATTGATGCGGATTACGGAGGTGGAGTCATCAAGCAGAGGATTGCTCGACCAAATGAAGGAAAGTCTGGTGGATTTCGATCGATCATCCTTTATCGTCAGGGCGAGAAGGCATTCTTTGTTTTTGGTTTTCTCAAAAAAGAAAAAGACAACATAAAAATAGACGAGGTACGATGGTTCAAAAAGATGGCTAAAAGTACTTTTGCGCTATCTGAAGATCAACTCGAAAAACTTATTAAAACAGGGGACTTCAGGTCCGTAAAATGCCATGAATAAAGTCAAAACATATAAGAGCGACGCATTTGCCTCGATCCATGAAACCATGTCCGGCATGTATGATGCTGGTGTTATTGACAAAAAGACAATGCGTCAATTTGACGAAGCTTGCCTGACACCAGTTCATGCGTTCACCGCCACAGAGATCAAGGCTTTGCGTGAACGTGAGGAGGTGAGCCAGACAGTTTTTGCCCTTTATATGAATGTGAGCAAAGATTCTGTCAGTCAGTGGGAACGGGGAATCAAAAAGCCCGCAGGCCCAACACTGAAACTTCTTTCACTCGTGAAGCAGAAAGGGCTCGCGGCTATCTCATAATCCAAAAATAATCGGCTCCAAAAGCAGGGCAAGTGAAATAATGAACCGCAAACGACCTCTTTCAATCCGTCAAATCCGGACATTGCAGAACACGCTCAACATCCCTGCAGAAGTCCTGCTCAAAGAGTATTAAGACTTTCGCAGACAATCGTAGGTTGTTGACTTTTAACCGGCTCTAAGTTCTGTTTTCTTTGCTGTGCCAGACCCGGATAATAACAACTGTATCGTTTTCGTCGCGCATATTATAGCGAAGAACAAATGCTCCAGCCCCACAAGGTACGACCCATTCGCGTCTTCCAGTGTCATCGTCCATTGGGCGTCTGATGTCTGGTATTGATTGTAGAAAACCCGCTCCGTCCAGAATAGCCTTTGCTGCTCGTGTTGCTGCAGCGGGGATTTTTTCGTGCAAGGACGTATAAAGCCGCTCGACATCGGCTAATGCCTCTGGTAGCCATTTTATTTGGGGCAAGATTTCACCTTTCCTTGCGCCAGATTTTCTAGCCATGCAGCAGCTTTGTCATGGGGTACAGCTTCGCCGGTTAATTGATAATGTTCCCAGCGTTCCATATCCTCGCGTTTTTCCTGCTCGTATTTTTCTTCGCGATCTAAGAATGTCTCGATTGCCTTGCACATGAGCCAGTGTGGCGACCTGTCGCGGATGCGAGCCAACGCTGCAAGCCGTTGCTGGGTGGTGTCGTCTAACTTGACGCCTTTTGTCTGTGACATGACCAAATCTCCTTTTTCGTAAAAGGAAGCACTTATTTCAACCTTTAGCAACCTTGGGGGATAGGGGAGATTCATAACGTACACTTTCTCCAAACAACCCTTCTTCCTGCACAATCTTTCTCACTCACAGTACGAAGGGGAGTGAAGTGTACCATCAAGTTAATCATCTCGGTTTTTCTGTCTCAGTCTGAGAAGAAAAAGATCGGCAAATAAATCGGCAAATTATATAGCTTATTCTTAGTAACTTGTTTATATAAAGAAGGAAATAATATTTTATAATCGGCAATATTATGATCTTTGAAACGCCGCCACGTCTTGAGCCCTGTCTTCCCGAGTCATTGGAGTACAGCATTGTCGATCTGATTGCGTCTCTTTCAACAGTCTCCGAACGCTTGGGTAATCGTCTTCATCCAAAATCAGCAGCAAGTCTGGCCGAACTTGTAAGAGTGATGAATTGCTATTATTCGAATCTCATTGAGGGACATAACACAAGGCCGAGGGACATTGAATTGGCATTGCTGAACCAGTTTAATCAAGATGGAGAAAGACGAAATCTCCAGATAGAAGCTGCCGCTCATATCAGGGTTCAGCGAGAAATTGATGCCAGGCATGCGGCAGGAACACTTGAGGATGCCACTTCACGCCATTTTATACATTGGCTGCACAAAGAGTTTTACAAAGAATTCCCAGAGTCGATGAGGTACATGGAAAGAAAAAATTTGAAAATACTTATGGTGCCTGGAGAGTTTCGGAGTGAGCCTATACATGATGTTTCTGTCGGCAGGCATCAACCCCCGGAGAGTAGTGCTGTTGAGACCTTTATGGAATATTTCGAACAACGATACAGTTTTGGTGCGCTCGGAAAAGGAATGCGCCTTGCAGCTCTTGGGGCTGCACATCACCGGTTTAATTACATCCATCCATTTCCCGACGGCAATGGCAGGGTCAGCCGGCTCATGAGCCATGCCATGTCGCTTCAGGCAGGTGTCGGTGCATATGGGTTATGGTCGGTATCAAGAGGCTTGGCACGTGGCTTGGAAAACCGACAAGATTATATGAAAATGATGGATCATGCAGACATGCCTCGTCAGGGGGATCTGGATGGCAGAGGGAACCTTTCTTTGAAAGCCCTCAATACCTTTATTACATGGTTTCTGCGCGTTTGCCTTGATCAAGTAACTTTCATGGGGAGTTTGTTTGAACTTGATGCGCTTCTTGATCGGCTGAGACTGTTCTGTGAACGGCAAAACTGGAAGCAGGAAGCATTCTCTGTTCTTGAGGCTGCATTACTCAAGGGCGAAATTCCACGTGGAGATATCAGCAGAACAAGTGGCCTTAAAGAAAGAACAGCAAGAACATTACTGGCAACATTAACCGACTACGGGATACTTGCGTCTGAAACCCCAAAAGGGCCTGTTTCACTTCGTTTCCCGGTAAGCGCTGCGGAAATATTATTCCCAAACCTTTTCCCTGTCCTATAAAAGGTGATAGGTGACGACTGCATGTGGAGGTTCATTCTTTCCATCCCTCAAAAGGATCACGAAGATGATCGGGTTGCTTTCGATCCTCTGCATTCATTAAAATCAGCAGGCACTTCAGTTGTTTCGTCAAGTATACGCTGACAGTGAGTTTATTGCAGTTCTTCATACCCTTGTCGAGTAATTTACGGTTGTGAATGCCTTCGCATCTCAGTGCTGCATTTTCACTATCCAATTACAACGAGCGTGTCTTTGTCCTGAGGTAGTTGACAACCAACGCCATTGCGACCGTAATTTATTGGGCGTGTGTGTTCGAGAAACCATGCACTTGCCCGCCAGTTTTTTTTACCTGCATCGGCTATGTTTTGAAGATGTGTCTGTTCGCAGCGTGCCAGAGCCATCGGAATCCCATCAAAAAATTCACGCTGCAGGCTTTTCTTATTACTATCAGCATCCTCTTTTCCCCGATTGTACCATAAGTGGCAGGTCTTTTGGCAGATACCCGCCACATGACAGGCATTCTGGATAGTCATGCCTTGGGAGATATAATCGAAGATTTAGTTGATGTTGATTTTGCTGAGTTTCATGATGAAAACAGTGTTTTTTTCTTTGAAACAACTAAAAAAGAGAAAAACTGCCCCAAACAGTAACTACAACTAAGTTACTCTTTTGCCGTCAATTAATAACAAAAAACCCTGTTAATTTCCTTCATATCTTTATAAAAACCCTCATAGAGACTGTAATTCGTGTAATTCCTGTAATTTCCTCATCAAATGTATCTCAATTCGCAACTCATCTGAATCTCCCAACTCAGTACTGTCCGGAGTATTCTGTGATCGTGGTGTGAGGCTTATCGAGGCATGCCTGCTGCAATCTGTCCTACTTTGGTTAACGCTGGCGTATCATCGACATCCTGTTTGCTCTGCCGAATATTATGTCTTAACTTTTCAAACAGGGAAGTATGATGGATGTTGCAAAGATCAGTTTAATTAGTTAGGCGCCATAACGGCACGAGGAGGACATTATGCACGCAAGCAACTTCTTGAGTTCGACGAAACGAATCGGGGCCGGTCTGTCCTTCGTCATTTTCCCGATAGTGTTTGTCTTTGCCTTTTCGGTTCATCCTGGTTTGCTGCATCCTCACTTTCTCGGTCCATCCGAACTTATCATGAGAGTGCGTGGCACTTCTGGTTTGCTTCATTTCGGGCATGCATTGGTCACGCTTGATACAGCTCTGCTCGTTGTTGTTGCGTTGCATTTCATGAAACTCCTTGACAACACTGCAGTGGCATGGGCGGGATTTCTCGGCGGAGCACTGGCGGTATTGGGTTCTCTTGCGCTGGCAGCCGATAAGGGTGCGCTATGCCTCACCATGAGCGCTCTTACGGAACTCTCCGATACGGCGTTCATGAACATGATGCCCGGCCTGCTGGCCATGTTTTCCAAACATGGCTGGCTGGTCTTGCTCTGGGGAATATTGTTGTTGCCTATCGGGTTTGGAATTCAGGCCATAGCCTTACTGAAGAGCAAATCTCTTTCCAGCTGGCAGAGCCTCCTCTTTTTGGTCGGAGTTCTCCTGATTGGAATTCCAGATGGAGTCGAAATTGTCAACTTGACCGCCTCGCTTCTGCTGACGATTGCATTTGTTCCCTACGGTATCCAGCTCATCCGAACCCCATCGCAGGGGAGCTCATAGACACCTCAAGGAGTTCGGGGTGACAGTCGATTCTCCATCTCTGTCTTTTTCACGAATCGCATTCAACAGCCCGTCCGACTTCCCACCGCACTCTCTGTCATTTCGACACGCAGTGAGAAATGTTACTGTTCATCCTCCGCAAATAGTATAACTCCTATAAGCCCTATTCCCCAGCTTTTCCTAGCCACCAACTTCCTAATGTCCACTGTTTACTCATCTTTCCGGCATTTCAATGCTATACTTCTCAATCCTGTAGATGAGGGTATGGCGGGGAATTCTTAAAAAACGGGCAGCTGCCGTCTGGTTCCATGCATTGCGTTCCAGGGCCTCAATAACAATCTCCCGCTCAAGCTGTTCAAGAGAGTAGCCTTCATCAGGAAGTTTTACCACTCCATTCTTCAAAGTATTGTGATCCCGAAATTTATCCGGCAGATCACTGAGGCTGATCACATCACTGCTCCGCATGATGAGCAGTCGTTCAACAGTGTTTTCAAGTTCACGTATATTTCCCGGCCATGAGAAGCTGATCAGAGCATCAAGGGCTTCCCTGTCAAATGATATTCTGTCATTGCAATGCTTTGCGCAGAAATATTTAATGAGAAGAGGAATATCCGTTTGCCGCTCGCGGAGCGGCTGCAGATGGATGGGAATAACCGACAAACGGTAATAAAGATCTTCCCGGAAGGTGCCGTCCGCAATTGCCTTTTCAATATTGCGACTGGTAGCGGATATAACCCGTACGTCAAGTTTCAGTGGCTTTGTTCCTCCTAATGGCTCCACTTCTTTTTCCTGCAATACCCTGAGCAGTTTTGGCTGAAGCTCAAGAAGAAGTTCACCAACTTCATCAAGAAATATCGTACCGCCCTCAGCAAGCTGGAATTTTCCGTACTTCTCTTTTATCGCCCCTGTAAAAGCCCCTTTGGTATGGCCGAACAGCTCGCTTTCAAGAAGGTCACGAGGAATTGCCGAGCAGTTAATAGCAACAAATGGCCCGTTTCGCCGTGAACTGTTTGCATGAAGGGAACGGGCAATCAACTCTTTTCCTGTGCCCGATTCGCCAGTAATAAACACGGCTGCTTCAGTGTCGGCTACTTTACGTATCACCTCAAAGACTTTCTCCATCTCAGGCGATGACCCGACAATCGAGCGGAAATCAGCCTTATCCGACAACGCATTTTTCAGCCGTTTATTCTCTTCAGCAAGGCCGGAGAATCGGAGCGCCTTTTTCACCGTCAGCTTGAGGGCGTCTCTGTTGAACGGTTTCGTTATGTAGTCGTATGCTCCGGCCCTCATTGCTTCCACCGCTACGTCAACCGTTCCGAACGCAGTGATTATAATAACAAGTGTTTCAGCTGAACTTTCCTTGATGGCGTTGAGTACCTTCAAACCATCCATGCCTGACATTTTCATGTCGGTGATCACCAGATCAGGCTGAAACTGCTTGAACAACCTCAACCCCTCCTCTCCTGAGGCAGCTGCCTGCACCTCATATCCTTCTTCCAGAAGATTATATTCAAGCACGCGCCGCAGGGAGGCATCGTCGTCAATGAGCAGTATTTTTGCTTTCACTCTCTTCCTCCATGAATTGAATCCAGTATCGGTAATCTGACGGTGACGGTGGTGCCACGTTTGGGTTCACTTTCGATCAGCAGTTTGCCGTTATGGGTTTCAATGATTTTTTTTGAGATGGCGAGTCCCAGTCCAGTGCCTTCAGGCTTTGTCGTGTAAAAGGGTTCAAATATTTTCTCAAACTGATCCGCCTCAATTCCCGGTCCTGTATCGTGGAACCCGATGTCACAGAAACCGTTTTCAGAAACCGTCGTGGAGATGGTGACGCTTCCTCCTTTTGGAGTGGCCTGCAAAGCGTTGATGACGATGTTCAGAAAGGCCTGACGCAGTTTCTCTCCATCGGCCTTGATGTTGACCGGTGACGGTTGTGGCAGCAGCACAAGGTTGACCTGCCGGTTTCTGGCTTCATTTGACACCAGGGTAACTATTGTTTCCAGTTCCTGCTGTACCGGGCAGGGTTGCATATCAGCCTGTTGAGGACGAGCCATGTGCAGAAAATCCTCAACAACCCGGTTCAGGCGTTCGGTCTCTTTAATCTGGATTTCGATGAACTCGTACTTCGGGTCACCGGCCTTATAATCATCTTTAAGGATTTCAGCAGTGCCTCGAATGGAGCTGAGCGGATTTCGAATCTCATGAGCTAAAACAGCAGCCATCTCGCCCATGGTCGAGAGTTTCTCTGCACGTCTCAACTGCTCTTCGATGAAGATGATCTGTTCCGATTGATGTTGCAGCTTCTGGTAGGAATCCTTCAATCCCCTGGCAGTTTTCTGCAGTTCAACACTCCTCTCTCCCTCCCGTTGCGACAGCAGCCCCGTTATTCCGCCGACAGTATTATAGAGAAGTATTTCCATATATTTTTCCATCTCCATGGTCAAATGGCCTCCCCACTGCAAAAGAATATGAGGTGCATAAACAATGCTGACAATCAACGAACAGAGCAGTCCTCCCCGAAGCCCGAACCAGAAAGCGGCCAGTATGATCGGCAGATAATACAAGCGTTGGAAAATATCGTGAAGATAGTGGAAATGAAGGGGCGTCAGGTAGTGAAGTAAGCTGATGCCGACGATACATCCTGTCAGGATTAATGTTCGGGTGCCTGATGTTTCCACTGCACACTATCTTATAATTATGCTGCTGCTTATCCCTCAGTCTTGAATTCAGAAGTAGTATGAAACTCCAGCTCGGGATAATCATCTTTGGCAATTTTCAGCATCCATTCGCTTTCAGCAAAAAATACAGGATGATGCTCCTTGTCAAGCGCAATAGCGTTCCATTTGCGTCGTAAAAACTCTTCCAGCATCTCCTTGTTGCTGCTGGTAATCCAGAATGCTTTCTGATAACGCAGAGGAGTGAAGTCACACTGTGCTCCGTATTCGTGTTCAAGTCGGAATTTGATAACATCAAACTGCAGCTCTCCGACAGTGCCGATGATTTTACGGACGCCATGCTGTATAAAAAGCTGTGCAACACCTTCCTCGGTAAGCTGCCTGACGCCCTTGTCGAGCTGCTTTGCCTTCATTGGGTCGCGGTTTTCAAGCGCTTTGAAGATTTCCGGTGAAAAACTCGGGATTCCACGGAAATGAAGCAGTTCACCCTCAGTAAGGGAGTCTCCTATTTTCAGAGAACCATTGTCGTACAGTCCGATAACATCTCCAGGCCATGCTTCATCAATAACACTTTTTTCATTGGCCATAAAGTGTGTAGGGCTTGAAAAGCGTATTTTTTTATGCAGTCTGGTATGGAAATAAAATTTGTTACGTTCAAACCTGCCGGAGCAGATCCTGAAAAAGGCAGTACGGTCTCTATGGTTCGGATCAAGATTGGCATGTATTTTAAAGACAAACCCGCTCATAGGCTCTTCCGAAGCTTTAACTATGCGTTCAGTTGCCTCCCGTTCAATCGGGCTAGGCGCTATGGTGAGGAATGTTTCCAGCAGCTCCTTGACGCCGAAATTATTGATGGCACTGCCAAAAAAAACCGGTGCCAGCTCTCCATCCCTATAACTCTTTTCATCAAAAGCATCATAGACCCCTTCAATCAGCGAGACTGCTTCACGGAGTTTTTCGCAGAAACTTTCAGGAATCCATTTTTCAAGCTCAGGGTCATAAGGGTCTTTGACCTTGATAAGGCTTTCGCTTATTCGGGTGGTATTTGCCTCAAAAAGGTTGAGTTCTTTTTTATAAAGATTATATACTCCTTTGAATGTCTGTCCCTGACTGATCGGCCAGGTCAGAGGTCTGACTTTGATATGCAGTTTGTTTTCAAGCTCATCAAGCAGTTCAAAAGGGTTTCTGCCTTCACGGTCCATTTTGTTGATAAAAATGATAACCGGAGTATGGCGCATGCGGCAGACCTCCATAAGCTTTTCTGTCTGCTCCTCAACTCCTTTCACACAATCGACCACAAGAATCACACTGTCAACGGCAGTCAACGTCCGGTAGGTATCTTCGGCAAAGTCCTTGTGACCGGGTGTGTCGAGAATATTGACCCGTTTACCGGCATATTCGAACCCCATGACCGATGTAGCAACAGAGATTCCGCGCTGCTTTTCGATTTCCATGAAATCACTTGTTGCCGTTTTACGGATTTTGTTGCTTTTTACAGCACCGGCAGTCTGAATTGCCCCACCAAAAAGCAGGAATTTTTCTGTCAGTGTGGTCTTTCCGGCATCAGGGTGGCTGATGATTGCAAACGTTTTCCGTTTCGCTGTTTCCTTTATTAAATCCATTGTTATTCATGCTCTCTGTTTCCAGTGCAAACGCACATGCAGAGTGTTGTGAAAAATTACTCCAAACCCATAACCTGTATATCAACTAAACCTGCAACTCTCTTTCTTGAGTAAACCTTTTCAGCTTCATTTCGAACTGAAAGTGAGAAATCTTTCCCTATTCATCAAACCGGTAAAAGTATAAGTGCCATAGGCCCTATAAGTCCTGTTCCCCTCTTCTTCGCCAAGCCGCCAAAGATACAAAGAACCAGCTTAATAAAAAGAATCTCTCTTTGACCGATAGGCCACAATGCCGGAATTCTGTATTTTTGTCGACGGTGATTTTGAAAAAATCGTTATAATGCCTTTCCAGATCAACAATATAAGCACTCAATGATATGAATTTTAATCCCTGGCACGATGTTGAGATAGGAGAGCATCAACCGAATATTGTCAATGCCATTATCGAGATATCAAAAGGCAGCAAAACAAAATACGAACTTGATAAAAAAACAGGCATGCTGAGGCTCGACCGGGTTCTTTTTTCCTCTATTTTTTATCCTGCTAATTACGGCTTTATTCCCAAAACTCTCGGCGATGATCATGATCCGCTTGATATTGTTGTCATTTCCCAGTGCGACATTGTCCCGATGTGCATGGTAAGAGCAAGGGTGATTGGAGTCATGCGCATGATCGATCATGGTGAAGGTGACGACAAGATTATAGCAGTGGCTGAAGATGATATCAGTTTAAGCAATATTCACAATATTGATCAGTTGCCGCCATATTTCAATTCCGAACTTCAGCACTTTTTTGAAGAGTACAAAGCTCTCGAAGAGAAAACCGTTCTTGTCGAAGAGTTCCAGAATGCTGATATTGCCCGCCAGAGTGTTTCGCATGCCATTGATAACTACAAAAAGGTTTATGCATAAATATTCGAGGTCATGCCACGGAATGGATGTAGATTTTTTGACATGCAGAAAGGCGGTTAGTTGTTTACAATGACCGCCTTTTTATGTTTTATTGTTAGCTTGGAGCGCTCTTTCTTGCCATACTTTTAACAGGAGCGTTGGGGAGTGTTGAAAGGTTGCTTTGTTATGGCCATGAAAAAGCAATGCTCATTTGAAGGATAGCAAATCAAAAAAATGAATTGTTTCAGATATTACCCGTTAACATATTAATAGATAATAAAATAAGTACAACTTTTCTGCAGAGAATGAAGCATAGTCTCCAGTTGTGCTGATGTTGTGATAACGTTGTTCATGCTGTTGATAAAGTGTTGACAACTTGTTGATTGTATTCTGTATTAGTTCCGGGAGGTAAGTTTTTTTGCCTCTTCCTGTGAAATGCCGGAAAAGTCATATATTAGCCGATAAAAATCATCGCCCCGAGTCGGGCGTAATGAATCTATACTCAGTTGAAGCCCTCTGCTTTTATGATATCATTAACGTTTGAGGAGTTCACGAAAAGAGGGAAAGCAATAAAACTTGTGATCTCTGATAATGACGGTGTTTTTACCGATAACGGCGTTTATTATTCAGAAAGGGGAGAAGAGATGAAGCGCTATTCCATTCGGGATGGAATGGGTGTTGAGCGGCTTCGCAAAGCTGGGATAGACACCTGTATCATGACTGGTGAAGTGTCGCCAAGCATTAAAAAACGTGCAGAAAAGCTTGGAATGAAGAGACTCTATCTTGGTGTTAAGGACAAGTTTTCAACACTTGACACTCTTCTTGCTGAAACCGGACTTCAGAAGCACGAGCTTGCCTATATCGGTGATGACGTCAATGACGTAGAAATTATGAACGAAATTGCCCGGGAGGGATTAACGGCATGCCCCCGGGATGCAACAGTTTTTGTGAAGCCTTATAGCCACTATCATTGTCAAGCAGACGGGGGGCACGGTGCATTCAGAGATTTTGCCGAGTGGCTGATAGGCCTCAGATCCTCCTGAACTGATTGGCTGATCAGCGATTTTCAGGTTTTACTGTAAGGTCCAGGCATTTATAAACAATATCGATCCGGGCTATCTGTCAGACAGAAAGATTCGGCTCGTTTTACCAAGTGTAATGTATGGCGGAAATCACCATAGGAAATAGAATTGTAGGGGATAGTCATCCCGTTTTTGTTATTGCTGAAATCGGCATCAATCATAATGGATCGATGGAGGTTGCTAAAAAGCTGATTGAAGGTGCGGCTCATGCCGGATGTGATGCTGTAAAGTTTCAGAAGCGCACTCCGGAGCTTTGTGTCCCGAAAGATCAGCGCGATATCGAGCGTGATACCCCATGGGGCCGCATGAAATACATCGATTACCGTTACAAGGTTGAGTTCGGGTACGACGAATATCTCGAAATAGGCCGTTACAGCAAAGAACAGGGGATCTTATGGTTTGCCTCCTGCTGGGATGAGGAGTCCGTAGACTTTATGGAACAGTTCAATCCCCCCTGTTACAAGGGAGCATCAGCATCGCTCACCGATAGTGCACTTCTGAAGAAAACCGCAGAGACAGGCCGCCCGCTTATCATTTCCACCGGCATGTCCACCATGGAAGAGGTTGAAGCAACCGTTGAAGAGCTGGGCACCGGAAATCTTCTTATTGCTCATACCAACTCAACCTATCCCGCTCCAGTTGATGAGCTCAATCTTCGGATGATCACAACGTTCAAATCCCGTTATCCAAGTGTGCCGGTAGGATATTCAGGCCACGAAGTAGGACTTTCAACCACCTGGGCTGCAGTCGCACTCGGAGCAACCTTTATTGAGCGCCATGTCACTCTCGATCGTGCCATGTGGGGTTCTGATCAGGCGGCCTCGGTTGAACTCTCCGGAATGGCTCGGCTTGTTTCAAACATTCGTGATATAGAGAAAGCACTGGGAGATGGGGTTAAACGTGTTTATGCAGGTGAAGCTGCAGCGCGCAAAAAATTGCGGCGGATCTGATGCTGACCGGGACTTTTAACAAGACAATTATCACCAATAAAGAATACTCATTATGAGCGACAACAATAACAACCATACCGTGCCTGTTCAGGAGTTTGAATACAAGGCCGAAATGAAGCAGCTTCTTGACCTTATTGTCCACTCACTCTACACTCATCCGGAAATATTTCTCAGGGAGCTGATTTCCAATGCTTCCGATGCGTTGAGTAAAGTGCGTTTCAATGCTCTTACTGACCAGGATATTATTGATCGTGAAGCCGAACTTGCCATAAAGATAAACATCGACTCAAAAGAGCTGACCTTCGTTATTGAAGACAGTGGAGTGGGAATGACCGAAGAGGAGCTTATAGCAAATCTTGGAACGGTTGCCAAGTCTGGTACACTCGGCTTTATGCAGGCATTGAAAGAGCAGCAGAAAGAGCTCGATGGAAACCTTATCGGGCAGTTTGGCGTAGGATTCTACTCGGTTTTTATGGTAACGGACGAAGTGACGGTGGAAACAAAAAGTGCACGGCCAGGCTCTGACGGCTATCGCTGGCGCTCAAGCGGTCAGGGAACCTACACCATCGAAAAAATCGACAAAGCTGAGCGGGGAACAAAAATTTCCTTCAAACTGAAAGAGTCATCCAAAGAGTTTGCCGAAGAGTACCGTGTTGAACAGATCGTAAAAAAATATTCCAACTTTGTTGATTTCCCCATCTATCTCGACAAAAAGCAGGTTAACAGCATAACAGCCCTCTGGCAGCGCTCCAGAAATGAGATAAAGGAGGAAGAGGTCAACGAATTCTACAAGTTTATTGCAAACGACTATAAGAATCCTCTTGATTATCTTCCTGTTTCCGTCGAAGGCATGGTCACCTTCAAGGCGCTTCTTTTTTTACCGACAGAAGCTCCCCCCGAAATGCTCTATCGCCAGGGCGACCTTGAAAATCGCGGCCCTCAGCTCTATGTAAAAAAGGTGCTCATCCAGCAGGAATGCCGAGATCTCTTGCCCGAATACCTTCGTTTTATTGCCGGTGTTGTTGATACTGAGGACCTGTCGCTTAACGTTTCCCGCGAAGTCGTTCAATCAAGTCCGGTACTGGCAAAAATCCGTCAGATCCTCACCGGAAAGATTCTTGGATGGTTTGAAACTCTGGCGCAGGAACAGCCCGAAAAATTCAGAACATTCTACAAAGCTTTCGGTCCGGTTATCAAGATCGGCTTGAATACCGACTTTACAAATCGCGACAAGCTTATTGAACTCTTACGGTTTGAAAGCACAAAAACCGAAGTGGACGAATATGTTACCCTCAAAGCCTACTCAGAAAGGATGGGTGCCGATCAGAAAGAAATTTACTATCATTCCGGTACAAGCCGTGCTCAGCTTCTTGCGCATCCAAATCTCGAATACTTTCAGAATATGGGTATTGAGGTTCTGCTTCTCAGCGATCCGGTTGACGTTTTTGTGATTCCATCAATCCATGAATACAATAAAAAGCCCCTCAAATCCATTGAAAAAGCGGATATCGACTTTTCGAAGCAGAAAAAAGAAACCGAAAAGGATAAACCACTGGCAGGCAATCTTCTTAAACCCGTTCTGAAGCTCTTCCGTGAAACACTTGGAGAGGGGATTGAAGATGTCATTGAGTCTCATCGGCTTGTCAGTTCTCCAGTGACGCTTGTGAGCGGAAAAGACGGGCTCGACAGCCAGATGGAAAAGATGATGAAGATGATGAAGAGTGATATGCCCGCAGGAAAAAGGATTCTTGAGGTCAATACCTCACATCCTATTATCCGTAATCTTGCAGGCATGATCATGGCTGACGAAAATAATCCACTCATCAGAACAGCCATCAAGCAGCTCTATGAAGGAGCACTGCTTCTTGAGGGAGGCCTGGATTCGACCACTGCATTTTTATCAAGAATGAACGAATTGATCGAAGCAGCCACACTCTCAAGATAAAAGGATTTTCAAACGTTTTAACTTCATAATCTGTGAAAAAGGGAAGAGATATCGAGGTCAGACAACTCGCGGTTTTTCAGAAAAATGAAATAACCGAACATTACATCTACAAAAATCTCTCCACCAGAGTAAGCGGCGTTAAAAACCGCCGCATACTCTTCCAGATTGCCGACGATGAGCTGCGTCATTACAATGTCTGGAAAACCTACACTCAAAAAGATGTCAGGCCAAGCCGCATCAAGATCTGGTTTTACACCGTTATCAGCCTTGTGTTCGGCTTTACTTTCGGCATCAAGCTCATGGAAAACGCCGAAATAAGCGCGCACAACACCTATAGCCGGATTCCCGATTCAGTAAAGGAGATCAACGGCATCATCCGCGATGAAGAGGAGCATGAACAAGCTCTTATTACTCTTCTGGATGAAGACCGACTCAAATACACCGGATCAATAGTTCTCGGTCTGAACGATGCGCTTGTAGAGCTTATGGGCGTTCTTGCCGGACTGACCTTTGCACTGCAGAACACCTCTCTTGTAGCCCTCACCGCCTCTATTACCGGCGTTGCAGCCGCACTGTCCATGGCCGCTTCAGGATACTTGTCAACTAAATCAGATCCGGGCGGGAAAAATCCATTTGTAGCCGCACTCTATACCGGCATTGCCTATATCATTACCGTCCTGCTCTTGATAATACCGTATCTCATTTTATCAGATCTCTATGTCTGTCTCGGCCTGGCATTTTTTGCAGCTGTTATTATCATAGGCTTCTTCAACTTCTACATTTCAGTAGCCCGTAACCTGCCCTTCAGAAGCCGTTTCCTCGAAATGGTAGGCTTGAGCTTCACCGTCGCTGCCCTGAGCTTCCTTGCCGGCTACGCAATCCGCTTCGCTTTCGGCATAGTAATATAAAGCAGTTGTGGTCAGGGGCAGCTAAAGATGGAGCAGCTTCTGTATCAGCTCAAGCAGCTCCGCTTTGTTGATGGGCTTGTTGATGTAGCCATCACATCCTGCTTCTATGGATTTTTCCTTCTCTTCTTTTGAGGTAAAAGCTGTCTGAACAATGATAGGAAGGCCGGGTCGCAGCTCTTTAATCAGCCTTGTCGTTTCGAATCCATTCATCAGCGGCATCCTGATGTCCATGAGAACGATTGAGATCTCATTGTGCAGCCGGACCAGTTCCACAGCTTCCTTTCCATTCACCGCAAAAAGAGTGTTGATGTGTTCACCTGTCAAATTCTTTTTTAGCAGTAAACTGCTGACCGCGTCATCTTCGACTATGAGAACTGTGACGAATGGAACAGCTGTTACCGGCTTCTGAATGACGGGAGAAGCGATCGGCAGGCTCTGTAAAACTGTAGGTCTGTATGGGAGAGTGAAATAGAATTCGCTTCCCCATTCTTCTCGTGATTCGACACGAATGGAGCCGCCAAGCAGTTCAACATAAGCTTTTGAAATGCTTAATCCGAGACCGGAACCCTCCTGAGTTCGGGTGAAGCTGTTATCAACCTGATGGAAACGGTTAAAAATCTTTGTTTTCATTTCGAGTGGAATACCGATACCGGTATCAATAACATAAAACTCAAGGGTGTTGTTTATCCTGTTATAACCGAAATCAATTTCTCCAGAGCTCGTGAATTTAAGGGCATTCTGAATAAGGTTTGTCAAAATCTGGATCAGCTTTCCACTGTCAGTTTCAATAATGCTTTCATTATCAGGAAGACCTGTTCTACAGTTTAAACGCAACCCTTTTTTGTCGATTTCAGGTTTGAAAAAGGCATAGAGATCCCGCATAAGTTCATTGACCGGAGTTTCGCTTTTCTGCACCATGGTCTCGCCGGCTTCAATCCTCGAAATATTAATAAGGTTATTTATGAGATTCAGCATGCGCTCGCCACTTTTCTGAATCAGGTCGATATATTCTGTCTCTTCCTCTCCGGTCAGATGAGGTTCTTTCAGGAGTTGTGTAAAGCCGAGAATACCATTCATCGGTGTGCGTATTTCATGGCTGATATTGGCCAGAAACGCTGATTTTAATCGGTCACTTTCTTCTGCTTTTTCTTTTGCCGCAATCAATTCAGCGAATATTTTCTTCTGTACAGTGATATCCACCTTTACGGCTACAAAGTTGGTTATCTCGTTTTTTTTATTCCTTATTGCCGAGATCACGGCCTGATCCCAGTATAACTCACCGTTTTTCTTCTTGTTTTGCAGCTCTCCAACCCAAACGCCGCCAGAAAGAATTGTTTGCCAAAGCTCTTCATACACTGTTTGTGACATCAGGCCTGACTTGAGGATACGGGGGTTCTGTCCTCTTGCCTCTTCGGCAGAATATCCTGTAACCTCGGTAAACATAGGGTTGACGTATTCGATATTGCCATCAGGATCAGTAATCACAACAATAGCGGGACTTTGCTCAACAGCAACGCTCAGTTTATGAAGCTGATTTTCAGCCAGTATACGTTCAGTAACATCATGAATAATGGCATAAAGAATATCTTTTCCCTCAAGCTCTATCTTGTTGCTGAATACCTCCACATCACGGATGGATCCGTCGGCCCTGCGGTGGCGCAATAAAAACTGGTTTTGCTTTGAGGTTCTGGCGTTATCCATATTCACCATCGCTTCATCAGATGAAACATTGGTGATCTGCTGGATACGCATTTGTTTCAACTGTTCAACTGACCATCCGTAAAAATCTGCGGCTGCGTGATTAGCACCAATGATATCTCCTGTATCGGGGTCAAGAAGAATCACAATAGAAGGGTTTTCGAAAAGTGTCCTGAACCGCTCTTCACTTTTCTTCAAAGTTTCTTCAGAACGCTTGCGTTCAGAGATATCATCAAACATTGATAAAACATAGCCTTTTTGCGGACTGTAGAGAGAGACATCATACCAGTGGTTCTCTGTACCGATGAAAATCTCAAATTTATCGGGTATTCCTGTTTCAGCGACCCTTGCATACTTCTCGAAAAAAAATGGATTTGACTTATCCAGTCCTGGTCGAATTTCCGTCATTCTCTTGCCTATAACGTCCCTCAATCCTGTCAGTTTTGCATAATTCTCGTTGACCTCCTCATAAATAAAATCAACATGCTTGTCCTCATCGGTAATCATCCGGTAATATGCGTAACCATGCTGCATATAAGAGAGCAGGTTGCGATTGAGAATATTATGAGCCTGTCTGAATTTGGCCGGGCTTGAATGTTTATTCCCACTTTTCTTCTTGTCTGGCATATGTTTGAAGTTCCCTGATGATCGTAGTATTTGCCTTTATATTATCCTGTGAGAGAGAGTAACCGTAAAATGCTTTTGGTAGTTTATAAGATAGCCATAATGAGCCTTCTCTACCGACACTAAATGTTGGCATAGGTCTTCTGTATTCCGGCTGTTATAGGTTATAGACCCAATCAACATAATGCGCTGCTATCAGCATATAGATATATTTTATATAGATACGTTGATTTATTTTGTTTTTAAATAGGGTATTTGAGAATTTTTATAGGAGTATTACCGTTAACTGGTATGTATGGATGCATTAGTTATAGCGTCAATAAACAGTTATTGTAATCACAGTTTAAGGGAGGATTTTATATGAAAATGTTACTGACTGTCGAATTCCCGCCGGAACCTTTCAACTCTCTCGTCAGAAGTGGCAAGGTCGGTGAGATCATAGAGCGTATTTTGGAGGCGAGCAAACCAGAAACAGCCTACTTTACAGAACATGACGGGAAACGAGGTGGAATTTTCGTTGTTGACGTCCAATCTCCATCGGATGTTCCTGCCTTTGCAGAGCCCTTTTATCTGAACTTTCAGGCCAATTGCACGTTTCGCATTCTCATGAATCCGGAGGATTTGCAAAAAGCAGGTTTGGAAGATTTAGGAAAAAAATGGGGGTGAATTTCATCTGACAATGTATACCTTATTCCTGAGCATTATGTAATTGAGGAGCTTGCCCTCAGGTGTGTGTGCAGATACTGTAAACCCTATAGCTTGAATAGGTCATGCATAACCTGAGCTATTCCGGCTTCAGGTGAGGAAAGAAAATAACGTCCCTGATTGAGTCCTGTCCGGCAATAAGCATAACCAGACGGTCGATTCCTATGCCAAGTCCTGCGCATGGCGGCATGCCATACTCGATCGCGCGAAGGAAGTCTTCATCAACTATCATGGCCTCTTCGTCGCCCCGCTGCCGTAAGCGAGCCTGAGACTCAAGCCTTTCACGCTGAATGACCGGATCATTCAGTTCCGAAAAAGAGTTGCAGACCTCTTTGCCACCGACAATAAGCTCAAACCGCTCAACGATTCCAGGTTGTGTGGCATGTTCCTTGGCAAGAGGCGACATTTCAGTAGGATAATCTGTGATGAACGTTGGCTGAATAAGCTTTGGCTCAACAAATTCGCCAAAAATCTCGTCGATAATCTTTCCGCTGCTTATTTTTGGGTCAAGTGTCAGTCCAAGATCTTTAGCCGTGTAGCGAAGCTCCTCTTCCGATTTTCCTCGAATATCCTTGCCGGTATATTCGGCAATAGCGTCAAGAATGCTCAGACGTCTGAACGGAGGCTTCAGATTGATGTCGTTGCCGAGAAAAACAGTTACATCGCACTGGTTGACTTCAAGGGCAGTCTGGTACAAAAGCTCCTCAACCAGTTTCATCATCCAGTTGTAGTCCTTGTAGGCAACATAGAGCTCAACCTGAGTGAACTCAGGGTTATGGAAACGGTCTATTCCCTCATTCCTGAAATCCTTTCCAAATTCAAAGACTCCATCAAATCCGCTTACAATAAGTCGTTTGAGGTACAGCTCATTTGCGATACGCAGGTAGAGCTGCATATCGAGCGCGTTGTGGTGCGTCGTGAACGGGCGAGCGGCTGCACCTCCGTAAATCGGTTGAAGGATTGGGGTTTCAACTTCAAGCCATCCCTGTTCGGTAAAAAATTGCCGCATGAAAGAGACAATTGCTGAACGCTTGATAAATGTCTCTTTGACCTCAGGATTGACAATCAGATCAACATATCGCTGGCGGTATCGAAGCTCCTTGTCGCTGAAAGCGTCAAAAATCACTTTTTCTCCATCTACCTCTTTTTCCTTGGCGACGGGTATCGGCCTCAAGGATTTCGTGAGCAGCTCCAGCTTTTCTGCATGGACTGAAATTTCACCGGTTCTGGTTTTAAACGTATATCCCTTCACACCGACGATATCACCGATATCGAGTAATCTGAAGGTGTCGTAGGTTGCATCGCCCACATCATCTTTTTTCAGGTAGATCTGGATTCTGCCTTTGGAGTCCTGTAAATGAAAAAAAGATGCTTTTCCCATTTTTCGGATGGTCATGATCCTTCCGGCAACTGATACTGGTTCCTGTATATCGTCCTGAAAATGTATGATAATATCATGTGAAGAATGGCTGACATCGAAATGGCATGGGTAAGGATTGACCCCTCCATTGATAAGATGCTGCCTTTCTTCAAGACGGCGCTGCATCTGGTCGTTCAGGGAAGGCTGAGCCGGCTGTTCAGAGGTGTTCTGGTTCTTTTCGTTGTCCTTAAGCATGATGTCGTATACCTGTGTATTCTGTGGATGAAAAAATATAATCAACCTGAGATATCCTGTCCATCAGGAAACAATGCGGGTTTTATACCAGACGTACGGAATGGTGCTGACTTTCTGATAAAAAGAGCGATAGGCCCTTTTTGAAAAAGCATCATAATTGTTTTTCTCGATGGCGCTTAAAATATTTCCATAATTAACGCTGCTTATGCAGACGGCAAATCGTGCTTGTTTTTCAAGCATTGGTATTCCTTTTTCGGAAGAGCTGTAGTACCCCCTTGCTCTTTCGATCTGAAACCTCATCAGATTGATAAAGTTATTATTTATTCTCTTCTGCATGAACTCTTCTTTCGAATAGTTGAAACGGCGCAGATCCTCAAGCGGAAGATAGATCCTTCCTCGGTCGACATCCTCACCTATATCACGCAAAATATTGGTCAACTGCATGGCTATTCCTAGCTCTATGGCATGCTCCAGCGCCTGTTTGTCACTGTATCCGAAAATTTCAGAAGTCATCAGCCCGACAACAGCAGCAACCTTGTAGCAATAAACGTAGAGCTCCTCAAAAGTCTCGAAGGGTTTAAACTCAATATCCATGGCCACTCCATCCATAAGGTCAAGCGGGAGCTCCATCGGGATTGAATAGCTGTTCAGGGTATCCTGCCAGGCAATCATAATCGGGTCATTGTCGACATTGCCGGCATAACACGCTTTCAGCCGGGACTTCCAGCTCTCAAGCATTGTGCTGATCTCATTGCTGGTAATCAGGCCATTGTTAAGTTTGTCCTCTGCCATATCGACGACATCATCAACCGTTCTGAGCAGGGCGTAGATGGCAAAAATCGGTTTCTGCTGCTTTTTAGGCAGAAACATGCTTGCAAGGTAAAATGTTTTTGCGTGATGCCGGGAGATTTTTCTGCAGTAACTATATGCATCTTCCAACGTTATCAACTTCTGTGATTCATTTCCGGCATTTTTTTCATTATAGCTGTAATTCATATGACATACGCGCTTATATTAGCCTGTTATGGTCACCACAGCTCAGTTATCCTGTTAAGGTATGCCGTGAAAGTAAAATATGTAACTTATTAGAGCTTACTGACGTTAACAAAGAGAGTTGTCAAGATAAAACAATGGTTGTAATATAGCAACATACTATGTTGCAGATCATTATTCTTCAAATACTTACCAATCAATTATTGCCCTGTTGAATACTGTTGCTTCTGAAAATACAAGGGAAAAGGCCATTCTTGTCGGTCTCTGTTCCCCTCCCGAAATACCCCGCTCTCTTGTTGAGGAATATCTCGACGAGTTGGTTTTTCTTGCCGATACAGCAGGAGCCGATGTTATCGAGTCGTTCATACAAGATAAAAAACTGCGCGACCCGTCTTACTGTATAGGAAAAGGGAAGGTTGAAGAACTTGTTTTGTTTGTCAGAGAGCACGAGATTGATCTGGTGATTTTCGATGATGATCTTTCGCCTGCTCAGGCAAGAAATCTCGAAAAGTCTCTCGAATGCAAGGTTATCGATCGCACAGCCTTGATCTTGCAGATTTTTGCCATACGGGCACAATCAGCTCAGGCAAAAATGCAGGTTGAACTTGCGCAGCTTGAGTACATGCTGCCTCGTCTTTCAGGACAGTGGACTCATCTGTCAAAACAGAAGGGAGGTATTGGCAACAAAGGTCCTGGTGAAACTCAGATTGAAACCGACCGTCGCCTGGTTCGCAACAGGATATCCCTGCTGAAAAAGAAGCTGAAAGAGGTTTCCCTGCAGCATGATACCCAGACCCAGGGTCGGCAGCAAGTTCCCGGAGTCTCTCTTGTCGGTTATACCAACGCCGGTAAGTCCACCCTTATGAACACTCTCTGCCCGGAGGCCCGGGCTTTTGCCGAAAACAGACTTTTCGCTACGCTTGATACGAAAACACGTCGTCTGGAACTGAACATCAGCAAACTTGTTCTTTTGTCTGATACTGTCGGTTTTATCCGCAAACTGCCGCACACTCTTGTCGAAAGTTTTAAATCAACCCTTGATGAGGTGCTGCAGGCAGATTTTCTACTTCATGTCATTGACATAAGTCATCCTGGTTTTGAGGATCAGATGCAGGTTGTGCGCGATACGCTCAGGGATATCGGTGTAATGCATGACAATATCATCGATGTATTCAATAAGATTGATGCCCTTGAAGATCCTTCGATTCTGAGGGAGATGAGTGCGAAATATCCCGATGCTGTCTTTATATCCGCTGTCCGCGGACTTAATATCACTCTTCTCAAAGAGATAATCGGCCGGCATGTTGCCCGCGATTACCATGAACGCCACATAAGCACGCATGTTTCCAATTATAAACTGATCAGTTATCTCTACGAGCACACTGAAGTTATTGACGAGCGTTGTATTGATGAAGAAGTTGAGCTGACGTTCAGGGTGCATAAACACCAGCTCAAACATATTGATGCTCTCATTGAATCCTCACAAACGCTTCATCATGACGCTGCAGATATATAACACCACAAAAAGGGAGCTCCCGGAAAAAATGCTTGAAAAAGCATTGGGTTTGGTGCTGAAGAATGAAGGATGTACTGTGGAGTCTATTGTAGGAGTCTATTGCGGCAACAAAATGATGCAACGCATCAACCGCGAGTTTTTGCAGCATGATTATCCTACCGATACCATCACTTTCCGTTACAACAAGGGAAGTGATATCGATGGTGAATTTTATATCTCGCTCGATGTTGTCAAAGAAAATGCCGCCAGGTTCACAGCAGACTTTCAGCATGAACTTTTGCGCGTCACCTTTCACTCTGCACTTCATCTCATTGGTTATGACGATCAGTCGCCTGACGATCGCAAACTGATGGAAGAAAAAGAAGCCTTCTATCTCGGCATGTTCAGTGCCGAAACCTCATAATTCTATTTCTGTTTTCACTCTGAGCTGTTTATGCGATTTTTTCTATTGAAATATTACAATTAAATTAACTTTCATAGAGAGTTTTTCTTTCATCATAAACAGTTACTCAGTATGCGAAAAATTGTTTCTCCACTTCTGGTTCTTCTCATTGGTTTGCTGACACTTGGAGCCTGCAGCAGCAAAAAGAATGAGACCGGTTCATCTCCAGTAGCCGGCATAACCGGGGGCTCAATTCTGCCGGTTCTCCAGCCTTTTGAAGGTGTTCTTACCATGCAGACCACTCTTCCCGAAGCCGGATCCACTGAGACAAAGCTCTTTATTGCAAAGCAAGGGGTACGTACCGAGAGTAAATCACACATGAAAAACATGCCTTCGGACATACAGATGGTTATAATTTCTCCTTCTGAAACTCCGAATCTTGTCTATCTCATCAATACATCGCAAAAATCCTATTCGGTTATCGATACCGATGTGATGAAAAAGGAGATAGCCGGAACCGAAAAGTCTGATAGTTATAACAATGCGAAAATTGAAAATCTCGGTAAAGAAACCGTTAACGGATACAACTGTACTCATGTTCGAATCACTCATGGAGAATCTGTGATGGAAATGTGGGTTTCAAAAGAGATCCTTGACTATTTTACATACGCTCGGATGCAGAGTGCAAATGACAAGAACATGCCTGAATTAGCCAGGAGAATGAAGGCGGAAGGTCTTGATGGTTTTCCGGTAAAAATATGGCATAAGCAGGCCAACATTATTACTCAACTGACCAAGGTTGAAAAACATGGGCTTGAAGCCTCTCTGTTCAAGGTTCCTGCTGGATTTACCAAAACCGAATTTCCCGCAATCCACCTTGGAGCATCTTCCAGTAATAAAAAAGATCTTGAAGCCATGGTAAAGAAAATGCAGGAGGAAATGAAAAATCAGAAGAAGTAGGATTTTACTTACAGCAGGCGTGCCGGAAACTTTGCAGAACTTTAACAATCGGCTGAATGGACGAAAATAAATATCAGGATGAGCAGAAAGTTGTTGTTACTGATATACGTATGCCTTTCTGGTCAATGGTCATATTTATGGTAAAGTGGGTATTTGCCAGTATTCCGGCCCTTGTCATTTTTTCCATGCTTATAAGTCTTATCGTGGCAGTTATTACAACACTGTTCGGTGCAATGTGGGGATTTCATGGAATGTTTCATCAGGGTGGGCCATCATTCTAAACTCAGACAAAACTATGAACATTCTGGAAACGATTTCAGTGCAATGTCCCCATTGCGGTGAAGTCATGGAACTGCAGGTTGATTGTGCGGAGGGAAGTCAGGAACTGACGGAAGAGTGCCCGGTTTGCTGCAACCCTTCCACCATTGCCATAACAATTTCAGACAATGGTGTTTCGTCGGTAGAGATTGAAAGCTGAAAAGATCAGATTGTTCTAGAATTTTGTAGTTATACCGGCGAGAAAAGTAGCTTGTGGCGCGGTATTGTTAAGTCCGCCCTGAAATCCTATATCGAGGTCGAGGCTGTCAGTAACACTGTAAATCAGTCCGCCGATGATATAAACAGGATGGGTTCCCGATGCCTTTACCGTATTGGTATCAATGCCGATATCGGCAACAGACCGGAGGTTTTTCATCATGTTGACTTCTGTCGCGATCGAAGCATGCCAGATATCGCGTCTTAAGGCCTCTTTATCTTCTTCCAGACTGTATGCGTTGCGGGTATATCCGATATTGCAGTGAAAGGCGCCATGTTTCCACTCTTGAGTTGCAATAAGCATGATTCCTTCCGACATCTCACCATTGCCTAAACCTTTTTGAGCACTGCCTGTTGGAAAGGTTACTCCGGGTTTCAGGGCAAGGCTCAGGCCGTTCTCTTTAGAATGGTCTAGAAATTTCCATTTTATGTTGACCGCTGTATCGCTGAATCCTTTCTGAATTGCAATTGGGCGGCCTTCTTCAGTAAAGGGGCTCCAATCGTAGGGGAGTCCGACAATCACATCAACATTTTCAACGATTCCCCAGGTAAAAGTTGTGGAAAGCTCCTGTCCGGAGTTTGTTGTTTTGACTCCTGCTGCGTAGTCAAGCTCTAACTGATATTTTCCTTCTCCCTGGGTTCCGGCGTCATCAGTGATCAAGGGAGCTGCGGCAAAAGAAGGAACTGAACAAAATATCGATAAGAGTATGAGCGTATACTTATGAATCATTGAGAAGGGGGGATTAATGAAAAAATTTGAAAAATAACAATGGCGTTCAGCTTATAATGAAATAGACGTCTATATAAAAGTTTAAAAAAAAACAGGAAATTTGAAATGACCTTCCCCCACTTTCATCGTTTAGAACTTTCTCGAAAGACCAACCTGTGAAGTATAGGCAGTATCAAGCTTTTTTCCCAGGGCTGAATTGAATTTTCAGACGCACAACCCGACCAGTCCGGCATAATAATCATCAGACGGTTTAATCATTAGCCCCGCCGAAACTGAAGGTAAAGCTGAATCCCTGCTGCTTTTTGTTTGGAATACTGTCAACGGCATTGAAACCATAGCCGTAATCAAGCCCGATTTGACCGATAATAGGCAGGTAG